>OCTA010000052.1_pt1 | contig 110423 bp, 92 predicted proteins | sample 1538991 | NCBI WGS metagenome assembly OCTA01 (sample SAMEA3539302, study PRJEB22396) | soil metagenome | biome: tundra; feature: field; material: soil | place: USA | collected 2010-05 | depth 0.15 m
AGCTTTGCCGATGTCATCCGTGGCAATGAGATTGTAATCATTTATAGTTCATTATATTAAAACAAACCCCGATCTTAACCGCTCTTGGAGTCGATGTGCGTTTTGGGCATCTCCACCGCAACTAACAACCGTTTCGAATCCCTTGTACCAGACGGCAGCCAATCTCGGGCCCAAAATCATTGGGATTGGATATGGACGTTATTAAGGCCGATCCTGCGACAAGAATCCCAGACAAATGCAAGCCTTTCAAGCTGGGTGGTCTTGTCGGCCTGTATTAGCACGCTGGTGTCCTGGTCTGCGTTGTAGACCTTAAAGAGCAGATCGCCGAGTTGCTCGTCGGTGGTGACTTTGCCGTTGAAGGTGAGCATTCCATCCTTGTCGATGGTGATAGTGACGTTGTTGTGGATGGCGCTTTTGCCCGCGGTCTCCGTCATCGAGGCCTGTCCTTCTCCAAAGTAGATTGTTCCCCGCGATTCGCCGCCGCCCACAGGATTGAACGAAACATGAAATGAGCCGGGGTACCGCATTGTCTCTTTTAACGAAAAGCGGCCTGAACCCCGAGCGACCTTAGTCGCCTGCTCGGGTTGCGTTGGCCCAATGGCGCCGGGACTATCGCGGCTGGGTGCCGTAATGGACAGAGATAGCCCAGCGCTGCCCATAGAGGCCAACCTGTAGGTGCCTTCGACTAGATAGCTGCCGCCTGGCTCGATGTGCTTCCGGTCACCTCGAACGGACGTGACGACGATTTCGTCACCTGGTGAAAATTGGCCCCAAGGGGGTGTGTAAGAAGAGAAACCGATAGCGTAAGAAAACGATTGGTTGCGCGAGGATCGAAAATATAGAAATGCAGCCACAGAGATAGCAACGAGCACTGCGCAGGTCAGTAGCACTTTGGGCGTGACGACCTTTGATGAGACCCGTGGTGGAGGCGCGTCGATCAACGTGGCTCCCATCCGGGCCAGTACGCGCTGCACATCCTCCATTGTGGCGACATGAATTCTGGCAGCGAGCAATTCCTCTTCAATGTGCCGTTGCAGGTCGGCAGCGACCTCATCGGGGTCGGCGCCACTATCGATAATGTTTTGGCGCACGTTCTGATTGTGGCTTTGGAGCGCGGCGCGTGCAGATTCGGTCCAGGTTATCATGGGAAAAACTTTTATTTCTGCCGGAGTTCGCGGCATGCTGAAAACATATCGGTGAGATACTCGTTCATTGGGGCTACGGCAGCCCGACCCGTGGAGCTTAGCGCGTAGTATTTGCGGGCCGGGCCTTCTGCCGATTCCTCTAAACGCGTCTTCACTAAACCTTGGGCGCGCAAGCGGGACAGAAGCGGGTAGAGTGTGCCCTCGGTAATTCCGAAGCCTGGCAAAGCAGCCAAAGTCTTCACGAGTTCATAGCCATATCTTTCGTGATCCTCCAGCGCATTGAGAATGCAAAGCTCAAGGATCCCTTTGCGCACCTGCACAGTCCAATTGTCAAAGGGGTCGCCAACAGGGTCAGCCATGTCAGTACTTTGTTAAGCAAGGTAGCGGCCTTGTCAACGCTAGTTCTCACACATACAAGGCAGGTGAACCTGAGCGAGTACAGCGTCAGCGGGGCCTTGGCCGCTCCGCAACTTACGCTCTTCGACAGCTCAGACAACGTCATTGCCATTAACACCGGGTGGGAAAATGCCCCCGTCCTGGGATACTCTGCCGTCCAAGCTGGGGTCCAGGCAGCCACAGCGTCGGTCATGCGCAGCGTCTATGCCTTCTCCTTGCCGGCTGGCTCCACTGACTGTGCCATGGTGGTGACGCTGCCGCCCGGTGCTTACACGGCTCAGGTGCGCGGCGTGAACGGCTCTACTGGCGTTGCCCTAGCGGAAGTCTACGATATCCCGTGATCAATGGAGGGTCCCGTTTCCCAGAATGCGCCTCAGAGGACGCATACCTTCAATCAGCGGGCTACACCGTTCAAGTCACCGATGATTCCGGGAATGGCGGGGCGGTTTTGATCGAGGTATACGTCATTCCCGGCGTTGTGTTCATACCTGGGGCCCCCACCTGAGCCACTGGAAGTTCCGTTGACATTGCCGAGCTGAGAAACTGTCGGGCAGCTAAAACTGAATCTGACGCGCCGTCGCTATCTTCCGCAGTCTGTGCGTAGCATTCCACCGGACCTGTGCAGCCCGTCTGGCGGAAGCGGCTGCCGCAAGTCTATCTCGGCACGAATGCAGGGCTTTGGCCAGCGGAGCCGATGTGAGAATCCGAGACGGTGTCTCGGATTTTGCCGCTGGCTCGTTTCCGGCGGATTTCCGAGACAACATCTCGGAAATCCGCTCGGGCTTCTACAGCCTTATCCCGAGTTCGGGATGATTACCGCGTCTCCAAGAAGGAGATTTCCGCGCGATAGCCGCCATGAAGCGCTGAGCGCCACCGACCTGGATGACATGCCCGAGCCTTGCCGATGGAATGGGAAACTGCCCAGTGGATGCTGTAGGTGCTGAAGCTATTCGGGTTGCCCAAAACTCTGGCATGACTTGACAGTACGTCCCATTAGAGTCTTTTTAGAGACATGCAAACCATCACTATCACTGCGGCTCGCGCGAAACTTGGTCATTGGCTCGCTCGGGCTGTTCGTGGTGAGGAAATCGGTGTCGTTGTGGGCGCCAAGGTTGTGGCGCTGCGTCCAGTTCCAATTCAGGCTGCGGATTACCTTGAGACCGAATACGGCTTATCCACGGAAGAAGCCGACCGTGCCATCGCACGCATAAAGGCCGAGACCCGGCAAGCCAAGGCGGCTGGCGAATTGATTCCACTCGAAGAGTTCGCCGCATCTTATGCTCCGGGTCGTCGTCGACAAAAGCGTATCCTCCGCTCTGGCCAAACTCACTCCTGACACGCAGTCGGAAGTACTCGCCGAACTCCGACGTTTGCCGGGCGCTTTTGGTCGGCCCCATATTCATGCCGGCCTGGGCATCCGCCAATTGCGGCCGGGCGTTTACGAGGCCCGCGTCGGTTTGGAAGTTCGCGTCGTTTTTGAGCGAGACGGCGACCTGCTTGTGATCAAAACGGTCGGCGATCATGGCGACGTACGCCGCTATCTGAGCAACCGCACTTGAAAGCTTCCTCTATTTCTTTTTCTGCGTTATCCCACGTTGAGGCCGACCGCTCCCTCTCTCAAGACGAGCCACCTGACCGGCCCAACTCGGCATAATCTGCTACTCGGGCGTCTACAGGCGTTTTCTACACCTCAACCCGAAAATGGGGCTATATCGGCCAAAGTGGCTGAAACGCTAAAATAACAGAAGATGCTGCCGGATAGGTTATAGACGAGGTCGGGCCATTTAGGAGAAAATGGGCAAAAAGGCCCGAATCGTATCCACAATCTTGTGCTCTAACCAACTGAGCTATGACCGCCGTAAAAGGGGGATCGCGACTTTCTTAGGCGCCCAAAAGGCTGTCAAGAGCGGCGTATGAGGGCGGGCGGGGGAGGAACGCGAAGGCAGGCGGCGGATCCGTCTCTGCGCGGGCCTTTGGCCGAAAACTTCGCGTCCTAGCGGGTCAGTCCGGCGATCAGCTCGCTTACGGCCTCGGCAACCTCGGGCACGGCTGCTGCGACGGGAGGTGAGAGTTCGAGACTCATCGGCTTCACCGTCTCGACCGATACGGTGAAGAGGTAAATGTCGGGCATCCTGTCGAGCAGGGCGGCCGCCGCGAACAGATCCTTGAGGCCCAGGTCGTGCGCCGAAAGTCCGTGAGGAAGTGCGCCGACGGTTTCCGGCCGGTGAAGCGCGACCGATCCGGCCGGGCGTCCGTCCCGCGTCGCGTCGATCATGACAACCACGCGGACGCTCTGGATGTCGTCGAGCAGATTGATTCCCGCGGTGCCGCCGTCGAGCAGGCGCACGCCGTCCGGGACCGGACTCGATTCGAGCGTGCGCAGGGTGTGAATGCCGACGCCCTCGTCGCCCATGAGCACGTTGCCGACGCCCAGGACAAGCACAGAAATGCTGGCATTGGCAGGCGGTGTCGGGTTGGGGGTCCCGCCGACAAGTGCCGCGTCAAGGGGTGACATGGGATGTCAACCGACTCTTGCAGGTCCCTCTTTCCCGGGTGTGGATTGCGCGGAGGCGGGCCGATTCGCATACGGCGAGACGCCCTGCGCCTCCTCGGCCTCGATCTCCTTTTTTTCCATGAACTTCCATCCGCCTATCTGGGACGACAAGACGCCGTGGCCCTCGACATAATCGTGGTAGAACACGAGGTAGACGTGGACGATCGTGAACACGACAAAGGCCCACATGACCGCGTAATGAAAGATGCGCAGCGAGAATTCGCTGCCGAACAGCGGCGTCACCCATAGGAACAGGCGGGGGAACCAGGACTTGCTCATCGGCGCGTAGAGAGCGTAGCCCGAAGCTATCTGGAACACCGTCAGGAGCCCCGTTCCGGTGTACGTGAAATACGCCATCGAATTGTGCCCGAGCGTGTGCACCGGCTTGTCCGTCGATTGCAGGATGTCGACCTTGAGCACGGCGCCGATCTGCGAAAGCTGCCGGCGCGTGAGAGGGAAGTAGTTGCGCCAGCGGGCGTACTTGTTTCCGACGAATGCCCAATACAGCCGGAAGGCGAAGTTGAATGTGAACACGTAGGCGGCCGTGAAATGGATGTACCGGACCCAGCCAAACCAGTAGCTGAACGACGCCTCGCGCACGCTCATGAAGGCGGGCGGATTCGCGATCAGCCAGCCCGTGACACCGAGGACGGTGACGGCCACGACATTGATCCAGTGGAACCAGCGCACGGGCTGCTCCCAGACGTAGACCCGCACGTAGTCGTGAGAAGCTTCAGACGAGCCGTTCATGGCGTGCCCTTTATTTGACGTACAACTCGCGATGGGCCACCTCGGCGCCGTCCTCGTAGAGGTGCACGGCGCAGGCCAGGCACGGGTCGAACGAGTGGATCGTGCGGATGATTTCGAGCGGCTGCTTCGGATCGTGCACAGGGGTCCCGATGAGCGATGCTTCGTAGGCGCTGCGCTGCCCTTTCGCATCGCGCGGCGAGGCATTCCACGTGCTCGGCACGACGAGCTGGTAGTTCTCGATCTTGCGATCCTTGATGACGATCCAGTGGGCCAGGGCTCCCCGGGGCGCCTCGGAGAGGCCGACGCCCCGCGCCTCGTCCGGCCAGGTGGAGGGTTCCCACTTGTCCTTGGTGAAGGTGCGCGTGTCGCCCGCCTTGATCAGGGCGATCAGGGAGTCGTAGAACTCGAGGCCCCATTTTGCCGTGAGGCGCGCCTCGATTCCGCGCGCCGCCGTGCGGCCGAGCGTGGAGAAGAGCGCCGATGCGGGGGCCTTGAGCGCCCCGAGGGCCTCGCCCACCGCCCCGGCGATGTCGGGCTGGCCCGAGGCGAAGCCGACCAGCATGCGGGCGAGCGGACCGACCTCCATCGCATGGCCCTTCCAGCGGGGGGTCTTGAGCCAGCTGTACTTCGCATCCACGTCCAAATGATTGTAGGGCGTCTTCGGGCCCGTATATTTCAGGTTGGTTTCGCCGACCCAGGGATGGCGGCTGCCCGTCACCGATCCATCGTTGTACTGATACCAGGAGCGATCGATGAATTCCTCGATGCCGGTCTGGGTGTCGCGCGCGTCGACCGGAAGCACTTCCGTCAGGTTGCGCCCGAGGATGGCGCCGCGGTGGAACTTGAAGCTGTCGACGGCGGCAAACCCCTGCGTCGGAAGGTCGCCATAGCAAAGGTAGTTTTCAAGGCCGCCGCCGATGCCCGCCCAGTCGAGGTAGTAGGGCGCGATGGCAAGGAGGTCGGGGTAATAGACCTGCTCCACGAAGTCGCGGGCGTTCTTGAGCAGCTGGCCGACCATGGCGAGACGTTCGGCGTTGATGGCGTTGGCCTCGTCCAGGTTGATCGAGCAGGGCATCCCCCCGACAAGGTAGTTGGGATGGGGGTTCTTGCCGCCAAAGATCGTGTGGATCTTGATGATCTCCTTCTGCCACTCGAGGGCCTCGAGGTAATGCGCCACGCCGATCAGATTGATCTCGGGCGGCAGCTTGAATGCCGGATGTCCCCAATAGGCGTTGGCGAAGATGCCGAGCTGCCCGCTTTGCACGAATCCCGTGAGGCGCTTTTGCAGGTCGGCAAAGTACTTTGGCGAACTCTTGGGCCAGTTCGAGATGCTCTGGGCGATGCGCGAGCTCTCCGCGGGGTCCGCCTTGAGGGCGGACACGACGTCGACCCAGTCGAGCGCGTGCAGATGATAGAAATGGATCACGTGATCCTGCACGTTCTGGGTGCAGTACATGATGTTTCGGATCAGCTCGGCCGCCGGCGGTATGGCGATTCCGAGCGCGTCCTCCACCGAGCGGACAGAGGAAAGCGCGTGCACGGTCGTGCAGACGCCGCAGACGCGTTCGCAAAACGCCCAGGCGTCGCGCGGGTCGCGTCCCTTGAGGATGATTTCAATTCCGCGCACCATCGTGCCGGCGCTCCAGGCGTCGACGATCTTTCCGTCCTTCACCTCGGCTTCAATCCGGAGGTGGCCCTCGATGCGTGTGACCGGATCGACAACGATTCTTTCGCTCATGGGTATGGTTCCTCCAGTTTAGGGTTTCGTGGTTCCGCCCGGCGCACGCGGGGGCTCGGGGTCGCGCACCGTATCGCTCTCGCCGGGTTGCTCGCCGATGGTCTTTCGCTTGCGGACATTGGTGAGCACGGCGTGGGTGGCCACCGCGGCGGCCGTGACGCCTGCCACGGCCACGCCGATCTTGTCCGCCGTGGCCTCGATGCCGAAGCCCGGGAAATTCGTGAGGCGCTGATAGAACGGCCCGTTGTCCCAGAACTTGGCCTCCGAGCACCCGATGCACCCGTGGCCGGATTGGATGGGATAGCTGGTGCCGTTGTTCCAGCGGATCACGCCGCACGAGTTGTAGGTGGAAGGCCCCCGGCATCCGACCTTGTAGAGGCAGTAGCCCTTCTTTGCGTTTTCGTCGTCGAAGCTCTCGACGAAAAGTCCGGCGTCGTAGTTCGGCCGGCGGTAGCAGGTGTCATGGACCCGCCGCGAGTAGAACGCCTTCGGCCTGCCGAGCTGGTCGAGCTCCGGAATGCGGTCGAAGACGAGCAGGTGCACGAGGACTCCGGCCATCACCTCGGCGATCGGCGGGCATCCCTGGACGTTGACGATCGGCTTGTCCGTTATGATCGAGTGGATCGGAGTCGCCCGGGTTGGATTCGGGTTGGCGGCCTGCACGCAGCCGGCGCATGCGCAGTTGCCCCAGGCGATGATCGCCTTTGCGTTCTTGGCGACTTCCTTGACCGTGTCCAGGGCGGAACGGCCCCCGATCACGCAGTAGCATCCGTCCTCGGCGAGGGGCACGGATCCCTCCACAAGCATCAGGTACTCGCCGGGATATTTGCTGATCGTGTCCCGCAGCACCTCCTCGGCCTGGAAACCCGCGGCCGCCTGGAGGGTTTCGGTGTAATCGAGCGAAATCTTGTCGAGAAGGATGTCGGCGACGATCGGGTGCGACGAGCGGAGGAACGATTCGCTGCAGCACGTGCATTCCTGGAAGTGCAGCCATACCACGGGAATGCGCCGCCGCGTCTCGATCGCCTTGGCGACTTGCGCTATGCCGCCTTGCTGCAGTCCCAGATAGGCGCTCATCCAGGCGCAGAATTTCATGAAGTCGCGGCGCGAAACGCCGCGCGAGATCATCTGTTCATAAACGGTCGGAACGCTTTTCTCGGTGGCAATCGAACTCATGATGTTTTTTGGGGACGCGGGAGCACCCTTGTCCGGCTTGAGAGTTTGCGGGGTAAACGCAGAGTGGGCAATGAATGGAAGACCGACCGCGCCACCGTATCAAAACGATCGGATCGGCGCTGTGCGCATGCTACGAAAGGCTGCGCATTTTTTGTGGATCCCGTGCGCCGGACGGAAAACCGCATCCGCTGTTGCCCCTTGCGTCGCGGTTTCCGTCGGCAAAGGATCGTCCCCATGCCCCGATTGCGCATCGTGACGTTCAACATAGCGCATGGAAGGGGCCTGACCCCGATTCAGGGGCTCACCTCGCCCAGGAAGATCAGGGTCAACCTCCGGCGGATAGCGTCGCTCCTTTCCCGGCTTGCGCCGGACGTCGTGGCGATGCAGGAGATCGATGAGAACTCCCGGTGGTCGGGGAGCTTCGATCATCTCGATTACCTCCGGGTATACGCGGGGTTTCCGCATGCGGTCTTCGGCATAAACAATCGGCGGTCCGGTCTGATCAATCTCTCTTATGGGAATGCGCTCCTGTCACGCCATCCGCTCCTGAGCACGGAGACCGTGGTTTTCGGGCGCCGCCGGGTCGGGGAGAAGGGGTTTCTTTTTGCGGAACTGGATGTGGGCGGGCGCCGGGTCCCGATTGTGAATCTGCACCTGCATTCGAGTTCGCGCGAGTGGCGGCTTCACCAACTCGGCCGCCTGACAGGCTGGCTGCGCGAGAAACGGCGCACGCGCGCGGCGGCCCACTGGGCATTGCCCCCGATCATCTGCGGCGATTTCAACAATCCGAGCACGCGCGACGATGCGACGGCCGCCCTCTGGAGCCATCTGTCCCAGTACGGCGACTATCTCGTGCGGCCGCAGGTTGGAGGGACCTTCCCATCGCCTCTTCCGCGCCGGATGCTGGATTTTGTTTTTCTTCCGACCGCCTGCCGCGACGTGCAATGCACCGTGGTGAGAACCCTTCTTTCGGACCACTGCCCGGTGCTCGTGGAGTTTTCCTTCGGCTGAGGATCGCGGGCGCGTCTAGGTTTGGAGCGGCAGCGTAAGGATGAAAGTGGTTCCCGATTGCCCGGTCTCCACGAGCTTCAGCGAAGCGCCAATCTGGCGGGCGAGCAATTGGCTGATGGCGAGGCCCAGTCCCGTGCCTCCGGGGCGCGTCGTGCGGCCGGGCTCAAAAAGGCGGGCTCGAATCTCCTCCGGGATCCCAGAACCTTCGTCGGAGACGATGAGGTTGAGCGATTCGCCGGATTGGCGCAGGGCCACTTCCACCTTCCGGCCCGGAGGCGTCGCCGCGATCGCGTTCTGGACGAGGTTTGTCGCGATCAGGCAAAGCAGACTGCCGCGGTGGCTGTCGAGTTCGGTCCTCGGGTCGCGGACAAGGTTGAGGGTCACGTTCCGGTCCGCGGCGGAGACGGAGGTGCGCCGGCGGATGCTTTCGACGAGTTCGTCTCCGTTCAACTTGTACGAAACGCGGGCCTCCGTGTCGCCGAGGAGCGCCACCGTTTCCTGGACCATCGCCTGCAGGCGCTCGGCATAGCTTGCGGCTGAACGCCAGTCCGCGGTTGCGCCGTCGGCCATGGCCGCGCGCAGGCCCGCAACCGGGCCCTGGAGGCCGTGCATCAGGTGCGACGTGATCTGGCCGAGGGCGGATGCCTTCGCCGCGAGCGTCAGTTCGAAATTAGCGTGGACAAGTCCGTCGGTGCGTTCGTCGATCAGGCGCTGCTGGCGGAGCAGGGCGATATAAGTCCCGCCGAGGACGGCCCCGATCAGGACCGCGCCGAGCGCGAGAATCGCGGCGGTTTCGCTCCGGATCTGCCCGTCGACTGCGGCCAGGTCTCCCGCCAGACTGTGATGGTCGGTGACATTTGTGCCGCTGACGAAATACTGCACGAAGCCCAGGTTCTTCGCTGCGTCGCGCCCGTGCAGGGGAAGGAGAACCTCCAGGATGGGCGCCTTTATCGCGCCCGCGGGACCGGAAACCCCGGCGAAGTACCGTTCGAGGGGGAAAGCCGGGTCATAGCGGCTTATCTGCTCGCCTCCCAGGAGCCGCGGATAGTCGCCCGGCGCGAGCTCCGGGAGAAGCATCGACGGCGGCACCGCCTGGACCACGTTTCCCTCCGTGTCGTACACGACTACTCCGAGCATTCCCAGACCCTCCTGCTCCTTCGTCTTTAGAACGGGGAACAGAAGCTCCGCCGGCTCCGCCGACAGGCTTCCCAGGGCGGCTTCACTTTCGGCCAGTTGTTGCAGAGCCTCGGGGTACAGGACGGCTGCGTAACGCTTGATGATAGCGTCTCGGATCAGGTCTCGCTCGTGGACCCGCAATGGGATTACGATGCCCGCAAGAATAGCGACCAGCAGCACGCCGGCGGCCAGAAAAGCCAGGGCGAGACGGGGGTGGTGTCGCAGCATTTCTGTTTTGGAAGGGCCTTCGGCCGAAAACCGCGGTCCGATCAACCGCCGGCATGCGGCTCAGTCGGATTCAAACAGAAGTTCACCCTTGGGCAATGGAAGAGCGAGCTTTTGCAGCGCGCCATCGAAGAGAAGGCGCCGCTGTTCCGGGGAGAGTCCAGGCTGGAGCACGGCGTTTCGATAGTCGCGGTAATCCCAGTAGGATTCCAGCTTCTTCAAGGAGTCCGAGAACCGGGCGATCATGGCATCCGGGGAAACGGGGGCGGAACTGCGGGCTTCCAATTCCGAGAGATCGGTCCGGATGGAATCCCTCATCTTTCCGAGAGCCGCGTAGCGGTCCGCATTCTCGCTCGTGAAGGCGGCGATCGCCTGTCGGCTGGATTCGGAGACCGCCGCGGGTCCGGCGGAACCCCTGCTTGCCCTTACCTCGTCGACGCGGGCGAGAAGGGCTTTCTGCAGCTCCAGCTTCTCGCTGCGATAGGCCGTGATCCGTGCCTGAAGGCCCGCTGGAATCGCGGGGGTCTTCGGGGGCTGATCCGGATCTCCGAGCGCGGCGAGCTTGTGGCGGATGTCCCCGGCTTGCACCTCGAGCGCCGCGATTCGCGGAGCCTGGGCTATGGCCAGGTCGCGGAGCAAGGCGGTTCCATGGGCGTCGTTCGGATCATCCACCTTTGGGTACAGCGCGTGAAGAATGGCTTCTTGCAGCGAGGTCTTCTCCTTCCGGTAAGCGAGAAGGATGGCGTAGAGATCCCCCGACGGATTCTCGCGAAACAGAATGGAGGAATTGTCCGGAGAGAACCGAAATAGCTGCCCCTTTGGAAGCTGGTCCGGGTTGAGCAAGTCTGTGAATTCCCCGATCACCTCCCGGATTAACCCCCTTTGGGCCGGGGAAAGCCCCTCCCTGTAGTACACCTCCGCCTTCAGGGACGAAAGCAGCATCCGGTTGCGGTTCTCCTCGGAGCGATCGACGGACCCGGTGTGGGCGATGATCCAGCGAAGATAGTCGGCCGAACTCTCGGCGTCGCTGCACAAGGTGTGCCGGATGTCCTCAGCCTCAGCCTCAAGGGCTGCGACCCGCGGCGTCTGCTCGCGGGCAAAAGCCTGAAGTTCCCGTTCCCGGACTGCGGGTTCCGAGTCGCGGAGGATGTCCAGCCGCGCCCGGAGCTCCTCGAGGAGGGCCGCTTTCTCGGCCTTGTAACGGTTCAGACGGAACGAGATGTCGCTCCCGAGATTGTTTCGAAACAGTCTTGTGGCGAGAAGCGCGTAAAACGGTTCGTTGACATAGGCCGCCATGGCAGCCGGAGCCGCGGGCCCGGTCGAGAACATGCGCCCTCCAGGGGTTGACGCCGCGCCCAGGGCGGGAGGAATGGGCGAGACAAAGAGGATGACCGGCGGAGGCTGATGGTGCGCCGCCGGTGTTGGGGAAGGAGGGCCGGGCGCAGGCTGGCCCGAGGCCTGTCCACCCGCGAGCAGGAGGACCAGGCCACAGGCAGCCGGGATCGCCTTCGCCGGAATCCGGCTGCCGTTACGGTTTGAATGTCTCATTTTCCTGATTGGCCGCGAAGGTTAAGGGCACGATCCCCATGCGCGCCGCCCCGGTTCGGGCGGCGCGCTGGACTCGAACACAACCCGATGAGGCCGGCCGCGAGCGCCGGAAGCTATTTTTGTTCGACCAGGATCTTGTCTTTGGCCTTTTGAAATTCCTCGTCGCTCAGAATGCCCTGGTCCTTCAGCCGCTTGAGCCTTTCCAGTTGGGATGCGACATCCGTAGCCACGGGAACGCGCTGCACGACCGGCGCCTGGGTGACGGGGACCATCTGGCCCATCGGCGAGGATATCGGCTGGCCATAAGGCGAATACGCCGATGTCGGGAAATTGGGATCTCCCGGCTTGGCGTTCGTCACAGGCCGGTTGTAAAGGTCGAAGAGCTGCAGGAATCGCCCAAACGACTCGACCTTTCCATCCACAAGCCGTACCATGTACGGCTGCTCGCGATCGTAGGCCATGCTGTTCACTTCCAGGTAATAGGTCAGGTATTCAACATTTGCCTGGGCGCTCGTGCTATCAGGCGTGCCAAGGAGCGAGATCACCCGGTCCTTTGTCATGCCGATCTGAAGCTTGTTCAGATCAGCGGAGGTCATGCACCCCGCAAGGAGCGCGCCGAACAATACAAGTGCGAGAAGACTGAGTTTCGATTTCATGATTGGGAACGGGGTTGCGTCGGAATTCCTTGCACGGTCCATGCCAGGATAAACGTGCGTCATCTTAACCTATTGCCATGAAGTTTATTGCATTTATTCTAAACACGAACTCGCGTTGAGGATATTCCTGAGGTTGGGTGCAGGTCCCCATTTTTTCGAACGAAAGGGAGACTATTTTGGGGCAGGCGCCCATCGCTGTTGGAAGCTCCGTCAGCCTTTCGGTTCGGGTCCAGACTTTCCGCCCTCCATGCGGTAACGGAGGAAATCCCGTGTAACGCCGAGGCGCCGGGCTGCGGCGGAGACATTGTTTCCGGTTTCGCGAAGCGCCTCGGCAATGAGCTCGTCCACAGCGCCATCCAGGGAGAAGCCTGTTTCGGGCAGCACCCAGTCGGGATTGCGCCATGCGGCGGACGGTCGCCCTGCGGACCCGCTTTCGGGATGGGGGAGGCGGACTTCGCCTTCGCCGCCGAAAATGACGGCCCGTTCCAGCTCGTGGGCGAGTTCGCGAACGTTTCCGGGCCATGGCCGGGCGATCAGACTCGCCTCTGCGGTCGCGGACAGAATAAGGCCGGTCCTGTGGTGACGCGCGCCGATTCGGGCCAGGAGATGGCGGGCAAGAGGCGCGATGTCGGCCTTGCGTTCCCGCAGAGGCGGCAGGGCCACCCTCAGAAGATCGAGGCGTTGGTAGAGATCCTCGCGAAAAACACCCTGCCGGACGCATTCGGAGAGGGGGCGGTTGCTGGCGACAATGAGGCGTGCATCGACCGCAATCTCCTTTGCGCCCCCCAGGCGGCGGACGGTTCCTTCCTCCACGGCGGTGAGAATCTTGGATTGGGTTGCGGGGGAAAGGGACGTAATCTCGTCGAGGAAAAGCGTTCCCGCGTCGGCGGCCTCGAAAAGCCCGATTCGCGCCTGCCTGGCATCGGTGAACGCTCCCCGTTCGTGGCCGAACAGCTCGGATTCTACAAGGGTTTCGGGCAGGGCGGCGCAGTTGATCGCGATGAAGGGTTGCCCCCCCCGCGGTCCGTGCCGGTGGAGCCAGCGGGCAAGCACGGTTTTGCCGGTTCCCGTCTCGCCCTCGATCAGGACGGGAGGCAGGTTGCGTTCCAGGCGGCGGTCGGTGGCGAGGATCGTGTCAAGCCGCGCGCGCACGGCCGCGAGACCGTCGCTGAAGAAGACCCCTTCGGTTTCGCTGGCTTCCTCCTCGGCCATCTTCTCTTCGCGCCGGACGGCGGCCCGGGCACCGCGGCAACGGAGAAAGGCGAGGACAAGTTCCTCCGGTTCGAACGGTTTTGCCAGGTAGTCGCCGGCGCCGAGGCGCATCGCCTCCACGGCCTTCTTCACGCCGCCAAAGGCGGTCATGACGACAATGCCTGTGTTTTCCGAGATCGAATGCTCGCGCAGGAGTTCCAGGCCTTCGCCGTCAGGCAGGTTCAAGTCTACGGCTGCAAAATCGAACCTCAGCGATCGAAGCTGCCGACGCGCCTCCGCCAGGCTGCCGGCCGTGCTCACGGTCGCTCCGCTTGCTTCCAGGTGGGCGGCCAGCCGTTTCCTGAGGGTGTCGTCGTCCTCCACGACGAGCACTTCAAATCCGGAGAGCGGACCTTTGGTTTCGGCGGACATGGGGACCGGACAGTTTGCGCGCCTGACCGGGACATACTCAATCCAAACCTGTTCCACGACCCGACAAGGCCCTTGCCAGCCAGCCGCACTCCCTGTCAAATCCGCATCCCATGTCACGAATCGCCCATGCCTTTGCCCGGGCTCGTGCCGAGAATCGCGCGGCATTCATTGCCTATCTTTGCGCCGGCGATCCCGATTTCGACACCTCGCTCGAGGCGTGCCGCGCGCTGATCGGCGCCGGGGTGGACATCCTGGAACTGGGCGTTCCGTTTTCCGACCCGCTGGCCGACGGCCTCACGAACCAGCTGGCTGCGCAGCGCGCCCTGGAGGGCGGAATGACCGCCGAGCGCGTCTTTGCGCTCGCTTCGCGCATCCGGGAAAAGAGCGAGATTCCGATCGTGTTTTATACGTACTACAATCTCGTTTTTTCGAACGGCGTCACCGCCTATGTGCAGGCGGCGCGGGCGGCGGGCGTCGATGGCATGCTGACCCTCGATCTGCCGCCCGAGGAAGCCGCCGAGGCGTCGCGGGCCTGCCGGGCCCACGGCATCGAAACGGTCTGCATCGTGGCGCCGACCACTCCCGAATCGCGGCTGGAACGGATCGCGCGCGAGGCAACCGGCTTCATTTACTATGTGTCCCGCGAGGGCGTGACCGGAGTGCAGGAGCAACTGGCCGGCGGAATCGCCGGCGCGGTTGCGCGGATTCGCAGGCACACGTCCCTTCCCGTCGCGGTCGGTTTCGGGATCGCGAGCCGCGCGCACGTCAGCGAAGTGGCCCGCCTGGCCGACGGCGTCGTGGTCGGCAGCGCCCTCGTGAACCTGATCCACGAGAATCTGTCCTCCCGCGAACGGATCGCCGCCGCGTTGGCCGCCCGGGCGGCCGATCTATTGGCGGGAACCGCGAAGGGCTGAAGCACGGGATTCCATGCCCCGCCGGATCCTGCATGTACTGACCGGCTGCACCGCTTCGGGAAAGACGGACTGGGCGTTGCGGTGGGCGGAAGCGAACGATGCCGAGATCATCTCGTGCGACTCGCTGCTTTTCTATCGGGGGATGGACATCGGGACGGCAAAGCCGCCGGCGGCCGATCGAGATCGGATTCCGCACCACCTGATCGACATTCTCGAGGTGACGGAGCCGATGAATGTTGCGCGCTATGCCAGGCTCGCCCGTGCCGCCGCAGAATCCATCGCCGAGAGGGGCAAGCGGATCCTCGTCGTGGGTGGAAGCGGGTTTTACCTGAAATCATTCCTGGCGCCGGTCGCCGACGAGATTGAAGCATCCGCCGAGATCAGGACCGGCGTGTCCGCGATCCTTGGGAAGGGGGGCCTGCCCGCCCTTGTCGCGGAGCTGGCGAGGCTCAATCCGGGCGGCCTGGGGGCCCTGGACACGGCGAATCCGCGAAGGGTGGCCCGGGCGCTCGAACGGTGCCTCGCGTCGGGCCGGACGCTCTCTGAGCTGGCCGCGGATTTCGCGCGTTTGCGGCCGGTCTTCTTCGATTGGGACGTCAAGGTCGCCGAGTTGCGCCGCGAGCCGGTTGACCTGGCGCGCCGGATAGCGGCGCGGGTGGACCGGATGCTGCGCGACGGACTGGTCGGGGAAGTGCGGAGCCTGCTGGCCCGCGGGCTCCGGGAGAATCCGAGCGCAGCAAGGGCGATCGGCTACCGGGAGGTGATCGCGATGCTCGAGGGGAATCTCGCGGCGGAAAGCCTGGCTCCCGAGATCGGGAAGAACACCCGCGCCCTGGTGAAGAAGCAATTGACCTGGTTCCGCACCCAGTTGCCGGACCACCGCATCCTTGCAGCGGTGGAAATTACGGGCTCGGGCGCCCTTTTCTCCCGGGAAGCCTGACTCCCGGTGAAATGCCTCAATCCAGATTGATGTGGTAGTTCGGAAGCGAGCTGCCCTCGAGGAATCGGAGGTTCGCCAGCGCCACCCGCAGGCTGACTTCAGCCTGAATCTCGCTGTTTCGGGCGGTCTCGAGCTCATCCTGGGCCTGAAGGACGTCGTAGCTTGTGGCGAGGCCGGCGTCGAACTTTGCCTTCTGCAAATCGTACTGCTTCTGGCTGAGCGCGGCCGCGGAGGTGGCCGCGGTGACGCCTTCCACATCGGCCTGCACGGCGCGGATTGCGGCGCGGACCTGCACCGTCAGCGTCTGGTCCGCCTGATCCCGGGTGACCTGCTCGCTTTCGACGTTATCCATCGCCTGGCGATAGAGTGCCCGGTTGGCGCGCATCCCCCAGGGGATGCTGAACTGGAGGCCGGCGCTCCAGTTGTACCCGGGACCGCTCCAAACGCGGTTGTTGGCCTGGGAATAAGACGTCTCGGCGGCGGAATACCCGGCTCCGCCCGTCGCATTGAGCTCGGGAAGGTTGTTCCGCCTGGCCTTGAGGGCGTCGAGCTTGTACTGCTCGATCGTGTAGGCGATGACGGCGAGGTTGGGACCGTTGTCGCGCGCGAGCTTGTAGGACAGATCGAAGGAAACGTCCGTGCTCGGGAGCGGCGGAAAATCGACGGGTCCGACGGGCGTCCGGAACTGGGTCTCCCCGAGGGTCTGGAGGAGACTGTCCTCGGCATTCTGCATGGCCTGCTTGAAGCCGATGAGCTGACTCTGGGCCGTGGCGACGCCGGACTGGGCCTGGACGACATCGAGATCCGTGAGGACGCCCGTGCGGCGTTTCACGACATTTTCGTCGAGAAGCTGCTGCGCGAGTTTGACCGCATCCAGCGCGACAGCGTACTGGCGGCGGGCGTAGATGACGTTGAAGTACTGCGACTCCACGTTGTAGACCATCGTCAGGACGGCGCTCTTGAAGTTCTGCCTCGAGATCTTTACGCCGAACTCGGCGATCCGGATGTTGGCCCGACCGTAATCGGTCCCGGCGCCCTGCAGAAGGGGCTGGCTCACGTTGAGGGAGACCTGGCCGTCGTAGGCCGGATTGAGGAGCGACTGGATCGAGTTGGTGGCGTACCGGGAGAGGTTGTAGTCCGCACTGACCGTGCCGCCCGTCACGACGGGCTGGTTGACCGAGAGGGTCGTGGCCTGGCTGTCGGAATACGGGGCGGTCCCGCCGGCAGCGGTGTTCGTCGAATTCGTGGCCAGCGGGCTTTGCGTCACGTTCTTCTGCCACGTCACTCCCAAGGTCGGATCGTACGACGAGCGGGCTATGATGAGCGAGTCCTTCGCCTGGCTCACGACATAGGATTCTATCCGCACCGAAAAATTCTTCGCGATGGCCTGCGCGACGCATTGTTCCAGCGTGAGCGACGGTCCGGAAAGATCGGGGGCCGCATTGGCCGGGGGTGGGGCGGCGGGCGTGTCCCCGGCCCTCAGGGTCGCGAGGAAAAGGATGGACAATGCAAAGGGAGCGATGCGGGCGGGAAGTCGGAACATGAGCGAGATCTGGCGGTGCTTGTAAGAAGAGAACACGGCAGGCGCCGAAAGGTTACCGAAACCTCCCCGACAACGATCCGATGACCTCAGTCGGGAAAGGATCCGGCATTTTGCATGCGTGACGATCAGGAAGCGGGAAAGTTGTGGGGCAAACATCGCCCGTTCGCCAACAGGCCCCTATTTTACGACATTTTCTGTCCGCTTGAGTTCCTGGGCGACGATTTCGCTGAGATAGGAGCTGGCGCCCTGCCGCGCCGTGAAGGCGGCGATCAGGGTCCGCATCTCGGCGAACCGCGGGCCCGTCTCGCTCAGGTCGGGCGCCTTCTTGTCGAGCGCTCCGACAATTATGCCCTTGTCGCCGTCCATGATCATTTCGGAGACCTGCCCTTTCTCGAGGTGCTCGAGGGCGCCGGCCACGGATTGGCTGAGGTCTTGCGGGCGGTCCCGCAGGGTGAAGGTTGGAAGGGCCTTTGCCTCCATCTTGGCCCCTTGCGACGCCTGCGCCGCAGCAACCGCCTTGTTAAACGGGTCGCCGGCTTTCATCCGCGATTCGATCAACCCGCGCAGTGTCCGGCCGAGATCGACAAAGCGCTTCCGCTTCTCATTCTCGGTGTAGTCGGCGCGCACCTTGTCGCGAACCTCGGCAAGCGCCGGCTGCCGGGCGGGGACGGCGCCCTTCCAGATGAGTATTGCGGCCCCGGAATTCGTCGGCACGGCCTCTGAAAAGAAATGCTGCGCGTCGAGCTTTGCGACGGCATCGGTGACATCGGCCGAGCCGCCGAGTTCGGCGGGGCCGGACTCCTGGCTGAACGGGGCGAGCGGCTTTGCGGCAAGCTTTCGGAGGGCTAGGAAACTCTCGAGCTCGGGACCCGCGGCGGTCTTTCCCTCGTACAGGGCGAATGCAAGGTCGGAAGCGGCCTTTGCGGCGAGTTCCTTGGCGTGATCCAGCTTCAACGCGGCCTCGACCTGGGGGCGCACGGCCGCATAATCCGCCGCAGTGTCCGGCGCGGCGGGCTTGGCGGACGGCTGCCCCGGTTTGGCCGCAGGCTTGTCCTTTGGCCCCGGGAATTGGCCGGGATTTGCATCGTAGTACGAGCGAATCTCCCCCTCCGTCACCTTCACCTGGCTCGCATAGTCGGCCGCCGGAAAATCGACATAGCTCGCAAGGATGCGCGGCGGAACCTGGTACTTGACTGCATTATCGTGGTAATACGCCTCGAGAGCGGCGTCGGTCGCGCCGACCGCCGGGGCGTAGCTCGCGTAGTCCACGGTCGCGGTCGCGATGGTCCAGGCCGTGTCGGTGCGCAGGAGCTGCCGCTTCACATCGGCGGGCTGGACATAACCCGGGCCGTCGAGGAGCTGCTGCACCTTTTGGACGCGCACCTGGTCGCCAATCACCCGCACAATGTCGGCCTCGCTGGTGCGCGAATTGACCTTCAGGTTGTCCCGGAACGCATTGTAGCGGCTGACGTCAAACTGGCCGTCCGCTCCCGCGAAGATTCGCAGGCCCTTGATGAGATCCGTGATCTCGGAGGAGGTGGCCGGCGGGATTGCCCATTGTTCCGCCAGCTTGAGCGCCGCGACGCGGTCGAGGGCGTACGTCTTTACCTGCTCCTGATCCACATCGCCGTAACCGACCTGCAGTTCGATGCTCAGCGAGGCGTCGTTCATCACCAGCCCCATGTCCTCCTGCGATGCGAGATTGTAGCCGAAGAAGTCGCGCTTGACGTCACGGCGGTCGCCGCGCCCGATTCCGGGACCGGCTCCGATCGTGACGATGAACGAAATGATCGTGACTGCCAGCAGCACGCCAAATACGGTCCGGAAGTGATGCTGGAAGGTTCGCTGAATCCAGGAAATCATGGGCGGAAAAGGGTGAGCCTAGATTCGACGGCAGAGGTGGCAAGGGCTAATTGCAATGCGCCGGCGAAGGGCCGGCGGCCCGTCAGAATGCGGGAGGCGTTTCGGCGAAGAGGTTCTCAAGGCTCTTCTGGAAGAATTCCTGCCCGCCCATCTGCTCGACGGCCTCGTCGTACCGGACAAGGAGGGGATCGATGCTCTCCAGGCCGCCGTCCAGGGGGTTGTCCCCCAGGTTCTCGTCGAGCTTGTTGAATTCGTTGAGGGTGATGCGGCTCAGCGGTCGCGCGGGCTGATAACGGATCTCTGGGGATGCCCCCCCGGGTGCAGCCCGAAGGACGGTCAGGAGGCCCATGTCGGCGAGCCGGCTGAGACACTCGTTGAGGATCTGTCCGGGCACCCTCATCATGGTTCCGAGCTCCGAGGCGGTGGGGGGCGGAAGGCATTTCTGGAAGCGGCGGCAGACGAGCAGAAGCGCGACGAGCGTGAGGCGCCGCCGCGCTGCGTCCGGGATGCGGCTCCAGGCGACCTGGCTGCTTCGAATGTGCGCGTTCTGGACGGCGTAGCTGATGGTTCCGCCGATCAGCACGTACAGCCAGAAGATATACAGTCCGAACATGAGGACGGGCAGGACGCCAAGGGAGCCGAACAGGCTCTTGGTGAGGATGACCCGGCGGAGGTAGAAGAATCCGAGGAAATTGTTCAGCATGAGCAGCAAAGCGACAGCCAGGGCGCCGGAGAACGCCGGCCGCCAGAAAACGCGCGTGTGGGGAATAACGCGGTAGAAAAGGGTCAGCACGACGGTGACCAGCGCGAAGGAAAAGATCGGGAGCGTCCAGCGCAGCGCATGGACCAATTCGGCGGCGAACGGAACCCGTTCCTCGAAGACGTTCACGTACGCTCCAGCCCCGAGGAGAGTGACGGCGCCAAAGAAGAGGACGGACCCAAGGGTCAGGATCGTCCAGTAAAAGACGACCCTCATGATGATGGACCTTCCGGATCTTACGCCCCAGATCTCGTTGAACGTGTCCTCAACCGACTTGAAGAGGAAAAGCACGATCACGACGAGCGACACGGCGCCGATCACGCCGATCGAACCCCGGTGGGCTCCCGCGACAAAACCGTCGATCATCGAGACGAGCTCGGGACTGAGCACGGCGGCGTCCTGCACCTGCTCCTTGGGCGTTGCGCCGCCTGCGCCCAGGTGCTCGTACACCTTCACCTGCGGGGCGACGAAACCCACGATTCCGCCGATCGCGTTGACCGCGGCGTGCGGATCCCGCCCGCCGACGACGAGGCCCGCGACGATGAGGACGATCGCCACCAGCGGGCCCAGGCCCAAAAGGGAGCTGAAACTCAGCGCCGCCGCGCGGCTGACGGCCCTTGTTTCCATGAAGACGGTCCAAGTCGTGGCGAGGACCGCCTTCACCGTGCAAATCGCCTTGAGCCACGCTGAGGCGGGTTTTGACGCTGATCCTTCGTGAGTGGGATTGGGCATGATTGGGACCTCTTACATTCGTTCGAGTGTTCGAAGCCCGAGCAGGTGCAGCCCGGTTTCGAGAATGAGCAGCGTGCGCGAGCAAAGGAGAAGGCGCCGGGCCCGGATCGCCGGATCGTCGACCAGTACCTTTTCGGCCGTGTAGAAGCCGCTGAATTCGCCGGCGAGTTCGTACAGGTAAAGGCAGAGAAAATGGGGCCTCAGGGTGTCGGTGGCCAGGCGGACCGCGTCGGAAAAGGAGACGAGCTTGCGCGCAAGCGCGATTTCCGCCGGCGTTTCGAGCGGACTCGCCGCCGCAGCGGCTTCCTTCGCATCCGGAACGAGGCCGTTGCGCCGGAAAATGGAATGAATCCGCGCCGCCGCATACAGGAGGTACGCCGCCGTGTTTCCGTCGAGCGAAATCATCTTGTCCCAGGCAAACACGTAATCCGTCGAGCGATTCTGGGCGAGGTCGGCGTATTGGACCGAGCCGATGCCGACGACTTCCGCGATCGACCTGCGTTCGGATGCGGAAACATCGGGGCTCTTCGCGCTCACCAGGGCATAGGCGCGCTTCACGGCCTCCGTCAGCAGGTCCTGAAGGGCTATGTTGTCGCCGCTCCGGGTCTTGAGCGGCCTTCCGTCCTGGCCCAGCACGGTTCCAAAATCCACGTGCACGAGTTCGGGCAGGGGCCTGCCCGTCTTCTCGAACCACTTCCGGGCCGTCAGGAAAAGCTGGGCGAAGTGATCCGCCTGGCGCTTGTCCACGACGTAAAAGATCGCGGTCGCTCGAAAGTGTTCCAGGCGGTAAAGAATCGTCGCCAGATCCGTGGTTGCGTAATTCGCGGCGCCGTCGGACTTTCGAATGATGAGCGGCTGGGTCTTGAACCGCGGATGCTCGGGATGAAAGACGACGAGGGCTCCCTGGCTTTCGACCGCCAATTCCAGGGCCGTGAGCTCCCTGTACACAGGCTCAACCTTGTCATTGTAGAAACTTTCGCCCAGGTGGTGGTCGAAATGGATGCCGAGCTGGTCGTAAATCCGTTTGAACGCCCCCAGGCTGGCCTCCGTAAACTGGGTCCAAAGGGCGGCGTTGGTCGGGTCTCCCTGTTGCAGCTTGACGAGTTCGCCGCGCGCCTCCTCAAGCTCGGGCGATCCGTCCACGGCCGCCGCGTTGCCCAGTTTGTAAAGCCGTTCCAATTCAACGATCGGATCGGATTCAAGCGCCGCGACGTCGACCCAGCGCTTGTAGGCATATATGAGTTTCCCGAACTGGGTGCCCCAATCCCCGAGATGGTTGTCGCGGACGACCGTTGCCCCGCTGAACGCGAGCAGCCTGGAGATCGCCTCGCCGATCACCGCGGAACGCAGGTGTCCGACATGCATCTGCTTGGCGGTGTTCGGCGAGCTGTAATCGACAATGCAGGTCTGATCCGCCCGGGCGGATGCCGCCCCGGAAGCCAGCGCCTCCGCCGAGCCATGCTGCATGAGCCAGGCGTTCAGGGCCGCCGGCCTCATCCTGAAATTGATGAATCCCGGGCCCGCCACTTCGGCCTCGAATGCGTCCAGTATGTGCGGTGGAAGGGCAGCCACCAATTTGTCAGCCAGCGCCCGGGGGTTTGCCTGCGCCTGTTTGGCGTAACCAAGAACTCCATTGGCTTGATAGTCGCCGCGGGTCGGATCGGCCGTCCGCACATCGGGCGCAAACCGTGCCGCGTCAAATCCGGCGGCTCGCGCGGAAGCCCTCAGCGCGGCGTCCAATTGAACAGCCGTGGCAAACGACATATGCATTTAGCGGAACTTAAATAGGTTATCGAAACGGGCGTCGAGACGGTAGGATGGACATTCTGCCCGCAACCGCGCCGTTTTGGCTCGACATTGTAACAGAAGCTGTTTGTCTCGTAAACTTTACCGGAACGGAACGCATCATCTCCTCAATAAACCAAATGACCAGCAAACATACTATACCTGCTCGTCGCTTCATAAAACCAAGTTTTAACTTCTTGATCGAGAAAAAGCGCGACGGCGGGGAGTTTAGTCAGGAGGAGATCCGCTACATCATTGACAGTACACTGGATGGCGAGATGCCCCAGCATCAACTCGCCGCCCTGGCGATGGCGATATATTTCTCCGGCATGTCCGCCCAGGAAACCGCGGAACTCACTGAGGAACTAATGCTTTCAGGGGAGGTGATCGACCTCTCGTCGATAGCGAAGCCGAAGATAGACAAGTACTCGACGGGCGGCGTGGGTGACAAAACGGCCCTTGTGCTCGTCCCGTTCGCCATGGCATCCGGCGTCGTTGTGCCCATGATGTGCGGTGTCGAACACGACTACGTCATCAACACGCTGGAGAAGCTCGCCTCGATTCCCGGCTTCAAGGGCCATTTGACGAACGACCAGTTCGCGGGCCAGTTGAGCCGCATCGGAGGCGCGATCATCGCCCAGAATCCCGATCTCGCGCCGGCCGACGCCAAGATATACGAGTTGCGCAAGGACACGGGCACGATTCCAAGCCTTCCCCTGATCACCGGAAGCGTTCTTTCACGGAAGCTTGCCGCGGGCGCCGAGGGCCTCGTGATCGACGTGAAATGGGGCAATGGGTCCTTCATCCGCGACCTCGAGCAGGCAAAGCAGCTTGCGCGATCCATGACGCGGGTGGGCCGCTCGATGAAGCGCCGCTGCGTCGCCCTGGTGACCGACATGAACCAGCCGCTGGGCGACACGGTGGGGACCTCGCTTGAAGTGAAGGAGGCGATTCAGCTTCTGAAGGGCGAGGGGCCGGAGGACATGAAGGAGCTGGTCCTGAAGCTCGGCATGGAGATCGTGCGCCTGGCGGGTGTCGCGGGATCCACCTTGTCGGCGAAACAGACCGTGCAGCGGCATCTTTCGGACGGTTCCGCGCTCGCCAAGTTCAAGGAGCTGGTCAAGGCGCAGGGCGGCGACGTGAGTTACATCGATCACCCTGAAAAATTTCCGCAGGCCCGTCATATCCGGAAACTGCCGGCGCCGAAGCGCGGCTACGTCCACACCATCAGCGCGGCGATGATCGCCCGGGGCGTGCACCTGCTCGGCGCGGGCAGGGAACAGGCTCACGACCGGATCGACTACTCGGTCGGCGTGTCGGAGGTGAAGAAGGTCGGAACGCAGGTGAAGCAGGGCGAACCCCTGATGATGATCCATTACAACGACGAGGCGAAGCTCGAGCAGGCGCTCGAGTACTTCAAGAACGCCTACCGGCTCGCGCCCAAGCGCCCAACCCCCCCGCCGCTTGTCGTTGAACGGGTGGCTTGATGCCTTCGCCGATTGACCGGTCGGGCTGGCCCCTGCCTTGGGCGCAGCTCAAGTACTTCACGTTTCAGCCGGCCATATTTCCGCGCCTTCTGGGAGAGGTCTCGCCGGGGGCGAAGCCGGGCGATTTGGTGCACGTCTTTGACAAGGCGGGAAAGCGCCTCGGCACCGGGCTTTACAATCCCCGGGCGAAGATCCCGGTTCGGGTGGTCGCGCACGGCCCGGAACCGGCATCCGAGGGGTGGTTCGAAACCGCCCTCCGGCGCGCGGTGGCGTTCCGCCGCGAGTGGCTCAGGCTGGATGAGGCGGGGGACGCGTACCGGCTGGTCAACTCCGATGGGGACAGCCTCAGCGGACTGGTCGTCGACCGGTACGGCGAAACCCTGCTCTGCGAGGTGGCAAGCCTCGGCATCGCACAGCGCCTGCCTGGCTGGCTTCCGCTCCTCCATGAGGTTGCGGGGACCCGGTTTGCCCGCGTCCAGGTCGATCACGACATCGGGAGCATGGAGGGCATCAAGCCTTCGGTGTTCAACGAGACAAACGCCGCGGCGCCGCGGACGGTCAAGATCCGCGAAAACGGAATCCGCTTCGAGGTCGATTTCGCGGAGGGCCACAAGACCGGATTCTTCTGCGATCAGCGCGAGAACCGGGCCGCCTTCGGCCGGCTGGCGAAGGGCCGGGTCCTCGATCTTTGCTCGTACACGGGCGGATTTGCCCTGTCGGCCAGGGTTTCGGGAGGCGCCGAAGACGTCACTTCCGTCGACCTGGACGAGGCTGCGGTCGCGCAGGCGCGGCGCAATGCCAACCTCAATCAGGCCCGGATCAAGTTCGTGCATGCCGACGCCTTTGCCTATGCGCGCCAGATGGCGGCCAACGGCGAATCGTGGGACAGCGTCGTCCTCGACCCGCCCAAGTTCATCTTCACGCGCGACGAATACGGAAACCGGGAGGGGCGCCAGAAGTACGAGGACTTGAACCAGCTTGCCATCGCGCTCGTAAGGCCGGGCGGCCTGTTCGTCACCTGCTCCTGCTCGGGTCTGCTCAGCCTTGAGGACTTTGAGGAACACGTGATCCGAGCCGCCCACCGGCTCAGCCGCCGGCTGCAATTCTTCCGAAGGACGGGCGCGGGCCCGGACCATCCGATCTACTCAAACTGCCTGGAAAGCCGCTACCTCAAGGTGCTGTGGTCGCGGGTGTTCTAGGCCGCGCTTTCAGGCCCGGCCGAGATAGGTCCCGTCCACCGTGCTCACGCGGATGATGTCGCCTTCCTTGATGAAAAGGGGGACTTGGACGGCAAGGCCGGTTTCGAGTTTAGCCGGCTTTTGCACGTTGCTGGCGGTGTCGCCCTTGATGCCGTCCGCCGACTCGATGATCTTCAGATTGACGGCGGAGGGCAGCTCCACGGTCAACGCCTTGTCGTCGACAAAAAGAACGTCCACCCTCCCGCCGGCTGTCAGGTAGTTCTTCACATCGCCCAGCGTCTGCGCGCTCAGCTCGATCTGATCGAAGGTGCTCGGGTCGATGAACGCAAAGTTCTCCCGGTCGGCGTAGCTGAATTCCAGGGTCCGCCGGTCGGTCGGCAGGACGTCGAGGGTTTCGGTGGAGGCAAAGCGCTGGTCCAGCGACTTGCCGTAGCGCAGATTGCGCATCTTGATCTGGACGAAAGCGCGCAGATTGCCGGGGGTGCGGTGCTGGGTCTCCATCACCAGGTGCGGTTCTCCGTTGAACTTGATGACTTGGCCTTTGCGGATGTCGTTGGCTGCGGGCATGACGGCGGTTGGATTCGGGCAGGGGAATTCGTGTTGTGTAAACGTGATGGACTAAGCCCGGGCTGCGGGGAGTGTCAAGCCGCACGCCGCCGGCCCTCCATCGATCTCCGCGCTTGCCCTGCGCCCGTTCGGTCGATGACACTGCCCCCTACGCATCCATGAAGCAACGCACCCTAGCGCGGGAAGTCTCCATCAAGGGGAACGCGCTCCACACCGGCGACGCTGTCACGCTGACGATGAAGCCGGCGCCGGCAGGCCAGGGAATCCTGTTCAGGCGCACCGATCTGGTCGGAAGCCCCGAATTGCGGCCGTGCGTGGACCAGGTGACCGACCTCGTCCGGGCGACGACGATCCAAGTCGGGCACGCGAAGATCCAGACCGTGGAGCACGTCCTGAGCGCCCTTCATGGCTGCGGAATCGACAATGTCACGGTCGACATGGACGGCTCGGAGCCGCCGATCCTGGACGGCTCGGCGCGCCCCTTCGTGAACCTCATCCTGCAGGGCGAGCCCGTGGAGCAGGAGGCCGAGCGGGAGTATTACGTGCTGGATGCCCCGGTCTCCGTAACCCGGGGCAATTCATCGATCATCGCGCTTCCAAACGATTCGCTGAAGATTTCCTGCACCTCGGCCGACGACCGCGGGATCCACACACAGCATCTGTCGCTCGTCATCGATCCCGAGTCCTACCAATTGCAGATCGCGGCCGCGCGCACGTTCACGATCTACGAGGACATCGAGGAGCTCATCAAGCTGGGCAAAATCCGCGGAGGGTCCCTCGATTGCGCCGTCGTCATCAAGGGCGACGCGATCATCTCCAAGGAGCCGCTGCGCTTCAAGGACGAGTTCGTCCGCCACAAGATACTCGACATCATCGGCGACATCATGCTGCTCGGCCTTCCCCTCAAGGCGCACATCGTGGCAACGCGGCCCGGGCACGCCATCAATGCCGAGCTGACAAAGTTGCTTTTCGAGAGGCTGCGGGACCGGAACAAGGAGGGAAAGAAGAAGGCTGCCGGGGCGCCGGTGATTCTCAAGGAAGAGGCATCGCTCGATGTGAGGCGCGTCCTCGACACCATCCCGCACCGATATCCGTTCGTGATGATCGACCGCGTGGTCGAATTCAAGGCCGACGACGGGATCGTGGCCCTCAAGAACGTCACGATCAATGAACCATATTTCAACGGGCATTTCCCGGGAAATCCGGTGATGCCGGGCGTCCTTCAGCTCGAGGCGATGGCGCAGGCGGCGGGAATCCTGATGCTCCGGAGGTCGGGCAATGCCAGCAAGACGGCGTTTTTCCTGAGTGCGGACAAGGTGAAGTTCCGCAAGCCCGTGCGCCCAGGCGACCAGCTCCTCATCAGGGCGCGGTTGGTGAAGTCGCGGGGGGACAAGCTTGCGGCCGCCACCGCCGAATGCACGGTCGACGGCCAGATCGTGTCGTCGGCGGATCTCATGTTCATGATCCTGGACGACCCGCAGGGGTTCGCCAGCTGATAGGTAGTGGGTCCGTTTGCCCGACTTGCAGCCTGAAGAGCCTGTGCTGTTCGCCTCGCCGCCCGGAGGGCGCCCGCTCGGCTCACCCCTCCGCTGGCGCTTCGGGGCTGAAGCCATCTTCGCGCTGGCGCGCTCCGTCGCGGGCTCGGACGCGCATCAGGACCGGCGTGGGGCCCCATGGCGTACCGCCGTCCCCCAACGCCCAGATGATGCGCGTGAGCTGCGCATGGCTCTTCAGGCTGCAAGTCGGGCAAACGGACTCAATGCGTGCGATCGGCAGGCTACTGCAGCCGTCTAATGTTTGTAGACCTTGGCCGGGTCGAAGACCCGGCGCGCGGCAAATTCAAGCTTTAGCGTCGCTGGATCCTCGGGCTTCGCGCCGGCGTCGAGCTTGCGGTAGAAGCACGACGGATAGCCGTTGTGGCAGGCGGCCCCCCCGACATTATCAACCTTTATGAGGATGACATCCTGATCGCAATCCACACGCAGCTCCTTCACGAGCTGAATGTTGCCCGACTCCTCTCCCTTGATCCAGAGCTTGTTCCGGGATCGGCTCCAATAGGTGGCCTTCTTCGTGGAAATGGTGCGCGCAAGGGACTCCGCGTTCATGAAAGCGTACATCAGTACCTCGCCTGTAGCATGATCGATCGTGATGCAGGGAATCAGCCCGTCCGGGCCGAACTTGGGCTGGAACACGGCGCCGAGCTCTATCTCGGCCGTGGCGGTGCGCGCTGGGAATGCGATTTGGGTCATGGGAAAAGATGCGGGCCGGTAAACCTTTTCCAACCTAGCCCTTCGCCGCAAGCTTTCGGAGATAGTCGTAACTGTAAAGACCTGTCCGGTGTCCGTCGCTGAAGTTGAAGCAAAGGGCATAATTGCCCACCTTGTCCCATCCCACGACCGTGACGCCGGTGAATTTTCGCGGCGCCTCTCCCCCGTACTGGTTCCCGAATATGTCGCGCTCTCCCACGTTCGAGGCGCTGGGCGACGCCGCGCGGAGAGATTCGGCGGGATAATAGCTCTCGGCGCCGTCGCTCCAGGCGATGGCGACTTCGCTTCCGATGATCTGCACCTGGCGCGGCTCGACCATCAGGCAACGATGCGTTCGAAATCCGCCCGGGTCAACCATCGCGGGCGCTGATCAGTCGCCGTCGCCGTCCCCCCGAGGAAGCGCGCGCACGAATGCGGCATGGACCGGCGCCGGCATCGGCTCGCCTTCGCCGCGCACGGCGGCCCAAATCACGTGGTTGAAGGTCTGTTCATCGATCGCGTCTTCTCGGGAGAGATCGAATCCCTCGGAAATCCTGGCAAGCTTCGTGCGGGCCGGATTCCGCCGGTCGAGATCGACGCGGGCCGGCCGGGCGGTAAAGACGGAGGCGTCCGCCTGCGCCCGGAAACAGGCCCGCATCGGCGCAGCCGCCGCGTCGAATTGCGACATGGGCTCCAGGCCGAGGATGAGTTCGATCGTTCGGAGCATGGAGCAGGTCGTGTAGGGGGTCGAGTCGACCGAGCCGGGGCGGCAGTAGGGACTTGCTACGAGGGCGACCGTGCGATGCGCATCCACATGGTCCGGCCCGTTCTGGGCATCGTCCTCGACGATGAACACTGCCGTCTGCGGCCAGAACCGGGAATGGCTCACCGCATCGATGACCCTGCCGAGAGCCAGGTCGTTGTCCGCCACCATGGCCTGCGGCGTCCAATGTCCGGCTCTTGCCCCGTTGGTGTGATCGCTGGGGAGGCGCACGATCTGCAGCCGCGGCATGTCTCCCGCCGCGTCGAACTTGCGAAGCTCGGCCAAAAACTGGTTCGCGCGGGCCTGGTCGCTGTAGTCCGTGTCGAAGCCGCGGTACAACGGGTCAATGTGGCCCTTGAGCGCGGGAAGCGTTGCGGAAGCCGGCTCGGCGGCGGTCTTGCCGTTGGCCACAAACTCGCCGTAGCTGCGGTAGCTGATGCCCGCCTTGGCGGCCTGGTCCCAGAGGTAGCCAAGTTGGGGAAGGGCGGCCGCAAAGTGGCCCTCGCTGGGATAAGGCACGTTCTCATACGGGGGGCGCGATCCCTTCGCCGAAGCGTTTCCCGGCCGGTGCCCGTAATAGACGGGCCAGGATCTTTCGACGAACTCCGACGAGTATGCGGCCGTGCTCCACTCGTGGCCGCCGGCGCTCACCTCGGCATTGGCGTAGAAGTTGTCGAGCAGGACAAACTGCCGAGCGAGCGCGTGATGGTTCGGCGTTGTCTCCTCGGGAAAAAGGCAGAGAGCGGGGTCGCCGTTGCCTTGCGGGAGGTCGCCGAAGACCTGGTCGTAGGTGCGGTTTTCCTTGATGACATAAATCACGTAGCGGATGGGCGACGCTCCGCCAGATGCGGATGGAATCGGTCCCCCGGCCTGTCCGCCGTTCCCGGCGGGCGGGGCCGGCCGGCAGCGTTGCGCGACCCCGGTCCATGCTGCCATTGCGCGGTCGAACTCGCTGTCGCGGGGGAGGGCGACGATGCCCAGGGATCCCCGGAAGAGCTCCTCGATGCGCGGCCAATTCTTTGCCGAACCCGCGCTGTCCGACTTTGGAGTCAGGCCCCTGGCGCTCACGACAAGCAAATTGCGACCGTCGGGCGTCACCCGGACGGAGGTGGGAAACCAGCCCGTCGGGATGAATCCGAGCGGGCGCGCGGCCCCGCGAACGCCGATATCGAACACGGCGACGTTGTTGTTGTAGGCGTTGGCCACGTAAAGGGTCCTTCCATCCGGCGAAAGCGCCAGGCTGTCGGGCGTGGAGCCCGGCAGGTCGCCGGGTGACATGGCCGAGGAAAGGGTTTCCTCGATGGCGCCCGTTTCCGCGTCAAGAATCGTCACGGAGTTCATGCCCCCGTTGGACACGAGGAGGCGCGCATGGCCGGAAAACAATCCACGCCGCGGCAGGAGAAGCAGGGCGTTCGGATGCAGGCCGCACGGCCAGCGGGCGTCCACGCGCCCGCTCTGCCCGTCGAGGACGGCCACGCATGACTCCCCCCAAAGGCTCACATAGACCCGGTTCCTCGCCTGATCCCAGGCCAGTTCGAATGGATCGCCGCCCCCGATGACCTCCCTGCCCCCCAAAACGTCGTTGGGCGCGCGAGCGCCCGGTGCTTCGCGCGCGGGAGCGCTGGGGTTATCGCCCAGGGCCTGCCCGAGGCTGGCGGCCCAGCGCTGATTTCCGGTTGAGCAGTCGATGCGCAGGACCTGGTTCTCGAACAGCCTCGCGACCACGATATCGTGGCTGGCCGGAACAAAGATGACGCCCGCATTCACTCCGCGATCCTCCTTTGCCCCCGCCTGGACGTCCGGCAGGGGGCTGAGTGCGCCGGCGGCAAAGGAGAACACGTGTAGCAGGGGCTCGCTCCCGCCGCCGCAAACTAGCATTCGCCCGTCCGGCGAGAAGGCGAGCCCCTGGAAGGATTCGGTGACCGGCCTGACATCGGTCGTGCGCCGGTCGGCCAGGTCGATGACCCGCACCTCGTGCTGCCCGTAGCCCGAATGAAGGATTGCCGCGTACCGGCCCGACGGATCGAGGACCAGGTTGACGGGAAACTCGCCGAGCGGAATCTGGTCCCCCGCGGGCCGGATGGACCATTGGTTATGCAGCAGCACGGAGCCATCCTGCTGCGGGCCCGGGAGGATCCTGCCCGCGTTTTGAGCCGAAGCGGGGCAGCCTGCGGCAACGGCCATGGCGGCGATCGCAATTCGCGGGTGAATGTGGATCATGGGAGGAAACCCGAAGCTTGTGGAGCCCGGCCGGCGAAAACAAGATTCCACTTGAGCGCAAAACGGGAAGGGCGCACGAACCCGGGAGGAAGGCATTGCCAATTGTCGCGCACGATTGACAATCGCGGCGAAGCCGGATTCAGGGCTCTCTGCAAGATTGCCGCCCGCCTGTCCCAAGATCTTCATTTTCCATGAGCGACTTCTCCCGATCCCCGATTTTCACGCCAGCCCCGAAACAATCGATTTGGCAGAACTGGATCAGCCTGGCCGGGGCGATAGTCGCCGGAGGGAGTCTCTTTGCCTTCATCCTTCTGTTCGCCCTGGACGTGCTGGGGCAGGGGCAGAAGAATCCCTACCTCGGGATCCTCTCCTACCTCGTCGCGCCCGGCTTCCTGATCATCGGTCTGGTGCTGATCCTCGTCGGCGCCTGGAACCAGCGGCGGCACAAGGGGCACCTTCCCTACGCCCCGCCGCCGCGGTTCGCGATCGACCTGTCGCGTCCGCGCGATCGCTGGATGCTCATCTGGTTCGGCGTCGGGACCCTCGGCTTCATCCTGCTCACGGCCGTCGGCAGCTACCAGACGTTTCATTACACCGAGTCGGTCACTTTCTGCGGGGAAGTCTGCCACAAGGTGATGGAGCCGGAGTACACGGCCTACAAGGCCGGGGACCACGCGCGCGTCTCGTGCGTCGAATGCCACATCGGCTCGGGAGCCGCGTGGTACGTCAAGGCCAAGATCAGCGGCCTGCACCAGGTGTACGCCGTCCTCGTGAACCGGTTTGACCGCCCGATTCCGACTCCGGTCCAGAACCTGCGGCCGGCCCGGGACACGTGCGAGCAGTGCCATTGGCCGCAAAAATACTCCGGCGGCGTCGAGCGGGTCCACAATCACTTCCTTGCCGATGCCAAGAACACCGCCTACACGGTGAGGCTCCTTGTCAACGTGGGGGGCGGAAGCCCCGCGCACGGCCCCGTGGGGGGAATCCACTGGCACATGCTGGTTTCAAACAAGGTGGAGTATTACACGACGGACCCCCGGCGCCAGACGATCCCGTGGGTGCGGGTGACGGCCGGGAACGGCGCCGTCACCGTGTACCGGACCGATGATTTCAAGGGGGAGCCGCCCCCGGAGCAGATCCGGCAGATGGACTGCATGGACTGCCATAACCGCCCGGCCCACAAGTACGTCACGCCGAACGACGCGGTGGACGAGGCGATGCACCTCGGTCGGATCGACACCGCCCTGCCCGGCATCCGGCGTGCCGCGGTCGACCTCCTGACGAAGGGGTATCCGAAAGATGGAGACGCCACCGCCGCGATCGACAGGGGCCTGCGCGGCCGGTATCCGGCCGCCGGGAAGCTCGGCGACACGATCGCCTCCGTGCAGGCCGTCTACCTGGGAAATTTCTTTCCGGAGATGAAGGCGGACTGGAGCCGGTACCCGGACAACATCGGCCATCTCGACTCGCCCGGATGCTTCCGCTGCCACGACGGCAAGCACGTCGTCGCGGGCAGCCGGGGGCGGATGCTGGCGACGGACTGCAACAGCTGCCACACGATCCTGTCGCAGGGGGCCGGGGCAGACCTGGCCAAAGTCGTTCCGCAGGGACAGCCGTTCCGGCACCCGGGGGGCGAGATCGAGGGCACGGGGCTTCTGTGCAGCGATTGCCACAACGGGAAGAACCAGGAAAATTAGATGGCATCCGAAAGCTGCCTTTCGGGAGCCTTTCGGAACCATTTCAGAGCACAATATCTGCACAGGCTTGGGCAAGGGAGGAGGAGCGGGCGGGCGCGGCTTGTGCGAGATTCAAGAAACCAACCCGGCTGTGATCCTGCCAAACGAAACTGCATCCGCCCCCGTGACCGAACTCGACCTGGACCTCATCCGCAAGTATTCCATCGCGGGGCCGCGCTACACGTCCTACCCCCCTGCGACCAAGTTCGTCGAGGACATCGGCCTCCAGGAGCTTGAGGAGGCGATCGCCGCCGACAACGCCCCGGGCGCGGGGCCCGTCTCGCTCTATTTTCACATACCGTTTTGCGAGAGCCAATGCTGGTATTGCGGCTGCAATACGATTGTCACGAAGCGGCACGACGCGGCGGCGGCCTACATCGACGACGTTTCGCTGGAGGTGGCCCAGATGGCGGCCCGCATGGACCGCCGGCGCCCGGTCACCCAGGTGCACCTGGGCGGGGGGACGCCCACCTTCCTCGCTCCCGAGGAGCTGGCCCGGCTGGGGATGATGATCCATGAGAACTTCCGCCTCGACCTCGACTGCGAGTTCAGCGTCGAGATAGACCCCCGCCGGCTGACCTCAGACCATATCGAGGCCCTCCAGGTGATCGGGGCGAACCGGGCTTCGATCGGGGTGCAGGACACAAACTCCGAGGTCCAGCTCACGGTCCACCGCTGGCAGCCGCACGAGCTAAACGTCCGGGCGGTCGCCTGGCTCCGGGACGCGGGATTCGAGTCGGTGAATGTCGACCTGATCTACGGCCTGCCCCGGCAGACGCCCGAGTCCTTCGCGCGGACGCTCGATGACGTCCTCGCACTTTCGCCGGACCGGCTGTCGGTCTTCAGCTATGCCCATGTGCCGTGGCTCAAGCCCGCGCAGCGGATCTTCGACACGCGAAAGCAGCTTCCCGAGCCGGCCGCGAAGCTGGCCATGTTTGCAACCGCCCATGCCAAGCTCACGGCGGCGGGCTATGCCGACATCGGGCTCGACCATTTTGCGCGGCCAGACGACGAACTCGCCATAGCCCAGCGCCGCGGCACGCTCCATCGCAATTTCCAGGGGTACAGCACGGCGGCCGGCGCCTCCCTGTATGGCTTCGGGATCACGTCGATATCATCGACGATCGGGACCTACCGCCAGAACCTGAAGGACCTCGGCGCGTGGCGTGCGGCGATCGCGGCCGGAAGCCTTCCGGTGGAGCGCGGGCTCGTCCTGACCGAGGAGGACCGCCGCCGCCGGACGCTCATCATGCGCCTCATGTGCGACAGGCGGCTGGATTTTGCGTCCCTTTCGGAGAGCATGGGAATCGACGTCGCGAGCGCGTACGCCGCGGAAATCGAAGGCATGTCCGAGCTCGAGGCCGACGGTTTGGTCATCCGGAGCCACGCCGGCGTAGAGGTGACTCCGCGGGGAGCTCCGCTTCTTCGTGTCATCGCGATGTGTTTCGACGCCACCTTCAGGGCGGGCGCGCACCACCATTCGCAGACGGTGTAGAAGACTGATCTTATACATAAGATAAAAGTCGTTAATACGTGTTCGATGCTTTCCGCACGTGTTTGGTGTGCGATGCAGATGGCAGCCGCAGGGCGGGGCCGGATGAAAACGGAGGTGGCGGCCCGTGCGTCTTGCGGAGAATTGCCAAAGTGTGCGCGTATGCCGACAAGGGATGCATAGCCGTTTTTTCGCAATTTCACATACTTGCCGCGCCAATACAGTGAATCGCCGCATCGACCAAGAACTGCAGCTCCAAGTTCCCCCAGCCAAATTTTGGAAATGAAAAATCCCCTTCGATTGACCAAGAGCGCGCTCGTGCTCGGAGGCCTGGCCCTCTGGGGCCTGCTTCTTGTCTCCTGCGTGGTCGCCGACCGGACCGTGGTCGCGCCGCCCCAGATCGCCGGCGCCCAGTTCGTGGGTTCCAAGCAATGCGCGCAGTGCCACTCAGAGGTGGTCGACCATTTCGCCGGCTCGAGCCACAGCAAGCTCGCCCTCGCCGATTCCAAGGTCGGCGACACCGGCTGCGAAGCCTGTCACGGGCCGGGCAGCCGGCACGTGGCCGCGGGCGGCGGCGCCGGCACGATCGTCAATCCGCGGAAGGAGCCGGAGACATGCTTCCAGTGCCACCTGGACAAGCGTGGCGAGATGAGCCTGCCCCACACCCATCCGGTGCTCGCGGGCAAGGTGAGCTGCGTGGACTGCCACGACGTGCACAAGGGCGACGCGATCCGCGGCAGCGGCGCCTCCCTAGCCACGGCCACCGAGACCTGCCTCAAGTGCCACACCCAGCAGGCCGGTCCGTTCGTTTACCAGCACGGGGCGATCCGCGAGGAAGGCTGCACGGCCTGCCACAACCCGCACGGCTCGGTCAACGACAAGATGCTCGTCGCGCGTGACGCCAACCTTTGCCTCCGTTGCCATCTTTCCCAGGACGCCGCCGGATTCAACATAGGCGGTTACTCGAGCGGTGGAGCCCATGCCAGCAATGGTCCCGCAGCACGCCTGGCGGAAGGCACCTGCTGGTCCGCCGGCTGCCACGAGGATGTCCACGGTTCGAACGTGAACGCGTCATTGCGCCCCTAACCTCATTGCGGAAGCCAATACCATGCATGCCACCTTTTCCTCCACTCGACGCCTGGCCGGTTTGACCTGTGTCGGCGCGCTCCTCGCACTTCCGGCTTTGCGGTCGCTCGCAGCGGACGCGCCGTCGGAAGCCGACGCCTTTCCAACCTTCGAGAGTTACATCAAGATTTCGGGGCAGGCTCCCTTCATCACCGGAGACCGCGCGGCCTTCGCGGACCGCTCGGGCGTGCCCAACAGCACGGGCGCCTACGGAATAGAGGACCTGTTTTATTCCAAGGACCTGTCCGACAGCACGACGATCAAGATCAACGGCCGCGCCCTGAGCGGTTCGGACGACTACCTTGCGAGCGTCAACCTTTCGAACGACAACCTCGGGTCCGTCGACGTCGGCTACAAGCGCTTCCGCACGTTCTACGACGGGGTAGGCGGGTTCTTTCCGCTGGCCGACGAGTTCCAGGCGATGAGTCCGCAGTCGCTGCACGTCGACCGAAGCTCGTTCTGGGTGAACGCCAAGTACGGCAAGTCCGACGGGCCGGTGCTCACGCTCAGCTTCCACGACGACATCCGGACCGGGCAGAAGGACTCGACCATTTGGGGCCCAATCGTCAATCCGAACGCGACGTTGCTGAACGGCGGCACGGTGCTGGTCACCACCCCGACACCCGTCCCGTCCACCACTCCGTACAATGCGCCGAACCTGATGGCGCTTGCCGAGCACCACAGGACTCTCGATGCCGGCCTGACCGAGACGTCGGGAAAGGTCACGGAAACCCTGAAGGCCACAATCGACTGGGTGGCCAACGTCGACACGCGCTACTACGCGAAATATCCGGGCTCAAGCGTGACCGCGACGGCCGCATCCCTGACCGCAAACCCCGCCGTGTCGGCGACCTACTACACGGTCGGCGTTCTTGACGACCAGGAGACGGTCAACTCGAGGGGCATGCAGCTCCTCGATCAGATCGAGGCAAAGATCAACGACGTGTTCACCGTGGAGGCCGGGGTCACCTACCACCACCTCTCGGCCGTCGACGGCGGCGAGTGGATCACGCCCGCGTACAGCACGACCGCGCTGGCGATTTTCCCGGCGGTCACCGCCGGAAACATCGTCGCCGACGCAAAGGTGGACGACTATGTGGGGAACCTCATCTTGAAGGTGACCCCCTGCAAGGACTGGCGGGCCGAGGCCGGAATCCGCGATGAGTACAACGTCATCTCCGACGCGGGCGGCTTCACGACGGCCAGCCTGGCGACGGGCGCGACGAGCCTCGCCAGCACCAACGTCACGGTAGGCAACGACGTGACCTACTCGCATGAGGACGACCACGTCGTCACGCCCGAGGCTTCGCTGCAGTACCTGGGCTTCAAGGGCATCTCGCTGTACGCGAACTTCGACAAGCGGATCAACCGGGGCGAGCAGCATTGGGTCAATCCCTACGCGACCACCTCGACGGCGGGCATCACCGGGATCGTCACGACCGTGGTCCCCGCCCCCATCAGCGACGTCTTCTTCCAGGACGCGAACCAGGACTACGAGAATGCGAAGATCGGAGCCAATTGGAACGCCTCGAAACTGTTCTCGGTGCGGGCCGAAATCTTTCGCAAGGACCACCAGAACCAGTTCGTCGGCACGAGCGATCCCGCCATCACCAAGAGCTTCGGCGGCCTTTATGCAACCGGGTACACGTTCACCGGGCTGAAACTCAGCGTGATCTTCAGGCCCGCGGCGGCCCTTTCGTTCACCACGCGCTACCAGCCGCAGTACGGCAACATGTCCGTCCTCGGCAGCACGCTCACCGGCGGAAACGGCACCGAAGTCACGTCGGGCAAGGCTCGGGTGCAGTCCATAAGCGAGACGGTCGACTGGACCCCCACCCGCCAGCTCTACATGCAGGGCAACATCAACGTCGTCTACAATTACCTCGAGACGTCCTATCCGGTCGTGGTCGAGTCCACGACCACCAACTATTTGCTGCCCATTCAGAACGCCGACAACAACTACATCACCGGCAGCGCCCTGTGCGGCTTTGTCCTCGACAAGGAGACCGACGCCCAGATCCAGGCCAACTGGCAGCAGGCGACCAACTACAATCCGCAGATCGCCGCCGGCGGCCAGGCCTACGGGGCCAGCTTCCTCTATGAAAGCGTCACCGCCGGATTGAAGCACAAGTTCACCAATCGCCTGATGGGCGACGCCAAGGTGGGCTATCTGAGGAGCACGGACGGGACGACGGGCGGATTCACCAATTACAAGGGTCCGCTGGCCTACGTGTCCCTGTCGTATTCGCTCTGACCGGAGCCGGCGGGTGATCCTTCGCGGCCGGAGGCGCCCCGCCGGCGCGCCGGCTGACACGGCAATGGAAACCCGGCCAAACGAATCGCAAGTCGATCCGGCCGTCTTGGCCGAGAAACTGAAGCGCGTGGAAGAGCGGCTGGCGCTCATCGAGGCCCGCCTCCAACTCGGGGAACCGGCCGGCGTGGAGAATGCGCCCGCTTTCCCGGGCGGCGCAGGAATGGACGAGGAAATGGAGTTCAAGCTCGGCCAGGAATGGTTCTCAAGGGTGGGAATCGCCGCTTTGGGTATTGGCATCGCATTCATCCTGTCCCTTCCTTTCCGCGACCTGCCTCCGGCATTTCCTTCTCTGCTTGGCTACGGCCTGGCGGCCGGCTGCTTTATCCTCGCCGGCATCCGCCGCCGTCCGTTTGAGCTGATTTCCGGCCATCTTCGCGCCACGGCGATGGCCCTTTTCTATTTTGCGAGCCTTCGGCTGTGCTATTTCGGCGCCCGCCATGCGCTGGACGCCGACTCGGTTGCGGGCGGGCTCGTCCTTGTTGCAGCGGCGGGAATCAACCTGGCGATCGCGCTGCGGCGGAAGTCGCCCTGGCTTTGCGGTCTGGCCCTCTTCACCGGGTATGCGACGGCACTCGCGGTCGGCTCTCCCTCGTTTTCGCTGGGCCTCATGGCTTTGTTTTCCGCCGCTGCCGTGGGGGCGAGCGCCGCCCTCGGCCGGCCGGCTCCGATTCTCGTTGCGATGCCGCTCGCCTACGGCGCGTACCTTGCCTGGGCCCTGAACAATCCGTTCATGGGCCGGCCGGTGCAGCCGGTCGGCTATCCGCCTTGGGCTCCCGGAGCTCTGCTGGTTTGCCTGGTGGTGTTTGCGGCGGGCCTTCGGCGCCCGGTGCGCGGCGATCGGGAAAGCGCGCTGGCAAACGCAGGTTTCCTTCTCAATGCGCTGGCCGGCTACGGGCTTTTTCTCCTGCACACCCTGGCCGTTTCCGATGCCTGGTTTGCCGGCGACCAGCTTGCCGCATCCGCCACGCTGCTCGGATTGGCCATCCTTCTCGCACGCGATCGCGGCGGAGTCGGATCGTTTGTGTACGCCATGACCGGGTTTCTCGCGCTCAGCTTCGCGATCATCAAGGTCGCGCAGCCTCCGGATGTCTTCGTCTGGCTGTCGCTTCAAAGCGTGATCGTGGTCGCGACCGCGATCTGGCTTCGCTCACGTTTCATGATTGTCGCGAATTTCCTGATCTATCTGGCCATTTTGGCGTCGTACGTGGCGGTCGCCCGGCTGGAGCACGGAATCAGCCTCGGCTTCGGACTGGTCGCCCTGGTCACCGCCCGGCTCCTCGGCTGGAAGCAGGAGAGGCTGGAGCTGAAGACCGAACTCATGCGAAACGCCTACCTCATCGCGGCGTTCTTCATCTTTCCGTACGGGCTCTACCACCTGGTGCCGAGCGCATGGGCGGCCCTCGCATGGGTGGGCGCCGCCCTGCTTTACTATTTGCTCGGAAGTCTTCTCGGCAATCGGAAGTACCGCTGGATGGGCCACGGCACCCTGGTGCTGACGGCCCTTTACCTGGCAATTGCCGGAATCAGCCGCCTCGACCCGCTGTTTCGGAATCTTTCCTTCCTTGTGCTCGGGACGGTCCTTCTGACCGCGTCCCTCATCCTGGCCCGCCTGCGCACCCGCCGCCGATAGGCGCACGACCTCAGCCCTGAGGCCTTCTTCAGGACGCGTTGCAATCGCACGCCGTGCCGGTTTCGTCCGCCGCCGAATGATCCGGTGCGATCTCGTCGGCCAGCGCGCAAAGCCTCGAGTAGTATTGATCGCGCGAGATCCCGAGGACGGCGGCGCCGAAATTCTCGGCGTCCTGCGGTGAAGCGAACACGCCGTAGTTAACAAGCACCAGCTGATAGAGCGCGAGGACGGGAACGCAGTCGGGATCGGCGGAAAAGTGAGGGTGGACGCACAGGGTGAAACCGTCCTCAGGACGCTCGCCCTTGGGCACAGGATGGGCCGCTTCGCCCGCCCGCAATGGACCGGCGTTGAACACCAATTCGCAGGGATAACGGACGCAATCCCGGTCGGCCAGGATCCGCCGAAGGTCGGGCAAGCCGATGCGGGGCCCGTATTTCGCGCGTATTTCCATCCCCCTGGCCGCCACGTGCGCCGCTAGGGACTGCCGTGCGCCATCCGGCGGCAGGTCAGCCATGGACGGCGGCGGACGGCTCGTTGGCCTGCGACAACTTGCCCTCCAGGATTGGCACCGACATCCGAAGGAAAAGGGTGAAGCAAAGGAATCCGAAGGCCCAGATTCCGATGCAGACGAGGTCTTCGTTCAGCGTGGGCGTATATTCGACCATCTCGCCGAGCGGCGAGGGGATGAATCCGGGGATGACCATGCCCATTCCCTTTTCAATCCAAATCCCGAAAACGGTCAGAACGCAGGCAACATTGAGCCATTTGACCTGCCGGGTGACTGGAAGCATCAGGAGAATGGCCGAAATCAGATTCAACGAGATCGCGGTCCAGATCCACGGCACGAGAGCGTGAAACCCGTGCAAGCCCAGGAACAGGTACCGCGTGGACGACATGTTTCGGTCAGTTGTGTAGAAATCGGTGAAGACCTCGTTCGCCAGCAGGAACAGGTTGATCAGCATCGCCACCTGCACGATCGAACGCAGGGTGAGCAGGGCCTTGTCGGTGATGCGGTATTCGCTGAATCTCCGGATAATCTGCAGCGTCAGGATGATGAATGCCGGGCCGGCCGTGAAGGCCGAGGCGAGGAAACGCGGACCCAGGACGGCGGAATTCCAGAACGGCCTGCCGCCGAGGCCGACATACAGGAACGCGGTGATCGTGTGGATCGAGACTGCCCAGGCTATTCCTATGAATACGAACGGAATGTAAAACCATTTGGCGGGCCTTCGGCCGCAGTAGCGGCAGTAGATCGTGTAGCCGCAAATGTGCAGGTTGAGGAGCAGGTAGCCGTTGAGCACGAGGACGTCCCAACTGAGCATGGAACCGGGAAAATGAAAGACGCCGATGCCTGGAATCAGGTGCCAGAAGCGGTCGGCCCGGCCAAGGTCGACAGTCACGAAGGCCAGGCACATCAGGATAGCCGCCACGGCGAGCAGTTCGCCAAAGATGACCAGGTCATGCAGATCCTCGTTCTTGTAGATATAGACGGGAATCACCATCATCACGGCCGCGGCGGCCATTCCGACAAGGAAGGTGAAGTTGGCGATATAAACGCCCCACGAAACCTGGTCTGTCATTCCGGTGGCGCCCAGGCCCTGGACGAACTGCTTGGCATAAGCGTTCAGGCCCAGCATGCACAAAACGGTCAGGGCGCCGAGCCAGGCGTAATAACGCCAGTCGCCGACGAACAGCAGCCGGACGCAGCGGGAAAGAAAAGTGAAGTAGTTTTTCACAGCCTAGACGTCGAAATAGTAGAAGAAGCGGGGAAGGGTGCCGAGTTCCTCCTTTAGAATCAGGACCCGCTTGTTTCTCAGGATGTAGGAAACCTCGCTGTCGGGATCGAGGATGTTTCCGAACTTGCGCGAGCCCGTGGGGCAGACCTCCAGGCAGGCGGGATAACGGCCCACCCGGGTGCGCTGGATGCAGAAGTGGCATTTTTCCATGACACCCTTGTATCGGGGCCGGTTGCCCAGATAGGACATATTTGGATTGATCTGATCCTTGGGCACGGACGGTGTCGCCCAATTGAACCGGCGGGCGAAATACGGGCAGGCCGCCTCGCAGTACCGACAGCCGATGCACCAGTTGTAATCGACCACGGTGATGCCGTCCGCCTCCTGCCAGGTCGCCTTTACGGGGCAGACCTTGACGCAGGGTGGATTCTTGCATTGGTGGCATTGCACCGGCATGTAAAACGAGCCGGGCTCGGGCACCGACTTGGGCGCATAGTTGGGGTCGCTCTTTTCCAGGTCGAAGGTGCCGTCGTTGGGCATCTTGAGGACACGGATGTACTGGATCTCGGGATTGCGGGACTGATTGTTTTCGGCGACGCAGGCGTAGACGCACTGGCGGCTGCCTACGCACCGGGTCAGGTTGAGCGCATAGACGAACTCAACGCCGTTCATCGGCTTGTAGTCGCGGACATGCGGCCGGATGCCGTACTGGCGCTCCACCTCGCCCTCGATTCGAGCCAGGACCACCTTCATCTCCTCTGGAGTCAGCTCCTTGTAGTATTTCTGAAAGATTTCGTCGCCGGGGGTGAATCCGCCCAGCTTGCGCAGCGGGGCCAAGCCGGCCGCGACAGCCGCCGTTCCCGCGGCCAGGACGGTCGAAGTTCTTAGGAAGCTGCGACGGGAAATCCCGCCTGGGTTGGAAGGGTCGGACATGTCAATCGGTTTTCTTTGTCGGCGCAGGTGGGAAAGGCGCGCTGCTGGAACGATGGGGTCCGGGCATGGGGATGAGGCCTGTGAATCTGGGCGCGTGAGGATCGTGGCAGGACGTGCATTGTTGCCTCGTGATCGGGCCGGCCTTCCGGTCCCAGTACCCGCTCGTCCGGCCGTGGATGCCCGCGTTCCAGTCGCGGTAGGTGGGGCCGTGGCATCCCGCGCAAAGGAGGGTGGCCTCCTCGAACTTGAGTTCCGCTCCCTCGGGCGTGTGCAGCCTGTCGAGATGATCCTGTTCGTGGCACGTGTAACAGTTCTCGTTGCGCCCGTGTGACATGGCAGCCAGGTTGCGGTGGGCCTCCGGAATGATCACGGCGTTGTCCGCCGTGTAATCCAACTTGACCGGGTCGGCGGGCGAGTGGCACTCGACGCAATTGCGCATGCTAATGATCAGGTCGGCGTGCTCCTTGGGAAGGATGACCCGGTGATTGGCGTCGTACTGGACGACGGGGGGGCTCTTCTGGTCGTGGCAACTGTAGCACGCCAAGCCTGAAGCATCCCCTCCGCTGCTGACGAGCTGTGCGGCGGATATGCGAATGGTGCCCGGTGGGACGACCCCGGCCAGGGACTGGGGCTGGGTCAACGGCGGCCGCGGCGTCAGGGCGGGCCGGGCGGGGTGTGGAAAAGGGCGATGGGCCAGCGCTGCAAACCCGGCTGTCAAGACGGCCAAAGTCAGCGAAGTCCTGGGGTCATCGTTCATTGTGGCGGGCGCAGGGTACCTTCGGACCGCCTTTGGCGCTTTCCATCCTTTGCGCAACGCTGTGCGTTTTTTGTCCAGTACCGCCGACAACGGCGTGCCTCCGTGATCCGCCTGACAATAGGCGACCAATCCTCGTCAAGAATTGCACAGCAATGGGTTTCGACACATGGTGTGCGGACCGCTTGAACCTTTGGCGTCCGCTTTTCCATCAACCCTAAATGAATTCCATGAAGAAGATCCTCTTTCTTGCGTCCGTGCCTTGCGCCTTGGTCCTGGGTGCAGCCGTTGCCAGCGCGGTCGACTCCGCTGAAACCTGGGCGAATAACTGCGCAGCCTGCCATGCCAAGGACGGCGCCGGCCACACGAAAGCCGGGCGTATGAACGGCGTGAAGGACATGACCGATGCCCAGTACCAGCAGAGCTTCACCGACGATCAGGCCGCGGCCCGCATCAAGGACGGCCTGAAGGACGACAGCGGAAAGATCAAGATGAAGGCTTTCGGCGACAGTCTCTCCGATGCCGACATCAAGGACCTGGTCGCTTACGTCCGCTCGCTTAAGAAATAAGAAAGACCTCAGGCCTCCAGCTTTGAAATCCGGCTGGCCTGGGTGCAGCGGGATTTCAAAGCTGGAGGCCTGAGGCAGCCTTGAATTATTTTGCGATGGATCCTTTGTCGGGTATGGTTCGGCGCCCATCCTGGCGTCCCAACTTCACTTCCTGCATGTCAGACTCAGATCTCATCCCGTCTCGACGCCTGATCAGGCTGGCCCTCCTGGCTTTCGCCTTGATAGGCCCGGCGGGATGCAGGGACAGGACCATCATCACGTACCGCATTCCCAAGGAGCCGGCGTCCCCGTCCGGGCAGACGGTGGTCGCGGAGCCGCCCGCCTCCGTTTCGAGCGAACCCGGGCTCCACTGGACCGCTCCGGCCGGGTGGCAACAGCAGCCGGCCTCCGGCATGCGGATCGGCAGCTTCACGGTTCTGGGCACGGGCGGGGCCTCCGCCGACGTGTCCGTGATTTCATTCCCGGGCACGGGCGGTGACGATCTCGCTAACCTCAACCGCTGGCGCGATCAGGTCCACCTTCCGCCGGTGGACGCCGGCGGGTTGCCTTCCCAGTTGCAGACCCTGCAATGCCCGGCCGGAACGCTCTTCTTCTCGGATCAGGGTGGAGCCGCAAGCGGAGACAAGACGCCGGAACGGCTCCTGGGCGCTTGGCTGCGGCTTGGAGGGCGCGTGTGGTTCTTCAAGATGATGGGCCCCGCTGACTTGGTGGGGGCGCGCAAGGATGATTTTCTCGTGTTTTTAAAGTCGGTGGCTCCCGTCGAAACCGGACCGGGAACCTTGCCTGCGCCCCGTGCCGGCATGGCGGCCAATACGAACGACCTGCCGCGGCCGGATTTGGCGGTCCCGGCAATGCCGCAGGCCGGTCTCCCTTTGGGCGGGGCGGCGATGAACTCGATTCCCGTTGCGACCGACGGATCGGCCTCGCCCGTCTGGCAGGCTCCCGCGGACTGGCAGAACAAGCCAGGCAACGCCATGCGCAAAGGGAGCTACGCGGTTGGAGCCGCCGAAGTCGCCATCACTGCGTTTCCGGGAGATGTCGGCGGCGTCCTTGCCAATGTCAACCGGTGGCGGGGTCAGGTCGGCCTTGATCCGCTTGAGGAGGCCGGTCTCGCCCAGGCGACCCAAGCGCTCGATTCGAACGGGCTGCATTTTGTGGTGGTCGATGCCGGTCCCGCCTCTGCAGGAGGCCAGCGGATTCTGGCGGCCCTGCTTCCGTGGCAGGGGAGCACCTGGTTTTTCAAGCTGACGGGCCCCGACGACGCGGTAGCCGCGGCGAAACCCGCGTTTCTCTCCTTCCTCAGGACCGTCAAGGCCCCGCAATGAAGCCCAACCCCGCTCGTTTCATCCTGGCTGTTTTCACCTCGCTTCGGCTGACCATCGTCCTGTTGGTGCTGTCGATCATTCTCATATTTGCCGCCACCCTTGACCAGGTGAACCTGGGCGTCTGGGGGGTTCAGGAAAAGTATTTCCGATCGATTTTCATATTCGCCCGCGTCCCGGGAAAGGACATCGCTTTCCCTGTCTTTCCCGGCGGCTACCTGCTGGGCGGGATCCTGATCGTGAACCTGATCGCCGCGCATCTCTGGCGATTCAAGCTGTCGTGGAAGAAGTCCGGAATCTGGATGGCGCACGCCGGATTGATCCTTCTCCTCGCAGGCGAAGGCATCTCCCTTTTCATGCAGCGGGACAGCCAGATGCGAATTGATGTCGGACAGACCCGGCGGTACGCCGAGAGCTTCCACGATTACGAACTGGCGGTCACCGATGCGTCAAATCCGGCTTTCGACGAGGTCGTCTCGATCCCCTCTGCGCTGCTCACGGAGGATGCGCCGATCCAGAACCCGAAACTTCCATTTGTCCTGAAGCCCGTCGCCTATCTTCCCAACGCCATCCTGCGCTCGCGCAGCCAGATTCCCAATCCGCCCCCGTCGATGGCCACGATGGGCCTGGGGATCGGGACGCTCGCACTGCCGGCCCCCCTTTCCACCAAGGACGAGGAAGGCAACTGGCCCGCGGCCTACGTGGAGATCCAGGGGACCGAGGGATCGCTGGGCACAGTCCTCGTCTCCGCGAGCCTCGAGGAGCCGGAAGTCTTCACGTACCAGGGCCGCACCTTCCGCGTGGCCCTGCAGCCGAAACGGGACTATCTGCCGTTCACCCTCACGCTCGAAAAGTTCACGCACGACGTCTATCCGGGAACGGACATTCCCAAGAACTTCGCGAGCACGATCCGGCTGAAGAGCGACGACGGCCGCGACGACCGCGATGTGCGGATCTACATGAACAATCCGCTGCGCTACGGCGGACGTGCATATTATCAGGCTGGATACGACAACAACGACCGGACGACGGTGCTCGAGGTCGTCCGCAACCCGGGCTGGACGATCCCGTACATATCCTGCGTCCTGATCGCCCTCGGCCTGGCCGTTCAGTTCGGAATCCACCTTTTCGGCTTCTTCGGCCGCCGCTCGCCTGCGCCTGCCTCCGCCGCGATGGGCGGAGCGGAGCCGGGGAGGACTGGGGAAATCCCGCCGGGACGGCAGCGCACCGTCCAGGGTCCCGCGCCCAGGGCGCCGGGAAGGATTGAGAAGTACTTCGCCATTGCCGTCTTGCTGACCGCGCTCGTCCTGGTCGCGAAGACGCTTGTTCCCGTGGGAAACCCGGGCGATTTCGACCTGGACGGGTTCGGCCAGCTCCCCGTTCTGGCGGACGGCAGGATGAAGCCATTCGACACAATAGCCCGGACCGGTTTGCTGGTGCTTCAGGGGAGGCAATCCATCGCGCTCCCCGACGGCCGGACGGTCACGCCGGACGAATGGCTCCTCGACGTCCTGTTCAAGCCCGAGCTCGCCGACCAGTATCCCGTCTTTCGGATCGACAATTCGGAGGTCCTTTCCCTTTTCGACCTGGGCGCTGCGGACACGGCCGGTCAGGTCCGTTTCTCGTTTGCCCAATTGCAGTCGGGGCTGGACAAGCTCGACCGCCAGGCCGAATTGGCGGGCCCGGTGGATGCCTCGGCCCGGACCGCGTTTCAGAGCGCCGTCATCGAGCTGCGCGAGCACGTCGACTACTACAGCCGGCTGAAGTACAGCCTGCAGCTTCCCGATGGCCGCGATTTTTACGCAGACCTCTCGGACCCTGCCAGGCGCCAGGCCGGCCGGGCAGGCTACGAGGCCATGCAGACATTCAGCCTGGTGCGGCCGATCCCCGACGAGGCGGGCCCCTGGGAGAGCGTCGGGAGCGTGCTCGCCGGCGAGGGGGTTGGGGCCGTCGACCCGCACGTGCTCGGCTACGCGAAGCTCGGGCGCGCGTGGCGCGCGTCGCAGCCGGCGGAATTCAATGAGATCATCCGCGGCTACCGCGCGGAACTTGCGGGCCGTTTTGCAGGCATCGCGCGCCGCTGCTCGGTCGAGGCGTATTTCAACGGGGCGGCACCCTTTTATACGAGCCTTCTCCTCTATGTCTTTGCCTTCCTGCTGGCCCTGTTCTCCTGGCTCAAGTGGCCGGAGGCCCTCGGCAGCGCGGCCTTCCGCCTGATGGGACTGGCATTTGTCATTGCGACGACCGGAATCCTGGCCCGGATGTGGCTGGAAGGCCGTCCGCCCGTGACGAACCTGTATTCCTCGGCGCTGTTCATCGGGTGGGGCGCCACAGGACTTTGCCTCGTTCTCGAACGGATTCACCGCAACGCGATGGCGAGCTCGGCGGGGTCCCTAATCGGCTTCGGCACCCTGGTCATTGCGCTCCACCTGTCCAAGGACGGCGACACGATGGAGATGATGCGGGCCGTCCTCGACTCCAACTTCTGGCTGTCGACCCATGTGCTCACCGTGACAATCGGATATGCATCCACGTTTCTGGCCGGAATCCTCGCGATCCTGTACATCGTCCGCGGCGCGTGCACCAGGACGCTCGATCCCCGCACCGCCGACTCGCTTGCCCGCATGGTCTACGGGATCGTGTGTTTTGCCACATTCTTCAGCTTTGTAGGCACGGTCCTTGGCGGAATCTGGGCGGACCAGTCGTGGGGCCGCTTCTGGGGCTGGGATCCAAAGGAGAACGGAGCCCTGATCATCGTGCTGTGGAACGCCGTGATCCTCCATTGCCGGTGGGCGGGCGTGGTCAGGCAACGGGGGCTCATGTCGCTGGCGGTGTTCGGCAACGTGGTGACGGCCTGGAGCTGGTTCGGAACCAACATGCTGGGGGTCGGCCTTCACAGCTACGGTTTTACGAATTCGGCTTTCTACGGCCTGATCGCGTTTGTCCTGGCGCAAATCGCGCTGATCGGCCTTTCGGCGGTGCCGACCGAAAGATGGCTGAGTTTCAGGAAGCCGGCTGCCGCCGGGGTATGACGGGAAATCCGGCGGCCCCAACCCATCCCATGTCGTCCTCGCCATCCCTCCAGTGTCCTGTTCCCCTGCCACACACTGCGGAGATCACGATCGGCCACGGTGGAGGGGGAAAGCTGACACAGGACCTGATCAATCGCGTCTTCCGGCCCGCGTTCTCCCACCCGGCGCTGGAAGCCCAGCATGACGGAGCGATCCTGTCGGTGCCTGGCGTACGGCTTGCATTCACGACCGACGCGCACGTCGTCAGCCCGCTCTTCTTCCCGGGCGGGGACATCGGCAGCATCGCGGTAAATGGCACGGTCAATGATCTCGCCATGTGCGGCGCACGGCCGCTGTGGCTGAGCGCGGCCTTTGTCATCGAGGAAGGGCTTCCGACTGCGGTTTTGGAGCGGGTCGCTTCCTCGATGAAGGCGGCCGCGGCGGCGGCCGGAATCTCCATCGTCACGGGCGACACGAAGGTCGTCGAGCGCGGCAAGGGCGACGGGCTGTACATCACAACCGCGGGCGTGGGACTCATCGCGCATGAGCTGACGGTCGCTCCTTCGAGCATCCGGGCCGGCGACGCCGTCATCCTGAGCGGCGACATCGGCCGCCACGGCATGGCCATCATGGCGACCCGGGAGGGGCTGGCATTCGAAAATCCGATCGAGAGCGACTGCGCTTCGGTTTCCGCTGCGGTGCAGGCCCTGTTGGGCGCCGGCCTCGAGATTCACTGCCTCCGGGACCTGACCCGCGGGGGCCTTGCGACGGCACTTGTCGAGCTCGCCGAGACGAGCCGGCTATCGATTGGCGTGGATGAAAACCTGATTCGCGTCACCGAGCCGGTTCGCGGCGCCTGCGAAATCCTTGGACTTGAACCCGCCTACGTTGCAAACGAGGGCCGATTCGTCTGCATCCTGCCCGCCGATCAGGCGCAGGCGGCGCTGGAAATCATCGGGCGCACGGCCCCGGGCGGTCCGCCGGCACTGATAGGCCGGGTGAAAACCGCCCCCGAAGGAACCGTTACACTGCGCAGCATCATTGGCGCGGAGCGAATCCTAGATCGCCTGAGCGGAGAGCAGCTCCCTCGAATCTGCTGACCCGCGCAGGCAGTTCGCGTTGAGAGGCGCCGGCCCGATTATCCCGCCGCCGCAAGCATGGATACTGCTGCCCTTTTCCGTCCCGCCGGACGCATGGCGGTCACCGCCTCGGGCACCGCGCGCCGGGCAATCTCTTCGGTTGGGAGCACAAGATAACACCCGCAGCTCTCGCACAGATGCAGATCGGAGGGTCGGGCGAGGGCCGCCAGCGTCCCTGAAGGCACGCGGATGTGGCATTCCCCACAGACGCCGTGCCGCACCGCTGCAACGCCGTTGCGCCCGTTTTGGACCAACCGGAGATAGTGCGCCAGGATGGGAGGCGGCACGGTCTCCCTCAGCTTGCGGAGGACGGCCTGCTGCTCCTCGATCGGATTGTTTCCCGGCTGAAGGAGTTTCTGAACCCGAAACATGTGTTCAACGATGGCTTTCATATCTGATTCCCAATCGAGCACGGATCATGCCGATGCACGGGAATTAATGCAAGATATTATAGAATAAATAGTTAAAGTATCATTGAATCACCCCGGATATTTTGGAACGTATTCAGCTGACGTTATGTGCAATTATTGCACATACGGATATACATGCGTGCAAGTTAATCCATGGCCTGCCGGAATCCCGCTCCCTACCGCCGACTGCGGTACCGGTGGTACGCGGCGCACGCGCCTTCGCTGGAAACCATGGGCGCGCCGAGAGGGTGTTCCGGCGTGCACCGGGTTCCAAAGGCGGGGCAATCGTGGGGTTTCTTGATGCCGCGCATGATCTGTCCGCTGATGCATTCGCCCGCGGGTCCCAGTTTGGCCGGGCCGAGACCGAACTTGTGTTCTGCGTCATAGGCCTGCAGTTCGGGCCGCAGGGCCCAGCCGCTCCGGGGGATGGGGCCGAGGCCGCGCCAGTTGCGGTCCACGACCGTAAAAACCTCCTGCACGATCGCGCGCGCCGGCTCATTTCCACCCGGGCGCACCGCGCGCGTGTACGCGTTCTCCATCCCCGCCTTTCCCGCTTCAAGCTGGCGGATGCAGCGGAGGAGACCCTCAAGTATGTCGACCGGCTCAAAGCCCGTCACGACGATCGGCACGCCGTACTCGCGGGAGATGGGGTCGTACTCGCCCGTTCCCATGACCGTGCAGACGTGTCCCGCCGCCAGGAACCCCTGCACGCGGTTGTCGGGCGCCGCGAGGATCGCGCACATGGCGGGAGGAACGAGCACGTGGGAAACGAGAAGGGAGAAGTTGCCCAGGCGCGCCCGCCGGGCATGCAATACCGACATCGCGTTTGCAGGCGCGGTGGTTTCGAAGCCCACGGCAAAGAACACGATCTCCCGCGACGGGTTGTCTGCGGCGAGCCTCACTGCGTCGAGCGGCGAATAGACCATGCGCACGTCGCCTCCCCGCGCCTTCGCGGTCAGCAGATCGATTCCCGCGCCCGGAACGCGAAGCATGTCGCCGAACGAACAAAGGATGATTCCGGGCCGCTGCGCCAGTTCGACCGCCTGGTCGATCATTTCGGCCGGCGTCACGCAGACGGGACAACCGGGACCATGCACCAGCGTCACGCCTGCGGGCAGAAGCTCGTCGAGGCCGAACTTCACGATCGCATGGGTCTGGCCGCCGCAGATCTCCATCACGGTCCATGGCTTGGTCGTCGCGCGGCCGATCGCCTCGGCCAGGGATCTCACGATCCCCGCATCGCGATATTCGTCGACGAATTTCATGTCTTTTGGGGCGCTTCGAGCCCGTCGAGGTCTCCCATCTCGCGGAGATAGCGGAACGTCTCCTCGGCTTCCTCGGGGTCGATCGTGCTGATCGCAAGGCCGACGTGGACGAGCACGTAATCGCCGACTTTCGCCTCCGGCACGCAGGTGAGGCTCACCTGCTTGACGACTCCGCCGAAGCTGACGCGACCGGCGCGCAGGAGGGGATCGTCGCCTGTGATATCGAGGATCTTTCCGGGAACGGCTAGGCACATATGAGGGGAGGGGTTTTCATGTTTTAGGAGGCGCCTAGTCTAGTGTCTCACAAATACCTAACCAGTTCCGAGCTGATTTTGGCCCTGGGCAAGGCGCAGTGGGGAGGGGTATCCCCAGCGGGGCTATCCCTCCCCGCTGCAACGCAACCCAGGGACAAAAGCGGCCGGAAATGGATGGGTATTTGTAAGACACTAGACTAAAATGCGGGTCCGCCTTCGTTTCATGGCAGGCGGACGGAGGACAGGTTCCAGAGGGCGCCCAACGCCTGTCCGGCGGCGATGGCGCCGTCGTTCGGAGGAAGTTCGCGGGGAACGAGGACTTCAAAACCCGCATCGCGCAGGGCGGAGGAGGCGAGATCGAGGAGGAGAATATTCTGAAAACAGCCTCCGCTCAAGGCGACTGTCCCGACGCCGGCGGCCCGGGCGACGGCGACCATTCCGGCGGCAAGCGCGCGGTGAAATGCGAGGGCGAGTTCCCGGGAATCGTCACCCCGACCGCGGGCTGCCCGGAGCTCTCCGATGAGCGGTTCCCAGTCGAGTTCCAACAAGGCTCCAGATCCCTGGGGCGCCGACCGGACCGGGAATGAAAGGGTCCTTGGGGCGGATCGGACGCTCGAGGCTGCGGCTTCCACCGCGAGCGGGATCTGCCCCTCGAAACGGTTGCGTCCGCCCAGGCCGAGCAGTGCGCCGGCTGCATCGAATAGGCGCCCGGCGCTCGACGTGAACGGCGAGTTTATGCCGCGATCCAGCATGACCCTCAGGGTTGCCGCGTCGCCGGCCGGAAATCCCACCGCCGAGGCGAAATCCTCAAAATGGCCGGCGTTTTCGGCGTGCGCGAGACCGAGGGCGGTGCGCCGTCCGTCGCGGATCGCAGCCTCCCCGCCGGGCAGCCGAAATTGTCTAATCCGGGCAAACCGGCAGGCCTCCTGGTTTTGGAGGAGCAGGAATTCCCCGCCCCAGATCGTCCCGTCTTCGCCATATCCCGTCCCGTCCCATGCCACGCCGAGGACGTTGTCCGCGGTTCTTCCATGTTCCAGGAGACAGGCGAGCACATGCGCCAGATGATGCTGCACGGCGACCAGCGGAAGCCTGGTCTCCTCCGCATAACGGGTGGAGGCATAGTCGGGGTGCTTGTCGCACACGACCGCGCTGAAATCGCCTCCGTGCAATGTTCCCAGGGTCTGCACGGTCCGCCGAAACGCCTCGCGCGTGGCGGCGCCGTCCAAATCGCCGATGTGCGGACTGAGGACCACGCGGTCGCCGGTCGCAACTGCCAGAGTATTCTTCATCTGTGCTCCCACGCACAGCCAGGAGCCGTTGACACGGCCGGGCAGCTGAAGCGGGGTCGGCGCGTAGCCCCTGGCCCGCCGCAGCAGGAGGGGCCCGGCGGAGCCGATCCGCACAACGGAATCGTCGACAGGATGGGCGATCCGGCGGTTGTGATCCAGAAAGGCGTCGGCGATCGCGGCCAGGCGCCTGTGCGCGTCGTTTTCGCCGGTGCACAACGGCTCTTCGCTCAGATTGCCGCTTGTGGCGACGACGGGGCGGCCGAGGGCCTGGAGCAGGAGAAGGTGAAGAGGCGCATACGGAAGAACGGCGCCGATCCACGGATTTCCCGGCGCGATCTCCGCCGCGAGCTCCGCGCGAGGGCGTTCGGATTCGCTTTGCCTTGCCGCGGCAAGGCGGGGAAGAAGGACGATTGGGGCGGCCGCTGAAGTGAGCAAAGCGGCGGCTTCGTCCGAGACCTCCGCGAAATCCCGGGCGGACGTGAGATCCGGAAACATGACGGCAAAGGGCTTTTCCTCCCGCTCCTTTCTGCGGCGCAGCTCCGAGACAGCCGCTCCGTTGGTCGCGTCGACCATCAGGTGATAGCCGCCGACGCCCTTCACGGCGAGGATGCCTCCCGATTTGATGATCGCCGCCGCCCGGTTCAGGGCTTGCGGCCAAGCCACCTCGGCCCCGGTCGACTCCATCAGGACCGCGCGCGGACCGCATTTGGGGCAGGCATCGGGTTGCGCGTGAAAACGCCTGTCGGCCGGGTCGTCATACTCGGCCTGGCACTGCGGGCACATCCGGAATGCGCGCATCGTCGTGCGGGCCCGGTCATAGGGGAGGCGCTCCAGGATGGAATAGCGCGGGCCGCACTGGGTGCAGTTGATGAAGGGATACGCAAATCGCCGGTCCGCCGCGGTCGCGAGCTCGCCGCGGCAGTCCTGGCAGAGGGCGAGATCGGGCGGCGCTGCGGTTGCGATCTCCGCGCAATCCATTTCGCTTGGGAGAATCACGAAGTCCGAAGCGCCGATGGCGGCTTGTGAAGGGCCGGATTGCTCCTCGACCGAAACCACGCGCGCGGCGGGAGGAGCCTCGGCCTTCAGGGCGCGCACCAGGGAATCCACCGCCGGACGGGCGCCGGCGGCCCGGATCAGGACCCCTTGGGGATCATTGCGCACCCAACCCGCCAGGTGCAGCCGGGTGGCCGCCCGAAGAACGAACGGGCGGAATCCGACTCCCTGGACCGTGCCCCGCACGCGGAGCACGACGTCGGCCCGCTCGCCGCCTGCGGGAACGGTTGCCGGATCCTGACGGGCCGGCAGGCCGCGATTTGGAGTTGCTACGTCGGCCACCATCGGAGGATTCAGCAGGGCTGGTTCCCGGTTTGGGATCGCAGGAATTCGTACCACTCGGCCATTCCCTGGCCGTTGCGCGCGGACATCTCGATCAGCCGCGCCTGGGGCGCGATGGCGCGGATGTTCCTCGCCGCCGCGACGCGGTCGAACCCGAGGACCTCGGCCACGTCGATCTTGGTCAGGAGAACCACATGAGCCGATTTGAAGATGGGGGGGTACTTGAGCGGCTTGTCCTCGCCCTCGGTCGTGGACAGGAGAACGACGCGGGTGGACTCGCCCAAGTCAAACGAGGCCGGGCAGACGAGGTTGCCGACGTTTTCGATGAACAGGATTCGCACGCCGTCCAGATCGAGCGCCTCGACCCCGCGCGCCACCATTTCGGCGTCCAGGTGGCAGGCGGTGCCGGTCGTGATCTGGGCGACGGGCGCGTGGCTGCGCCTGAGGCGCTGGGCGTCGCGATCCGTCTCCAGGTCGCCCACGACGACCGCGCATCGCGTCGCCTTCCCAAACTCGTCCAGCGTGCGCTCCAGGAGCGTCGTCTTGCCCGATCCCGGCGAGGACACCAAATTTAGGACCGCGATGCCGCGGGCCTTGAAGAACCCGCGGTTGCGCCCGGCCAGCCTGTCGTTCTTGTCGAGCAGCGGCACTTGTACGTCGATGCGCTGAAGGGCGGGCCGGTCCACGACCGCCGCCTGGGCTTGGCCCGTCCCACCCGCGCGCCCTTCCGGTTGCGCATGGCTGGTTCCGTCCGCGTGGGTGTGCCAGACCGCCGGGGGACGGCCGTCCATCGGCTTCACCGCGAAGGAGTCGGACTCCTCGTCGGGCTGTTCGCGTTCGCTTTCGTTGCTCATGGGTGTGGGGAGAGAGGGGATGCGGGCGTCGGTCTGTCGGCGTGCGCGGCTTCAGGACATTTCGACTTGGGAAAGCTCGAGCTCGCGTCCGTGCCGCAGGTCGCCGCTGAGGCGGGAGCAGCGGGGGCAGGAGAAGATGAATCCCGGGGAGGCGTCAAATTCGAGGTCGCAGTCGGGACACCGGGCGCGGGCCGGCACCGTGTCGATCACGAGCGCGGCGCCGTCTGCGAGCGTGTCCCTGGCCACTATGTCGAAGGCGAAGCGCAATGCCTCTGGTTCGACCCCGGACAGGGCTCCGACCCGCAGAACGATGCGATGGACCTTTCGTGCGCCATGCTGCCGGGCCTGTTCCAGGACCGCGGCGATCGCCGATTCCATGATTCCGACCTCGTGCATGATGACAACAGGCGAACCTTCGGCGCCATCCCCTGGCGGGTCGAGAGCGCTCCGCATGTTTAACAAGAAACGCCTATCGATTGGCAAGATATGCGTTTTTTCACGCCTGTCCAACGGACGGTAATGGGCCAGTTTGACCAACCTGACCCCTTTTACTGCTGTCCGGTCACTTTCGCAGGCTGCGCACGTACTGGATGAGCGCGCGAGCCTCCGAATCGGACAGGTGCTCGGCCAGCTTTCCGTGACTGTCGACCCGGCCCTGCATGATGGCGGCGAAGGCCTCCTCGTCCGTGAACTTGGCCTGTTCGGAGACCTTCGTGAAGTCCATGACGTGAAGCTTCTGCCCCATCTTCGTCTTTCCGGCGCCGTCCGAACCGTGGCAACTGGCGCAATGTCCCTGCCAATTGTCCGCGGCGGGCGCGTCCGAGCCGCACGCCGCCGGTGCGGCGCCGGCGATAATCAAGGGAATAATGGCAGGATGAATTTTCATGGGGAATCCGGCGATCTGTCAGGACCGCAAGAAATTAGCACTCCGCCCCGGCCGATACTGCGCACCCGTTGTGCTTTGCTGGGCGCTTTTTGGCTGCCCCGTTCACATCCGCGCTTGCGGGGGATTGGGGCGGCCCGTAGGTTCCGCCGCCGCCATGTCCGACCCTCACGCTTCCGCCCGCAACAGGCGCAGTATCGTCGAACAATTGCGGCGTTCGCAGATTTACCGCGATTATGAGCGCGCGTTCAGGGACACAACGGGCCTCCCGCTGGCCCTCCGGGCGCTGGAGTCGTTCGATCTGCCGCACCGGGGCGATCCGAAGGAGAATCCATTTTGCGCCCTGATGTCCCGGACGAACCACACCTGCTCGCTCTGCCTCCAGCTGCAAAGGAAGGTGGAGGAGGAGGCGCGGCTGGAGTCGAAGACGCTCAGGTGCTTCGCCGGCATGTGCGATTCCGCCGTGCCCGTGCGGGTGGGGGAGAACCTGATCGCGTTTCTCCAGACCGGGCAGATCCTGCTGCACCAGCCGAGCAAGGCGCAGTTCACGAGGGCAACCCGCGCGCTGCTTGAATTCGGCGCGGAAGTCGATTTGAAGCAGCTTGAGGAGGCCTACTTTCAGAGCAGGGTCGTGAAGAAGAAGCAGTATGAATCGATCGTGCGCCTGCTGACGATTTTCGCCCAGCACCTGGCGACCATGAGCAACCAGCTGATGGTCCAGGAGGATTCGACCGAGTCGCCGGCGATCGCCCGGGCGAGGGTCTTTATCGCCGAACACCAGGCGGAGGAGCTTTCCCTGTCCGCGGTGGCCCGGGCGGTCAACATGAGCGCCTATTACTTTTGCAAGAGCTTCCGCAAGGCCACGGGCCTGACGTTCACGGATTACCTGGCGCGCGTGCGGGTGGAGAAGGTGAAGAACCTTCTCCTCAATCCGCACAAGCGTGTCAGCGAGGCCGCCTACGAGGCCGGATTTCAGTCGCTCTCCCAGTTCAACCGCGTATTCCGCCGCGTGGCGGGCGAGTCGCCGTCCTTCTTCAGGGAGCGGCTCCACGGGGCCAGTGGCATCTGAGATGCCGGCTACAGCGCGGCGGCGGCGGCCGAGCGGGCGTCGGCCGTATCCCTGAACTGGCAGACGGCGCAGAACGACTCGATCTCGCGCCGCGCGATCTGGCTGTATCCGGAATCCAAGTCCACCAGGGCGCCGTCGCGGTCGGCGCTGGTCAGCGCGGCCATCTCGATCTGCGCCATGACGAGCGCCTCCCGCATTGCCTGCCGTCCCACGGAGAAATAGACGAGCAGGGGGTTGCGGCCGCAACGGCAGACGATATCGCCGGACCGCGGATGGCGTTTGCGGCCCTCGCAGGCCGCAAGCGTCGAGAAAACGTCGTCGAGGGTCAGGTCCATCAGGTGGACCAGCGTATCCGGATTGGCCAGCGGCGACGTCGAGCGTTCCGCCCGCAGCAAGTCCTCCCATCGCGCGCGGATGCGCACGCGCTGCGCCTCGAGAGCGCTGACGAAGATCGCTTGCATGGGGTCAGTATGGCCCCGAGTTCGCCCGCCGACTCCGCGGGGCTTGGCAAAGCTTATGCATCTTTTGGTGCGCAAGTCTTGCTCCCGCGCCCCTCAACAGGGCCTTGTCCGCGACAGGACCGGCCGTTTCGGCGGGGAATTGTCCCGCCGCGCGGCCGGGCGATGCCATGGATCAGTTGGCCATCGGAAAGTGGCGGATCGCCGCCAGGTCCCGGCGGAGCGCGGCCCTGAAGTCCGGATGCGCAATCGAGGTGAGCGCCTCGCCGCGTTCGCGGAGCGTCTTGCCGTGAAGATTCACGGCGCCGTACTCGGTGACGATCCAGTGCACGTGGCCGCGGGTCGTGACGACGCCGGCGCCGGGGGCGAGTTCGGTCGCAATGCGGGAAATCGCGCCATCGCGCGCAGTCGAGGGGAGGGCGATGATCGGCTTTCCGCCCGGCGAAAGCGCCGCCCCCCGGATGAAGTCCATCTGGCCCCCGATCCCCGAATAGATGCGATGGCCGATCGAGTCGGCGCACACCTGCCCGGTCAGGTCGATCTGGACCGCCGAATTGATGGCGACCACCTTCGGGTTGTGCCGGATGACCGACGTGTCATTGGTCCAGTCGCACGGGTAAAAGGCGACGAGCGGGTTGTCGTCCACGAAATTGAACAGGCGACGGGTGCCGTTGACGAAGCTCGTGATGATCCTTCCGATCCCCACCGCCTTCTGGCGGTTGGTTATGGCACCCGCCTCGAACAGATCCACCACGCGGTCGGAGAACATCTCGGTATGGATGCCGAGTTCGTGCTTGTTGACGAGGCGGGCCAGCGCGGCATCCGGGATCCCGCCGATGCCCATTTGGAGGGTTGAGCCATCCTCGACCAGGTTTGCGACCAGTTCGCCGATTTGCGCCTCCACGGCGGTCTCCGGCTCCATGGCATGCTCGTGCAGGGGCCGGTTTGTCGTGATGAAAGAGGCCAGCCGGCTGAACGGGACGATGTTGTTCCCGTGCGTGCGCGGCATCTGGTCGTTGATCTCGGCGACGACAACCGTTGCCATCTGGGATGCAGCAAGGGCCGCGTCCGTCGACGTGCCGAGCGAACACATGCCGTGCCTGTCCGGCGGCGAGAGCTGGAGGATCGCGACGTCGAGCTTCACCGCGCCGGACAGGAAGATGCCCGGGATGTCGGAAAGGAAGATCGGGACGAAATCAGCCCTGCCCTCGGCGATCGCTTTTCGCAGCGGGCCTCCCGTGAACAGGGAGACGGACCTGAATTCGCGCTCCCGGCCGGGGTCCGCAAATGGGGCCGGCCCGTTGGTGTGGAGGTGGAAGACCCGGACGTCGGCGAGGTCGCGGCGCGACGCCAGGGCCTCGATCAGGGGCGTCGGCGTGGCGGCGGCTCCGTGGAGAAAAATGGACGTGCCGCTGCGTACGGCGGCGACGGCGTCGGCGGGGCTCACTGCGCGTTTGCGTGCGGATTCCCAGAAGGAATTGGCTTGGGTCATGACCCAAGCGTAACGCATTGCGGGCCGGCAGGCTAGGCATCATTTGGTTTAGCCTCCGCATTTTCTGAAATCCAAATTTGAGCGAAATTGCGCTTCCGCAAGAGCTTGACGCATGCAGGGAGCGGGGCGTCGCGAGCCATTGCAAAAGCTGCACAAACTTTCGCAAGGTGTGCACAGCAATGCGGATCGACAGGAATCCGGGGCCCGAGTCCAATCGCGTGCAGAAACCCAGTGAAACCAACCGCAGCCCCACGGACTGCGGCCCAACAGAAATGGGCGAAACTCCGCTGGAGGCAGCGGGGAATGCCCTGGCAACTCCAATAAAAAAATCATGAAAAAGATCCCGTTGATCGTTTCCGCCGCTGCGAGCCTAGTCTTCTCGGCGGCCATTGTCCGCGCCGCCGATGTCCCGGAGACCTGGAGCAACTGCAGTTCCTGCCACGGCAAGGACGGCGCCGGACACACAAAGGCCGCCAAGCGCCTGGGCGTGAAGGATCTCACCGATGCCGCCTACCAGAAGACCTTCACGGACGACCAGGCCTTCAAGAACCTGAAGGAGGGCGAGAAGGACGCGGACGGCAAGGTGAAGATGAATCCGATGGGGGACAAGCTGAGCGATGACGAGATCCGGGCTCTCGTAGCCTACGTCCGCACTCTCGCGAAGTGATTCGATGGCTGGACTGCCGAACCGGGCCTTGGGCGGCTGCGCACGGCCTGGTTCCGCGGCGCCTGCCCTGGCCATCCTCGGCAGCGCGCCCGGAGACAGCAACACGGCGTCCCTGGTGCGGCGCCTGACCGCGGGCCTGGCATGCGACATGGTGGACTTGGGCTCAGTGTCGATTGCGCCCTTCTCCCCGGCGCAGAACTACAGTCCGGATTCATTCCTGGACTTGGTCGCCAGGATGGCCGCCGCACCCGTCACAGTGTTCGCGACACCGGTCTATTGGTACTCCTATTCAGCGGTGATGAAGGGGTTCATCGACCGCTTCACGGACCTACAGCTTACCCACAGGCAGCTCGGCGGGAGGCTGCGCAGGCGCGAGTTTGCGCTCCTGGCTTCCGGCTCCGAGACGGAGCTCGAGGCGGCCCTCAACCTGGCGTTTTCTCGGTTCTGCGACTCGATCGGCGCGAGGTGCATCGCGCTTGTCTACGCCAAGGGCGACGGCCCCTTCGTCGACCCGGACGCAGTCGCGCTGGTCCGGCGGGCCATGGGCGAGGGCTAACCGCCGCCAATATGTGCGTCAGATTGGCCAAGGCGTGCGCAGCGCCGCGGTGTTGCACTAACTATCTTTTCCCCGGATGAACTGGCGTTTCGTGAGCGCCTGCGAGCTGTGCCACCCCCACATACGCTCGGAGTGGATGGCCCTGGTCAGGCCGGATCCGGGGGCTCCCTCCGCGATGCCGGCCGGGGAGATCCAGCAGCTGATCAACGACCTTCTCGAGCAGCTGTGGTCGATCTTGCGCTCACCCTCGCTGTCCCGCTGGCTGCGCGAGAAGCCGCCCGTGGAGTTGCCGGGTTGGAATGGCGAGGGGTGCGGACTCGAGCCTCTTCTCATTTTTCTCGGCACGGGCAAGAGGGTTTTGGTGGCGGCGGCCGAAAGAGTGCAAAGGATTGAGCCGGATACGCCGGAACGCGAACGCTCTCGTTTGAAGAAGCAATTGCTCCTGGCCTTCGACATCGTGGCCCAGCGCGAGATCGAGCGGCTGTGCCGAAACTGCCTCGTCGAAGGCCGCTGCTCGCTGGGTGACCGCGGCGTGCTGCGGCTGAAGAAACGGTTCGGGTCCAGGTCCTACATCGTGCGTCGGCTGGGACCCGGGGACCGGGAGCGCCTGAGGATCTTCTTCGCATCGCACTCTCCCGAGACGATTCGCGAAAGATACGGCTACCTGCTGAGCGACATGAGCCCGGAGCGGGCGGCCAAGCTCGTCAACGTCGATCAGGGCCGCGACCTGGCGCTGGGAATCTTCGAGCCCAAGGCGGGCGATGAGATCATTCACGCCGTGGGCAGGTATTGCATGGGCACCGACAGCCGCTCGGCCGAGTTTGCCTTGGTGGTCCGCGAATCCAGGCGGCGGCTCGGCATGGGCGACTTTCTCCTGCGCACGCTTGTTGAAACCGCGCGGCGCAGGGGGCTGCGGGAGATCTGGGGCCAGGTTGATTCGGGCAACGCGGCGATGCTGGGATTGGCCCGCCGGCACGGTTTTGCGCTGAGATCCGACGCATACGCGGGGGCGACGAGGGCGTCGCTCGTTCTTTCCGCGATCGTGCGGTCGCGTTCCAGGAAGCGGCCCACGGCAAGATCTGCGCGCCATTGACCAAGGCCTGCGTAGCCGAAAAGCCCGGAAATCGGTTGTATTGCCCCCGGTTGAATGCGCGTTACCGCACCGCCTGCGAACAGCTCACCCCCGCGATTCGATCGGGCTGGCGGTCGCTTCTCCTGTCCGACCCCGCATGGAGCGAGAATTTCTCCGCCCCGCTCCTCGACGCGCTTCAGGAAAACGTGATCGAGGAGCTTTGGTCCACCCTGAAGTCATCCGCTCCCGCGCATGGCGCGCGGCCGGGTAACCTGATCGAATTCCCGAGTTGGCCGCAGGGCGAGTGCCGTGTGGGACCCCTGATGGTGTTTCTCGGACGCGGCAAGAGGGTCCTTGAATCGGCGGCCCGGGAGGGCGAGAAGGCCCTCGTGGAGGTGCCTGCCGCCGAACTCGACCGCCAGCGCGACGAGCTGCTTCTCGCCTTTGATGTCGTCACCCAGCGGGAGATCGAGCGCATCTGCGGGCACTGCCCCCAGGGCACCGGCTGTCCGCTCCGGGGTCGAAGGCCCTCATAGACGCCCGCCGGCCTGCGGATTCCGGGCGGCGGCTGCAAGCAGATCCCGCACCTCCTCGTCGGTTGTCGGCGCAAAATCCACGTACCACTGGCCCACGCCGTAGAAGTCCTCCGGTGTGATGACGGCGACAAGTTCGTCCGCGTCACGCCGCAAATCGCGGACCGTGGTGGGCGCCGCCGTCGGCGCGGCGATGACGATGAAGCGCGCTTCCATCTGCCGCAGGGCCCTGGCCGCGGCGCGCACGGTCGAGCCGGTGGCGATTCCGTCATCGACCAGGATGACCGTCATGCCCCGCACGATCGGCGGCGGACGACCGGCGCGATACGCTTTTTCCCGGCGCTCCAGCTCGACTTGCTCCCTGGCCGCCGCCGCCTCGATGGCCTCCGGCGGAATCTGCAGGGCGGAGATGACCGGCATGTGCAGGATCCGTATGCCTCCGCTTGCGATGGCGCCCATGGCATACTCCTCGTGGCCGGGGACCCCGAGTTTGCGCACGACAAGAACGTCCATGGGCGCATGAAGCTGCTGGGCAACGGCGAAGGCGACGGGCACTCCGCCCCTGGGCAGGGCCAGCACGAGGACATCGCTGCGGTTTGCGTACGCGAGAAGCTTTCGCGCCAAGAGCGCGCCCGCCTCGGTGCGGTCCCGGAAGTGCGCGCGCATGAAGGGCGGGGCGGTTCAGGTCCCGGCGGGAGCCGGCCGGTTTATTTCGCAGGCGCCCCCGGCGCACGCCACCGTTTCCCGCAATTCGGTTTCGTCTGAATCCTCCCGCATCCGTGTGTAGTCGGCGCGTTGCGGCCTGAGCGAATTCCATCGCGCGATGTCGGCTTCCGTGACCACCTCCTCGCGCGGCGCCTGGGGATACGCCTTGTCTCCCGACTCCTGGAGCAGGGCGATCCCGGTGAAGAAATGGCGGTTCTCCCAAATGAAATCCGCAACCTCATTCCACTCGTCCGGTCGGACGGTGCACGTGTTCGACACGTTGTGGGTCACCTCTGGCGCCCGGGTGTCGTCGGCCGCCCCTGTGAGCACCCAGGATTGCTGGACGAGTTTCACGATCTCGAGGAACTGGCGTGCATTCAGATCCTTGCGGAGGATGGCCTGGGCGGGGGCTTCGACCGGGAATGAGATGACATCGTCGGTGTCCGTGTTATAGACCGAGGCCTCGGTCATCTGCGGGTTGACCGAGCGAAAGAACGCATAGACCGGCTCCTTCCGGTTGGCCTGCACGCGCCGGAAATAGCGGCGGGCGTGGTGGGGGTGGATGCCTGAGGCGGCGTTCAGGATGAGACTCGCGGTCCCTTCCGGTTTTGTCGTGCAGATGCGCGCAGCCGGTCGGATCCCGATCAGGTCTGCGATCAGCCGGTTTGTCGCGCGGCAGAGGCGGGCGCCCTGCGCGAGAACTTCGGCGTCAAAGAGGATTACTGGATTGTCCATGTAGCCGCAGATCGAGACCCCGAGCAGCGCGTCGTGCTCGTTGATGAGCCGCGTCACGGGCCCCAGGTACGGCATGTGCGTATACGCGGCCTGGAGCGTGCCGATGATCGTCGCCCCGATGCAGGCCCGGTAGAAGTCCTGCGCGGACCCGACCGCACCGCCATTGATGGTGGTCAGATTGCAGTGTTGAAAACCGGACAGCCGCGTTGTCCCGGGGAAATCGCCTGTGTAGCCCCAGGCGTAGAGGCGGTCGAACTCATCGGGCGAAAGGGTCCAATTGACCACCGGAAGCAGGCCGATCTCGGCGCAGGGATTGCAGCCGGCGTCCGGATGATCGCAGAAGTAGAAGCCGGGTTCGCCGAACTCCTTCTGCGCATGAAAGAGCCGTCGGAAATACGCGGCCTGTTCGGGGCTCCGCGAAAGGACGGCCGAATTGTTCGAAGCGGTGCGCTGCGGGTTTCTCTCAAACCAGTCGCCGGTCTTTGCGTTCAGCATCTCGTCGTCATCCGGCGAAAAAAGGCAGATTGTGGCGGAGCGCCGGATGCCGCCGGCGAGGACCGCCTTCGCGACGTACATGTTGATATCGTATACCTCGATGGGTCGCAGCTGGCGGCCCGCCGCCTGGTCGAGGATTGCCTCGATCCTGCCCAGCGCCCGCTTGAGCGGAAGATGGCCCGGGGCCTTGCCGCCCGACATCCGGAGCGGTGTGCCGCGCGGCCGGATGGACGAGTAGTCGAATTCAACCTTCTTCCCATCGTAAAACGACATGACCAGGGCATCCAGAGCGTCTGCCCACCCCTCGATCGTGTCCGCGACATGATGGTGGACGACCTGCAGGTCGTGCTCGGGGCGTCGCGCCGGCAGCGGGGGGAGCCTGGCGATGTGCTGCTTTTGAACCGAGAAACCGACGCCGCAGCCGCTGAGCAGCAGGAAGAAATAGCCGCGGAAGAACTCCACGCGATCGACGTTTGAGAAGGTGCAATTGAACATCCGGGCGTGATTTCTCAGGATGGCCTCGCCGCCGAACTGCAGGGAGCGCATGCTTGGCAGCACCTTGCGGGCCGTGACGGCGGCGAAGGCATCGCGGACAATCTGCCCGAGTTCGCGTCCGCAACAGGCCGAGGCAAGGAGCCTGGACGTGTCGCCCGCCATGGCGGACAACCCGGCGGGCAGCTCCGACGGCACGGTCCTCCACAGCTTCTCCGCGAAGAAGCGCAGATGCATGTCGCGAACCCGCTCAACACCCTCGGAAAAGGTTTCGCGGCGGTGCAGGTCGGGACGATAGCGCGCGTACTTGGCCACTGCGATATAATCGGAGAGGCCGTTGTCCGGATAGGTGGTCAGCTGGCGTTCGGCGTGGCGGGCCCGGTAGAGCATGAACGAGCGGGCGACGTCCCAATGCCCGGCCCCGGCGATTGACTTTTCAACGGCGTCCTGGATCTGCTCGATGGCCGGGTGCCTCCCTTCCCGGTAGCAGAGTTCGAGCATCTGGGATACGCTTGAGGCGATCTGGTGCGTCTCGGCAAATGTGTCGCCATCGAGACCGTAGCAGGTCAGGGGGTCGTCGCGGCTGGGATTGGGTGCGCCGGAGTTGCGGACGTCGTAGAAGGCGAGAGCGATCGTGCGGACGATCTTGTTCAGGTCGAATCGTTCGCTCTTCCCATCCCGCTTGACGACCATCCGCGCATCGGCCGCGATGGCCCGGTCGAGGATGCGGTCGCCTTTGGTCATTTGCAGGGCGGCGGTGACAGGCAATGGGCGTTGGACTGGGCGGCGGACGGTAGTGTTCATGACGATGCTGACCGATCCCTTCGGGCGCCTTCTCGAGCGAGCGGCAGCAGGGCCGACCGGGATTGGACCGGCCGATGCTGAATTGCGTGGTCCCGCACGCGGGTTAGGCCGGGTCGTAAGCTATCAATTTCAGTGGGCCCTGACTGTGCAGGAATTGGCCTTCGCTCCGCGGTTCTTGGCGTTTGAGAAATTTCGGCTCCAAGGTTAGAGGAAGAATCATTTCCCGGGATGGCACGGGTCGAAAGGACCGCAGTGCCGGCGAGATGTGGCACCGCGGCCCATGGCAGGCAGTTGGTCACGGCTAGGCCGCCGTGACGGTGAGGGTGCCTGCGGGAGAACCATGCAGCCGCTCCCGATAATCCGAGGGCGACTCTCCGGCGATGCGCCGGAACATTCGATTGAACTGCGAAAGCGATTGGAAGCCGGCCTCGTAGGCGGCCTCGCTGACGCGGCAGTGTGGATTCATGAGCGAGTCTTTCACGCGTTCGATGCGCACCCTCGCCAGGTATTCCGTGAAGGTGAGGCCGGTCGCCTTCTTGAACACCTTGCAAAAGTAAAATGCGCTCATGTTCACCGCCCGGGCAACCTGGGAGAGCGAAAGCTCCTCCCCCTGGTGAGAGGCTATGAAAGAGCGCGCCTTGGCGGCCGCAGGGGCCTCGGCGGCCGCAGCCTTGACCATGATCTGGTTGCTCACGGTCGACAGGTGCTGGGCAAAGATTGTTAGCATGTGCAAAATTGAATCGTATTGCTGGCGCGCGATTACGCGGGTGCCGAAGTAGGCCTTCTTGAACCGGCCGAGGCCGGAATTGACGCCCATTTCGCCCAAGCGGCGGGATAACGTGCGGAATTGGGCCTCGGACGGAGGCTGGTGAAGCACCTGGCCTGTCTGAAGATACGCAACGACGCGGCTGCCGACGCAGACGGGCACGGCCGAGTCGCTCAATCCGGCGAAACATTCCAATGTGACAGCCGCGTTCGTGGCTTCGTTTTCGATCCTTTGCTGAAGCTGAAGGCACGCGGAGCACGTCTTGTTCCTGCCTGCCATCAGGGAGCAGAAGGCGTTTGCGTGGCGGGACCCGCGAAGCGGAGGCTGGAAGGATCCGGTGGACCGGATTGCGAGAGGAAGCCCCGTTGCGGCCTCGAACGCCTTCTGGTACTCACGGAAGATTTCGGATTTTTCCAACTGGACGAACAATTCCTGGTCCTCCCGGGATGGATTTGGAGAGGCGGCGGGCGCGAGGGATTCGATCAGCATGGTTCGCAACCTACCATGCATGTGCCGTTCTCGAAATTAGAGGCTGCCCCTTGTTTGGATAGGGAAATTCCCTATTGGATTTGGCGCCTTCGCGGCGCCGGTTGGCCGCCGTGCCGCCGGCGGACGCCAGGCGGCCCCATCGGCGCGCCAGCCTTGCCCTCGGAGGCGCGGTGCGTATCCTCCCCGCAGAACATGGAGTCTTCAGACGCTTCAGCCGTCGCGCAGGCAGCCCCCGCAGGGCAATTTGCAGATGTCTTGCGCGAGCTGCAGGACATCAAGGCGGCTCTGGATGAGCATTCGATCGTCGCAATCACCGATGCCGCGGGTCGAATAACTTCGGTAAACGAAAAGTTCTGCTCCATCTCAAAGTACAGCCGCGAAGAGCTGCTCGGGCAGGACCACAGGATCCTCAATTCGGGCCACCACCCCAGGGAATTCTTTCGCGATCTCTGGTCGACGATCGGACGCGGCCGGGTCTGGCACGGGGAGATCATGAACCGGGCGAAGGACGGAACTCTCTATTGGGTCGAAACGACCATTTTCCCCCGGTTGAACGAAGCCGGAAGGCCGGAGCAGTATGTGGCCATCCGGACCGATATCTCCCAACGAAAGGCCGACGAGGCGGAACTCCTGCGATCTGCGGCTGATCTGGCGGAAAAGAACAAGGAGCTGGAAACGATCGTGTACACGGTTTCCCACGATCTCCGCTCGCCTCTTGTGAATGTCCAGGGTTTCAGCAGGCAGATGAACCGTGCCTGCGAGAAGATCATGGAGGCCGTGCAGGCTGCCGGGGGCGGACCGGTGCCGGCGGGGGAACTGCAACCTCCGGCCGGGGTCGCGATTCCGCAGGCGCTTCGCTTCATCAATGCCGGCGTCGCAAAGATGGAAATGCTGCTCAACGGACTCTTGCGCTTTTCCAGGCTCGGCCGGGTTGCCCTGCATCTCCAACCGCTGGACATGGACTCCCTCGTGGCCGAGATCATCGCGGCGGCAAGGTTCCAAATCGATGAGGCAAAGGCGGAAGTGAGCGTCGGCCCGCTGCCGGTCTGTGTGGGCGACCCGGCTCAAACGAGCCATGTGTTCGGCAACCTCATCGACAATGCGCTCAAGTACCGGGATCCCCGCCGGCCGCTCCGCCTGACAATAACCGGATCCGTCAAGGGCGACCAGGCGACCTACTCGGTTTCCGACAACGGCATCGGAATCGCCCCTGAGCACCAGGCAAAGGTTTTCGAGATCTTTCACCGGCTAAACCCGGAGACCGGAGCGGGCGAAGGCCTGGGGTTGACGATCGCCCAGCGCGTTCTGGAGCGGCAAAAGGGCAAGATTTGGGTTGAGAGCGCGCCCGGCGTAGGGTCCACTTTCCTGGTTTCCCTGCCAGCCCCGCCGAAAACCGCCCGCTCCGCATGAACAACGGCCTCGTGATTCTCATTGTCGAAGACGACGAGGGCCACGCCATCCTCGTCCGCCAGAATCTCGAGGCAGCCGGATTGGACAACGAGATCGAGCATTTCCGCGACGGGCAGGCCGTTCTCGATTTCCTGTTCAACAGGGGCCATGGACCGGGCCGCCGGCACGGCCAGATGTACCTGGTTCTGCTCGACATAAGGATGCCCAAGGTCGACGGCATAGAGGTTTTGCGGCGAATCAAGGCGGACGCCGAACTTCGAAAGCTCCCCGTCATCATGCTGACGACGACGGACGACGCGCGAGAGGTCGATCGCTGCCATCAGCTCGGCTGCAATGTGTACATCCAGAAGCCGATCGATTGCGACAAGTTCGCCGAGGCGATCCGCCGGCTCGGACTGTTTGTGCCGCTGTTGCTCGTGCCGCCGGTGAACGGGGCGCATTAGGCACGAAGTGAAACAGTCTCGCATTCTTGTCGTCGATGATGACGCGGGCTTGCTCATCCTCATGGCCGAGGCGCTCAAGGCCGAAGGCTACGAGGTGGCAACGGCCGAATCGGGCGCCGTCGCCCGGCATGAATTGGGCCGCAACCGGCCCGATTTGCTGCTGCTGGACCTCAAGCTAAAGGATGTCGGCGGGCCGGAGCTCCTCCATGCGCTCCGGCACGATGAGGGCCCCGTGCCGTTCGTCGTCGTCACAGGCCAGGGCGACGAAAAGATCGCCGTGGAAATGATGAAGCAGGGGGCGCTGGACTATGTCATGAAGGACACGGGGCTCCTGGACCTCCTCCCGGCAGTCGTCAAGCGGGCGCTTTCCGCCGTGGAGCAGGATCGCGCCCTTGCGGTGGCTCAGGCTGAAAGCCGCCGGTTGGAGGGCGAAATGATCGCGGTCGGCGAGGGGGAGCGGCGCCGGATCGGGGCGGACCTTCACGACGGCCTTGGCCAGCAGCTCACTGCGATAGAACTGTATTGCACCGCCCTGAAGGCCGACGCCGAGCAGACGCATCCGGAACTCGCCGCGAGGCTCAAACTGATGGGCAGGATGCTCAGGGAGGCGATCGCGCAAACCCGCTCGCTCGCGCGGGGCTTGGTTCCCATCGGCGACGATCCCGACGCCCTGCGGATCGGCCTTGCGGAGCTCGCCGAGAGAACCACGGCCATCGGGCCTTCGAGGTGCCGGTTCGAATGCCCGGAACCCGTGCCGTTTGGCGAGCGGTCGATCGCCGGCCACCTCTACCGGATCGCGCAGGAGGCGGTCAACAACGCGGTGAAGCATTCGCGCGCGGCGGAAATCGTCATCGAACTGTCGCGCGAGAATTCCTCGGTCCGCCTGCGAATTTCCGACAACGGGAGGGGTCTGTCGCGCGCCAAGAGCCGCGGCCTGGGCCTAAAGCTGATGAAGTACCGCGCGAGCGTCATTGGAGGCAGGCTGGAGTTTGCCTCAAGGAAGGATCACGGTTTCACGATTGAGTGCACGATTCCCGTGCCTCCCTGAGGCGGGCCTGCCGGCGGCGGGGCCGAATGTCCGCTGCGATTTGCAACTTCTTGACGAGTGAGTAGGTTGCATTCCGGAAAATGAGGTCAGTCGAGAAAAGCCCGTCACCGCTGCGAAGGAAGATCCTGCTTGTCGATGACCACCCGTTCATGCGCATGGGTCTTGCGCAGCTCATCAACCAGCAGTCGGACCTTGTGGTGGGCGGCGAGGCAGGCGACCCGGCCGAGGCGGCGCGGGCGCTCGATCGAAACCTGCCGGACCTTGTCCTGACCGACATCACGATGCCGGGCCGGAGCGGGCTCGAGTTCATCAAGGACTTGAAGGCGACGCGGCCGAATCTGCGGATCCTCGTCGTCTCGATGCACGACGAGGTCATCTATGCCGAGCGGGTCCTGAGGGCCGGCGCCCAGGGATACGTCATGAAGGAGGCCGGCGGCGACAAGCTGCTCGCCGCGATTCGCCATGTGCTTGACGGGCAAATTTATGTCAGCCCGCGGATGTCGGCCCGCATTCTCGAATCGCTTTCGGGGCGGAAACCCAGGGGTTCGCATTCGCCCATTGAAAGATTGAGCGACCGGGAGTTCGAGGTCTTCCAGATGATCGGGCAGGGGAAGAGCACGAAGGACATCGCGGCGCAGCTTCATCTCAGCCCGAAGACGGTCGATGTGCACCGGGCGCACATCAAGGGGAAGCTCGATCTCAAGGATGCGACGGCGCTCGTGCGGCATGCGGTCCGCTGGGTCGAAACGCAGGACGTCTCATGAACGGGAGGGGCCTGGGCCCCCGGTCCGGGCCGTTCGCAATATATGCACAGTTCTCCGCAACGTGTGCGGAGACGATTGGGAGGAGCGGGGCTAGGGTGATTCCCCAACCAAGAATTTCCCCGCCATGACTGTAGTTCCGCTCACGCTTACCATCAGCCTTTGCCTCGTGTTCACGTTCGTGATCTTCTTCATCCGGGAGCACGCGCGCGGAAACCTGAGCAGCGCCGAGCGCGATTCCCTGCTTCCGCTGGCCGAGGAGAAGCCCGTCTACGCCCGCCGCGCCGGCGCGGCGGATGCCGGAGCGGACGGGCCCCGTCGCCGTCCGGACGATGGGGGGCCTTGGATTTCTTGACGGGCCGGCACCCGGGGATCCAAGCTAGCCCGCTTCATGTCCGACCGGAAAATCACGGTAGAGTTCAACGATCAGATCGTCCGCCAGTTTCTTCTCGCGTGTGTTGTCTGGGGTGCGGTGGGCATGCTGGTCGGCGTCCTGATCGCCTCGCAGCTCAGTTTTTGGCAGCTTAATTTCAGCACGCCCTGGCTCACCTGGAGCCGGATCCGCCCGCTGCACACGAACGCGGTCATCTTTGCCCTTGTGGGCAACATGATGTTTGCGGGCATCTATTACTCCACACAGCGCCTCGTGAAGGCGCGGCTCGCAAGCGATTTTCTGTCGCAGCTCCACTTTTGGGGCTGGCAGGCGATCATCGTGTCGGCGGCGGTGACGCTGCCGCTGGGGCTGACGCACGGCCAGGAGTACGGCGAACTCATCTGGCCCATCAATGCCGCAGTGGTCGTGATCTGGGTCGTCTTTGCCGTCAATTTCTTCTGGACCCTGGCCATCCGGCGCGAGCCGAGCCTGTACGTCGCGATCTGGTTCTACATAGCCACCATCATCACGGTGGCGATGCTCTACGTCGTCAACCACCTGTCGATCCCGACGGGCTGGACGCACAGCTACTCGCTTTTTGGAGGGGTCCAGAACGCCCTCGTGCAGTGGTGGTACGGGCACAACGCCGTGGCGTTCTTCCTCACCACTCCGATCCTCGGGATCATGTACTATTTCCTGCCGAAGGCGGCGGAGCGGCCGGTCTATTCGTACCGCCTGTCGGTCGTGCACTTCTGGTCCCTGGTGTTTGTCTACATCTGGGCCGGGCCGCACCATCTATTGAATACGGCCCTTCCGGGGTGGCTGCAAACCCTCGGCATGACATTCTCCCTGATGCTGTGGGCGCCGTCCTGGGGGGGCATGCTGAACGGGCTGCTGACCCTGCGGGGAGCCTGGGACAGGCTGCGCACCGATCCCGTCCTCAAGTTCTTCGCCGCGGCCGTCACCTTCTACGGGATGGCGACCATCGAGGGGCCCGTCCTTGCGATCAAGTCGGTCAACGCGCTCTTCCATTACACCGACTGGATCATCGGTCATGTGCATGGGGGCACCCTCGGCTGGAACGGCTTCATGGCGGCGGGAATGATCTACTGGCTTCTGCCGCGCCTGTGGAGCAAGCCGCTGCACAGCGCGCCGCTCGCCAATCTCCACTTCTGGATCGGCCTCTTCGGCATCCTGCTTTACGTGGGCGCGATGTGGACGAGCGGCATCACCCAGGGCCTGATGCTGAATGCCACGACCGAGAATGGAACCCTTCTCGCGTACCCCAACTTCCTCGACACGGTGAGCGCGATCCGGCCGATGATGCTGATGCGCCTCATCGGCGGGGGGCTTTACCTCACGGGCTGGCTTCTGATGGCCTACAATGTGTGGCGGACGGTGCGCGGGGCGCGGCCGGTCAACGGCACGATCGAGGTCTTCGAGGGCGAACCCGCGCCCGCCGGCCTCACCCTCTCCGGGGCCGTCTTCAATCCTCCGGTGATTTTTTCCATTCTCGGGTTCGGCTTTGTCTGCGCATGGATGTTCGGGCGTGATTTTGTCAGCATCGCGGGCCTCGTCGGGGCCATGCTGTGCGTCGTCCTGGCCTACGCCCACTTCGAATCGCGCGGGAAAAGATGGGGCGACTGGTACGAGCGCCTCCTCGTGCATTCGCTTCCGTTCACGATTCTCACGTTTGTGGCCGTTGTGGCCGGCGGCCTGATCCAGATCATTCCGACGATCGTGGTTCACCAGGCCGCCAACGTGGAGGACCGGCGGCAGATTCCCTACACGCCGCTCGAGCTGGCGGGCCGCGACCTGTACGTGCGCGAGGGGTGCTACCTCTGCCATTCGCAGATGATCCGGACGCTTGCCGCGGACGTCCAGCGGTACGGCGACTATTCACGGCTGGGCGAATCGATCTATGACCACCCCTTCCAGTGGGGCTCCAAACGAAACGGCCCGGACCTCGCCCGGGTGGGCGGAAAATACCCGAACGTCTGGCACCTGCGGCATCTGGAGAATCCGCGCTCGGTCTCGCCCGGGTCGAACATGCCGAATTTCCCGTGGCTCTTGTCCGATTCGCTGGACGCGGACACGCTGCCGCGCAAGATCGCCGTGCAGCGGCAGCTCGGCGTCCCGTACCCGGCGTGGACCGATGCCGAGATTTTCGGAAGCGTGTCGGGCCAGGCCAGGGCGATCGCGCGGGATCTCCGGGACGCCGGGGCCTACGTCGCTCCCGACAGGGAGATCGTCGCCCTGATCGCCTACCTGCAGCAGCTCGGCCGGTTCGAGGCCGTCAAGCCGTCGGGCCGCGCCCCGCAATGGAACGACTGAACCCCCTTTTCCCCCATGTTCGAGCGCTTTGTCCCCGGGAGTTCCGCCGAATTCATCACGATTGTCGCGTTCATTTTCGCATCCTCGATCTTCGTGGCGATCAGCTGGCGCGCCCTGCGCATGAAACGCTCCCAGATCGAGCACTTCGCAAACCTGCCGTTCACAACAGAGACACCGGCGGCCCGTCATGAAGCAGAACCCGCAAGACCGATCCGTTGAGGAACCTCTGCGCCCGCACAGCTACGACGGCATCCGGGAATTCGACAAGCGCCTGCCGAACTGGTGGCTTTTCACGCTCTACGGCGCGATCGTCTTCTGGATGGGCTATTGGGCCTATTACGAGTGGTTTCATGCCGGCCTGAGCGGGCCGCAGCAGGTCGAGCAGGAGATGGCGCAGATCGAGGCGGAGAGGCTTTCCACGCTGGCGGCCGCGCATGTCGACGACAAGAGCCTGTGGCAAATGAGCCGCAATCCCCTCGTCGTCGCGTCGGGCCGCGCGACGTTCACGTCCATGTGCGTGAGCTGCCACAAGGAGAGCCTGCGAGGCGTGGATGACGGCGGAATCGGGGCGGACCTCCTGCGGCAAACCTGGATTCACGGCGGACTTCCCACTCAAGTCCTCCAAACGGTCACCACCGGCGTCCTGGCAAAGGGGATGCCCACGTGGGGTCCGATCCTGGGCCAAAAGAAGATGACCGAGGTCGTGGCCTACGTCCTGAGCTATCACCGGGAGGGCGAGCCGATGTCGATCGTGTCGTCCCTCCCGGCGGCGAAATGAACGCGTTCCGTCCCGGCTGTCCCGCCCTGGCGGCCGAAAGTGCCGGGAAAATGTTGGAGAAGGGATAAGATGGAGCTTTCCCCGCGCCCAAACCTCGATTCGGTCACGACGATCCGCGACGATGGCTCGCGCCGGTTCATCTACACGGCTGACGTCCGCGGATGGTTCACTCGGATCCGGGGAGTGTCGGCGCTGGTCCTGATCGCCGTCTATCTGCTGCTTCCCTGGATCCGGATTGGCGGCCATCCCGCCGTTTTTCTCGATATCGCCAGCCGCCGGTTTCACCTCTTCGGCCAGACCCTGGCCGCGCAGGACATGTGGCTCCTCTTCTTCCTGATCACGGGGTTGGGATTTTCACTTTTCTTTGTCACCGCCCTCCTGGGGCGGGTCTGGTGCGGCTGGGCCTGCCCGCAGACCATCTTCCTGGATCATGTCTTCCGCCGGATCGAACGATGGATCGAGGGCGACGCCGTGCAGCGGCGCCTGCTCGCCGCCGCTCCCTGGACGGCGGCAAAGGCTGCAAGACGCGCCCTCAAGCATGCGCTGTACATCGCGGCTTCCGCGGCCATCACGCACCTGTTTCTCGCCTACTTCGTGTCGATTCCCCACGTATGGACGATGATGCGCGCCGCGCCCGGTGCGAATTGGAGCACCTTTCTTTTCATCTTCGTCGCAACCGGCATCCTGTATTTCAATTTCGCATGGTTCCGCGAGCAGCTTTGCATCGTCATCTGCCCGTACGGCCGTCTTCAGTCGGCCCTTATTGACGACCATTCGCTGATCATCGGATACGACGGCACGCGCGGCGAACCCCGCATGACCCTCGCGAAGTCCCGCAATCCCGCCGTTGGCGGGGCGGCGGAGCCGGGCGACTGCATCGCATGCAACCGCTGCGTGCAGGTCTGCCCGACGGGGATCGACATCCGAAACGGCCTGCAGCTCGAGTGCATCGGCTGCGCGGCATGCATCGACGCCTGCGACGAGGTGATGGCGCGCCTGCGCCGCCCGCTCGGCCTCATCCGATACGACTCGCTCTCCGGATTTGCCGGGTGGCGGACCCGCTGGCTCAGGCCCCGCACCGCCCTCTACGGCGTCCTGCTGCTTGTCGGGGTCTGCGTCGCGACGTGGGCCCTTTCGACTGTCCATCCGGAGAGCCTTGGCATCACGCGGATGACGGGCGCGCCGTATTTCGTCGATTCCGCGTATGTCCGCAACCAATTCTTCGTGCGGATAGTAAACAAGCGGACGGAGCCGGCCCAGTTTGTCCTCCGCCTGGAGCAGGCGCCCCCCGGGCTGATGCAGACGGGGCTCACGGACGCGATTGAGACGCCCCCGCTTGGCGAGATCGTCGAGCCGCTCATTCTCCAGGTGGCTCGCGCCGCGTATCAGGGGCCGTTCACGCTCCGGGCGTCGCTTCAACCCAGGGCGGGCGGCCCGAGCATGGAGCGTCAGGTCGAATTCCTCGGGCCGGACGTTCGCCTTTTGAGGGAGGAAGACGAGGAGTGCCGCGCGAAAAATGGACCTGGCATCCGTTAACTCGCCGGAAGCGGCATTCATCGCGGGCCTGATCACAAGCCTGCATTGCGCAGGCATGTGCGGCCCGCTTGCGTGCGTCCTCATGCCTGTCAAGGGCGAGAAATCCGACCCGCAGGTGGTCAGCACTGTCTATCACGTGAGCCGCCTGGCGGCCTACGCGACCCTCGGGGCGGTGGCGGGAGGCCTGGGGAGCCAGCCGCTCGCGTTTGTTTCACACTCGGCCCTGCGCTGGCTCCCGTGGATCCTCGTGCTTTTTTTCCTGGGCCTTGCATTTCGATGGGATCGGTGGATGCCGAAGCCGGCGGCCCTGGGGCGCATCACCCTTTGGCTGCGCGGCCGGCTGCACGGCCGCTCGCGAACCGGCACCGCGTGCGCGCTCGGGCTGGCGACTCCGCTTTTGCCATGCGGTCCGCTCTATTTTCTGCTCGCGCTGGCCCTCATGTCCGGATCGGCGCTGCGCGGAACCGAATTCATGCTGGCCTTCGGCCTTGGCACGGTTCCGCTCCTATGGTTCGCGCAATCGCGATTCCAGTGGTTGCGCGCGCGGCTCTCCCCCCTGTGGCTCGGCCGCCTGAGAATCGCGCTCGCGCTGTCGGTGGCGATCATCCTTTCCTGGCGCCTGCGCGCCACGCTCGGACTTGCCGGGCCCGATCCCGCCGCGTTCTGCTGCTTCTGACCCCATGGGAGCCCACGCCCCTGCATGCCGGCACTGCGGTGCGCCGCTCATCGATGCCCGCATGCGCGGGTCGGGGTTCTGCTGTTCCGGATGCGCGTACGTTTATCGCCTGGTCCACGAGCACGGCCTCGCCGGTTATTACCGCCTGAAGGACGCGGTGACCCAGCCTGCCGACACGGTTGTCTTCGAGCCGAGGGACTATGGATGGCTCGCCGAGGCGCAGCAGAAGGCGGAGGGGGTGGCAGGCAAACCGCCGGCGCTGATGCTCGGCCTCCAGGGCGTTTCCTGTGCGGGCTGCGTCTGGCTCATCGAGCGGCTGTTCCAGGAGCAACCCGGCGCTCGCGACATCTTCGTGAACGCGCAACTCGGATCGATGCGCCTTCGCTGGGTGCCCGGATCCTTCTCGGCGGCGGATTTCGCGCGAAAGCTCCAGACCTTCGGCTACCTTGTGGGCCCGGACGATCCTCGGCGCGCGGACCCGGAAAGCCGGGGCCTTCTTGTGCGCGTCGGCCTTTGCGCTGCTTTTGCGCTGAATGTCATGCTCTTCGCGCTGCCCGTTTACTTCGGGATGGACAAGTCATTTGCCTATGCGGGCCTCTTCGGGATCCTCTGCCTGGGCTTTGCGACCCTCAGTGTCATGGTCGGGGGAAGCTATTTTCTGGGTCGGGCCTGGCAGGCATTGCGCGCGGGAGTCATGCACATCGATCTTCCGATCGCCATCGGCATCCTCGGCTCCTATGCCGGCTCGCTGTACGGCTGGCTGGCGGGCCGGCCCCGTTTCATATATTTCGATTTCGTCTCCACGTTCATCTTCCTGATGCTTGTCGGACGATGGGCACAGGTGGCCGCCGTGGAGCGCAACCGGCGGCGCCTGCTCGGCCGCCAGCCCGTGCAGCCCCGGGTCCGGCTGATCGCCGATGGATCGGCGCGGGAGGTTCGCCCCGAGGATCTGCGGCCGGGCGACGCATTTCTGGTGCCGGCGGGCCGGACAGTTCCGGTCGCCGCGCGGATGGTTTCAGCCGAAGCCCTTTTCTCCCTGGCCTCCATCAATGGCGAGTCCGAACCCCGGATTTTGCGGGCCGGACAGACCGCTCCGGCCGGCGCGGTGAATGTCGGCCGTGAGGAGTGCCGGGTTGAGTCGCTCGAAACCTGGAAGGAATCGCTTTTCGCCCGGCTTCTCGAGCCCGGCGAACGCCCGGGATGGAGGCATGCGTTCCTTGAAAGGATCGTACGGGGTTATCTGGCTGGAATCCTCGTGCTGGCCGTCGCCGCCGGGATCGCGTGGTGGGTGCGGACAGGCGATGGCCCGATGACCTGGTCGGTGGTCACGGCCGTGCTCGTCGTATCCTGCCCCTGCGCAATCGGCCTTGCATTTCCCCTGGCCGATGAGATGGCCACGGCCGCTCTTCGCCGCAGGGGAGTGTTTGTGCGGGAAAACGACCTGTACGGAAAGCTCGAGGCGGTCCGGAGGCTTGTCTTCGACAAGACGGGCACGCTCACGCTCGAAACGCCCGCATTGCGGGACATGGAGGAAGTTCGAGACCTGGACAGTGAAGCACGATCCGCCTTGCTCGCACTTGTCCGGGGCAGCGCCCATCCCGTGAGCCGGTGCCTGCTGGAATCCCTGCTCGCTTCGGGGCCGGTCGAGCCGATGCCGGGCGAAGTCCGCGAGACGATCGGCTATGGCGTTCAATTGGATTCGGCCGGCCATCGATGGAGTCTGGGGCGTCCGGGCTGGCGCGGCAGCGCAGGCATTGCGGAGACGGCTCCGAATGGACGGGATTTCGCGGGCGCGCGTCTCGAAGCTGACGCGGAACTGGCAAGCGACGGACGCATTGTGGCCCGTTTCGGCTTTGTGGACACGGTGCGGGCGGACGCGCGGCGCGAGGTCGGAGAATGGATTCGCCGCGGCTTTGGCATATTCATCCTGAGCGGCGACCGCGCGGAGAAGGTCGAGAGGATGGCGGACGAGTTGGGGCTTCCCCTGGATCACGCAGTGGCAGGGCGCGGGCCCGCGGAAAAGGCCCGCTGGCTTGAGGAGAACGACGGCGCACGCACGCTGATGCTCGGCGACGGCGCCAACGACGGTCCCGCTTTCGATCGCGCCTTGTGCCGGGGAACGCCGGTCATTCACAGGGGCCTTCTTGAGGGGAAGGCGGATTTCTACTACCTGGGCCGCGGAATAGGGGGAATCCGCGCCCTTTTCGAGATCAACGCCATTCGGAGGCGGACGCAAAGGACGATCCTGATCTTCTCGGTCGCTTACAACCTGCTTGCCGTCGGCCTGGCCGTCGGGGGACGCGTGAATCCCCTGGTTGCGGCGATTCTCATGCCGGCCAGTTCCCTGGTCACGCTCGCCCTGGTGAGCGCCGGCATGCGACGCGCATTCCGATAGAGGCGGAAGGGCGTCCTCTCCCGGTTTTCACTGGCGGCGCACAGGGACACTTGTTGTTCTGGCGGGCACCATGCTCATCGATTTCACGAAGATTCCGGCCCGCGAAGCCTATGCCTGGATGTCCGGCACGATCCTTCCGCGCCCGATTGCCTGGGTGTCGACCCTGTCCCAGGACGGCCGCGCCAATCTCGCGCCGTTCAGCTTTTTCCAGGGCGTCACGTCGAATCCCCCGGTGCTGATGTTTGTTCCGGTCAACAACCGGGACGGTCGCAAGAAGGACACCCTTCGCAACATCGAGCAGGTGAACGAATTTGTCGTGAACCTCGTATCCTTCGCGCTCGCCGAGGCCATGAACAATTCGGCGGCGACTTTGCCCTACGGCGAAAGCGAATTCGAGAAATTCGGGATTGCCCGCGCACCGAGCGAGCGCGTGCGCCCGCCGCGCGTCGCGGCAGCCCCGGTGGCCTTCGAATGCGCGCTGCACTCCATCGTACCGATAGGCGAGGGCGCGCTCGCGGCGAATGTCGTCTTCGGAAGAATCCTTTTGGCCCACGTTCGGGAGGACGTTGTCGGGGCGGATGGGCGCCCCGATCCCGGAAAGCTGGACCTGGTCGGCCGCCTGGGAGGGGAACTCTACGCGCGGACTACCGAGAGGTTTTCGCTGTCCAGGCCATGATCACGGCCCGGCGGCGGCAATACGAAACTGGGGCGTGAGCGAGCGGCGGAATACGACCTTGTCGTCGATGATGTTCTGCACCCGCTCCGCATAATCGCGGGTCGTCCGGGGAATCCTTCCGGTGCGGACTTTGTCGACGCCGCAGTTCCACGCGGCGGCGCAATTCCACGCGCTGTCGGCGACTCCCGAGGACCGAAGCGAATCGGCGATCCATTGGTAGTGCTTGGCTGCGACTTGGTCGGAATACGGGGTGCGCGCCTGGGAGAAGGGGACGTGCGTGTGCTGCGCCCAGACCTGACGGCGGAACTGGTAGGCGCCCAATTCGCCGAATGGCCCGGGCGGACCGTCATACCGGCCGCCTGTTTCCACCTGGCGGATCGCGTATAGAAAGTCAGATACAAGTTGCGGCGGCGTGTCCGTCCGGACCGGGGAACCGACCTGCGCGGCCGAGCAGGCGGTGCTGAAGGCGAGGAGTGGAACGATTGATTTGAACATGGGTGTCGGCCTTTCTTTGCATTCCTGTGACGCGCCTTTGATTCTGCCGGCCTATCCGACGTTCCATGCGGGCACCCGAATTAATGTACAATATTGAAAGACAGTAAGTTAACATTGACCAAGACGCGGCGATTCCGGTCCCTGCCCATGGCATCCCGCGACGGAACGCGAAGCGGTGATGGCGCCCAACGGGAGCCCCGGAAGAACGCCTCCGGAATACGCCCGTCCGGGCGGACGGAAGCGGGAAAGCTGACAGGCGCAAAGCCCGCGTGTTCCGGCGCATTTCCGCCGCCCGGCGAAACGCGCCGGCGGTTCGCAGTCTGCGACGTTGTTCGGATTCCCGCCTTGCAAGTTATGCGCCAGCCCGTAAACGAGATGCGCGTGCAAACTGTTGTCGGTCGGCTTTCGGTCTTGGTGGTGGTTACCGGGCTGCGACCTTTCATGCGCCCAGCTCCATGAGCCTTTTCCGGAGGAAATCGGTCGAGCACCTCCAGCAGCAGGCCGCCTCGGACCAGGGCCTGCGCAGGAGCCTTTCAGCGCTCAATCTGGTGAGCCTGGGGATAGGGGCGATCATCGGGGCGGGCATCTTCGTTCTGACGGGGCAGGCCGCAGCCCAATATGCGGGCCCGGCCATCGCATTGTCCTTTGTCATTTCGGGCTTGGGATGCCTGTTCGCAGGACTGTGCTATGCGGAGTTTGCGGCCATGATCCCGATGGCGGGCAGCGCCTACACCTATGCCTATGCCACCATGGGCGAATTTCTCGCCTGGGTGATCGGCTGGGATCTCATCCTGGAGTATCTCTTCTGCGCGCCGACGGTCGCCGTCGGCTGGTCCGGTTACTTCCAGGGATTCCTGAAGGAATTCGGCGTCAACCTGCCCACCATGTTTTCAACGGCTCCCTTCGCCCAGGTGCATGGCAGCCTCGTCGCGACCGGTGCGGTCATGAACCTTCCGGCTGTCGTGATCGTGCTTCTCATTTCTGCTCTGCTTGTCATCGGTATCAAGGAGTCTGCGACCTTCAACAACTTCATGGTCGTGACAAAGGTCTCGGTGCTTCTGGCCGTGATCGCATTCGGCATCTGGTACCTGCTCAAGCATCCGGGGCTGGCGACCCGGAATTGGACGCCCTTCATTCCGCCGAACACCGGCACATTCGGCGAGTTTGGCTGGAGCGGGGTTTTCAAGGGGGCCGCCGTCATCTTCTTTGCCTACATCGGCTTTGACGCCGTCTCGACGTCCGCCCAGGAGGCAAACCGGCCCGCCCGGGACATGCCGATCGGAATCCTCGGTTCACTGGCGATCTGCACGGTGATCTTCATCTCCCTTTCGCTGGTCCTGACCGGGATTATGCACTACTCGGCACTCAAGGTGGACGCGCCCGTGACCTTCGCCCTGCAATCAATCCATGCCCCCGTCACATTGCGGTTCGGCGTCGAGATCGCGGCCTTGGCGGGACTGAGTTCGGTCATCCTCGTCATGCTGATGGGCCAGCCGCGCATCTTTTTTTCAATGGCCCAGGACGGACTCTTGCCCGCCGTTTTTGCAAAGGTCCATCCGCGTTTCAGGACTCCCTATGTCACGACGACGGTCACAGGATTGGTTGCGGCCGTGTTTGCGGGCATCCTTCCTTTGGGTCTCCTCGGCGAGCTGGTTTCGATCGGAACGCTCTTTGCCTTCACCATCGTTTGCATTGCAATCATCATCCTTCGCAAGACACATCCAGACTTTGCGAGGCCTTTTCGCACGCCTTTCGTACCCGTGGTGCCGATCCTGGGCGCGATCGTGTGCCTGCTGCAGATGGCCTCCCTGCCGTTTGACACGTGGCTGCGCCTCATCGTCTGGATGCTCCTCGGCTTTGTGATCTATTTCAGCTACAGCCGCCGCCACAGCAAGCTCGTCCGCCCTCCGCACGCCCAGGAAAAACCCGATGTCCCGGAGAGTTCCTCCGGAGGCGCCTCCTGAACTGGGGCGCGCGGCAGGTTGGAACGTTCTTCGTCGGAATTTTCCCGTGCCGTGACCCCCAAATGAGTGCCCCATCGGTTCGTTTTTCCCGGATCCATTGCATTTGGCAGGTCCTCGGGTTCCTGTGCGGAGCCTGCTCTTTCGGGTCTGCCCGTGCCGGAGTCCTTCCGATGGCGGCCCCCGTCGGGTTGGATTCCGGATGGCAGCTGCAGGATGCCGCCAGGACGCCTCAGGGAGGCGATGCCCTGTCCCAGGTCTCGTATGCACCGGCCGGTTGGTACCGGGCGACCGTCCCGGGCACAGTGCTCACGACGCTCGTCGACAACGGGGTCTATCCGGAGCCCCTTTTTGGCGAAAACAATCGCCCGGACAAGATCCCAGACAGCCTTTGCCGCACTTCCTACTGGTATCGCGTCGGGTTCACGGTTCCCGAGGCATTCGCCAACCGGCGGGTCTGGCTCAATTTCGATGGCATCAACTACCGGGCGGAGGTCTGGGTCGATGGCACAAGGGCCGGCGAAATCAAAGGCGCCTTCGCCCGGGGCAGGTTCGACATCACGTCATTCGTGGTCCCGGGCCGGCGCGCCGCGGTGGCCGTCCACGTTTTCCCGCAGCCTCACCCGGGAATCCCGGCAGAGCAGACAGTCAAGGCCGGCACGGGGCGCAACGGGGGCATTTCCGCCATCGATGGGCCGACTTTCCTTTGCACAATCGGATGGGACTGGATCCCCGGCATCCGCGACCGCGACACGGGCATTTGGCAGAAGGTCTATCTTTCGGCGACGGGACCGGTCCTCGTCCGCGACCCTTACGTCGTTTCCGACCTTTCCTTGCCGCGCACGGATTCGGCCGACCTGACGGTCGAGGCCACGCTGCGCAACACGACTGCGTTTCCGCAAACAGGGCGGCTTGCGGGCGACTTTGGCCCGGTCAGTTTCCAATATCCCGTCACGCTTCTTCCCAATGAGAGTCGAGTCGTTACGCTGGCGCCGGGGACGATTCCCCAGCTCCACGTGGCCAATCCGCTCCTCTGGTGGCCCAACGGATTCGGCCTGCAGAACCTGTACACCATGAACCTGCGGTTCGAGACCGGAGATGGAATTTCGGATTCGGCCGAGTTCGCGTTTGGAATCCGCAAGGTGACCTACCAGGTTCCGGATTCCGAGAATCTCACGATCTCGGTCAACGGCGTCCGGATCATGGCCAAGGGCGGCAACTGGGGCATGGACGAGGCGATGAAACGGATCCCCCGCGCGCGCCTCGAGGCCGAGATTCGCATGCATCAGATCGCCAACTATACGATCATCCGCAACTGGGTCGGGCAGAGCACGAGCGAGGATTTTTACGAGCTTTGCGACAAGTATGGCATCCTCCTATGGGACGAATTCTTCCAGCCGAACCCGTCCGACGGCCCCAATCCGGAGGACACCGGCCTGTACATGGCAAACGTGCGCGAGAAGATCCTTCGCTTTCGGAGCCATCCGTCGATCGCGATCTGGTGCGCGCGCAACGAGGGGTTTTCCCCTCTCGAAATCGACTCCGCGGCCCAGCGGCTGCTGGCCGAACTGGATCCGAGCCGCCTCTATCAGCGAAGTTCCACGGAAGGCCGCGGCGTTCATTCGGGGGGGCCCTACCGTTACCGGTTTCCCCGCGAGTACTACGAGTTCAAGGAGGCTTTCAAAACGGAGTTGGGCAGCGTGTCCATCCCGACGCTGGAGGCGGTCCATGCCATGATGCCGCGCAAGGATTGGGAGACCGTGAATGACGACTGGGCCGAGCATGACCTGTGCAACGGCGCCCAGGCTGGCGCAAGATATCCCGGCGTCCTCGCGGCGCGTTTCGGGGCCCTTGTCAATCTTCCCGATTTTGTGCGAAAGGCCCAGCTTGCCAATTACGAGGCGTATCGCGCCATGTATGAGGGACGGGAGGCGAAACTCTTCCATCCTTGCACCGGGGTCATCGCCTGGATGAGCAACCCCGCCCAGCCCAGCTTTGTGTGGCAGCTGTATAGCCACGACCTGGAGCCCAACGCCTCGCTGTTCGCCGTCCGCAAGGCGTGCGAGCCGATCCACATCCAGATGAACGAGAACGATTGGCACGTGATGGTGATCAACAACCAGCCGAAGGCCCTCGAGGCCGCGAGGGCCGTCGTCTCCGTGTACAACCTCGATGGATCCCTCCAATCCACGCGCGACCTGCCGTGCAACGCCGCCCCCAGCCTGGCGACCGACCTCGGCGCGATGGAATGGCCGCCGTCCGTCTCCCGTGTGCACTTCATCAAGCTCAAGCTTGTGGACGCCCGGGGGATTCTCCTTTCGGACAACTTCTACTGGCGGGCGCTCGAGCAGGATCCCGACAATTTCCAGGATTTGAACAACCTTCCCGGCGTCATCCTCGATGCCTCGGTCACCCGGCGCGATGCCGGAGGGAAGTGCCTTCTCGACGTCTCCCTGCGCAACCGTTCCGGGGCCGTTGCCGTGATGGCCCATCTCCAACTTCGCAGGAAGGGCACGGACGAACGCGTCCTGCCCGTCTATTACAGCGACAACTACGTTTCCCTCCTTCCGGGTGAGTCCAGGACCATTTCGATTGAAGCCTCCGAGGCGGACCTCGATGGCGACATGCCCCGGGTCGCGCTCGACGGATGGAACACGACCGTTGCCGCGCGCTTCTTTCCCGAGAATGGCGGTGCCGAGATCGCGCCCAACACGGAGGCAAGCGTGAGCCCGGCGGCGCCCCGCACCTTCACCGTGATGCCCGCTCCTTCCAGGGGAAAATGACCTTGAACCCCTCTTCCGAAAAACCGGCCGGATCGCCCGCCTATCGCGGCCCTTTCGCCGTCATGACGATCCTTTTCTTCGTGTGGGGATTCATGACCGTTTGGAACGACATCCTGATCCCGCGATTCAAGGAGGCATTCACGCTGGATTATTTCCAGGCCATGCTCGTGCAGTTCGCATTCTTTGGCGCCTACGGGATCGGCTCCCTGGCCTATTTCCTGATTTCGACGGTTTCGGGCGACCCGATCAGCCGCATCGGTTACAAGAACGGCGTTATCATCGGGCTGCTCGTCGCAGCTCTCGGCAGCGCGCTGTTCCTGCCGGGCGCGTTGTTCGAATCCTACCCGCTCTTTTTGCTCGCGCTGTTTGTGGTGGGTCTCGGGTTCGCCATGCTGCAGATCGCAGCCAATCCCTACGTGACCATTCTCGGGCCGGAACGCACGGCTTCCAGCCGGTTGAACCTTTCGCAGGCCTTCAACTCCTTCGGCACGACGATCGGGCCTTTGATCGCCGGCTATCTGATATTCCAGGTATTCAACAGATCGGGCGCCCACGGCTCCGAGTCGGTGAAGGTGCCTTACCTTTGTTTTGCCGCCGTTTTTGTCCTCCTGGCGATTTGCTTCAAATTCGCGCATTTGCCGGGCTTTACGAACACCGGGCACGCTGCCGGCCTTGGAGCCCTGAGATACCCCCACACGGCGCTGGGCATGCTCGCAATCTTCATGTACGTGGGCGGCGAAGTCACCGTCGGCAGCTCCATCGTCAATTTCCTCGGCACGGCCCCGCTCGGAGCCTTGCCGCATGAAACCGCCAGCAGCTACCTGGCATTCTATTGGGGCGGACTGATGATCGGACGGTTCATGGGCGCCTTCGCCCTGAGCGATATCCGGGGCGCCCTCAAGAACACTCTTGTGATCGGTGTGCCCCTGGTTGCCCTTGGCATGATCGCCCTCCTTCCGAAGATCGCCTCCGCCCTGGGCGGCGTGACTGAATTCGGCGGGTTCTTCGATACGGCCTCCGTGACGAAAATAGGCGTCCTTTGCGGCTGGGGCAACGTGGTGCACTACGGCATTCTGTTGGGCGTTCTGCTGGTGGCTTTCTTTCTTGGGGAGTCCAGGCCGCACCGCATGCTCGCCCTGTTCAGCTTCGTGATCATTGCGCTTCTGGGAGCGGGGATATTCTCCTCCGGAGAAACGGCCAAATGGACGGTTCTCGGAGTCGGCATGTTCTGCTCGGTCATGTGGTCGAACATCTTTGCCCTTGCGATCGAGGGTCTGGGACCGCTGAAGAGCCAGGGTTCATCCCTCCTGGTCATGGCCGTTCTCGGCGGGGCGATTCTCCCTCCGGTCCAGGGCGCAGTGGCGGACCGTCTCGGCATCCAGACTTCGTATCTCGTGCCGATGATCGCCTTCGCCTACATCGCCTTCTACGGCCTGTACGGCTACAGGGCGGGGCGGGGAAGGGGAGGACTGTAGGCCAGCCGCACGCCGTTCCAGCGCAGTCGGTGATCCGGACGATCCCCGTGGCGCTGTGCCGGGTCGGCATTCTCCGCAAAATCCGCGAAATTGGCTCCGCGCACCACGCGGATGCCTCCGCCGGAAACGGATTCCCGTCCGTCCAAGGCGCCGTAGGGATAGGGCTCGTATAGGCTGGAACACCACTCCGACACATTGCCGAGCATGTCATACAGACCCCAGCGGTTGGGTTCGCTGGTTCCGACCGGGTGGGGCACGGAGACCGTGCCCGCACCAATGAGATACAGTCCGGTCCGCACGGACGGCGGAGTATTGGGCGGCACGGAATTCTCCACGAGCCAGGCGGTGCGCAGAAGCTCGGGGGCGCCCAGGGGTTCCGTCGAACCCGCCCGGGCGGCATACTCCCACTCGGCTTCCGTGGGCAGGCGGAAGCCTCCCCCGGGCGATCGCATGTTGATCTTCTGCAGGAACGCCTGGCAGTCCTCCCACGAAATCTGCTCCACGGGCATGCGATCCTCCCCGGCAAACTTCTTTCCCTGACAGGCGCTTGGATTCGTTCCCATCAGGGCCTTCCACTGCGCCTGCGTGAGCTCGTACTTGCCGAGGTAGAAGGCGGCCACATCGACCGTATGCACGGGCGTGGCGTTGGGCCGCCGGTCCGAGCCCATGTCGAACGATCCGGCCGGGACAAGCGCCAGGTGCAGCCCCAAACCGTCCATGACGATCTCCCTGGGAAGGCCGGTTTCGGGATCAAACTTGTCTCCGATGATCGTGAACCCCGGAATGCCCGGATTGAGCCGGCGTTCGCACATCACGATCGCCGCCGCGGCGCGGACGCTGGTCGGATCCTCCTTCAGTGCGCTGCGGAAGGCGTCGCGGGCGGCGTCCCATTTCTGGTTCTGTGCCAGTTGATCGCCTTGGGCGAGAAGCGTCCTGTAGGATTCCCGCTGGGCCGTGAGCTCGCGCGCGTGTTTCTCGATGGCAGCCGGATCAAACTTTGGATTCACCAGCGCATGGGGATGGTGGCAATTTTCGCAGGAGGCCTTCTCCTTCGTGTGCGGGCAGCCGGCGCGGTGGCACTCCTTGCATAGCAGGGCGATCGACGCCCCGTGCGGAACGCGTTCCGGCTTCACGCTGTTTTGCTCGTCGGCCACGTGCCCTTTGCTTGGACCGTGGCATCCGACGCAATTGGGCGCGTGGGCCGAGGCCGCGACCGTGCTGTGCCTGGAGATTCCCCACTCGAGGGACGACGAGACATGGCAGCGCGCGCACACCCCCGCGCTCGTGACTCCCTGGTGCTGCAAATCCTGCGCCCGCAGCACCAGCGCCGTCCCCAGCCAAATCGCCCCGAGAGTCAGGGTGCCTCTCAAACGCGCCATTGTTCCTCCAACCATCGGTACTCCTCCGGCAGCCACCTGGCACCGGTCAAAAGGGTGACATTCCGTGCCGCATCCAGGACGGCGAATTCCTCGCGGCTCATCTCCTCATAACGCGACAGCGCCGCATAGTTGTCCTCGAGAAACTGGTCATCGAACATGCCGGTCATCACCGCGCTGAGAAACGGCCGCGAGAACGCGTAGCGCATCGCTGCCTGGCAGAGCGTTTCGTCCGGCAGCTGTTGCAGGGTCTTGGACAGCTCGGCGACCGCCGCCGGGAGGATCATGCGATCCGCCGAATTGAACAACCGGAAGTCTTTCGCCTCCGGACCGGTCTTGGATTGAAATCGCGGGTCCAGGCTCACGACCGAGCCGGCCGCCAGCGGCTTCATTCCGATGAGCCCGATGCCGGCCGCCTTGGCGGCGGGAAGGAGCTCGCTGTAATCCGCCTTGGCATGGATGAAATTGTAGGGAAGAAACATGTAGTCGAGGCCTTCCAGTTCCTTCAGGGCCGAAAGCATCGGCCCCTCCAGATGGCAGGCGATGCCGATCGCGCGGATCTTGCCCGCCTCCTTGGCCCTGCGCACGACGTCCCATTGCTCGATCAGGCTTCCGGAGTCGAAGGTGATCGTCTCGCTGCGGATGCGGTAGAGATCGATGTATCCGCCGTAGAGCTTGGCCAGCCGGTCTATGTTCGCACCGATGAACTCGGGATTGTCGTAGGCGCCGGCGACGAAGACCTTTCCCCTCTTGGGCTTTAGCAGCTTCGCCAGGGGTTCCCACTGGCCCGTGTGCTCGTAAACGTCGATGAAATTGACGCCCAAGTCCATCGCCCTGGAAATCTGCCGGTCGCGGCGGACCTGGCCCTCCGCGTTGAGGAGGTTTCGGATTCCACCCTTTATGTTATAGACCCGGTCGGTATGGGAACCGAAGGCGAGGACGGAGACATTCATCCCGGTCCTTCCCAGCGGCCGATACAGCATCCCGCCCCGCCGGAATTCACCCGGCACGGCGGAGGAGCCCCCCCGGACCTTGCGGGGCAGGCACGACGCGGCCAGGGTGGCGGCGGAACATTGCAGGAACCGGCGGCGCGAGATGCAGGGGTTCATGCTCATTGCATCTTCACGTCGAATGATTCACGTCCGGGCAGGTTCGGGCTGTCTTGAGTTTGAGTGCGCGGGAGCGGCCATGAGACACAGGGGGAGCGCACCCGCGAGAGTAGAGTAGCGGCACGGAAAATCCCGCGCTCCGCATTCATTGGCAATCCTGTCGCATAATTTGCCCGGCAGGAAGGCCGGCGAGGCCTATTCGCAGGTGGTGGGTCAGTTCGGTCAAACTGCCCACTACTTACTCGCCGATGATTTTGACCAAGACTCGCTTGCTGCGCATGCCGTCGAACTCGCCGTAGAAGATCTGCTCCCAGGGCCCGAGATCGAGCTTGCCGTCGGTCACCGCGACCACGACCTCGCGCCCCATGATCGTGCGCTTCAGGTGCGCATCGGCGTTGTCCTCGCCGCGGTTGTGCGCGTATTGGTCGTGCGGCTTCTCCGGCGCGAGTCTCTCGAGCCATTTCTCAAAGTCGGCGTGCAGGCCGGATTCGTCGTCGTTGATGAACACGGAGGCCGAAATGTGCATCGCATTCACCAGGCAGAGGCCCTCCTTGATTCCGCTCTGGGCGAGAGCCGCCTCGACCTCCCGGGTGATGTTGACGAACGCGCGCCGGCGCGGCAGATCGAACCAGAGTTCCTTCCTGTGGGATTTCATGGTGTTTCTTCCTGTTGGCAAAGTGATGACTCGAGCTGCAGGACATCGGGCCGGGCCCCGCCGGTGTCGCGGGGCATCGGCCCGATCATCTTGTCGAAGCGACGGCCGTCATGCTTATCCGGCCGGGGCGGGTGCTGAAAAGCCAATAAATAGGGGGCATAAGACCAGGCCCAAGATGCGCAGGCGCATGGGAAGCGGCTCGCGTTTCCGGGGCGGAGGGAGCAACGTCGCCCGCATGCCAGCCAACCCCCTCGTTCGTTTTGCAGAATCATTTGCGCCAGGCTTGTCGCACAAGCAGCCCCGCTGGCGCCGGCATATCGCGGCTGCGATCGGCTGCCTCGTGTGCTCGGCTGGTTTGCCACCGCTGGCCGGCCAGCCTTACAAGCCGGCCCCCGACACGACCCCGCCCGCGACCGGGCATTATGACTGGACGCCGGGTGCGCCCAATGCGCCGATTGGCATCGCACGCGGCATCAACCCGGGCCGCGTGGTCTGGGCCCGCGATCCGGCGGCGACCCGGTGGGCCGGCAACTGGAAGCAAAACTCCGACCAGTATTGGACGGACGGCAACACCGACCAGGGCCGGGTGGAGGCGATGCTTTCCGCCGCATTGCGCAGCCTGACCGGGGCTGCGACCGATGAAGCAGCATGGACGGCCCTGTTCCGCTACCACAACCATCAGGTGTCGGGATCGGACCAGCGGGGCTACCAGACGGGCGAGATTGTCGCGGTGAAGATCAACCTCAACAATTCCGAGAAACCGGACAAGGCCGACAACAAGATCGACGCCTCGCCGCAGGTGGTCATGGCGATGGTGCGCCAGCTGGTCAACCAGGCGCACGTGCCGCCGGGCGACATCATTGTCTACGATGCCCGGCGCTTCATGACTCCGGCCATCCTCGCCAAGGTGTGGGGCGAGTACAGGGACGTCCGGTTTGTCCAGGTGTCGGAGGCGCAGGCCAGCCAGCCCAACAATCCCGCTTTTGGGGATCATCACGGCCTGGAGGCGGCTGACTGGGTCCAGGGGGTCACCTATTCGGGCGACACTTTCAAGGACGCGATGCTGATTCCCAGGCAGATTCTCGATGCGGCCTACCTGGTCAACCTGGCCCTCCTGAAGGACCATTCGTATCCCTACGATACGATGGAGAACGGCGACGAGGGGCAGACGGCCGTGACGATGTGCGGCAAGAATCACTTCGGCTCGATCAAGGGTACGCCGGAACTGCATGCCGACATCAACACATCCAAGCGCGGAGTGAAGAACGCCTATTCGCCGATGGTCGATCTTGCCGCCTCTCCCAATCTCGGCGGAAAGACGGTCCTGTACATGCTCGACGGCCTCTATAGCGGGCGCAAGTGGCGCTCCTATCCCCAGCATTTTCCGAATCCGCCGTTCAACAACCGCGTCGAGCCGTACGAGAATCCCGACTGGCCGGCCAGCCTGTTTGTCTCGCAGGACGGCGTGGCCATCGATTCGGTCGGCCTCGACGTCATGTATTCACAGACCAAGAACAACATCGACCCGGTCTACGGCAAACCGCGGATCCTCATCCGCGAGAACGCCGACGATTACATGGTGGAGATGGCCGACCCCGGCCACGCTCCCTCCGGGACACATTATGTGCAGGGGGGAAACCCTGTGCCGAGCCTGGGCGTCCACGAACATTGGGACAGCGACGCCACCCGCAGGTACTCGCGCAATCTCGACCCGGTCAACGGCAGGGGCATTGAGCTGGTCTTCCTGCCCATGGGGGAGGCGAAGCCGGCCGCCGCGGCAACGGCCCCCGCAGCCCTGCCCGGGAAGGGCCTTTCGCAGCACAGTTTCCTGTATGCCGGCGAGTCGAAGCGGGAGCGGTTGTTCATCGTGCGCGACGGCGTGATCGCCTGGTCCTACGAGCATCCCGGAAAAGGGGAGATCAGCGATGCCGTATTGATGTCCAATGGAGACATCCTGTTTGCCCACCAATTCGGCATAACGGAAGTCGATGCCGGCAAGAAGGTGGTTTGGAATTTCGACGCGCCGCCGAACACCGAAATCCATACGGCGCAGCCCATCGGCCGCGACCGGGTCGTGTTCATCGAGAACGGGGATCCGGCCAAGCTCCTCGTCATGAACAAGGTCACGGGCGCCATCGAGCGCGAGTTCGCACTGGCGGTGCGAAATCCCAAGAGCATTCACGGGCATTTCCGGCACGCGCGGCTGACGGAGGCGGGCACGATCCTTGTCGCGCACATGGACCTTGCGAAGGTGTGCGAATACGACCTTGCCGGAACGGTGCTCTGGTCGATGGACGTGCCTGGCGGCGTATGGTCGGCGACGCCGCTCAAGAACGGAAACATTCTGCTGGCTGGAGGCAAGGCGGTGCGCGAGGTCAACCGCAACAAGGAAACGGTGTGGCAGTGGGCGCCCGCCGACACGCCCGATTTCCCGGTGACCAGCTTGCAGCTTGCTGCGCGGCTGCCGAACGGAAACACAATCATCAATAACTGGTCGAACGAGTGGTCGGGCAATGTGAACCTGTCCAACCCGCCCATCCAGGCGATCGAGGTGACGCCGGACAGGAAAGTGGTGTGGGCGTTGCGTTCGTGGACCGCGCCCGCCGACCTGGGTCCTGCCACCACAATCCAAGTGCTCGACGAGCCTTCCGCCCCCGAAAACGTCCGGTTCGGTGAAATCACAGGCGCACCCGCCAGCTGACCTGGAATGGAATTGCGCATCCCATTCCGGATCAGCTGTTCCGGGCGCACGGGCACACGATGCACCGCGACCTGATCATCGGCCTCCTGGTCTCCCTGGCGGTCCATGTCGGCGTGATCACATACCCCATGTGGGTGGGCGGCGGGCGGATTGCGCCGGCGCCCAAGCCTCGCGTGACCACGATCGGGGTGATCGTCATGCCCAAGATCGAGTCCGACAAACCCGACGAGGACGACGCAATCTACGAGGATCGGCCGCAGAATATGCAACCGATCCTTGCGCCGCCGACTCTCAACGAGTTTCCCCAGATTGTGCTCGACACATCGTTCGTCCAGCCGATGCAGCTTCCGGCGCCGGTCTCGATGGCGACCGGCAAGATCACGATCACCATGCCCGCGGTGCCCCACAGCATGGGCCGCCGGCTGGACGGCTTCGGCGAGATCTTCGAACTGGCGAAGGTCGACCAGATCCCGGAAGTGATCGTGCAGGTGCCCCCGGATTATCCCTATCAGTTGCGCAGCGCGGGGATCACCGGCGAGGTGCTCGTCGACTGCGTCGTCGACTTCCGCGGCGACGTCCGGAATCCCCATGTCGAGAGATCCACGCAGCTGGAATTCGACGTGTCCGCCGTTCGGGCGGTGGGCAAGTGGAAGTTTCAGCCGGGCCAGCGGCGCGGCCATGCCGTCAACACCCATGTGCAGGTGCCGATCGTTTTTTCCATCAACAAGTCGCCCTTTACGTCGGGGCACTGACCAAGGGCCTCTACCCTGGAGACCTTGTCCTCTCCGATTGCAGGCGCGGGCGCAAAGACCCGCGCGAAAGCGGACTCGCGGACTGTTCAGGACTTCTTGACGACAACGATCTGGAACGTGCCGGGCTTCGGCGCGGGGCGTCCTTTGCCGCCCGGGACGAAATCGGCCGTCGGGAGATAAATGGTTTGGGAATCGGCATCCAGGCCCATCGTTCGGGCGCCGACCTTGGTCTGCACGGTCTGGCTCACCGAAAAGATGCCCGGAGCGGTTTCCCGGACGACGGTCAGGGTGCCGTCGCGGCAGCTCGCAAACGCGTCTCCATTGCCGAACTTCGTTGCGTCCACCCCGGCGCCGATCGGAAGGTCCGCGAGAACCTTTCCATTGGTGGCATCCATGACGATCATCTTCTGTGGTTTTCGGCAGCCGATGAAAAGACGGTTGTTGACCGGATCTACCGCCATTCCCACAGGGGAGCCGCCCGGCGCGACGGAATACTTCGCCACCACCTTGCCCGCCTTGATGTCGACGACGGCGACCTGATCCTTGTCTTCCAAGTTCACGTAGGCGCGGCCCCTGCCGTCGGCGCCGAGAAACTCGGGCTTGCCGCCCAAATCTATCGCCGGATCGGCTGAGCCGCCATTCGGATCGACGTTCGGGGAAATCGGGATCAGCACGGCGGAATCGCCGCAAGAAAGGAGCACCTTGCCGCTTCCCTCGTCGTAAATGATTCCGTCGGCATCGTCGGCTGCCTTTACCTTTCCGAGGACCTTGTAGGTCTTCAGGTCAAAAATAACCACGGAGGCGTCGGCCCCGTCGGAAATGAAGCCTCTGCCGGCACTGGGCACGACGGCGACGCCGTGGTTTCGCTTTTGTCCGGGAATGTCGGCGATGACGCGCCCGGAAGACTCGTCCAGCACCTGGGTATGCGTCGAGCGCGGCACGAAGAGGAGATGGTGCTGGGAGTCGACGGTGAGGTAGTCCCAGCTGCCGTCCCCCCCTGTCTTGAATACTTGAGCGACGCCATAGCCTCCGGCCCGAGCGGGGGAGAAGGGCAGGGCGAGCGCGGCGGAAAGCAATCCGAGGGTCAGGAGCGATCGTGAGTTCATGATGAGAATGTAAACGCTGAATCCTAAACTGTTCAACATTACGACAAGATGACCGATCGGAGCGAGCCACCATCATCAAACGCTCATCTTGAGATGCTATTCTGCGAGGTGTCTCATGAGATTCGTCCTTGCGCTGCTCGTCCTCTTGCTCGCCGCCGTCCAACTGCCCGGCCAAAGCCTGGCGCCGACCGCTCCAGTCCCCGCGCCCGGAGACCAACCCGTCAGGATGGATCGGGTCGAGGTCACCGCAATCCAGCAGACGTTTCTCAATTCCATCGACCGCAAGACCTACAACGTGGGCGCCGACATCCAAAGCGTCACCGGAAGCGCGAGCGACATCCTTCAGAATATACCCTCCGTGCAGGTTGATATCGACGGCAACGTAAGCCTTCGGGGCGACGACAACGTCCAGATCCTTATCGATGGGCGATCGAGCGCCCTGATGGGCGCGAATCGCGCCGACGTCCTCGCCGCGCTTCCGGCGGATTCCATCGAGCGAATTGAGGTCATCACAAATCCTTCCGCCATGTACAAGCCCGACGGCAGCGCGGGCATCATCAACATTGTCCTCAAGAAGAAACACAAGCCCGGCATATCGGGTTCGCTTCGGCTGACGGCCGGAAACGGCCGACGATTCGGAGCGACCCTCAACGGCAGCTACAACCCGGGAAGATACAATATCTTCGGCACACTGACCCTGCGCCAGGACGATCGGATCAGGGTCGCCACCGATAATCGAAGCTTCACCGATCCGACGACTCTCCTCCCCGCGACAACCCAGACAACCACCACTGAACACGGACGGCCTCTTTCCGAGATTGCCCAGATCGGATTCGAATACAATGCCGCCAAGACCGACAAGCTCGGTGAAACCATCAACTACAATTGCCGAACGTTCGTGCGTCACGCAGCCGAACACGATGTGTCGGGCGAGGGTGCCGGGCCGCCCACAACCAACTACGATCGACTTAGGGTCGATCCGGAGTACGAGCGGGACCTGGAGTCCAAGACCACGTATGAGCACGACTTCAACGGCGGCGGTCACACGCTCAACCTGGAATTCCGTGGCGAACACCACACCGAGGAGGAAGACAACCAGTATTCAGACGTGTACGCAGTTCCGGTGACGCCCACGACGCACGACCATACGCGGATCTTCACCAATGAGCCGGGAACCGAGGCCACTGCTGAGTACTCCGATCCATTAAGCGCGAATTCAAAGCTGGAACTCGGCTTCAATCGCACCGAGGACATCAGCAACCAGGACCATTTCCGCGAGGTGCTGGACCCGACGACTTCGAATTGGGAGGTGGATCCGTCGGTCACGAACCGTTTCATTCTCGATCAGACCGTGCAGGCCCTCTACGGCACCTATCGGCAATCGATTGGCGATCTTGGAGTGATGCCGGGCCTTCGGCTTGAACAAGCCGACGTCGGGACAAACCAGGTGACATCGGGAATCCTCAACGAGACGCGCTACCACCGGCTCTACCCGAGCCTGCATCTAACCTACGATCTCACCGAGACCCGGCAATTGCAGCTCAATTACAGCCACCGAGTGCGGCGCCCGGAGAGCGACGATTTAAACCCGTACCCAGAGTACCAGGACCCGTACAACCTGCGGGAGGGCAATCCATACCTAAAGGCCGAAGAGACTCATTCATTGGAAACGGGATACCAGTACAAAAAGGATGAGACTGCCTATCTGGCGGCGCTCTTTTACCGCTATTCGTACGATGATTTCACCACGGTGAGCCAGTACATCAGCCCGACAACCCTGCTAACGACCGAGGAGAACCTGTCGGAGTCTCAGTCGGGCGGGGCGGAATGGGCAGCGACCGTTTTGCCGGGGGAGAACCTATCGCTCAACGCAAGCGGCAACATATTCTACAACCAAATTGACGCGAGCAACCTGGGCTACGGCACGAAGAAATCCACGTTTGCGTGGGCCGGAAAGTTGAGCGCGGACTATGATTGGTCGAAATCGACCACCCTTCAACTAAACGCCAATTATACCGCCAAGCGTCTCACGCCCCAGGGTTACCGGCTGCCCACTTTCGTCACAAATTTCGGAATCAAGCACGAGCTCAAGAATCGCAGTATCAGCCTCATTCTCACCGTATCGGACCTGCTCAACTCCCTTAAGGAGGAAACCCGCCTCAGCACGCCTGTGCTGACGGAAGACTCCACCCGCCGTCGCAGTTCCCGGATAGTCTATGTGGGCGTCACTTACGGTTTCGGCAGTTCGAAAAAAAAGGCGAAGGAAGACACCCTCCAGTTCGACAACAATCTTTAGGCTGGTTTAGGCGAAGCCAGCAGGGCGATTTCGAGAACATTGGAACTCCGCAGGGCTGCCTCCAGCCTCCAGCCCATCGCCTCGGCGAATGCGCGTGCAAGCGGCAAGCCAAGCCCAATGTGGCGGCCGCCGCTTCGCGCGGCCTCCTTTCGCCAAAATCGCTCAAAAAGCAGCGGAAGATCCGCCGGCGTCAGGTCGGCTACCGTGTTGGCGACGCTCACGAGCGCCTCGCGATCGGAAGGCACCGTGATTTTAACCAAGCCTGGAGCGGACGCATACTCGACGGCATTCTCGAGCACATTATCGAGAATCGAACGGAGCAGCGCGGGGTCGGCCTCCACCGCGACTTCCGCAAGATCAAGCTCCACCCGCACTCCGTCCGGCCCGAGTTCCGTGAGTGTGCTGATCGCGAGAGCCTTGGCCTGCAGGGCTTCGTCGAATTGCTCGATCGCCGCCTCGCGCGCGGCCAGCAACAGGGCGAGCAGTCCAGCCCCGCCCAGGGCCGCGATTGCGCCGAGGAGCGTGCGGGTGAGATGCCTGCGGAGGGATTTCATCCGATGACCGCGTCTGGCGCCTCGAGCACGTAGCCCATGCCGCGCCTCGTGTGAATGAGGATTTTGTCGCCCCGCTCCGTCAGCTTCTTGCGCAGGCTGCAGACCGCCGAATCGATCACGTTGCTCATCGGATCGATCTGACCGTCGTAGATATGATTCTCGATCTCGGTCCTGGAGACCACCTCGCCCTGCCTGCGGACGAGGTACTCAAGAAGCATGTATTCCCGGGCGGTCAGCTCGATCGGGCGGCCACCGCGCCGCGCCGACCGCCTGAGCGTGTCGACTTCCAGGTCGCCGACCCGCAAGACGTTTTGCTTCTGCCCGTAGGCCCGTCGGCAAAGGGCCTGAATGCGGGCAAGGAATTCCTCGAGCGCAAACGGTTTGACCAGATAGTCATCCGCTCCGGATTCGAGCCCCTTCACCCGGTCCGAAACCGAATCGCGAGCCGTCAGGAGAAGCACATGCGCCCGGCCCCCGTTGCGGCGCAGGGCAGCGAGCACCTGGAGGCCGTCCATCTTGGGCAGCATGATGTCCAGGACGATCACGTCGTACTCGTTGGAAGTCGCGAGCCAAAGGCCCTGCTCTCCGTCGCTGGCGACATCGACGGCATAGCCGCTGTGCTTTAGAGACGCTCCCAGGCTTCGCTGGAGTCGCGGGGAATCCTCAACGATCAGCAGGCGCATGGAGGGGGGCGGATCACGGTGGCACGTTACCGCATAAACCATGATGGCAGCATTACGAGCAAAACGGCGCGGCAAGCTCCGACGATTCGCCCCGTGCCCTTGAGTAATTGGCCGCAGAGTCTTCCGAGAATCAGGCAGTCGCATGCCGCAATTGGGGCCTTTTTGTCCCGGTACCCACATTCACTTCCGAATGGGGCCCCACAATTACTTCCGCGCATAAATTTTTCAGGGAATAAATTGTGAATAAGTTTTATCGTTTTTGGGACCTTCTTTGCTTGACCAGGGTGGGGTGAAATGGGTTGAAATGGGGTGTTGTGGGGGATACGGTGCCCCCAGTCCACTTCATGGAGGAAACAGGCAAAGCTTCGTATACGAGCCTTTTTAGGCACACCCTCGACGAAAAGGGTCGTCTGACGATCCCGTCGGCTTGGCGGGGCGCGCACGCGGAAGCTGATGTTTTCCTGGCGACGCCGCACCCGGACGGGTATGTCGCGGTGCTTCCGCCAGCGGAGGTTGAGAAGCTGCATGCGAAGATCGCCCAGATGGCGCTCAGCGACGGGGCTGCTCAGGATTTCTCCGCCAGATTCTTTTCCCAGACCCAGTCCTTCAGCTTCGACAAGCAGGGGCGCGTGCTCCTCGACCCGGGGCTCCTGAAACACGCCGGGATCACAAAGGACGCGATTCTCGTCGGGACGCTCACCAAGTTCAATCTCTATGCTCCCGCGCGCTGGGAGAAGGTGGAAGCCCGCACCGCGGGCGAGAATTTCGGCGACCTGATGCGCCGGCTCGGCATCTGACCATGCGCGGGTCCACGGAAATTCCCGTTGCCACCATGAGCCCAGGCCACCAGCCCGTACTCCTCCGCGAGGTTTTGGAGTATCTGGCGCCGCGGACCGGCGGGCGCTACCTCGATTGCACCTTTGGGGGCGGCGGGCACACGCGGGCCCTCCTCGATTCGGCGCCCGGGGTGCAGGTGATAGCCATGGACCGCGACCCGGAGGCGCAGAAGCGCGCGGAAATCGTGCGCGAGCAGTATCCCGGGCAATTCTCCCTCATCGACCGGGATTTCGGCCGGCTGGGGGAACTCCCGTTGAAGGGGTTTGACGGGATCCTCTTTGACCTCGGTGTTTCGTCCTTTCAATTGGACGATCCGGCGCGCGGTTTCTCTTTTAGGTGTAACGGGTGTGTTGACATGCGAATGGATCCCCGGACGGGCGTCCCCGCGAGTGCATGGCTCGAGTCCGCAACCGAAGAGATGCTCGTCCGGGCGATCCGCGACTTTGGCGAGGAGAAACACTGGCGCAGGCTGGTCCGGGCGATCCTGGCAGCCCGCGGAACCGGGGCGCTCGCGCGCACGGACTCTCTCGCCGAACTGATATCCGGCGCGATTCCTGAAAGAGACCGGCGAACCGCCCGAATCCATCCCGCGACCCGTTCCTTCCAGGGAATCCGGATCGCCGTGAATGACGAAATAGGCGCCCTGGAACGGGCCTTGCCGGCGGCGTTCGACCGTCTGGCCCCCGGCGGGGTGCTTTGCGTCATCAGCTTTCATTCCCTTGAGGACAGGCCCGTCAAGCGATGGCTGCGGCGCTGGTGCGGACTGCCCGAGAACGCGGAAGACGCGATGCCGCAGGATCTGCGGATCCGCCTCGCCGAACCCCTGACGCGCCGTCCGGTGACCCCGGGCGATGCCGAACTTGACGCCAATCCGCGAAGCCGCTCGGCCAAGCTCCGCGCAATCAGGAAACTATGAGGATATCGAACAACCGCGCATTTGTGAACCAGGTGGTCATCGGCACCCTGGTCGCCGTTGGCGTCAGCGGCTCGGTCGGCATCGGTTCGGTATGGCTGCGCCATCAGATCTCTGTGACCGCCGCGGCCAACAAGGCGCTCGAAAACCGCCTTGCAGAGGTCGAACGACTGACCCAGCAGACAGGCACGTGGATTGCCGAGGAGCAGGACGTCACTGCGCTGCTGAGGCGGAACTCGGAATGGCGCCTGGGGCTCATGCCCCCGCAGGACGGCCAGGTTCAAAGGATCACCGAGGATTCCGTCGCCTACCTTACCGCCAAGCGCGACAGCGGCCTTTTCCGGGATCGGGCCCCGTTCCCAGCCGAGGTTGAATTCCCGAAGACCCTCCAGGCTGCTGGCAGCGGAATCGCGTCTGCGGAGGCCGGGACTCAGTCCGGCCCCGCTGCGGGGGGGATGGGACGCGCAATGTTTTCCGGCGGCTTGCTGCAGGGAGTCGTGCGCCCGGGGGATGACATTCAGTCGGTCTTCTTCCGGGTGGCGGAGCGGCGCTGACATACGGAAGACATGTCAAAGGGCTTTGCCTCCAATTACCGCGTCGGCCTTCTCGCGGGTGTGATCCTCCTCGGCTACGGAGCGCTGGGCGTACGCCTCGTGTGGTTGCACGTGATCGATCGGGACCATCTGCTGACGTCCGTCGAGAAAGTTCGTCGCGAGGTCATTCCCGAATATGCGAGGCGCGGCGACATCCTGGACATCAACAACACCCTTCTGGCCACGAGCGTTTCGCTGGTCCGCGTGGGCGTGGATCCGACCATGGTGCGACCGGAGGATGTGTCCAAATGGCCGGAACTGGCGCGGCTTCTCCAAGTGCCGCTCGCCCAGGTACAAATGGCCGTTGCCACCAGGTATAGGACACCCACACGGGCCCGCGCGGGTGCGTCCGCCGGCCTGGCGTCGAATTCCGCAAAAGATGCTCCGCTGCCCGCAGCGAACCCGGGCTCCCAATCGTCAGGATCCCACCCTCAGGCGATGGCGGTCCATTTCACCATTGGAGAAGCCTCGGAGGACGCCACCCCGGCCGGAGAGGTTGCGGCGGATTCCGCCGTTGCGGATGGCGATGATGTAACCGTTGGCGAGCCGGATTCCACTGGGCGAAAGCCCATCCAGTATGTGAAACTCAGCGATAACGTCCCGCAGGATGTCTATGCGCAGATCCGCAAACTTGGCATCCCTGCCGTGTGTGCCGGGAACGTCTACCACCGCGAATACCCCCAAAACGAAATCGCCGCCCACCTGATCGGCTACGTCAACGGCATGGAGCAGCCGGCCAACGGGATAGAAAACTATGCGAACTTCTTTCTCCGCGGGCAAAACGGCTGGGTCGAAACGGAGAAAGATGCCTTTCAACACGAGCTGGCTCAGTTTCGCACCAGGGAGGTGCCCGCCGCCGACGGCTACAGCATCGTGCTTTCGCTGGATTCAACCGTGCAGCACCTTGCGGAGGCCGAACTCGAGATCATCCATCAGAAGTTCCGGCCGAAACGGGCCACGATCATCGTCAGCTCGGCGGAGACCGGTTTCATCCTGGCGATGGCCAATTATCCCACGTTTGACCTGAATCACTACAACAAGGTCCCGCCCGCGGAGATGGCTTCGATGCAAAACATCGCCGTCTCCAACCTCTATGAACCGGGATCGGTTTTGAAGATTGTCGCGGCCTCCGGGGCGCTGGAAGACGGGCTTGTAACGCCGGAAACTCTCTTCGACTGCAACATCGACAAGATCGATTACAACGGGAAATCCCGGCCCCTGCTTCACGACGACGCGCAGGATCACTTTCCCGGCCCGATTCCGGTCTGGAAAATCATTTCGAAATCGTCCAACCGCGGCGCCGTGCAGCTGGCCATGCGCCTGGGGGACGAACGGTTCTTCCACTATGTGCAGGAGTTCGGATTCGGCCGACCGACGGGGTTTCCCGTCGGCGGCGAGCCTCCCCCGGCCGCCCTGAGGAGAAACGCCCCGCCTCCGGACAAATGGGATTATCTGACGATCACCCGGATGCCGGCGGGCTATTCAATTGCGGTCACTCCGCTCCAGATGCACCAGGCGATGAGCGTCATCGCCAGCGGCGGAGTCATGCTCAAGCCCCAGATCGTCAAGCAGGTGAAGGACGCGTCGGGCGAGCTGGTCTATCGGTTCGACCGCATGGAGGAGCGCCGGGTGATTTCGGAACGGACGGCGCGCCTTATGGCGAAGCTGCTGCAACGGGTTGCAAGCGAGGAAGGGACCGCGCCCTCGGCGGCGATCCGCGCCAACGGCGTCGATTACGAGGTGGCGGGCAAGACCGGCACGGCGCAGAAGCCGATTTCCGTCACGCTGCCTTCGGGAAAGGTCGTTTTGCGCGGTTATTCCGAGCATGATCACATCGGTTCCTTTGTCGGATTCTTTCCGGCCAGCGATCCGCAGGTCGTGATCTCCGTCGTCGTGGACGACGCGGACGAGCGCTTCATGGGAAAGACAGCGTATGGCACGCTTGTCGCCGCACCCTCTTTCCATCATCTTGGGGAAGAACTCATCCCTTACGTGCCGATCCGGCCGCCATCTTCGGCGGTGAACTCGGGCCGCTCCCTGCTCGCCCTGGAAGGAGGCCGCCGGTGATCGGATACCTGACCCAGGACTACGCGCTAATTCATGCACTGGGATCGCGAACGCTGCGACGAACACGCCGCGAGACCGCCGCCCTCAACCGATTCTTTTCGATGGCTCCCAAACTTTCAGACTTCTTGCAGGAGGGTGAAATCCTCTCGAGCAAGGGAAATCTCGACTGCCCCATTTCGGGTCTCGCGCTGGACAGCCGGCGCGTTGTCCCGGGAAACGTTTTCTTCGCCCTTCCCGGGCGGCGCGCGGACGGATCGCAGTTCATCGACGAGGCGGTCAGCCGCGGCGCCGCGGCCGTCATCGCCACGCATTTGCCGGCGCACGCCCCCGCCCGCGTCGCCTTCCTCCAGGTGGCGGACGCAAGGGCGGTGCTCGCCCGCGTGAGCCGCCGCTACTACCGGTATCCCGACAGGGATCTGACTGTCATTGGCGTCACGGGCACCAACGGCAAGACGACTGTCACCCATCTTCTCCGGCAGTTTCTCGAGGGGGAGCGGCGCGTGGGCGTGATCGGCACGATCAGCTACGATCTTGGGGCTCGCACGGTGCCGGCGTTCCGCACGACCCCCGAGGCGCTCGACATCTATGGAATGATGGCGCAGATGCGCGACGCGGGCTGCCGGGATGCCGTGATGGAGGTCAGTTCCCACGGGATCGACCAGCTGCGCGTCCTCGACCTTGAATTCGGAGCCGCAGTCTTCACCAACCTCACGCGGGATCACCTCGACTACCACAAGACACTGGAGGCCTATTTCGAGGTGAAGACGCGGCTTTTCACGGGTTCCCTCGGTTCCCCGCCGAAGGTGGCCGTCGTGAACCTGGACGACCCGTACGGGGCGCGGCTCGCAGGACAATTGGGCGGGGCGGGCACGCCCGCAAGGCTCATCACTTTCGGAGAGGACGCGGGCGCGATGGTCCGGGCCGGGCAGATCGTCCTCAGCCCGAAAAGCACGCATTTTCGGCTGTCATGGCCCGAGGGGCGCTCGATCGAGGTCGAGTCGCCGCTTGTCGGCCGGTACAACGTGAGCAATCTCCTGGCCGCCGCGGCGACCGCATGGGGGCTCGGCCGCGATCCCGCCGTTTTTCTTCCGCGGCTCGCCAGGTTCCCGGGCGTCCCCGGGCGCATGGAACGCATCGAGGCCGGGCAGCCCTATGATGTGTTTGTCGATTACGCCCACACGGACGACGCATTGCGAAACGCGCTCGGCATGCTGCGCCCCATCACAAGCGGCCGCCTGCTTGTCGTGTTCGGCTGCGGCGGAAACCGCGACCGGACGAAGCGGCCCCTGATGGTCCGGGCCGTTCAGGATTTCGCGGACTTCGCCTTTGCAACCGCCGACAATCCCCGGAGCGAGGCGCTCGACAGGATCTTTTCCGACATGAAGGAAGGGGTCGCCCAGCCGGAAAAGATCACATGGATCGAGGATCGCAGGCGGGCGATCAGCATCGCCCTGGATGCGGCCCGCGCGGGCGACGCGGTCCTGATCGCCGGCAAGGGCCACGAAAGCTACCAGGAATTCGCCGACACGATCATCCCGTTCGACGACCGCCAGGTCGTCCGCGAACTGATCGGTGTCAAGACGCTCCGGGAGGTGCGCGGGTAGGGCGTCGTCCCCGGTTCGCCGCGGCGTCCCTGAAGAAGGGAGCTGCCGTCCAAGACCTGCTCAGAAATCATGGCGGCATTCGACCCAGAATTCCTCGCCCGCTGGACATCCGGCCGGTGGACTGCGGCTCCATCCGCGCCGATCCGCGGATTCGCGACGGACAGCCGGCAATTGCGGCCGGGGCAGTTGTTTGTCGCCCTGCGCACGGAGAAACGCGACGGACACTCGTTTGTCGATGCGGCGCGATGCGCGGGAGCCTCCGCGGCCCTGGTCGAGGCGCCCGTCGCGGGTGTCGGGCTCCCGCAGCTTGTCGTCGGGAATCCCCTTGCGGCCCTTCAGGCAATAGCCCGCAGGCATCGGCGAGCGTTCCACCGGCCCGTCGTGGGAATCTCCGGGAGCGCGGGAAAGACCTCCACCAAGGAGCTGCTCGCGGTATTGCTCGGAGGCGCGGACGACGACGATGCCCGGACGGAGGATGCGCGGGCCCCGGTTCTGGCGACCCGGGGGAACCTGAACAACGATATTGGCGTTCCGCTGACGCTGACGCGCCTGGATCCGGCCGTTCATTCCTTCGCGGTGATCGAAGCGGGCATCAGCGCACCGGGTGACATGGCCCCGCTTGCGGCGATGATCGAGCCGGACGTCGCGGTCATCACCCTGGTCGCCCCAGCCCATTTGCAGGGACTCGGCACGCTCGAGACGGTGGCGCGCGAAAAAGCCGCGCTCGCGGCGCGGGTTCGCAGGGGCGGCGTGGCCGTGTATCCGGCGTCCTGCGCTCAGTACGCGGCATTTCGCGAACTGAAGGTGCCGGCGATCGTCGCCGGTCGGGACGATGACGACTCCAACGGGGCGTCCGTCGTTTTCTCGGTGAATCATCGGGTGGGATCGACCGAACTCGTGCTCCGGGGAACCGGGCCTGCGAACGAGACGTTCGTCCTTCCCAGCGTGAGCGACGGCATGGCGCAGAATGCGGCGCTTGCGCTCTGCGCCGCAAGGCGCCTGGGCATCCGGGGCGCGGCCCTGCAGGACCGGCTCCCGCGGTGGCGTCCACCGGCCCTGCGGGGCGAGGTTCGCCGCGGGGAGGGGCGCCTCCTGTATCTCGACTGCTACAACGCAAATCCGGCGTCGATGGCGGACGCTCTCGCGGCCTTTGTCCGGATTGCCCCGGCGGATCTGCCGAGGTTCTACCTGATCGGCTGCATGGAGGAGCTTGGCGCGGACGCCGCCCGATACCACCGGGAGATGGGTGCGCTGATCCGGATGCGCCCGGACGACGTCCTCGTCGCGCTGGGGGACTGGGCGGGCGAGGTGGGGGCCGGCGCCGTCCGGGCGGGCGCCCGGTCGGCGCAAATCCGGGCGGCGATCCCCCGCGAGGAGGTTTCCGCCATTCTTGCGGCATTTCGCGGAGCGGTGTTCGCGAAGGGCAGCCGGAGGCATGAACTGGAGAAGTTTTTCCCGAAATGCTGAGATATCTCGCCAATTTCAGCGACCACTTCGGCCCGTTGCGGATGTTCGGGTACGTGACCTTTCGCACCCTTCTGGCCGCGTGCACGGCCGCGCTGATCGGCTTCCTCATAGGCCCCCGGCTCATTGCGCGGCTTCGCCAGCTGAAGTTCGGCCCGCAGTATGACGACGACCGCACAGGGGACCTCGCCCGCCGGTTCGACAAGAAGAACACCCCGACCATGGGAGGCCTTCTCATATTCGGCTCGGTCTTCATCAGTTCCTTCCTCTGGGCCGTGCCCAACATCTGGACCTTCGTCGCCATGTTCGTCTATGCGGCGCTGACGGCCGTGGGATACCGCGACGATTATCTCAAGGTCGTGCGCAAGAGCCGCGACGGCATTTCCTCCTGGGAGAAGATCCTTTGGCAGACGCTCACGACGGTCGTTGCCCTGACCCTCCTGCGGCTGCACCCGGTGAGCGCCGACAAGATCCGCGAGCTGTGGATTCCCTTCCTGAAGCATCCCCTGATCGGGAGCATGCCGCTCGCCGCGCTGTTTGTCCTGATGTACTTCTGGACCGTCGGCTTTTCCAATGCGATCAACCTCACGGACGGCCTGGACGGGCTCGCAGTGGGCTGCACGATATCCGTCGCCCTGGTGTATGGGATAATGGCTTACATTGCGGGGAGGGCGAGCCTTGCCGGCCCCCTCCTCGTCGGCCACGTGCCCGGGACCGATGAATTGACGGTGGTTTGCGGCGCCCTGGTAGGGGCCGGGCTGGCGTTCCTCTGGTATAATTCGCACCCCGCCGAGGTGTTCATGGGAGACACGGGTTCCCTCGCCCTGGGCGGCCTGATCGGGCTGGTGGCCATCATGATCCAACAGCCGGTGACGCTGATCATCGTCGGCGGAGTCTTCGTTTGGGAGGCCGCCTCGGTAATCATCCAGGTGGGGTATTTCAAGCTGACCCGGCGGCGCTTCGGGGAGGGCCGGCGGTTCTTTCTCATGGCGCCCATCCACCACCATTTTCAAAGAAAGGGCTGGCCTGAATCCAAGGTCGTGCTGCGATTCTGGATCCTGTCGATGATCTTCGCCCTTGCCGGGCTTGCCACACTCAGGCTCCGCTGATTCCCATGCCCCCCGCCGCTCCCGCATTTCTCTCGCCGCTCCTCGACCGCCCGGTCGCGGTCCTTGGCGGCGCAGTGAGCGGCGCCGGCGCCCGCGACCTGCTGGCTGCGCTGGGCGCCGAAGGGGTGATCTATGACAGGACGGGCGTCGAGTTCACGGATGCGGCGGCGGCGCTCCACCGGCTGGCCGTGTACTCCCCCGGATTTTTCCCCGGGCATCCGTGGCTCGTCAAGGCGCGCGCGGCTGGCTGCCGCTGCCTGGGGGAGATCGACTTTGCGTCGCTTTTCTGGAGGGGGCGCCTGATTGCGGTGACGGGCACAAACGGGAAGACGACGCTCACGGAGTTTCTTTGCCACGCGCTCACATCGACGGGACGCCGGGCGGTTGCGGCCGGAAACGTCGGCCGATCTTTTTCCGGCTTGGCAGCTGCCGAAGGCGGAGGCTCGCGTGAAACCATCGCGGTTTGCGAGGTGAGTTCCTTCCAGGCCGAAACCCTCCACCACTTCCGGGCGGAGGCGACCCTCTGGACGAATTTTGCCGAGGACCACCTCGAGCGCCACGCGGGCATGGAGGCCTACTTCGCCGCAAAGGCGGTGCTCGCGGGCCGGTCGGACCGCGTTTTCGCCGGTTCATCAGTCCGGGCCTTTGCCGAAAGCCTTGCCAGGCGTCCGCCATCGAAAGGCGGGCCCGACCCGGCCATCTTCTTCGACTCGGAGGGCGACCCCACGGCCGACGCGATATGGGTCCGCACGGAGGGCCTGCCCGGGGATCCGGGACTCACGGGAACGGCGTTTTCCGATTATCCGCAGCGGGAAAATTTTGTCCTGGCCGCGGCCTGGTGGCGGGCGGCGGACCTGGGCGTTCCGGCCCTGTATGCGGCGGCCCGCAGCTTCCGCCTGGGCCGCCACCGGCTGGCCCATGTCGCCGAGTTGGATGGGGTGACCTATTGGAACGACTCCAAGGCAACCAACTTCCATGCGGTGGAGGGGGCGCTCCCGAGGTTCAAGTCTCCGGTTCTCCTGATCGCCGGAGGAAAGGGCAAGGGCGGGGATCTGCCGGGTTTTGTCCGCCGGATCGCGCCGCGAGTCCGCCATCTGTACCTGATTGGCGAGACCGCGGGGAAACTGTCGCAGGCGTGCGCCGAAGCCGGCGTCGCGCACTCGGTGCACGGGAGCCTTTCCGCGGCCGTCCACGCCGCGGCAGGCGCGGCGCAGCCGGGCGACCATGTGCTGCTGAGCCCCGCTTTTGCGAGTTTCGACATGTTCAGCAGTTACGCCGATCGCGGGGACCAATTCGAGCAGCTTGTGCGCGAGCTCGGCGCCGCCCCGGTCCGGACCGTTTGATTTCGGAGCAGTTTCTAATTTCAATCCCCCCCATAATCTACAACAATCTGTTCATGAAAATCATCAGAATTTTCGGCATCGTCGTGGGAATCCATCTCGTGTTGGTTCTCGCCATCTTTTTTGTGACCCCGGGATGCAGCTCGACGGGGAAGCCTGTGGCCGCCGTCCCTGCCGACGCTCAGTCGAAGCCGGCCGATTCCGTGCCGACCATCGCAGTCCCAAACCTCGCCGTTGCGGCCGCGCCAGCGGCGCCGCTTTTTCAGCCGATCGGAGCCGGGGATCCCCCCGCGGTTTCCTCCGGCGGGGTTGTCTTCTACAGCCCGACCCGCCCGGGCACGGCGGCTGCAACAGCGGTTGAGGCACAGCCCGTCGCCGGTGTCACGCCGGCCACGACCTACACGGTCGAGAGGGGCGACAGCTGGTGGACGATCGCGAAGAAGGACCATTTGAAGGTCTCCGATCTTGCAGCGGCCAATAATCTGAAGCCGTCGTCGACGCTGCAACCGGGGCAGAAGCTCCTGATTCCATCGAGGGCCTTGTCGCAGGACGCGGCCGTTGCGGCCGCAGAGACCTCTCCGGCGCCGGCCGCGGCACCCGCGAGGCCGCCGGCGGGCGTGCTCAAGCACGTGGTCAAGCGGGGGGAGACCCTGGGGTCGATCGCGCACGCCTACGGGCTCAAACAGGGCGACCTCGCCGCTGCGAACGCCATCTCCGATCCGGGCAAGATCCGCCCGGGCCAGGAACTGATCATCCCCGCGGGAGGCCATCCCGTCAAACCCGCGAGGACCCGCTCCGGCCCGTCCAACAATGGGGAGGGGCCCGCATCCCGCGCTGCGCCGGACAACTCGGCGCCAGCGGGGTCCGGCCTGCCGCCGCCCCTCCCGGCGCCCGACATGGGTTCGGGCACAGGCTCCGGGCCGGGCGCCGATGTTCCCGTGATCAGGATTGAGCCTTCTGCGCAGCCCGTTCCTGCGAATCCGCCGAAGTGATTGCGCGCCTCCGGGAGAAATGGTGATGAGCGAACAATCGCCATCCGCCCCGCGCGCAAGGATCCGGTTGGTGCCAGGCCCGGTGGCGGTCATCGTCATCTGTGCGATCGCCCTCACCTGCCTTGGCCTGACGATCCTTTTCAGCGCGAGCGCATCGTTCAAGCAGGGGCCGTATTTCTACCTTGGGAAGCAGGTGGCCGGAGTGATGGCGGCGGCGGCCATCTGCCTCGTCACGAGCCGCCTGAACCTCGATTATCTGCGCCGCTATGCGTGGTGGATCGCCGGCGCCCTGTTCGTCCTTCTTGCCCTTGTGCTCGTGCCGAGTTTCGGCATCACGGTCAAGGGCAGCCGCAGATGGCTGGGGCACGGCTCGGTCCGCATACAGGTGTCTGAATTCGCGAAACTGGCCCTCGTGTTCTGCCTCGCCCACTACCTTGCGATGAACCAGACGCGGTTGCGCGAGTTTTTGCGCGGCTACCTGATTCCGCTGGGGATCGTCGGGGCGTTTGGCGGAATGATCCTTCTCGAGCCCGACTTGGGGACGGCCGCGCTGGTGCTCGCCGTGGGCGTCACCCTGCTTTTTCTCGCGGGCGCGAAATGGCGGTACATCCTGCCGACGGTCGCCCTGGGGGCCCTGTCGTTTGCGGGGCTTGTCATGCTCATGCCGAACCGGCTTCGCCGCTTCACGGCATTCCTCGATGTCGAGGCGAACAAGCAGGGGGGCACGTACCAGCTCTGGCAGTCGCTGGTTGCATTCGCCGCCGGCGGGACGGGCGGGGCCGGCCTTGGGCAGGGGCGCCAGCAGGCAAATTTTCTGCCGGAGGCCCACACGGATTTCATTTTCGCCGTCGTCGGCGAGGAGCTTGGATTGTGGTACACGATGGGTGTCGTCGCGATCTTCACGGTCATTTTTGCCGCGGGCATCGCGCATCTGCGCCGCGCGCCGAACCTCTACCATTATCTTTTGGCCGCCGGGTGCCTTCTCCTGATCTGCCTTCAGGCCCTCATCAACATCGGGGTGGTGACGGGAGTCCTGCCGACCAAGGGCATGTCGCTCCCGTTCATCAGCGCCGGGCTTTCGAACCTGCTCCTGATGGGCCTCCTGCTCGGCGTGCTGATCAATACCGCGCGCACCTGGGGCCGGGTGGTGCTGCCGGATCACGCCCGGTCCATGCGGGAGGTTTGGCGTGAGTAAACGCCGGTTTCTTGTTTCTTGCGGCGGCACGGGCGGGCACCTTTCGCCCGGCATCTCCCTCGCGGAGGGACTGATGGGGCGCGGACACGAGGTCATCCTCCTCATAAGCCGGAAGAAGGTGGATGGCCGCCTGATCGGGAAATACCCCGACCTCCGATTTGAGCGGATGCCCGGAACCCCGTTTTCGTGGCGCCCGCTTGCGTTTGCCCGTTGCATGGCATCGCAGGCCCATGCACTGGTCTTCTGCCTCCGCCTCATCGTCCGTTGGCGGCCGGATGCCATCGTCGGCTTCGGCGGGTTCACTTCAGCGGCGGTCGTTCTGGCAGGGGGGCTGGCCCGAGTCCCGGTCGCCTTGCACGAATCCAACCGCGTCCCGGGTCTGGCCATCCGAGCGCTGGGCCGGTTCGCAAAAAGGGTGTATCTGCCGGCCGGCGTTCGCATGGGGAGCGTCAGTCCCTGGGCCCTGCGGCATGTCGGGTTGCCGGTGCGCCGTGAAATCGTCCGGCTGCCGAGAGCCGAGTCGCGTGTTGCCCTGGGCCTGGATCCCAACCAGAAGGTGCTCGTTGTCCTCGGCGGAAGCCAGGGCGCGTCGGTTCTCAACGAGTGGACGCGGGCTCATGTGGGAATTCTGGCGGCGGAAGGAATCCAAGTCTATTGCCTGACGGGGCTCGACAAGGGGCCGGGCGAATCTGCCGAGATGAGAACGAAGGCGGGGGCGGCCCTGCGCGTGGTATTCGCGCCATTCTGCGACCGGATGGCCGAGCTTCTCTCGGCGGCAGACCTTGTGGTTTCCCGCGCCGGCGCCGGAACGCTGGCCGAGCTGGTCCGCTGTGAAACGCCCGCGATCCTCGTGCCCTATCCGCACGCCGCCGATCACCATCAGCACCGGAATGCGGAATTCTTCGAGCGCCAGGGTGGGGGCCTTGTGTTGGACCAGGCGATGATCGGAGGGCTCGCCGCCGAGGTGATGGACGCGATCTTCAACGAATGGATGCTCAGGAAGTTCCGGGCGAACCTGCAGCGCATGGATCGGGCGAATTCGCTCGAAACAATACTGCTGGACCTGGAAGGAATTGCCGACCAGGGCGGGGAAAATCCCGCGAAACGGCTGGCCGCGGCGTGAACCCGATGACGCCCGCCGAATTTCCGTTTCCCCCGTTCTTGCGCGAGGCGCGCCGTGTCCACTGCCTCGGTGTGGGGGGAATGGGTGTTGCGCCGCTTGCCCTTTATCTTTCCGAGGGCGGCTGCGCGGTCTCGGGCGAGGATGACGCCCTGTCGGATGAAGTCGCCGCGCTCCTGGGACGGGCGCGCGTGACCCTGTGCCCGCTGCCGGCACGGGTCGACTGGGTCGTGTACTCCTCGGCGATCCAGGCCGCCCACCCGGCGTATGCCGCCGCCGCAGCCCGCGGAATTCCTCTCCTGCGGAGAGGAGAGATGCTCGCGAAAGTCGTTTGCGGGAAGAAGCTCATCGCCGTTTGCGGCGCTCACGGCAAAACGACGACAACTGCAATGCTCGTGACCGCGCTCAGGCGGGCAAACTTTCCGGCGGGCTATCTCATCGGGGGCCTCCCCTCCGATGGATCCGCTCCGGCCAGCGTTGGGTCAAACGGGTGGGTGGTCGCCGAAATCGATGAAAGCGACGGCACGATCGACGGCTTTTCGCCGGAAATCACGGTTGTGACGAATCTGGACTGGGACCATCCCGATCACTACCGCGAGCCCGCTGAACTCGAGGCGACGTTCTCCGCCCTTTTCGGACGGACGCGCCAGGCCATCCTGGCGAGCTATGCCTGCCCGCGTTCGCAGCGGATTCTCCCGGCGGGGGAAGACGGCTCCCGGTCCGGAAAGCGCGTCTTCACGTTTGGCCCAACGGGAGATTTTGCCTCGGCGCCCGCCTCCGAAGACGCCTTTGGCATGACGATCCGCCTGGGCGGCCTGTTTGCCCCGATCGAGTGCCGCGTGCGCGCAAGCGGGGACTTCAATGTTGCGAACGCCACTGCCGCGCTTGCGGCGGCTCAACTCGCGGGAGTGCCGCCCACCGAGCGCGCGCTGGCCGACTATGCCGGCGTGCGCCGCCGGCAGGGGGTTCTCTCGTCCGGCGGCCCGACGGTCATCGAAGACTACGCCCATCATCCGGTGGAGATTCGCGCCCTGCTTTCGAGCCTGCGGCAGCGCGTGACGGGCCGCGGCCGCCTGATCGTCGTCTTCCAGCCGCATCGCTTCAGCCGCACCGCGCAATTCAAGGCGGACTTCGCCGCGGCCCTCTCGCTTGCCGACCGGATTCATCTGCTGGACGTCTATGCGGCGGGCGAATTGCCCTTGGCAGGCGGCTCGGCCGCCGACATCTGCGCCGAGGTGAAGCGCTGCGCGGCCGCGGTCCCCGTCGATCATTTCCCGGGAGGGGGCGGCACGGAACTCTTCAAGACGCTGTCGCGCGAGGCCGGACCCGATGACCTCGTCGCCTTTGTCGGCGCGGGCGACATCGATCGCCGGGCTCGCGAGTGGCTCGAGGAGCGCCGCCCACCAGCACCA
>OCTA010000057.1_pt1 | contig 106521 bp, 89 predicted proteins | sample 1538991 | NCBI WGS metagenome assembly OCTA01 (sample SAMEA3539302, study PRJEB22396) | soil metagenome | biome: tundra; feature: field; material: soil | place: USA | collected 2010-05 | depth 0.15 m
GGCAGCGGATCGCGCTCAAACTTGGAGCGATCGGCGCTTAAGCGATCGGGCATGGGGTGACCTCAGCGGAACCGGACCCGTGGCCCTCAGCCTGCGTGGCGACGCTCATGGCGACGGTGACGACCCCGCTGCACCTTCCCGCATCTCCCGCCCGGAGCGGTGCTACCGTCTCGCCCGTGCGCTCTCACGCAGGACTCCCTCTGGCTTCGCGCACGTTCGCAGTTCTGGGCTGGATAGGCGCCATGATCACGCTGGCTTTCGGTTGCCAAGGAGGTCAGCCCACCTTCCTCACCAGGCTCGACGAGGCGCGCAGGTTGGCGGCGGATCTTCACGTGCAATTCAAGGAGGCCGCCGATGCGTCCAATCGGGCGGTGATGGCGGATACCGATGAGGCCTCGATGGCATTCGCGAGCGACGCAGAAAAGACCGTTCAGCTCATCGAGAGTGACGTCGCAGCGCTTGCACCCCAGCTCCGTACGTTGGGTTTTCCGAACGAGATTCAATTCCTCGAGGAGTTCGGGACGCACTTTGCCGAGTACCGAACCCTCGACCGCGAAATCCTGGCGCTCGCCGTCGAGAATACGAACCTCAAGGCGCAGCGATTGTCCTTCGGTGCCGCGCGGCAGGCGGCGGACGGCTTACGCGACTCTCTCAGCGCCATCGCGGTAAGCGTCCCGCCCAACGACCACTGCCGCGTCGAGGGTCTGGTCGCCAAGGCCACGCTGGCCGTCCGTGAAATTCAGGTGATTCAGGCTCCCCATATTGCCGAGTCCGACGGTGCCGCCATGACCCGCATGGAGAAGGAGATGACCGATCTCGACGGCGTTGCCAGGGACACCATCAAGGCGCTCGCGGCGGTCGTTCCGCCCAGCGCGGGGCCCTTGCTCGATACCGCGCTCCTGGCGCTCGACCATTTCAAGGATATCTCCGGCCAGATCGTGACGCTGTCGCGCCGCAACAGCAACGTACGTTCGCTCGATCTATCGCTCCGCACGAAGCCGCCTCTGGCGGCAGCATGCGACGACAGCCTTCGTGCGCTTCAGGACGCGCTCGCGGCCGAGGGCTCCAAGGCCACGCGATAGGCGGCAACGTTCGGTTTGGGGACGGGGTTCTGCCCGGCATTGAACAGCGCCGCCACGGTGGCCCAGAGCTGGGGTACGAGGAGCGCACCGCTCACGGCGCTGAACGCGTAGAGACCCGTCAGGACGAGCCTCGTCGGCGGCAGGAAGCAGAACGCCGCCGCGCCGAAGGCGCTGAAGAGCTCCGTGAGGATCAGCGCCCGCCGCACGCCGAAGCGGGCGCCGAGGTTCGAGCTGAGCGCCCCGACCGCGAGCGTCAAGGCGGCCGTCACGATGTACATGTAGCCGAGCCCGGCCCGACGTGCACCAGGAACGTCGCGTCCCGCACGGTCTCTAGCGTCGTGTGCGCGATGACGATGAAGAGGAGGCTGCCGAACGCCGCCCCCACGGGCCGCGCCTCGGCCGGCCGGACATCGAGGAGCCGAAGGAGGGGCGTCATCGGCGTTTGGCTACTCTACCGATTCCCTAACGCGACGGACCCCCGGCGGTCAGGCCACCCCTCGACCACTTGGCGGATGGCTGCCGCCGCCTACCTCCGGAGGCAAGGCTTACCGAAGTTGACGCAAGGCGGTGCCGAGACCCTCGAGGCGCAAATCGAGCGGGAAATCGCGAAGGCCGCCCGGCGGCGCACGCGCCGCGGCGTCGCGTGATTTCCAGGTATGTCCTGGACACCGGCGCTCTGATCGCGGCCGAACGCGGCAAAGAGCGCGCGGCGCGGTTCTTTCGTCTGGCTCACATCGGCCGTGCGCGGCTGGTCGTGCCGCTGCCCGTCGTCGCCGAGTGGTGGCGAGGGCGGACGGACGTGCGCGACGCCATTCTCGGAGCGACGTCCGTCGTCGCGTCGGTCGAGGCGGCGAAGACTGCGGGCCTCGCGCTCGCACGCATGAGGAACTTCGACGGCAAAGTCACGATCGACGCCATCGTGATCGCAACGGCCGCGCTGCTCGACGCGGTCGTGATCACGGGAGACGTCGCCGACTTCGACCGTCTCGCGGCGCACTTTCCAGGCGCGCGTCCTCCAGCGAAGCGACCCAATCGGCTCGCCAGAAAGATGCGTCCCCCGGCGAAGCGACCCAATCGGCTCGCCAGGGAGATGCTTCCTCCAGCGAAGCGACCCAGTCGGCTCGCCAGAAAGATGCGTCCTCCAGCGAAGCCGACCAATCGCCTCGCCTGAAAGATGCGTCCTCCAGCGAAGCCGACCGCCCCGCGAGCGCGAGGAACTTGCCTATCCGCTGGACTGACGACCCTGCCCGAGACGCCGACGCGCCCGTCAGCGAAGCTCCTCAGGTCATCGGCGATGCCGATGAACCGGCCAGCGAAAGGGACACCTCTGCGAACGCGAACATTCCTCCCCTCGGCGAAGTTGACGACCGCTCGCGGTCCCCTTAGCACCCCGATTCACTCGCCGATGATCTTGATCACCATGCGCTTGTCGCGCTGGCCGTCGAACTCCGCGTAGAAGACCTGCTGCCATGGCCCGAGGTCCATCCGGCCCTTGGTGATGGGAACGATGACTTCGTGGTGAACGAGGATCGACTTCAGGTGCGCGTCGCCGTTGTCCTCGCCGGTGCGATGATGCTTGTAGTCGGGACCGCTGGGCGCGAGGCGCTCGAGCCACTCCCAGATGTCGGCATGGAGGCCGCTCTCGTTGTCATTGACGAAGACCCCCGCCGTGATGTGCATGGCGCTGACGAGCATGAAGCCCTCGGCGATGCCGCTCCGGGCGAGGATCGGCTCGAGCGTCGGCGTGAGGTGAACGAGATCGCGCCGCTTCTTCGTGTGAAAGGTCAGATACTCGGTATGCGACTTCATCGGGTCGGGCGCGAGGATACGCCCGGCGGAGGTGAGCTTCATCCTGATCTTCGAGGTCGGACGGACACCCAAGAACGGCGGCAGTTGGGCGCGCCGAACCGCCGGTGGCTCACGTGGCCTTCGCTGATTGCGAGTCTCGAGCCGGTGTGACAGAGTGACGCTTGTAACACATGGGAGCCCTCATCCACGCCCGGCTCGACGCGGCGACTGAACGGCAGCTGGCCCGCTTGCGAAAGGCAACCGGCCTCACGGACTCGGAGCTCGTTCGCCGCGGCCTGCAGGCTCTCGTCGCGCTGCCTCTTCGTGGCGCACGAACCATCGTGGGCCTTGCCGCGTTCGAATCTGGAAAATCCGATCTCGGATCGAACCGCGCTCACTTGCGCGGCTTCGGGCGACGGTGAACCCCGTCCTCCTCGATACCGGGGTCATCGTTGCGCTGCTCGACCGCAGCGAACGAAACCACGCGGCATGCGTCGAGGTGGTGACGGCGCTTGCGGCTCCCCTCGTGACCTGCGAGGCGGTCATCGCCGAGGCGTGTTACCTGCTCCGCGGCCTTCGCGGTGCGCCCGACGCCGTGCTCACGAACGTCGAGCGCGGCATCTTTCAGGTCCCCTTTCGCCTCGATGCCGCGGTCGGGGCGATCCGGGTGCTGATGAAGCGTTACGCCAGCGTACCGATGGATCTGGCGGACGCATGTCTGGTGCATCTCGCCGACATGCTGGAGACGGGTGCGATCCTCACGCTCGATTCGGACTTCGGCGTGTACCGGTGGCGACGGCGCCGGTCCTTCGAGCTCCTGGTCCAGTGACCGGCCCTCTTCGCGTCGCAGTGATCGGCGCCGGCACCGCCGGGGCGGCGGCCGCGCTCTTTCTGTCGCGCGCCGGCCATGACGTGGTCGTCTTCGAGCGCGTGGCCGAGCCCGGCCCGGTGGGCGCGGGGATCATGATGCAGCCGTCGGGGCTGCTCGTCCTCGAGCGTCTCGGCCTCGCGAGGCGCGTCGTCGACCGCGGCTCGCGCGTGGCGCGCCTCGTCTGCGAGACACCCGAGGGCCGCCCGATCCTCGATCTCCACTACGCGATGCTGGCCGAAGGTCTCTTCGGCGTGGGGCTGCACCGCGGCGTGCTCTTCGAAACGCTCCACGGCGCGCTCGTCGCGAGCCGCGCTCGCCTGCACTGCGGGGTTGCGGTCGCGCGCGTGCGCTCAGCGCGCTTGGGGCGCTCGGCGAACTCGGCGAACCTCTGGGGGTCGCTCGAGACGCGGATGCCGTCGGAGTGAAGGAACAGGCTGTAAAGGCGCTGCGATTGCGTCCTCGTTCATGCGAAGCTCGCGCCTATGCGGCTTCGAGACGTTCACCTCTTCCTCGGCGCCGCCGTCGTGGTCCTCGTCGCGGGGTGCGGGCACGCGAAACCGCGTGCTCCGGCGACCGCGAATACAGGCTACGTTCCGCGGCCCGCGAACTGGATCTCGGCGCTCGACCGCGATCACCCGCTCGTCGGCAAGGTGTGGAGCGTACGCGCCCAGGCGTACGTCGACGATCGCAGCGTGCTCGCGGCGGCGGCCGGCGCGCACTTCGTCCTTCTCGGAGAGAAGCACGACAACCCGGATCACCACATCCTTCAAGCCTGGATTCTGGCGGCGATCGTCGCGTCGGGCCGCGCGCCCGCCGTCGCGTTCGAGCAGATCGAGGCCGACCAGCAGGGCGCCGTGAATGACGCGCGGCGCGAGGCCCCTCGCGACGTCGACGCCATCGCGCGAGCGACGAAGTGGAGCGAGAGCGGCTGGCCGCCGTGGGACACCTACCGGCCGATCTTCGAGGTCGCGATCTCCGCGTCCTTGCCGATCGTCGCGGCGAACCTCGCGCACGGGGTCGCGCGGAATCTCGTGCACGAGGGGCCGAGCGCGCTCGGCGCTGCAGAGCAGGCGGCCCTCGGCCTCGATAGCCCTCTTCCTCCGGAGCTCGACGCATCTCTCCGCGAAGAGCTACGGGCCTCGCACTGCGGAATGGACATGCCTCCTGCGTTCGCGAGCGGCATGGTGATGGCCGAGCGCGCGCGCGACGCCTCGCTGGCTGCGCGCATGCGCGAGGGCGACGGAGATGCGAGGCGCGGCGCCGTCCTGATCGCCGGCACGGGTCACACGCGCATCGACCGCGGCGTGCCTCGCGAGCTCGCGCGCATCGCGCCGGGTGAGACCGCCGTCAGCATCGCGTTCGTCGAGGTGTCTCACGCCGACCTCGAGCCGCGAGCTCATGGCGCCGCGTGGAACGCCAACGAGCCCCCGTTCGACTTCGTTCTCTTCACGCCCCGCGCGAACGACGACGACCCTTGCGCGAAGATGCGCGCCCGCTGACACTGAACTCCGTGCTCAGCGAACGCCGCCGATCAGAACGCCGCTCGCACGCGCGACAGGAACACGTCCGCAGGAGACGCCGTCGGCGCCGGGCTCTCGAGGAGCGTCGCGAGGGGCTCGTCGTGCCCATAAAGCGCGCGCGCCGCGTCCGGGTCGGCGCGCACGACCGCGCCGGACAGGTCGACCCCGGCGAAGAGCCCGCGGCTGCGGGAGTAGCTGACGACCTCTGAACGGAGCGCCGGGTCGGTGTCTTCCGAGCGACCCCGCCCTTCGGGGCCCGCCGTGGCCGACACGTCGCCGCCGAGCCGAAGCTCCTCGTTCGTGAACGCGCGACGCCCGTGCTCGGAGAGGACCAGCATGACGAGATCGACCGACTGGTAGCCGATCTCGAACCCGGCCGAGCCGCCCGTCAAGGTGAAGAACGCGGGGGAGCTCCATCCACCGGTACCTCCGCCCGTCCGGCAGGTGAGGACGCCGTGCCCGTACTTCGCGCCGACGAAGAACGCGCCGTTGATGAGCGAGGGCACGACGGCCACACACCGCGCGCGGGCGGCCACGGCGGCAGGAATGCGGTGGTCGTCGCCTTCGCCGGCGACTGCCGCCAGCACGTCGGCCGCGTCCGCGAGCCGCGCGGCCGGCTCGTTACTACGTGCCGCCGGGTCGGCGGATGCCGCGGGGGGTGACGACCGCCTGCACCCGAGCCATGCGGCAAGCGCGAGCGTGATCAGAACGCGGCGGCCGCCCCGGGCGGTCAGGCGCGCCCCTTCCCGGTTCGAGGCCAGGTGAGCGCGAACGCGAACGCGAACGGTAGGTGCGATCACGGTAGGTGCGATCATGGTCACTGTGCCTTTCGTCAATGGGCTCGTCGCGAGCGCGCTTTCGCTTTCGATGCGCCGCCGAATCCAGGCGTTGCCCAGGCTCGCGAGTCAGCCAGGACGGTGCGCGTGCTCAACGAACAATCGTGATCCGGACGGATTCGCGATACGAGGGTGCGAGGGTGCGAGGGTCAGAATCAGAGAGGCGGCGCCTTGCCGGGGAAGCATTCCGGTTTGAAGATCTTGTGCCCCTCGGTGTCGATGACGAAGTTCGGATTGCACCCGGGGAGGGTGGGGTCCGTCTCCGGCGGCGTCTCGGGGGGTACCTGCGGAACAGACGGGCGAACGGCTGCGGCGGGTATGGGCAAGACCGTCGCCGGGACCGCGTTTGTTGCGCTCGCAGAAGGCCCGGCGCTCGGCGCCGCGGCATCGATGAAACGGTCTTCCGCGCTCGAGCTCGGAGGCTTCGGTGCGGTCGAGGGCGGCTGAATGATCGAGACCGTGGGGGCGACTGAGGAGACTGAGCGGGCCTCCGGCAAGGCCGAGGGAGGCTCCACGGACAGCGCCGGCGGAGGCGGGTGTCGGCCGAGAGGCTCCCTGCCCTCGAAGGCGAACGCTCCCACGACGACGCCGGCGAGGGCGCAGGCTCCGAGCAAGAGCGTCCCCCATCGAACGCGGACCGGGAGCCGAATTTCGTCCTGAGCCAGCCCGTTCGTCGTCGTGACCTTCTGCGTGGAGGGGATCAGCGGGAACGCGAGGTTTTCGACGGAGACCCTGGGGTCGACGGTCGGAACGGGCACCGCCGCGCGGTACGAAGGGCGGTACGAAGGAGTCTGCGTCGATTCGGGTCTTCGCGAGAGTGGCGCGCCGTAGGACAGCAGGTACGCATCCTCGAGGATGGCTTGCATGGCGCGCGCGTCGGGCCAGCGGTCCTCCTGCGCGAAGGCGAGGGCCCGGTCGATGACTTCGGCGACCCGCGGCGCCAGCTCGGGCGCTACGAGCAGCACGCTTCGAGCGGGCATGCTCCCGGCGCGAATGAGCATCTCCTGCATCGTCTCGGCCTCGTGGACGTATTGTCCCGAGATCATCGCGAACATCGTCGCGGCGACGGCCCAGAGGTCCGTTCGCCCATCGACGCGCGCCGATTGCCCGAGCGCCTGCTCCGGCGCCATGAACGCCGGCGTCCCGATCATCATCCCCGCGCGGGTGGCCGTCTGCCCTTCGGATGGTTCCAGCAGCACGCGCGCCATGCCGAAGTCGAGCACCTTGAGCACGCCGTCGACCGTGAGGAACAAGTTCTCCGGCTTGACGTCGCGGTGGACGACGCCCTTCTCGTGCGCCGCCGCGAGCACGTCGAGCACCTGGTAGGCGAGCGTACAGACTTCGGGGTCAGGCAAGCGCCCCCCGAAGCGTTTGGCCCGGGCGTCGAGCGTCTCTCCCTCGAGCAGGTCCATCACCAGGAAGACGGAGCCGTCTTCCGCGGTGTCGTCGTCGAGCACGCGAACGGCCCCGGGATGCTCCACCTTGTTCGCGACGTACCCCTCACGAAGGAAGCGCGCGCGCAGGTCTTCGTTTGCCGCGACGTGGCCATGCAGAATCTTGATCGCCACGCGATGACCGTTCCTGTGCGTGGCCTCGTAGACCGTCGCCATGCCGCCCGACCCGATGAGCCGACCCAGCGTGTACTTCTGGTTGAAGACCTGACCGACGCGCGACCGCGTTTCCTCGTCGATGTCGTCCATGGTCCGCTTGGTGATGCCCGTCGTCGGTCGCCGGCACCCTGACGTTCGAGGGTGCCTTCCAACAACGTTACGACGGCAGCGGGCTGCCGGGAAACGGGGTCCCAGCATCGAGCTCGACCGTGAGACCCCGTGGATCGGCCTCTTCGAATCCGTGCGCCTTCGGCTAGACTCGCCGCATGTCGAACGCGAAGGTCTATCCGGGCGGCTGTCATTGCGGGAAGGTGCGCTACGAGGTCAAGCTCGACCTGAGCGCGCCGGTCTTGGCATGCAACTGCTCGATGTGCGTGAAAAAGGGGACGCTTCTGAGCTTCGTGCCCGGCGCGGACTTCACGCTGCAGTCGGGCGAGGACGCGCTCACGAAGTACCAGTTCAACAAGAAGGTCATCGACCACCTCTTCTGCTCGACGTGTGGAGTGACCTCGTTCGCGCGCGGCAAGAAGCCCGACGGGACGCCCACGGTCGCGATCAACACCCGCTGCCTCGACGGCGTGGACCCTCAGACGCTCGAGGTCAAACACTTCGACGGCGCGACGCGCTGACGGACGGCCGGTAGGCGCCCGTGCACCGGCGCGCGTGACGCGTAGCCGAGGCGTGCCCCGCTCGAAGGGCTCAGCTGCGGAAGGGTGCCGCCCGCAGCCATAGAGCCCCACGAGAGTGTGAGCGGGACAGGACCGTGAGGCGCCACGGCCGTATGACTGCGACCACGAAGCGCCTGACCCTCGGCGTCCAAGAGGAGTTTCATCTCGTCGACCGGATCACGCGGCGCCTCACGCCGCGCGCGACCGACGTGCTCGACGGCCTCTCGGCCTCGGCGCGGACGTTCGCCGCCGAGCTCCAGCAGACGGTCGTCGAAACCAACACCGACGTGGTCGATACCCTCGACGGCCTCCGGCAGAACCTCGTCGAACTCCGCTCCGAGCTCGCAGCGGCCGCCGAGCCGCTCGGCATCGGCATCGCGACGGCGGGCACGATGCCGATTTCGCTGCCCGACGTTCCCATGAACCGATTGCTCATGACGACCCCGACGAGCAACGACTCCGACTGGCCCAAACAAACTCGACTCACGGATGAAACCGTCAATGCGATTCAGAAAGAACTGGCGGATCATCCGTACTACGACGGAACCCCGGACCACATCGCGCCAGTGCTGATCTGGGCCTCCGCGCTCACGGCCATCCAGAGCGGCGCCGGTTCGAGTCCGTCGCTTCTCGCGGCCATTTCTGGCGACCTGGGCGACGCCTACGCCACGCTGCACGGGCGGTTCAAGACGCGGACAAGGCCAACTCGCGCGCCGTGGTCCGCTACGCGATCTTGCTTCCTCAGGTCGCCAGCAACCCGGGCCTTCTCGAGACCGCCGTGAAAGACGCCGCCAGGGGCAACGTCAGCGACGTCATCTTCGAGCAGACCGCCAAGCGAGTGAAGCTCGCGGGCCTGCAGCCCGCGGTGAAGCTCAACGACGGCAAGGTCGATCTCACGCTCAACGGCATCGGCCCCGAAGACCTGGGAAGTCTGCAGTTCGACGCGGTCCTCACGCAGACGGTGCTCCGCACCGGCCGTTTCGTCGTCGAGGCGCTCGCGCTCCTCGCCGTCACGGCAGCCACCCAGTACGAGCTCGACTTCGAGGGCGACGTGCTCGACGCGATCGTGGGCGGCTTTCAAAGCGCGGGCTGGGCGTCGACCGAAGCGACGAATATCGCCGTGCGAACGTCCGCCGAAGTGCACGCCGGTCCCGCGCGCCTCGCGTCCAACGCCGCCCCCGGCGTCCCGAAGTTCGGCGGTCTCTTTGGCAAGTGAACGCACGGAGCGCGAGTGAGCACGCGGGTCGGCGGTCGTTCTCGGGACACGCCTAGACCGGCACCGGCCCGCCGAAGTACCCGACCGCTCGCAGGATCCAGAGAACGACGAGCGCGCCGTACACCACGGCCGCGAGCCCGAGCGCGAGCCGTCCGAAGCGCGTCCGGAACACCCGGACGGGCGACCCCGCGGCGTACGTGGTCCACACGGTGGACCCGGCGAGCAGGGCGCCCGCGACGAGCACGGGGACCGCGAGCGGGTGCATCCGGAGCGAGGCTCCGAGCTCCCCGCTGGCGAGCAGCCGGATCGCGCGCGTCATTCCGCATCCGGGACACGGTCGATGCAGCAGGGTGGCGATCGGGCAGCGCTGCCACCCGAAGGCAACGGGCAACGCGCTCAGGACCCAGACCCCACCGACCGCCCCCGCGCGGCGGAGCCGGCGCGAGACCGCCGGCAAGGGCTCGTCGAGGTCCCAGAAGCCGGTCGAGGTCGCGGTCGTGTTCGAGCTGGCTTGTGCCGCCATCGAGCCGAAGTCAGCGTATCATCGGGGCATGGAACACCTCGAGTCGAGCACGGGCTCGTCAGAGACCGCGGGCGGATATGGGCCTCCGGGCGGCGGACCCCCGGGCGGATGGGGCCCCCCTGGCGGCGGACCTCCAGGCGGCGCGCCGCCTGGCGGATACGGCCCCCCGGGCGGCGGGCCTCCGGGCGGCTACGGCCCTCCCGGCGGAGCGCCACCCGGAGGTTATGGGCCTCCGGGCGGTCCGTACGGCGGTCCGCCTCCGGGCGGCTACGGTCCTCCGGGCGGCTACGGCCCCCCTCCGGGCGGGTTCGGGCCTCCGGGCGGGCCGATGGGGCCGATGGGGCCGCAGGTGAACCCGCTCGCCATCGCCTCGATGGTCCTCGGCATCCTGTCGATCCCGGCATGCTGCTGCGCGTTCGTCGGGACGCCGCTCTCCGTCGCTGCCGTCGTGCTCGGGATCGTGAGCATGCAGAAGATCAAGAGCCAGCCCCAGGCCTGGACGGGTACGGGCATGGCCATCGCCGGCATCGCCACCGGCAGCGTCGGCGTCCTGCTATGGATCGCGGCGCTCTTCACGACGCTCGACGACGGCCTGCGCGCGCGCTTGTTCGGCGGGTACTGAGCCGCCCCGCCGACTGACGCCGGACCAAGAACCGCATTGAGCCAGCCGACCGAAGACAAGGCGCGCACGGCGGGGCGCGGCGGCATCGCCGTGCTCGGCGCCAAGGTGTTCTTCCTGATCGTCGGGTTCGTGCAGCAGCCGCTGCTGCGTCTCGCTGTCGGCCTGAGCGACTTCGGCGGCCTTGCCCAGGCGCTCGTCGTCGCGAACACCGTGAACAACGTGGTCGTGTCGTCGGGAACGCAAGGCGTCAGCCGCGTGGTCGCCGGCGCGCCGGGGCACGAACCCGAGGCCCTCCGCGCGGCGCTGCGCGTGCACGTGCCCGTCGCGCTCGTCGTGGCCGCGGCGATGGCCGTGGGTGCGCCGATCTACGCGCGCTTCGAGAACGCGGGCGACGTCGTGCCGCCGCTGCTCGTGCTCGCGATGGTGGCGCTCCTCTACGGCCTCTATGCGCCGCTCATCGGCTACCTGAACGGAACGCGGCGGTTCGGCCGTCAGGCGGCGCTCGACGTGACCTTCGCGACCTTGCGAACCGTGGGCCTCATCGGGGTCGGGTACGCGTTCGCCACGCGCGGGCTGTCGGGCGTGCTCGGCACCACCATCGGGTGGGTCGCCGCGGCCGCGTGCATCGTGCCCCTCGCGGCGCGCGCCACCGGCCTCGGAGCGCGGGTTCCACCGGGCGGCGCGCTCCCCGCGGGGGTGCCGACGGCCCGCGCTTACCTCGCCATCTTGCTGCCCATCGCGGGCGCCCAGCTGTGCACGAACGCGCTGCTCCAGATCGACATCGCGCTCCTCGGGCGTTTCCTCAGCCAGAGCGGGCAGCAGCTGGTGGGCCTCGACAGCGAGGCGCAGCGCAGCGCCGTGAAGGCGTGGGTCGCCACCTACAAGGAGTGCCAGACGTTCGCGTTCCTGCCGTACCAGCTGCTCTTCAGCGTGACCTTGATCCTCTTTCCGATGCTCGCACGGGCCCGCGCCGAGGGCGACGAGACCGCGGTGCGCGCGTACGTGGCGCGAGGGGCCCGGCTGTCGGCGATCTTCGCGGGTCTCCTCGTGTGCGTGATCGTCGCGATGCCCGGATCGATGCTCACTTTCGCGTATGGCCGGGCCGACGCGGCGCGCGGGGCCGACGTGCTGCGCACCATGGTCCTCGCGCAGGGCGCGTTCACGATGCTCGGGATCGCCACCACCGTCTTGACGAGCCTCGGGCGCGAGCGGGCGGCCGCCCTGATCACCCTGGGCGCCGTGGTGGCCGTCGGCGCGTCGTGCGCGCTCCTCGTGCCGGGCGCGCCGTTCGGGCAGGCGCAGCTCGTCAGGTCGGCCGAGGCCAGTGCGGGCGCGCTCGTCATCTCCCTGGTGGTCGCGGCGACCCTCGTGCGCTCGCACGCCGGGGCCTTCGTTCCGGCGGCCACCGCGGCGAGGGTGGCCGTGGCCGTCGTCGCCTGCACGGCGCTCGGGTTCGTGATGCCGTGCTTCGGGCGGCTCGTGACGCCGGGGATCGCCCTCGTCGTGGCGGGTTTCTACGTGGCGCTGCTGGTCGTCACCGGAGAGCTCGGGCGAGCCGACGTTGCGATGCTTCGGTCGATTCGCTCGAAGTGAGAAGCGCCTTACGCGCTCGAACCCCGCACGCTCTGCGGACGAGTTCGAACGCCGCTCGAAAAAAAAGGGGGCCGGGCAATCGACATCGAGCTCGGCCCTCCCATATTCCCCGGTGACATCCCTCGTGACTGCGGGGGCGCTTATGCGCGAGGTCTGACATTTCTTCGATACGGCCCACGACGCCCGAGCAGGGCTTCACGATCGAGCTCGGTCGCGAGACCGATCCGGCGCGCATAAGGGTCGCCGGCCGTCTCGAGTTCGCCGAGGCCGCGGCGCTGTGGGAGCAGACGAACGCGCTCCTGCTCTCGCACGCGGTCGGGGGCGCCTCGCCGCGCATCGACTTCGACCTCTCGGGGGTGACGGCGGTCGACGGCGGAGCGATGGCGTTGCTCGTTCATGTCCGCAATCGCCTCGAGGCCCAGGGCATCAAATCCGAGTTCGTCGGCGCCTCGGAGCAGGTGCAGGGGATCGTTCACCTCTACGAGGGCGACGTTCACCTCCCGCCGCCAAAGAGGCGCAAGCCCGAGAGCGCGCTCGCCCAGATCGGGCGCGCGACCGTCAACGTCCTCATCGAGGCGCAGCTCGTCTTCGCGTTCTTCGGGCAGATGCTGATCTCGGCCATCGCCACGGTGCGCGCTCCCCGCAGCGCGAACTGGCGCGAGGTGCTGCCGACGATGGAGCGCACGGGCGCGGACGCCGTGCCCATCGTCATCCTCATCAACTTCCTCATCGGCTTCGTGATGGCGTTCCAGGGCGCGGTCCAGCTGAAGCAGTTCGGCGCCAACATCTTCGTGGCCGATCTCGTCGGCCTGTCGGTCACGCGCGAGCTCGGCCCGCTGATGACGGCCATCATCGTCTGCGGGCGCTCGGGTGCGGCGTTCGCCGCGGAGCTCGGGTCGATGAAGGTCTCGGAAGAGATCGACGCCCTGCGCACCATGGGCTTCGGCGCCATGCCGTACCTCGTGTTGCCCCGCGCGCTGGCGCTGATCCTCGTGATGCCGCTGCTCACGCTGCTCGCCGACCTGGTGGGCCTGCTGGGAGGGTTGGTCGTGGGCCTGACGACGCTCGACCTCAGCGTCGCCGGGTACATCACCGAGACGCGCAAGGCGCTGACGGTCTGGGACGTCTACTCGGGCGTCATCAAGAGCGGGGTCTTCGCCCTCGCCATCGCGCTCATCGCGTGCCAGCAGGGCCTCGCGACCACGGGCGGCGCCGAGGGCGTCGGGCGGCGAACGACGGCGTCGGTGGTGACGATCCTCTTCTCGCTGATCCTGCTGGATGCAGGCTTCACCATCCTGTTTCACGCGTTCAATCTATGACCGAAGGGATCCTGATTCGCGTGACCGGGCTCTCCATCGGATGGGACGACGTCGTCCTCCAGAAGAATGCGTCGTTCGACGTCGCGCGGGGCGACATCTTCGCCATCCTCGGCGGCAGCGGCTGCGGCAAATCGACGTTGCTCCGGTACCTGGTCGGCCTCGAAGACCCGACCGAGGGGACGATCGAGGTCACCGGCATCGGCCGCCCGCACCTCGACGGCGGCCGCCCTCGGTTCGGCGTCATGTTCCAGTCGGGCGCGCTCATCGGCTCGCTGACGGTGGGAGAGAACGTCGGCCTGCCGCTCCAGGAGTGGACCGATCTGGCGCCCGAGGCCGCCCGCGCCATCGTCCGCGCCAAGCTGCGGCTGGTCGGCCTGCCAGGCGTCATGGAGAAGATGCCCTCGGAGCTCTCGGGCGGGATGAAGAAGCGCGCCGCCATCGCGCGCGCGATGGCCCTCGAGCCGAATCTCATCTTCCTCGACGAGCCGTCGGCGGGGCTCGACCCGGTAAGCGCCGTCGAGCTCGACGAGCTCATTCTCACGCTCAACAAGAGCCTCGGTCTCACCGTCGTGCTCGTCACCCACGAGCTGCCGAGCATCTTCAAGATCGTGTCGCGATGCATCATGCTCGACAGGGACAGCCAGAGCATCATTGCGAGAGGCGACCCGCGCGCGCTCCGAAACGAGTCCACCGATCCGCGCGTGCGGCCGTTCTTTCATCGCACTCCGCACGAGACGAAGGAAGGTTGAAATGGCCGCTCCGACGAATCACTGGAAACTCGGGCTCTTCGTGGTGGTCGCGTTCGTCGTCGCGATGGGCACGATCGTCGCCCTCGGCGCGCGGAGCCTCAAGAAGACGACGGTGACCTACAAGACGTATTTCGACGAGTCGGTCCAGGGTCTCGACGTGGGCTCGCCGGTGAAGTTCCGCGGCGTGACCATCGGGAGCGTGGCGGTCATCGACGTCGCGCCCGACCACCGTCACGTCGAGACCACCCTCGAGCTCGACGTCCAGAACCTCAACGACCTCGGGCTCAACACCGTCGCCGGCGACAGGGCGCGGATCAACGTGCCTCCGGATCTCCGCGTGCAGCTCGGCTCGTCGGGGATCACGGGAGTGAAGTTCATCGGAATCGACTTCTTCTCGATCAAGGACAACCCGGTCGAGGCCCTCCCGTTCCCGGTCCCCGAGAACACCATTCCCTCGGCGCAGTCGACGATGAAGAACCTCGAAGACTCGGTGGTCCACGCGGTCGATCGGTTCCCCGAGGTCGCCGACCAGATCGTGCACCTGCTCGGGCAAATGAGCCGCATGCTCGACAGCCTCGATCAGAAGCACCTCGGCGATCGGGCGGGCGACACCGTGGCCAACGTCAACTCGCTGGTCGAGGAGTTGCGCGCCGCCCTGCGCGGCGTCGACAGCGCGAGGCTGTCGGTCCAGGCCCAGGAGACCATGACGAACCTCAACAACACGATGGCGCGAACGACCTCGCTCCTCGACCGACTGCAGGGAGACAAGGGCGTCATCGCCAGCACCGAGCGCGCCTCGAACGCCGTAGGCGACATGGCGCACGGCGCCCGCGGCCTCGGGGTCGAGCTCGAGGAGACGCTGCGCGACGTGCAGGGTGCCGCCGCGGCCGTGCAGCGCCTCGGCGATGCGCTGGATCGGGACCCCGACATGCTCCTCAAGGGGCGAAGCAAAGGCACGCGATGAGCCTCCCGAAGATCCTCCAGAGAACGCGGTCTCTCGCCGGCGCTGCCGGCATCGCCAGCCTCTCGTTCGCGCCGGCGTGCGCTCTGCTCTCGAAGAGCGAGCCGAACATCCCGCGGTACTTCTCGCCCGAGACGGCCAGCGCGCCCGCCGCGCCCACGGCTCCCATGCCCGAGAGCGGCCTCGAGATGCGCCTCGGCGTGGTGAAGGCCGACGGGTACATCAAAGACAAGATCGTGCATCGCGACTCCACGTACGAAGTCGGCTACTACGAAGAGCGCCTGTGGACGGACAAGCCAGAGGCCTACGTGAGGCGCGCTCTGGCTCGCGACCTCTTCGACCGGCGCGGCGTGCGCGAGGTCGTCTCCGGCGTCGGCACGACGCTCGATGTCGACGTGGTGGCGTTCGAAGAGGTGATGAAGCCCCGGCACGTGGGCCGCATCGAGCTCACCTACGTGCTCTACGACGACCGCATCGTCCGGCTCTCGCGATCGATCATGGTCGAACGGCCGATCGCGGACGCCAAGGGCGACGCCGCGGCCGGCGCCGCGGTGCAGGCGATGGCCGACGCGCTCGCGGCGGCCGTCGACGGGGTCGCCGACGCGACGGTGGCCGAGCTTCGCTCGGAGACCGCCCCTTCGAAGCCTGCGCCCTGAGGTTCGCCGTGAGCCAGTCGACCTCCGCGCGAGCGCCCATCTCCGGAGCCGACGGATCCGTACTCGCACTCGCGCTCGCGGTCTTGCTCGCGGGGATCGTCGGCGACGCGAGCGCGCGCGCCCAGGGCAACGACCGCTCGGCCCCCACCGGCGGGCGCTCCGCGCTCATGGGCAACACCGGGGTCGCGCTCGCCCGCGATGGCGCGGCGCCGTTCATCAACCCCGCCACCATCGTCGGCATCGACGACCAGCGCCTGGCCTTCTCGGTGAACTTCTTCACGTATTCGATCCGGCACTTCAGCCACTGGCACCAGCCCGGGCCCGTCGATGCGTCGAAGTTCGGCAACGTGGCGCTCGGCACGGCGGGCGACTCGTCGACGCGCTTCCAGGCGCTGCCTTCGACGCTGTGCCTCTTCTTCACGCTCTCGGGCATCACGCCCCTGGGCGATGACGACGCGCCCGAGCCGGGCGCTCCGAAAGGCAGGCAGAAGCTCGCCTTCTGCCTCGGGACCCTCGAGTCCGACTCGGTCAACTTGACCGCCCTTCAATTCCACGGCGCCACGTCGGCCGGCTCGACGTCGCAGATCGAGTCGATCGCGCGCAACTGGAACCGGATCTACGTCGGACCGACCTACGGCATCGAGCTCACCGATCACCTGGCGCTCGGCCTGTCGCTGCATGGCGTCGTGACGGCCGACACCTTCGTCGTCGAGGGCTCGAGCATCTCGACGCTCGTCGGCGGCACGGCGGTTCAGACCGGCCTCGGGACCTCGGGCTACGCGTACTCGTTCGACCTCCTGGCGAACGTGGGCGCGACGTACAAGATCGGCAAGCTGACGCTCGGCGCCGATGGACAGCTCCCGTCGCTCCACGGCCTCGGGAAGCTGCGGGTGACCGCGCAAGACGACACCGGGGGCACGGGCGGCACGTCCGACCTCGAGACCGCGACCGGGTCGTTCCAGGCGCCCCCTCCCATTCGACTCGCGGTCGGAGCCGGCTACGAATGGCCGCGGCTGACCGTCGAGGTCGATGGCTCGCTCGAGTTCCCCTGGTCGACCGCGCTCTCTTCGAACCTGAACGTCACGTCGCTACACGTCGCGAACGGCGCGGCCACGCAGACCTCGGGGGCCGCGACGTACTCCGTCGGGACGAGGACGATGGTCAACGCCGCGGTCGGCGCCGAGTACTTCGTCAAGCCGAGCTTCAGCCTGATCGGGGGCGCGTACTCGAACATCAGCGCCATTGGCCCGCTCCACGCCTCGGAGTCGGTCGGCAATCTCGTTCAGGCGCGCACGAACCACGTGGGCCTCGCGTTCGGGATCGGGTCGTACGGGCACTCCGCGGACGTCCTCATCGGCACCCAGCTCGACTTCGGCTGGGGCGACGCGCTCGTAGTGAATCCTTACGTGACCCCCAACGACTGGACCGTCATCGGCACCCAGGTCTACAGCGCGCTGCTCGTCCTCGCGGGAACGACCGATCTTCGAGCCATCGGCCACGCCGTCGAGAAGATCGAGAAGGCCGTCACCACGGGCAACCCCGACAATGCCGCGCCGCCCGCGCCCCTTCCTGGCCGCCAGCCGCCGCCCTCCGACGTGCCGATCCCGACGCCCAAGAAAGAGCCGCCCCCCGCGCCCCGCGACGCGCCGTCGCCTCAGCGCCCTCCCCAGGCCGCTCCTCGCTAGATCAAGCGCCGGGCCCTTCATCTCGTTCGCGCTCGGGTGAGGGGCGAGCCGTTCGCTGGGCATGGAATGCGACCGCCAGAGTGCGCGAGAGCAGCGCGTCCGGGAGACGCTGCCCCGCCTCGTTCGAGCGGACGGGAGTGTGGCAGCGCGGAGGCGGATGGGGCGAGAGCGCACAGGTCGTCTGCGTCTCGCGGCGCCGAGAAGGCCCTTATCTTGCGACACTTCCGGCGTCTTCGTTCGTGGCACACGTCATGCTACCGCGGGCACGTCCCCTCGCTTCGTCGCGCGGCGCTCGCGTGGTCATCAGGCAGGGGTCGGAGAAGCACTATGAGAAAACATGTTCTGGTGGTCGACGACGATCCCAATCTCGGTGCAGTTCTCGAGGCCGAACTCACGAAGCGTGACTATCGGGTGACGTTGTCGCTGTCGCCGCACGATGCGCTCACGCTCCTCGGGACCGCCGCCGACGACATCGACGTCATCCTCACCGATTTCCAGATGCAGGGCGTCTCCGGAGCGGAGCTATGCGCCAAGGTCGTCGAATCGGGTCGCAACGTGCCCGTGATCGTCATGACGTCGTTCGGCAGCATGGATTCGGCGGTCGCCGCCATCCGCGCCGGCGCCTACGACTACGTCACGAAGCCGCTCGACGCCGACGACCTCGCGCTCACGCTCGACCGCGGGGTCAAGGAGCGCGCGCTCCGCGAAGAAGTGCGCCGCCTGCGCCTCGGGCTCGAGGGCTCGGATCGATTCGAAGACATGATCGGCTCGTCGCCTCAGATGGCCAAGGCCTACGACCTCATCTCGCGGGTCGCGAAGTCCGAGGCCACGGTCCTCATCACCGGCGAGAGCGGAACGGGCAAGGAGCTCGCCGCCAAGGCGATCCACGCGCGCAGCCAGCGCTCGGCGGGGCCTTTCATCGCCATCAACTGCGCCGCCATGCCCGAGCCCCTGCTCGAGAGCGAACTTTTCGGCCACGTGAAAGGCGCGTTCACCGACGCGCGTCAGTCGCGCCGCGGCCTCTTCTTGAAGGCGGCCGGCGGAACGCTCTTCCTCGACGAGATCGGCGAGATGCCCGCGGGCATGCAGGCCAAGCTGCTCCGCGCGCTCCAGGAGCGCACCGTGCGGCCGGTCGGCGGCGACGAAGAAATCGAGTTCGACACGCGCATCGTCGCGGCCACGAACCGCGATCTCGAGCACGAGGTCGCCGAGAAGCGATTCCGTGAAGATCTCTTCTATCGAATCAACGTCGTGCGGGTCGAGCTCCCGCCGCTTCGCGCGCGCGGTCGAGACATCTTGACGCTCGCCAACTACCTCCTGACCCGATCACAGCCGAACGGGCAGCGCGTCGTCGGCTTCACGTCGGCGGTCGTGGACGCGATGCTCACGTATTCGTGGCCCGGCAACGTGCGCGAGCTGCAAAACTGCATGGAGCGCGCGGTGGCACTCGCCGAGTTCGACCACCTGCGCCTCGAAGACTTTCCCGAGAAGCTGCGGGACGTCAAAGAGGCGCCGATGGCCATCGAGAGCAACGATCCGGCGGAGCTCATCACCGCCGCGGAGCTCGAGAGACGCTACATCGCGCACGTGGTCGCGGCGGTGAAGGGCAACAAGACCCTCGCCGCGCGCGTGCTCGGCCTCGATCGACGCACGATCTACCGCAAGCTCGAGGGCCGTGAGCCGCCGCAGCGCTCGCCCAGCGTGGCACCCGAGGAGCACGGTTCCGCCCTCTCTTGAGTGGGGCTTGAGTGGGGCTTGAGGCAATGCAGCTCACTTGGTGAGGAGAGAGAGATTGGCCGCGGAGGCGCAGAGGGCGCAGAGCAGAGATTGGGTCGAAGACTGGCGACCTGCGCGGCGGATCCGATCTGCGTTGTAGCGCGCCAGCGCGCGCAGAACCCTCTGTACTCTGCGCTCTCTGCGCTCTCTGCGCCTCTGCGGCTAATCTCACGCTGAGAGCGAGATAGCGCCGTTCAGCGAACGAGCACGGCGAACGGGATCGACTCGAAGAGCTCGGAGAGGGCCATCTTGCCGTCGAGGACACGCGTCGCCCCGGTCAGGGCGTCACGGACCGGCCCGGAGAGCTCGGGCGGGATGTCGATCGAGGTCTCGCGCCACGCCGCCGCCTCCCAGGGTCGATGCCCGGGGTCGGCGTCGCCGAGGCTCGCGAAGAAGCGCCCGGTCACCGTGAGGGACGCCCGGTCGTTCAGGGTGCGCGCGAACGCGACCACGTGGCCGCGTCGAGGGCCCTCGACCTCGAGCGGGCGATAGGTCCCGGTCGCGAAGAGCTCCGCGCGCTCGCGGCGAGCGGCGAGCAGAGCGCGGGTCATGAAGAGCTTCAGACGTCCGTCGTCGAGATCATCGCGCAGCTCGCGAAGGAGACCCTCGCGATCCGACGCCTCGCGCCGCGCGAGTTCGACCAGGATCGCGCTCCGCGTGGCGAAGTCGACCGGCCGGCGGTTGTCGGGATCGGTCATGCTGAAGTCCCAGAGCTCGGTCCCCTGGAAGAAGTCCGGGACACCCGGGGCCGTGACCTTGATCGCGAGCTGCGCGAGCGACGACATGAGCCCGGGGCCCTTCACGCGCTCTACGAAGGCCGCCAGCATCGGGACGAAGCTCCCGCGGGGCTCGAGGAGCCTCGACACGAACCCGCGCGTCGCCTCTTCGTAGTCCGGATCGGGGTTGATCCAGCTCGAGTTTCGCTTGGCCTCGCGGAGCGCCTTGACGGTCGCCTCTTCGATGCGCTTCGACAGCGCGCGCCACCCCTCGTCGCTCATCGGCGCCGCGGGGCAGGCGCCGACCATCGTCTGGTAGATGTAATACTCGTCGTCGGCGTCGGGAACGGCCACGCCGTGGATCCGCGACTTGAGCGCGTCGCCGGCCTGGCGCCAGGCGCTGACGGCGGTTGCCCATTCGGCGGGCACCTCCGATAGGACGTCGAGGCGGGTCCGGTGGTCCTCGGCGCGTTTCGTGTCGTGCGTCTGCGTCGCCGACAGCGCCGCGGGCCGCATCCGCGCGCGCTCGACCATGGTCGCGTGAAACTCGGCCACGGAGATGCCGAAGCGCGAGGGCCCCCCGCCGACCTCGTTGAGCGAGAGGAGCGGGAAGTGACGAAAGAAGGCGGTGTCCTCGATGCCCTTGGCCATCACCGGGCCCGTGAGCTGCTGGAACCGGAGAACGAAATCGCGTCGCTCCGCCCGCTCCGGCTCGAGCAGGCCCTCGGGGTCGCGCATGAGGAGCACGTCGCCCAGGAAGTCGAACGCCGACGCGCTGATCGACGCGCTCCGGCGCTTCGCGGCCGCGAGGGCTCGCCGCACGTGCGCGACATCGCCCGGCGAGGCCTCGGCGTCGCCGGCCGCCACGTAGGTCCGGTACACGGGGAAGCAGGCGATCGTCGAGGTGAGCACCTCTTGAAGGGTCCCGATGGTGAGATCGCGCGACCAGCGGTGCTGCTCCGAGATGCGATCGAGCCGCCTCGCGAGGACCGAGAGCTCGCTCGACATCGATCCGCGCAAGATGAGGCGCTGCGACTCGTAGGCCACGTCGGAGAAGCGCCCGAGCACCGTGCGCAGCTCGTCGTAGAGGGCGCGCAGGGGCCGCTCGCCCGCCGGTGAGACCAGGATCCCGTTCAGCGCATTCAGGAACTCGTAGCCGGTCGTGCCCTGCGTGGCCCAGTCGGCGGGCAACGCCTCGTCGGCCGCGAGGATTTTCTCGACGACCACGTAGGCGCCGCCCGTTCGCTGGGCGAGGTCGTCGAGGTAACGGCGCGGCTCGCGAAGACCGTCGATGTGATCGATGCGCAGGCCGGTCACGATCCCGCGATTGAGCAGCTCGAACGCCTTGGCGTGAACCGTCTCGAGGACCTCGGGCTCCTCGATCCGCACCGCGGCGAGATCGTTGATCTCGAAGAAGCGGCGGTAGTTGATGTGCTCCGCGGCGACGCGCCAGAAGCTCAGACGATAGGCCTGCTCCGCGAGGAGCGCCTCGAGGCGGTCGAAGCTCCGCGGGCTGCCCTTGTGGCCGTTGATGTCGACGAGCTCCTCGTCGAGCGCGAGGCGAACCGCGGGGTGCTCGCGCAAGATGCTCTGGAGCCGGCCCTTGACCTCCTCCTTCCCCAGCCGGCGCTCGAGGAGGCGCGCCGGGTCCGTCTCCGAGCGCGCGGGCAGGCGCGTCGCCGACACCGCCAGGCTCTCGAGGCGCGCGAGCCCCTGCGAGTCGGGCGAATCGGCGCTGCGAAGTCGCGCGAGGACGCCGGCGAGGATGAGCGGGTAGGTGCCGGGCGCGATCGGAAAGCGGCGGTCGAAGTAGCTGACGTCGAACGCGCCCTCGGCTTCCGCGAGGCGGAGCTCGCCGTTCTCGAGCACTTTGCCGTACTGCTCTCCGAGCACCGGCAAGAGCACCTTGTTTCGTAACTCGGCCTTCGGCGGGCGCCAGTCGATGTCGAAGAACTTCGCGTACTCCGAGCTCGGGCCGTTCTCGAGGACGTCGTTCCACCAGACGTTGTCGTTGGTGTTGACGCACATGTGATTGGGAACGATGTCGGCTACGAGGCCCATGCCGCGCCGTTCGAGCGCCTCGTGCAAAAGGGCGAGCTCGTCGTCGGTACCGATCTCCGGATTCAGCGCGCGCGGGTCGACGACGTCGTACCCATGCGCGCTGCCGGCGCGGGCGACGAAGAACGGCGACGCGTAGAGATCGGTGATGCCGAGCGCGTGCCAGTAGTCGACCCAGGCGAGCGCGTCGCGGAGCGTGAAGTCTCGACTGAGCTGCAACCGGTAGGTGGACCCCGGGATTCGCGGAGCGCGCCGGCTTGTCGATTGGCTCTGGCTCACGCCTGGGCTAGAGCAACTTTTGCGCCGCCGCCCCCAGGCACCGGCTCCCCGGATGCCGACGGCTCACGCAGTGCCACACGAACGGCCTCAGCCATGCACGAGGCGCACGCCGATGCCGAGCCCGAGCCGCTTGCTCGTCCGCCACGCCCGCCACGTTCTGCCGTTTCTGCTCTTGCCTTCGATCGCGCACGCGCAAGTCAACACCGAGCCCTTTCGCAAGCGCATCAAGGAGACCGGTTACTCGTTCATCCTGCAGGGAACGTTCGACGGGCACACGGGCAACACGCAGGGGCTCACGGCCGACGGCCTCGTGGGCGGGGGCCTCGCGAGCGGTCGCCATCTCGCGTTCGCCTTCGCGAGCATCGACTACTCGAAGCTCAATCAGACGCTGGGCGTCGACAAGTCGTTCGTGCACGCGCGGTACGACTACGCCATCACCCGGCGCGTCTCCTGGGAGGTGTTCGTCCAGGAGCAGAGCGACGTCTTTCAGTTGATCAAGACGCGCGATCTGATCGGCACCGGGCCGCGGTTCGCGATCTACGACGACCCCCACCTCGGGATCTTTCTCGGCGTCGCATACATGGCCGAGCGCGACGTCTACGACCTGACGCCTGGTTCGACCGTGGGTTCGACCGACGACCGCCTGCAAGGCGCGCAGCGGGCGAGCCTGTATCTCAGCGCGCACGCGACCCTCAGCGACGGGATCGACACGGTGACGACGACGTACGCGCAACCGAACCTGACCGACCCGAGCGACATTCGCATCCTCAGCGAGAGCGGCTTCGTCTTCAGGATCTCGACGCGGTTCTCGACGAGCATCTCGTTCGTCGCGCACTACGACAGCAACCCTGTTCCCGGGGTGCTCCCGACGGACACGGAGCTCAAGAACGCGATCACCCTCACGCTCTGAGCGGGTCGGCCGCGAGCGGCCGAGCGCGTGGACCGCGAGCGGCCTCAATTGCCACCCTGAGGCGGTATGGCGCGGGTCTCGGGCACAATGACCCGGGCGCAGCCTTGGCATGACGCTCGCACAACCGGGAGCATGTGGATCGAGGCGATCTTGACGACGGCGGACATCCAGAGGGTCCTGGAGCAGTTCTCCCCGCTCACGATTCGCCTGGGCGAGAACGGACGCCTCTTGCTCGCGGAGCCCACGGAGGTCTCTCTCATCGCCGACGAGGGCATCGGGGTCGTGTGCGACGTCACGGTCCACTGGCCGGTGCTCGGGTTCGACGTCCCGGTCGCCCTCAAGGGGTTCACGTTGCGGGTTCTCCCGCTCGTCGCCACGGCGACGCCCGACAGTCCCCTCGTCTTTCGCCTCCAGATCGATCACACCGGCGTCGCTGTGCTGCCCGCGCTGTTCGATCACGGGATCACGGCAAAGATCAACGCCGAACTCGAGAAGAAGCACGTCGAGCTGTCGTGGAAGTTCATGAAGACGTTGACCCACGAGTTTCGCCTGCCCGACGCGATGGCCTCGGCGGCGTCGATCTCGGTGATCGCGACCGCGGGCAAGGCGAAGGCGACCGACAAGGCGCTCGGCCTCGCCGTCCAGTTCGAGACCACGGTGCGGCGTCGCCTGGCCCCCGCCGAGTCCGCAGCGCCGGCGATCCCCGCAGTCGAGGGCGTCGAGGGCGCGGATCCTCACGGAGTCGACTCGACTTCCAACGGCGCGTCGGCCCCGCTCTCGCCTCCGGTACACACGGCCGAGGCCTTCGACGTGCGCTCGTTCGTCGTCGGGGGGGCGGTCGCGGCCATGGCGTTCACCACGCTCGGCGGCCTCGCCCGCCTGTTCGCCGGCAACCGTCACCGATCCTGGTAAGCGTAAGCGGCGTCTACCGGCCCCGCGTCGAGCGCACTGGACCCGGCGTCCGGGCCCTCGCCGCCGTCGACGCTCTTCAGGTCCTGCGGACGTATCGAATTGCCCGTCTTTTCGAGCTCGCCCTCGGGATCGGGAACGTCCGAGAGCGTGGGCCGCCCGGTCGCCAGCGGCGCGGGCTCGGCGATATCGTGGTGGCTGGCGTCGCGCCAGGTGCCCTCGGCATAGAACACCACGCCATCGGCGCCGCGCACCATCATCCACGGCGAGAACTTCGCGCCCTCCGGTGGCACCACCCACCGCCCAATGCGCCACGCCCAGCGGCGTCCCTGCCACTGCCACTCGCCGTCGATCCACACGGCGTCGCTCGACGGCTGCTTGGGAACGAGCTCGACCCGCGCCGGCGGAGGCGGATACCCGACTTCGGCCAGGGCCGACGTGGGCTGGGCCACGTAGACCGGGCGCGGCAAGCGGCCCGCACACGCGAAGACGAGCAGCACGAGCGCGGCGGCCGCGATCGACGGCATCGCGTTCGCCGCCGTTCTCGTCGCCGTTCTCGTCTTCGCCATCGAGGGCCTCGCTAGCACGATTGATGCTCAGGGGTGGGGGTGTCCTGGCCGTCCGGCGTTCGCTTCCTCGGTTTCTCCAGTGCGTTCCTCCTCCTTTCCTCCGCCTGCTCGTCGCTGCCGCCCGGCCAGTACGCCATCGACACGGTCAACGTGCGGGGGGCCGATGCCGTGAGCGCCTCCGACGTCGAAGACCGGCTCGCCACCGAGGACAGCCCGAAGTTCCTCGGGCTCTTTCGCGGGTTCCTTTACGACTACGAGATCTTCAATCGCGCGACCTTGCAGCGAGACCTCGCCCGCATCGAACGCTACTACCGGGCGCGCGGGTACTACTCCGCGCACGTTCGAGCGGGCCAGGTCATCCCGACCAGCGCGGGCCACGTGAGGGTCGAGATCGTGGTCGAAGAAGGTCAGGCCACGGTCAACCGGGGCCTGTCGATCACCGGGACCGAGACGCTCCCTGCCGCGGCGCAAGCGGCCGTGCGGACCGCCGCCCTCCTCGAGTTGCTGCCGGGCAAACCGTTCGACGAAGACCAGGCCGACAAGTGCACCAAGGCGGCCCAGAAGGCGCTCACCGACGTCGGGTACGCGTACGCGAAGGTGGAGCGAGACTCGCTCATCGATGTCGTCGCCGACGTGGCGGACACGTCCCTCACCGTCGTCCCCGGCGAGACCGCGCGCTTCGGCCCGATCACGATCGAGGGCCTCGACCCGGACAACGGCGGCCCGCGAAAGCAGGAGATTCCCGAAGCGCCGCTCCGCCGGGCGATCGACATCAAAGAAGGCGAGACGTTCTCGACGGAGAAGATCGACTACGCCAGCCAGGCTTTGCTCGACCTCGAGGTCTTCGCGGCAGTGCGCATCACCCCCGACGTCTCGAACCCGGCGACGCGCGTCGTGCCGCTGAAGATTACCGTCGAGCCGAGCAAGCTGAAGCAAGTGCGGTTCGGCGGAGGCGTCGAGTTCGACGAGCTCAAGACCGAGGTCCACGGGCTCGCGGGCTGGGAAGACCACAACTTCCTCGGCGGGCTCCGCGACTTCTCCGTCGACTTCACGCCCGGCGTCGTTCTCTACCCCACGCGGGTCGACAACTTCACGACTCCCGACCGCCTCTTCCCGGAAGAGAAGCTCCGCGCGCAGCTGAAGCAGCCAGGCTTCCTCGAAGCGCGAACCGAAGGCTTCATCCGGCCCGAGTACAACGTCTTTCCGCTGCTCGTCGAGAACAAGCCCGCCGCCACGGACCCGGTCATCGGATATCGCGAGTTCAAGGGCGGCGTCGGCGTCGATCGGACGTTCTTCAAGAAGCTCTACGTCAACCTCAGCTACCAGGCGCAGATCGAGACGCCGTTCAGCTACAAGGGCAACCTCGATCCCGATCTGACGCAGCTCGTGATCCTCTACCCCGAGCTCACGACGCGCCTCGACTTTCGAGACGATCACAACCACCCCCACTTTGGCTTTTACCTGTCGAACGACATCCAGGTCGCGGGCGGCTTTCTCGGCGGCGAGGCGAAGGACGTCAAGATCCAGCCCGAGGTCCGGACGTATCTGCCTCTCGGGCACAAGGTCACGTTCGCGACGCGCGCCTCGCTCGGGTTCCTGTTCCCGGCTCTCTCGAGCTACGGGCAGACCATCGAGACCAGCCTGAGAGACCCGGTCACGCCGGAAAACCGGCGGCAGCGGGTCAACGACATCGAGACCACGCTTTTTCGGGGCTTCACGTCGGGCGGTCCCACCACCAACCGGGGCTTTCCCATCCGCGGCGTCGCGCCCTACGGAATCGTCCCCTTCCTCAACCCGACAACGGCGGCCGCGCAGGCCGCGTTCTCTTGCATCCCGAACTCGAAGAACTACGCCGGCGACGGCCACTGCGGCGTCCCCATCGGGGGCTTCACGCTCTGGGAGTTCTCGAACGAAGTGCGCTTCGACATCAAGGGTTCCCTCTCCGCCGCCACGTTCTGCGACATGGGCGACGTCTCACCGCAGGAGCTCGGCCACTCGGGGGCGATCCGGCTCGATCACCTGCACCTCTCGTGCGGAATCGGCGGCCGCTACGACACGCCCGTGGGCCCGATCCGGCTCGACATCGGCTATCGCATCCAGCCGCTCCAGGTCCTCGGCTACAAGAGCGAGGGCGCGGCGAACGCGGCGGACCCGACCAACGGCATTCCCGCGCAACCCCTGGGCATCCCGCTCGCGCTCGCGATCGGCATCGGAGAGGCGTTCTGACCGTGCTCCCCCGAACCTCGCGCTCGACGCTGCGCAAGGTCCTGAAATGGACCGGCGGGATCGTGGGCGGCGCCGTGGCGTTCGTCTTCGTGCTCGTCGTCGCGGCGCTCCTCGTCATCGATCTGCCGTGGGGCCGGCGCCTCGCCACGCGCGAGCTCGACGCCATGCTCGCGCCCATGTTCAAGGGCAAGATCGTCGTCGACCGCGTGGGGAGCCTGATGCTCAGCGGCGTCGGCGACGTGGACGCCCACATCGACGCGGCCGACGGAACGCGCGTCCTCGTGGCCAGGGGCGCCAGCGCCCGCATCGTGCCCCTCGCATTGCTCCGATCGCTTCTCGGTGCATCGCAGGATCTCCACGTCGACGTCTTCGACGTGAACGTCGATTCCGTCGAGGTCGTGGTCGATACCGACGATGCGGGAGCCCTCAAGCTCGTCGGCGCGTTCGAGCCGGCGAAGCCGCCGACGCCGCCGACGCCTCCCCCCGGCCGCGGGCTGCACCTCGAGTTCCCGCACGCGACGGTCGGACACGCATGGATCCACGGCCACATGAAGGGCGCCCCGCCCATCGACGCCGACCTCGACGGGCTCGCGGCGGCGGTCGACGTGCCGGCCAACGGAATGACGATGGACCTCTCGCGCGCGCGCCTCGTGACGCGAGGGATGCCGCAAGGCGCGAACGTCCTCGCGGACCTGAAGGCGCACCTCGCGATGCCATCGTCGACCGGCGGCGGTATGGGCGTGACCGGCGCGTTCGACGGCACGATCGGCGGGATCCCGATCACGGCGAACGGAGCGCTCGAGGGCGACCGGCTCGACGCCGTGCTCGACGTGCCGCGGTTCGCCGCCGAGCGCCTCAAGGCGCTGGTGCCGCAGGCGCCCGTGGAGCGACCCGTCGCGGTGCACCTCGAGGCCCATGGTCCGCTCGAGGCGGTGCAGGCCACGTTGCACGCCAGCGTCGGAGACTCGACCCTCGATGGCGTGGGCGACGCGCAGCTCACGGGCAAGCTGACCGCCACCTTGCACCTCGACGCGAAGAACGTCGACGCCCGCGCGTTCTCGCCGGCCGCGCCGGCCTCGGTGCTCGCGGTCCGGTCGACGGTGCACGTGAACACCAGGGCCGACGGCATGCTAGGCGGCGACTTCACCGTCACCGTGCCTCCCGGCGTCGCGGCGGGACAGGCCCTTCCCGCGGCGTCGTTCAAGGGCACGTTCGACCAGACGAGCCGCGGATTCGGCGGCAACGCGACCGGCTCGGTCGCGGAGCCCGGCGCGCCCGTCGACCTCAAGGTGACCTTCGACGCCGAAGGGATCGCGCCCGTCGTGGGCTTCGACGTGAGCACCAAGATCGAGCACCTGGCGGACGTGAAGCGGGTGCATGGGCTCGGCCCGGGCAGCGCGGCGCTCCGCACGGCGGGCACGGTCACTCTCTCGACCCCGCCGTCTGTCGACGCGACGGTGCAGTTCGCCGCATTTCACCTCGAGCAGCCCTCCGTGCACGTCGACGCGACGCGACTCCAGGGCCACGCGTACGGGCCGCTCGGCAGCCCTCGGCTCGAGGCGACCGTCGAAGCCACCGGCCTCCACGCCGCGGGGTTCGCCTTCCGCGACGCGCACATCTCCGTCGAAGGCTCGCTCGCGCGCGAGAACGTGACCGCGACGCTGCTCGGCGACCAGGCGAGCAACATCCGACTGAGCTCCTCGGTCGTCGTCGGAGCCCCCCTTCAGCTCCAGGGCACGACCCTCGACGTGTGGCGAGGGAAGCAGAGCCTTCACGCTTCGATCGGGCAGGTGAACGCGGGCGGCGGCCGCATCGACGTGCTGGGCGCGGTGATCACCGGCGTCGGCGAAACCACGCGCGCGACCGTGCACATCTATCCGGACTCCATCGCCGTTCAGTCCGACTCGAACGGGATCGACCTCGAGAGGCTCGGGTACGTGCTCGGCCTCGACAAGACGCTACGCAAAGGGAGCATCAAGTACGCCGTCGACCTCGCCGCACGTCGCGAGGACATCCAGGGCACGGCCGTCTTCGAGCTGACGAACGCGTGCTTCGGGAAGGTCGACGGATTGACCGGCCACATCGAAACGCGCATGGACGGCCGGACGCTCAGCGCCGCGATCCAGCTCGGCGCCGACGGCGTCGGGAGCATTCACGCCGAGCCGGTGCGCATCGAACTGGGGGGCAACGGCGGGCTCGAGACCGCGTCGTGGCGGCGGGCTTCGGGCGAGGTGCGCGTGGACGGCGAAGTGGACCTGGCGAAGCTCATCGGGCTCCTCCCGCCCAACACCGTCCCCGTCGCCAAGGTGTCCGGCAAGCTCGCCGTGAAGGGCGAGATCTCGCGAGGCAGCGAGTCCGACGCGCTCCCCGACGTGACGCTCGACGTCAAGACCACGGGCCTGGAGATCGCGCCGCAGCGTAGACCCGATATCGTGAAGAACGGCGTCGTGCTCGTCGCGCAGCCCGAGAAGGGCTCCAGCGGCATCGACGTTCACGTCAACGTCGAGGCTTACGGAAAGCGCGGCGCCGGCAAGCTTTCGCTGCGGCTCGTCGACAAGCACGGCCCCGTCGTCGCCGCGAACGCCTCGAGCGACGCCATTCCCTTCAAGTCGCTCATGGCGGCCGGCGCCGGGATGGTGAAAGAGCTGATGCAGGTCCCCTTCACGGCCACCTTGGTCGTCCCCGCTCGGCAGCTCGCGCAGTTCCCCGACGCCCTTCGGGCGACCGGAATCACGGGAATCGCCGAGGCCAGGCTCACGTTCGAGGGAACCGGCTTCGCACCGAAGGTCGCGTTCGACGCCAAGGGGCATGGCATCAAGTTCGACAGCGCCCGCAAGTCCGCGCCGCTCGAGGGCGAGGTCAATGCCACATACGAAGGCACGCACGCCGACGTGATCGTGAGCGTCAGGAATCCGACGCAGGAGCTCCTCGAGGCCACGGCGCGGTTGAACGTGGGCATTCGCGCGCTCGTCGACAAGGGTGCCGGCGCGCCGTGGACGGCGGCGGCCGACGGGAGGTTCTTTCACTTCCCGCTCGAAGCCGTTCCCATGCTGTCCGACCGGCGGATGCACGGCACGCTCGACGGCGGCTTCGCGCTGACCGACTTGCACAAAGACGCGCGGGCCAACGTGCAGCTCGACGCCGCGGGTCTCCGCGTCGGAAAGCAGAAGTACGGCGGCGGCAAGATCAACGTCGACTTCGACGGCAAGGCGCTGACGGCAGACGTTCGGCTGACCCAGGACAAGGGCTTTGCCGACGCGAACGCGAAGGTGCCCCTCCACTGGGGCGCCGACGCTGCGCCGTCGAAGGACCCCACGGGGGCGGTCCAGGCGGCGTTCAAGGCGCAGAAGTTCCGCATCGGCTTCATGGCGCCGTTTCTCCAGGCCGTCTTCGACTCGTTCGACGGGACGATCGACGCGGACGCCCACGTGTCCCTCGAGCCGAACCAGAAGCCGGCAATCAGCGGCTCGGTCGCCCTGACCGACGGGCTCCTCGGCATACCGCAGCTCGGGCAGGATCTGCACGGCGTGAAGGGGCGCGTCGTCCTGAATCCAGACGGCACCTTGCGCCTCGACGGCGGCGAGGCCCAGGGGATCGTCGGCAAGGTCACGGCCTCGGGCGGAGCGAAGCTCGACGGCACCGATCTCGTGAGCGCGCAGCTCACGGCCAACATCGAGAAGCGCGACGCCATTCCGCTCGACGCGCAGGGCACGGACATCGGGTCCGTCTACGGCAAGTTCAACGTGAACGTGACGACGTCGGCGGACCGCAAGGCCATGACCATCGCCGTCGACGTGCCGTCCGTCAACGTGCAGCTCCCGGACGCGTCGACGCACACCGTCCAGGCGCTGGGTGAGCTGCCCGACAGCAATCACATCGGGGTCTTCACGTCGCCCGGGCGCTTCACCGCCGTGCCGCTCGACGGCCACGAGGCGGGGCCCACCGACGACGGCGCGCCGCCCAGCCTGCTCACGATCGGCGTCACCATCGGAGACGCGCAGATCGCGCGCGGCACCGATCTCCGCGTCGGCCTCGGCGGCAAGCTCACGGTCAAGCTCGAGAAGACGACGAACGTCACCGGTCAGATCACGCTGAAGACCGGCAAGCTCGACGTGCAGGGCAAGAGCTTCGAGATCGAGTCCGGGACCGTCACGTTCACGGGGGACCCGTCGAACCCCGACGTGAAGGTCACCGCCGGCTGGCAGGCCGAAGACGGGACGCACGTGTATGCCGACTACACCGGGCCGCTGCAGACGGGCAAGGTCACGCTGCGCTCCGAGCCGGCGCGACCGCAGAACGAGATCGTGGCGCTGATTCTCTTCGGCACCGCCGATGGCTCGTCGTCGACGCCCTACGGCTCGCAAGACACCGGGGAAAGCACGGGAGAGCAGGCCGGAACGACGGTCGGCGGCTTCGCCACCGGGGGCCTGAGCAAGGGCCTCAACAAGCTGACGGGCCTCGACATCACCGCGAAGATCGATACGAGTCAGGCCAACCCCCGCCCGGAGGTCGAGGTCCAGATCGCGCGAAACATCTCGCTCGAACTGGCGGTCGTCCTCGGGACGCCGCCTCCCGGAACGAATCAAGACACGACATACGCGACGATCGACTGGCGCTTCCTGCGGAGCTGGTCGCTCGCGACGACGTTCGGCGATCTCGGCGCGTCGATCGCCGACGTGGTCTGGCGCCATCGGTACTGAGCGACCGGCGCTCAGGCGCTGTCACGTCGCGATCCACGCCGTACCGCGGGCACGGGCTTCGCAGGGTAGCGATCCGTCATGACCAGAGAAGCCCCAACCACGGACATCGGGCCGCGAGCGCGTGCCCGACGCGGCCTCAACCGGGCGCTGGGGGTCGGGCTCCTTCTCGTCGCGTCCTGCGCACGTGCGGGCGGAGACAATGCCGCGAGTTCGTCCGCAGACGGAGCGGCCGCTCAGCCGTTCGTCCCGTCGGGCGCGAGCGCTGACGCCTCTGCCGTGGACGACGCGGCGTCCGCTCCTGCCGCACCGAGCACGGACGGCGCCGGCGACGACGGCCTCGCCGAGGCCGATCCGCGTGCACCGACCGATGCGTCCACGGGCTCCGAACGAAGCAGCGACGCTGCGACCCGAAGCGGAGAGGGCACGCCTCCCGTAGAGAGCGCGCCCGCACCGAATGACACGACTGCGGACGCCGCGCTCCCGACTGCAAACGACGCCTCGTCCGGAGAGGGTGCGCCGGATGTGTCGCTTGACGTTGACGCCGGCAGCGACGACGCGCCCAGCATCCCGTGTGCGCAGAGCTGCACGAGCGGCTGCTGCAATCCGATCGGTACCTGTCTTCCGGGGACCACCGATGAGGCGTGCGGCGCGGCTGGCGCGACCTGCCAAGATTGTTCGCCGGCGGGGCAGACGTGTCAGTCGCAGGCGTGCCTGGCCCCCCCGACCCCGGCGCCTACGGTGACTTCAACGCCCCCTCCGAGCGCTCCGGCGTGCGACGTCTCGTCGTGCACGAACCTGTGCATTCCCTACTTCGTGCAATGCTGCAAGGCCGACGAGACCTGCGGTTGCGCGCTATTCTTCCCGCGCGGCAGCTGCAACTGACGGTCGGCCATGCGAGGAATGCGCGGGATCGCGATCGATGCGAACTTCGCTCTGCGACCTCACCGGATTCACACTTGATCGTCAGGTCGCCCGGGCTTGCAAGCGTGACAGCCTCTACTTCACATGTGCGAATTCACATGTGCGAAATGGCCGTCCGGCGATCCGGGCAATGAAGGTACGTGTTGACGAGGCGTCTTCGAAGAAGCTCACCCGGTGCAGAGCCGGAGCCTTTTTACTTTGCTCATTCAGAGTCCCCCGTGGAACCGACCGAATCCACGGGCAAGCATGACAGACATGATCGCGATGCCTGCGCCGAGGACGAGCGCGTGGCTCGTCTTGCGCAGATCGAAGTTTCCGACGCGACAGACGAGCAAGTAGCCGACGGCCAAGTTGAAGAGGCCCCACAGGACGTTGACTGTCGAGGAGGACAGACCCTCCCCTGGCGGTGACGCAAACGGACTCTGGAAAGGATGACCGGAGCTCCCATTGCCAAGATGAGGTAGTGTGTTTGCGAGGAAGGCGCCCCCGAAAAAATAGGCCACGTAATGGTACCAGCGCATCGTTGGTTTCCTTCACTTCGCGAAGTAGGTCGTTGCCCGCTTCTGGCCCTTGGTCGAAAGCTTCTTGGTCGCGACGCCTTCCTTCAAGATGCGCGGCATCTCCTTCGGCAGCATGCCGAGGTTCGCGCGAATCTCCTCGGCGCGGAGGCCACCCTTGTGCTTCTTGACGAGGCCGATGACCTTGCCGAGCATCTCCTGAATCTCGTCGGCGGAACGACGAGGAAGTCGTCCGTTTGCGCGAGCCGCCTTCGGAGCGAGTGTCGGCGTCGCCTTCGAGACTGCCCGACGAGCTGCGCCGGACGAGGCGAACGCCGTCGGCCTATCAGCGCTCCGACCATTGCCGGCGATGGCTCCGCCGCCGGAGGAAAGTTCGTGGATCGATGCGCCGCGGATAGCGTGGATGATTTGCTCGGCGAATGAGCGGGCGAGAGAGTCGAGCTGAGACTGAAGGGTTGACATGGGACGGGATAGTACCCTCGCCGAGAAACCTCGCAACTCTTCAGCAGCCTGGCGACGCGTGTGTCCAGACGAGAGAAAACTCTCCGAACGCGCCTCGCCGCCAGTCATACCCGAGGCGGCGCGCTGCGCTCGTTCACCGATACTTCTAGCAGACCGATCGGTGGTGGAGCACGCCGCTCAATGCGTCTGAATCGCGAGATTTAGCCTAGATTTCGCTCCGGCCTGGATGAGAGCGGATTTCGACGGGGCGAGGCCCGCTGGGGGCGGCGTAGTGTCGTGGTGCGGGGTGAAACGCCGAGTTCGAGACACGCCTCCCCCTTTCCGCAGCGGCGATCGACGTATGAGTGGTTCATGTCAGCATGGGTCGCGGGGCCAATCGAAGTTGCCATCGGCCGCCAGCGCGCAAGAGTCGAGCAGGGACTCGGACGCAGACGCGGCGGATCCACGACACGCGCCAGTGTCGAATGGCGGGCGGCTGCTGTTGCACCCAACGTCGGAGCAAGTTGGGTCGCCCGTGGCCGCCGTTTCGGCGAGCGCCGCGGCTCCGCGCCCGACATCAACGTGGTCGGCATTCCAGCGCGACGGAAACTGGTTGGGCGTCGGATGGGCGTTACGTGGACTGCTCGCGCCTTCTTTGCGCACGCGACCGCGCTTCCGCTTCCCACCCGCCGCGGGCTACTCACACGGCGTGCCTGTGCCGTCGACGCACCCATCGAGCGTTGCGTTCGTGCCGTCGGCGTCCCCACCCTCGGTCGAGGCTTCGCGGGTCGCTGCCGGCGCGTCTTCGAATCGCGCGTCGAGGCCCCGCTCCTCCACGTAGCCATACCCTGCGTCGCCGAGCGCGTCGGGCACGGCTGCTTCGTCATCGGTCGCGGCGCTCCCCGCATCGGCCAGTGAACACACCTCCGACGGGAGCCGCGGAGGCGCTCCGGCCTCCAGCCAGCCGAGAAGGGCCTCCCTGTCCGCCGGATCGAGCTGCACGGGCGGAAGGGGCATGACGCCGCTGGCGAGTACGCTCTGCATGTAGCTCCAAATGGGTTTGCTACCCGCGAGGACCTGCGTGTCCGCGTATGTAACGAGTGGAAACGGCGCCATGTTCCGAAGGGGCGGGGCATGGCACTGCTGACACACGGCTTCGAGAACCCGTTTGGGCCCACACGGAATCTCGCGTGTATCGGGATCCGTGAGCACCGGAGGCGCACGCTCGGCTTGTGCCGTGCAGCCGCCCAAATGGACGAATACGCCAATAGTCGCTGCGGCCTCGATGGCGCGAGCGATTCGCGTGCGTGTGCGAGGCGATGAGGGTGTCTTCGTCAAGATGGTCATTAGATCGATGCGTGCATTTTAGAGGGAGGTTCTGAACCTTCGACCCTCTTGAGTAGGAGAGGGGGCAGGCGCGGACGGCGGCGGCGACGGCGGACGCACGGTCGTGGGCTCGGCGGCGGCGTTCGGGAGGGCGGTGCCCATGCTCGGAGCGGAGACCGCGGCCGCAGCAGAAGGCGCCGCGGGTCGCGGCTGCGGCGCCGGTCGCGGTTCGGCCGGACGTCCGGGCCGCCAAGCAGCCGGAGGCTGCACGGGGCGAACCGCGGGCGCCGGCGCCGCGGGCTCGCCGTGGACGGGCTCTCGCGAGCGGTCTTGGTCTGTCGCTTCCGCGGTGGGCTGAGGGTCAGGATGGGTGGCCGCTGGCGCAAGGGCGATCGGTATCGGAACAGGCGGCGGCGGCGCCGCGACAATCTGTGCCCGCTCCACCAGAGTGAAGATCACGGCGACCGATACTGCGGCGATCGCCGCCACCAGGGCGGACGTGATCCAGACGTTCCGAGATGGCCGCTCCGCGATGATGATGCCAGTCGTGCCGGAGGGCGCCGCTTGCATTCCGGTGAAGCTCGCGCTCGCCAGAGTGCCAATCACACTCATGCTGGCCGAGTCGACGGACGGCGGTGCGAGAGCGACCCCTGCGATGGCCATCGTTCCGCTCGACGTCCGCGGAAACTCCGACGCATGCGCCATCTGGGTGCGGATCTCGCGCTGCAGTTCGGCCCGAGCGTCGCCGAAGGCCTCGCTGACAATGCGACCGATGTCCTCGTGCCGAACCAAGTGATGGCCGTCGAGGAGGTATTGCTCGAGCGCGTCATGCATCTCGCCGGCCGTCTGGTAGCGCGCGTTGGGGTCGCGTTGGAGTGCGCGAGCCACGATCGCATCGAGCTTCGGGTCGATGTCCGGTACGCTCGCGGAGACGCGCGGGACCGTCTCCTGCAGCAGCCGCACGAGCGTCTTGGCGGTGGACTCCGCCGCCATGAGCCTCTTTCCGACGAGGAGCTCCCAGAGAACGATGCCGGCAGTGAAGACGTCCACGCGCCGGTCGATGGCTCCCCCGTCGAGCTGCTCGGGGGCCATGTACGCGGCCTTCCCCTTGAAGAAGCCGATCTGCGTCTTGGTGTTGCTGCGCTCCGCCTTTGCGATGCCGAAGTCGACGACTTTGACCTGGCCGTTGTACGTGACGAAGATGTTCTGCGGACTGACGTCGCGATGCACGATGTTCAACGGGGTGCCGTCGAAGTCTCGGGCGCAGTGCGCATAGTCCAATCCGCAGAGCACGTCCGAGATGATCCGGGCGTGAATCTGCGCCTCCAAGCGTATCCCCTCGCGACGGCAAACGCGCGCGATTCGACTGAGCGGCTGCCCCTCGAGATACTCCATCGTGATGAAGAACGCGCCTTCGTGCTCGGAGACCTCGTACGTCTGCACGATGTTCGGGTGATTCAGGCGCGCGGCGAGGCGCGCCTCGTCGAGGAACATGTCGCAGAACCTGGTGTCCGACGCGACGTTGTCGCGCAGCCGCTTGATGACCACCAGCTTGTTGAACCCTGCGGGGCCACGGCCGACGGCGAGGAAGACGTCCGCCATCCCTCCCTGCCCGATGCGCCCCAGGCTTCGGTATTTCCCGAATCGCTCGACGACGCTGACGGGAGCGAACGCCTCCTCGATCTCGGGCGCGTCGTCGCGGGCCATGGGGTCGTCTTTCACTGCGCGGAGCAAAAGCTGCCTCCCGTGGAGCCGAGCGCTGGAACAGCGATCGTCGATGTATCCCCGTCGATCGAGAGCAGGAACTGGACGAGTGCGGCCACCTTGCCGGCGCGCGCGGGGTCGCTCGCGTCGAGGAAGCCCGGTGCGAGCGCCTGATAGTGGGTCTGGAACGTCGGGCTGAAGAGCGCCTCTAGCGAGAGCGCGGCGCCTCCGTGGAGGTACGGTGCGCCCGTCACCGTGTTGAGGAGCGGCGGGACGTTGAATCCCTTCGAGTCGGGATCATTGCCCGATGCGGGGGTGACCAGATCGGGCCGCAGCTCGGCGAAGCCGGCTTCGGTCTGGGCGACGGCGTACGTGCCCACGTTGCGGACCCCGCACGTGAGCTGGTCGAACAGGGACGCCTTGTTGCCGCTGTAGCGCATCGTCTGACCGCTGTAGGTCGTTCCCGTCGGGGGCGTCGGCAACGTGTCGAGAACGGGCAGGAGCGCGCTCGGGAAGCCGGCCGAATGGACTGCGCTCGACCACGACAGCGTCTTAAGCTTGTTGTTGGTCACGCCGGTCGAGTCCGGCTGGTAGAAGACCTGAGAGACCGTCCACAACGGACCGCTGTGGCAGCCCTGGCAGTTGGCTCCCGTGAAAAGGTCCTTGCCGGCAGCGACCTGGGCGGGATCGAGGTTCGAGGGCCTTCGCGGCGAGCGCACGGTACGGGCCCACGAGACGATCTCCTGCCAGTCGGGGAGCACCGAGGCGGTCGGGAAGTGCCCGGGGTTGGCGGGGTCCGCGACCATGAGCGACGAGCCGTTGAGCCCCGTCTCGTTCGGGACGTTGAGCTGGCTCGTGAACGCGAGGGCCGGGTCCTTCACGATGGCCCCGACGCCGCCGGAGATTCCACGGATCGCGCCCTCGTGATCGGCGATCTCGTCTTGCGTGCCTTCCCAGCTGTTGATTCGGTAGTCCGTCTGGTTTCCCGTGGCGGCCAGGCCTTTCACGTAGGACCCGTCGAGGTTCGGCGACTGGCGCGGGCCGCGTCCGATGTACCAGCTGACGTTGTCGCTCAGCCCATCGCCGTGGCAATTCGAGCACCCTCCCCACGCCTGGCCGTTCCACGACCACCGGCCGAGGCCGGTGATGAAGAGACGCTTGCCCTCGAGCACGCTGATCGCGGTCGGGTCCGTCTCGGGGTTCGAGGCGGCCGCGGTCGTCGGCGTCCCCGCCGTCAGGCCCGCGATTTCCTGCGCCGCCAGGTCGAGCACCGTCACGTTTCGCGTGCGGTCGTTGGCGACGAAGGCATACCGCACGGTCGAGTTCATCGTGTGCGTCGCGTGGGCGATCGTGAGGCCCGACGGCAACTGCCCGTTGTGAGACGGATCGATCGCCGCCGAAAACAGGCTCATGAACGGGTTCTTCGGGTCACCGACGCTGTCGATCGTGCTCGCCGCGTACGTCGCGTCGAAATCGATGCGGAAGACCGCGTCTGCCCCGTTCGCCGCTACGTATCCCGTGACGGTCCCGGGAACGAATCCAATGTCCGCCGGCAACATCGGGAAGCGACGAGCTGCATTGTCCGGCAGGCCGAGCGTATCGAAGTACGTGGAGAACGCCTTGTCGAGATTGACCGTGGCGATCGTCTTGCTGCCGCCGAGGTCAATGACCGAGATGGCCGGTGCCGTCGTCGTCTTGACGTCGGCGGGATTCGGGGCGCACGTGCCGCCCACGCTGGGGTCGGTCCCCGTGGTGGGCACGCACTGACCGCCGTTCATGCCGCAAGCTGCGTTCGCGGCGCAGGTCGTCTTGCAAGCTCCGGCGACGACGCCCGCGCACGACCCGGCCGTCCCGCCGCAATCCGCGTCGGCCTTGCACGACGTACTCGTACCCGAGCACGTGCCCGCGACGACACCCGCACACGACCCGACGCCGCCGCCAGGACAGGTCGCATCCGCTTTGCAGGGAGCCGCGGCGGGGCCGTTGAAGATGCCGGTGGGGGACCTGGGCGACGCGCAGGTCGACGACACGTACCCGAATCCTCCCTGGATGTTGATCGAGCGAAGCTGGTTCGGGAAGCAGCCGGCCGTCCCCCCGTTGTGATCCTGAAAGCCCATGTCGTTCAAGGGCGGGATCTCGATGATGGCGGGCTGCATCGTGCCGAGCGGAACCTTGTAGACGACTCCGACCCAGTTCGTGTCCGCGTTCGAGGCGTCGCTCGCGACGGGCGCCTTCTGCTGCGCGAAGTACTCCGTGACGAACAAGCTCTCGTCGGTTTCGATCATGTCGCCGTTGTTCGTGATCGCGATGGCGCGCGGGTGCGCGAGCGCCGGGCGTGAGCCCAAGCCCGGGCCGAGGTACGGCGCAGCCGCCAACGTGGCGTTCAGGTCAATCGTCTTCAAGACGGTGAGCGTGTCGGTCTTGATGCCCTCGACCGTGCCGTCGACCCAGTTCGCGACGTAGACCGTGCCGCCCAGTGGGGTCATCGCGAGGCCCGTAGGCTCTGACCCGACCGCAATCTCTCCTGCCTTGACCGGAGTCGACCGGAGGCCAGTAATCTTGACGAGCTTCTGATCTTTGCGCGACAGAACGAAGGCTGTGTCGCCGTCGGGGTGGATGGCGACCGCCGACGGCTCGGCGCCGACGGCAATCTCGGCGATCTTCGTCAGGGTGGGAAGCGCGGCGGACGCGTAGTCGATCGAGAAGACGCTGGCCGTGCCCGTGTCGGTGTTGGCCACGACGAGTCGCGAATCGTCCTCCGAAAGCGCGATCGTCGACCCGTGACTCGGCGTCGACGAGACCTTCGGTTTGCTGCCCTTGGCATCGGGCGCGGCGTCATCGTCGGCCGATCCGTCGGGAGGGCTCCACGACGGCCCATCGATCGCCGAAGAAGCGTCCGGCGGGGTGCCCGGCGGCGTCCCTTGATCGTCAGCGCTGCACCCAACCAAGGCGACGAGCGCGACCGAAATTCCCAATGACGTAAACACTTGCATACGCATACAGCCCTCCCCAAGACGACAACGACTATCGATCCGCAACCGATGACTGCCCCGCGCGACCATCGCTATAGAGCTCCACGCTCTCCCTCCTGCAGGCCTCGTGCTAACCCAAAAGAGCGCGGCCAAATTTTGGCACGACGAAATTGTCATTGAAGACGAAGACGGTCGTCGTGATGAAAAGCATGGGACAAAAGGCTGCGCTTGCCTCGGGCAGCCTCGTCCACGTCGGATGGGCTTGGTGATCAATGGGGGCCGCAGGCCCCGAGGTCCGTTCGCCTCATCTGATGCACGCCGTCTGCCGGATGCTTGACTCACCGCCAAAAGACTGACTGCCGGGACGAGTGGGATCGGACGACGCGCTCCGGTCAGCCGTCCGCTCAGCGGCGCGTGGCCGATTCGATGGGACGGACAATGACCTCCACTCGGAGCCCAAGGGAGGGCGGGTACGCAGCATTTGCCGAGCGGGACAACACTTTGTTACTTCGGCTCTACGGGCTTGGCCGTACTCTACGGGAACTTTGATCCGATCAATCGCTCGATGTGTCGGCGGGAGTTTCCTCGTAGGTGCGCTACTTGTCAGCTCGCTGGGACGCGCGGCGGACGGACCGATCAGCGACGACGCGCAGAATCACTTCAAGGCAGGCGTCAGCATGCTGCAAGACCCCGACGGTGCTCGGTACGAAGACGCATACAGAGAATTCGAGTCTGCCTACGCTGCTTCGAATTCGCCGAAGATTTTGGGCAACATCGGCTATTGCGCCCTCAAGCTCGAACGCGACGGCGAGGCGATTGCGGCGTATACGCGTTACTTGAAGGAGGTCCCGGAGATCGACCCGGTCGAGGCCACGCAGATCGGGCGGGACGTGGACACGCTCCGCGCGGGGCTTGTGCGCGTCGTCGTGGCGGTCGACACGCCGAATGCGACGGTCATCGACAAGAGGCTGCCCATTCGCGGCGAATCCATCACGAACCTCTATGGTCCCGTGAACGGGAAGATCGAACTCGGCCTGCGACCCGGTCACCACATCATCGAAGTGAAGTCCGCCACCGAGACGCTGGATATCTGGGAGTTTGACGCAAAACCTGCCGCGACGCTGTCGCGCACGGTCTCGCACAAGCCATCCGAGGAGCCGCAGCGCCGCGCGCCGACGCGCGTGCTGCCGTGGATCATCGCGGGCGTCGGGGGAGCGACTCTGGCGGCGGGCGGCATTTTCGGTGCCCTCACACTGGGCAAGGTGAACACGATCGAGAGCCACTGCCCCAACAGCCAGTGTCCGAGCTCGTATGCGCTGGGACCCGCACAAGACGACGCACACCGCTTCATCCGCATCACGGACGCGCTCCTCATTGGCGGCGCCGCCCTCACGGCGGCCGGCCTGGGGCTTCTGGTCTTTTCGGGTGGCCCGGAGGCTCCCCGCCGCCCGACGGTGGGCGCATCTCCGCCGGCGGCCCGAAACGAGCTCCGGTCGTCCCTTCGGGGCAGCTTGGCTTGCTCTCCCGGAGCGTACTTCGCCACGATGAGCGGCGCGTTCTAGGAAGGATCAATTCATGCATTTACTTTGTGGCATTCGCTATGGGGTGGTGGCGATCGCGTCGACCGCGCTGGGTTGCTTCGCGCTGGTCGATGTCGACCATTTTCATTCGTCGGCGTCTTCAGGTCTGTCTTCGGACTCCGGTCCCTCTTCCGACGCGCCGACGACGAGCGCGCCGGCCGAGTATTTGAACTTCAAATTCGCGCTCGTCGGAATGACGCCGCACCTGACGCAGCTATTCGAATATCGAATCATCGACGCGAACAACTTCATTCAGTTCCGCGGCGTGGTGAATCCACTCGGTGCGGCCGACGTTGTCGTCAACGCACCAATGTCGATACCGAACCAAAACGGCCCGTTCCACCTCGACTTCTGGGCCGACGTCGAGGGCCTCGGAACCTACGACAAGATCGGGCTCGTCGTCTCCAATGACCACGCGTGGCGCATCGAACCGCTCCAGGACTACCCGGCCGATTCAGTCACGCCCGTGAATGGCCTCGTTCAAGTGACCTTCACGCACAACACCTCGTTTACCGAGATCAATGACTACCCGAGCGGCACGCCGAATCCGTCGAAAGACACGGGCCTCGGCGCGTCGCTCCACGTCATGAACGCCCAGGGCCTTCAGGGCGATCTCATTCAAATGCGGGTCGTCGACGCCGGAGCGAACCGCGTCGTCGCTCTGTTTCGCGTGCCGAAGATCTCGGAGCCGGTGTTCGACATGAAGGTGCCCGGCGTCGTGGAAGTCGGGGTCGACTACCATGTCCTCGTGTACGTGGACGCGAACGGCAACGGCAACTACGACGACCCGGCCACCGGGTCGGGAGATCTCGGATGGAAATTGATCGGCACCGCCGGCACCGCGGGCCTCAACGTGACCCTCGATGCGGCGCAAGTCGGCGTGGCGAAGGAGGACGTAGGGGCGCCGTGACGCGGCCTCGTCCGAAGCCCGTCAGCGGATCCGCTTCGGTACATCGATCGCACGGCGACCGCCGAGCACCTCGATCAGGCCATCGATCGTGAAGTGATCGGGCTCCACGCCGACGCAGGAGGAGCGCGGCGTCGACTCGATGATGTCCTGAGACTCCGGGGGCACCCGCGCCATCACCCTGGCCCGCGTTCCCGCGTATCCAGGCCCGCACCGAGCAGGACGACCTGGCCGAGGCCGGCCTTCAGGCCTTCGCGCACGGCATCGTCGATGTACCGCGTACGCAGCCTCACGCCGTCTCGGAAGAACGGGAGGTCGAGGAAGCGCTGCGTCGATTCGGTCGCATGGCTCCCGTCCGCTGCGAAGAGGGAAGCATACGGATCGTACGAAGTCACGATTCCCCTCGGGCCGGAGCGCCTCCTCGGCACGCACCACGGCGATCAAGAACGCGGTATCCGCGACGCTCTGCGCGCGGGCCGCGCTCTTCATGTAGGGAGTTTCCGTCGGGGCTGGCGCAGAGGGCGTCCGCTCTTCCTGCGCGCGGACGTGGCGAAGGGCCTGCTCGTAGCTCTCGCCCGTCTTCTGCATGCGGGCGCGCACGAGTTCCTTGAGATGGCTCGGCATGTTCGTCTTCTCCAGCCACGTCCCCGCACCCCCCCTGCCGGCGAACGTGGACGAAGAGACGCGTCAACCGGCTCCGAGGTGCGGGCGCGATCGAGCCACCGCTCGACGTCCTCATCGCGTTCGCCCTGCCCGAGCGTGAAGTTCCTCTGCACGCCTGTGAGGATCCCATGGCATGAGCGTGCGCTGCGACCTTTACACGATCCAAGGCAGCTGGTGGTCCCGCCGACGACGCAGCGGTCACCCCGGCTGCACCGCCGCTACCCGCGACGCTGCCGGCAACCCCGGCGACGCGACAAACGCGCACGCATCTCGCGAAGGCGCAGTCACTGAAATAGTAGTCACGAAGCACGATCGGCGTGATCGTTGGCGAGGGACGACGTTCAAGCGCTGGCCCAGAGGTGCTGCGCCGCATACGCGCGCCAGGGTCGCCAGGGCTTCGCGCGATCGAGGAGTTCGGACGAGGAGCGTTCGCGGCCCTCGCGAGCGGCCATGGCGCGCAGGAGTCCGACGTCGGCGGCAGGGAACGCGTCGGGCTCGCGCAGCTGACGGAGAGCGATGTATTGGGCAGTCCATTCTCCGACGCCGCGGATCGCCCGGAGGCGCTCGACGGCATCGTCGAGGTCGCGCGTCGCATCGAACAGGTGCGGGTCGGCGAGCGCCGCCGAGGCCACGGCCGATAGCGTGGCGGCGCGGCATTGCGGCATGCCAAGGGCCCTCATGTCGGCGTTCGCCAGCGCCTCCGGTCGAGGGAACACGTGCGTGAGCTCTCCCTCGGGTTTGGCCAGACGTTCGCCGTGGGCGGCCACGAGCCGGCCCGCGAGGCGCGCGGCCGCCACGACCGTGATCTGCTGGCCGAGCACGGCGCGTATCGCGAGCTCGAAGCCGTCCCACGCGCCCGGCACACGCAGCCCGGGCCTGGCCTTCACGAGGGGCGCGAGGGCCGGGTCGCTCGCGAGATGGGCGGCGATCGCGACCGGATCGGCCGCCAGATCGAACACCCGGCGGAGACGCGCGATGAGTACGGGCAGCGCCGAGAGCCTGGGGAACCGCACCCTCGCGCGGAGGGCGTTGCCGTCGGTACGCTCGACCGTGACCGTCCCTTTGACGCCGTCGAGCACCACCGTCCGCGCGTACCGGTCGTCGGTCACGACCTCGATGCCCACAATGGCTCTCCGGCGCAGAAAGCCGATGAGGGTCGGCCAGTCGTAGGGCGGTTGATAGGGCAAAAGAAGGTCGATCTCGCCGTGGGGCCCGGCGGGCACGTCGGGTGTGCTCGCGCGTCGCAGCTCCCCGGGAGCGCGACCGAAGAGCGCCAGGAAGGTCTCGTTGAAGCGGCGAATGCTGCTGAAGCCCGAGGCAAAGGCGATCTCGGACATCGGCAAACGCGTATCGTGGATGAGTTGCTTGGCGAGCAAGACGCGACGCGTCTGCGCGACCGCGACCGGCGACGCGCCGAGGTGCTGACGAAAGAGCCGTCGGAGCTGGCGCTCGCCGAGCCCGAGGCGGCTCGCGAGCGCGTCGACATCGTCGCCGTCGAGCGCGCCGAGCTCGATGAGCGCGAGCGCGCGCGATACCGTGTTCGACGTACCCCGCCACGCGCCGAGATCGGGCGCCGTCTCCGGCCGACAGCGCATGCACGGGTGGAACCCAGCCTCCTGCGCCGCCGCCGCGGAGGGAAAGAACCGCACGTTCTCGGAGCGCGGCGTGCGCGCCGAACAGACCGGACGGCAGTAGACGTGCGTCGTCTTCACCGCGGTGACGAACCGACCGTCGAAGCGCGCGTCGCGCTGGCAGATGGCGCGATAGCAGGCGTCGTGATCCAGGTCCATGGAGTAAAGGTGGTGCCTGTCGACGGGCTCGTCTAGCGGTTTTCGGACATGCTCATGGGCGCGACGATCGCGTCCGGAAACCGCCAGCCGGCGTCAGTGGCCGTGGCCACAGATGTGGTTTCCATGAGCAAAGGATCAAATTCGATGAACTACCGAACCTTCACCCTGGAACGACTCGACACGCCCACCGGCCCGATCCTCATCGTCACCGACGAGGAGCGCGTCCTTCGGGCGGTGGACTGGGAAGACCACGAGCCGCGCATGCAGCGCCTCTTGCAGAGGCACTACGGGAACGGCGCGATCCGGCTGAACGAGACCGCTCGGCCCTCTGCGGCTCGGGGCGCGCTCCGGGCTTACTTCGACGGCCACATCGAGGCGCTGAGAGCTTTGCCGACGGCGACCCAGGGCACGGACTTTCAGCGCACGGTCTGGAGCGCGCTGCGCGACATTCCGATCGGAGAGACCGTCAGCTACGGCGGTCTCGCGGCGAAGATCGGTCGGCCCACGGCCGCCCGCGCCGTGGGGCTGGCGAACGGCGCCAACCCGATCGCGATCGTCGTGCCGTGCCACCGCGTCATCGGGGCCGACGCGTCGCTGACCGGTTTCGGCGGGGGCGTGGAGCGCAAGCACTGGCTCCTGGCGCACGAGGGCAAGCTCCGTGACGTCGCGCTCGCGAGCCACGCGTGAGGCGTCTCCCGTTGGCGCAGCGGAATGCCGAGCGAGGGTGACCGCTACGGCACCACACGGAGCCCGTTGATCACCAGCGGGCGCGAACCGTCACTTCGCCGCGGCCCAGGCCGCCTGACACGTCGCAGGTGACGAGAGTCGGCGCCGGCGAGAGCTGGGCCGCGGGGCGCGACTCGTGGGTTGCTCCGCTCATGACGAGGAGAACGGCTCCGACGCCGATGCCCACGATGCCCACGGCTGCAGCGCCCGTGGCGATATCTGCCGCCCGGATGGCGTCGTGGTTCTGTGAGGCACCGTCGGCGGTGCACGCGTCGTTCGGGCATTCCCGATCGGCGTCGTTCTTCAGCGAGATTGCTTGCAACCCGAAATACGTGGACACACCCGCGCCAACGACGCCCAGGCCAAGCGCGACCCAAGCGGTGGTCGTCAGTCCAGAACCAGCTCGCGCCGGCGGGGCATCGCCGGTCCCTGCGGGGACCGACGCGGCCCTGCTGGGCGCCGGGACCGGCGCGAGAACCGCTCTCGCGGTCGAGCTGGCCGTTGAGGTCGAGGTGGCCGTTGCGTGAGCCGGCCCATCCAGGAGGGCGGGCACGACGACCGTCTTCGTATCGCCCGCCGGCGACACGACCAGGGACTGCTTCCACGAAATCTTTCCGGGTGCGGCAGCCTCGACGACGTGGTCGCCGGGGTCGACGGGCATCGCCGAGCCCCAGGCCGCGCGCCCGATCACCGTGCCATCGCGCTTGATCTCGAGGTCGGGGACGTCGGACCCGCTGGGGACCTGCACGATCACACGCGAAAGGCTCGGCTCGAGCTGGGCGATGTGCGTTTGCGCGAAGGCGACGCGGAGCGGGCGATCGTCGGCCTTGGCGACCCCGCGTGCCTCGACGAACTCGACCCACGCCGTCGCCGTGCGCCCTTGACGTTCGTGGCAGAGGGCAACATTGAGCAAGGTGCCGCCCCCGGGATCAAGGCGCTGACTCTCTTCGAGTTTCGGACACGCCTGTTCGATTCGACCCTGCTCGAGGAGCGCGCGTCCCTCTTCGAAGAGCTGCGCCGCGATGGATTTGTCCGTCGCCGATGGCCCGGCCGCGGCCGGCTTCGCGAACAAGTTTCCAAATAGACACAAAGCGGTAGTTGCGAGCACGCTTTTGTAGATGATTCTTTTCATCCGTGTTTCGGGCGCTCGCGGCCGCTCCGCGGCCATTCCAATGGGGCCGTCATCGTTGACGAATCATGGCCATGTCCTCTAACATCCCCACACCGATGAATCCAGTGGATAATCCGGTGGACTTACCCGAGATCATTGGGGGGAAATATCGGCCTCGGAGCGTCCTCGGGTTGGGTGCCACGGGTACCGTCTACTGTGTCGAGCACACGTTCACGGGCGACCTTCTCGCACTCAAGGTGCTCCAGCCGCACCTCAGCGCGTCGCCCGAGGCGATCGCGCGGTTCAAGGGCGAGGCGCGCACGGCCGCGAAGCTTCGTAGCCGGCACGTCGTTCGCATCTTCGACGCCGACGTCGCGCGCGAGCTCGGGAACGCCCCCTATCTCGTGATGGAACTGCTCGAGGGGAGCAATCTCGAGCATCTGGCAAGCGAAGGGCGCATCGCCCCCGAGGTCGTTGTCGACTGGCTTCGGCAAGCGGCCGTTCCCCTCGAAAGGGCGCACAAGCTCGGGATCGTCCACCGCGATCTCAAACCAGAGAATCTCTTCCTGACAACGCTGGACGACGGATCGCCCCTCCTCAAAATCCTCGATTTTGGGATTGCGCGAATCGCGGAGTCGCCAGGGATGACGAAATCCGGGCAGCTCTTCGGGACGCCGCTCTACATGGCTCCAGAGCAAGCGCGGGGCGATCCGAGTCAGATCGGTCCCGCCACCGACGTTTTCGCCCTGGGGCTCATCGCCTACAAACTGCTCATGAGCTCCGAGTATCGGACCGAGGCGGGCCTCGGGCCCATGCTTCACGAGATTCTGAACGAGCCGCTGCGCCCTCCGTCGCAAAAGGGATGTGCCCTCGGCGACGGCTTCGATCAGTGGTTTCTGCGATCGTGCGACCCGGATCCGAGCCTCCGCTTCACGTCGGTGCGCGAGCAGGTCGAGGCGCTCGCCGTCGCCCTCGGGTTTCCCGAGGCATCGAATGCCGGCGGGCCGTCGAGCTCCAGTCGCTCGATCGAACCGGCGCGTTCGTCATGGGTCGGGGTGCCTGGCATGGGAGACCCCGCGAGCGGGCCGGGAAGAGGACCGGCGAGCTCACGCGCGACCACGATCCATCGCGCGCGGACGGCGCCCGAGCTCGAGACGATCCCGACGTTGTCCGGTGCCGACGTCGTGGCCGACGTCGTGGCCGACGTCGAGCGCGAGCCGTCGACGCCGAATGGGTGGCGCCGAGGCTTCTTCGCGGTATGCGCGATCGCCTTGGTGGCCGTTGGAGCCGCGTGGTTCAGGAGGTCTCCGACCGTGCTGGCCGCCACGCCTCGCGTCGCCGGCTGCCCCACCGACACGGTCGCCCTCGCGACCCCGGCGAACGACAATGCACCTGCCTGTCCGATCGGAGCCGGGTCGGCGTCGGCGACTCCTGCGGCCCCCGAGACGACGAAGGCGACCACAACGGCGATGCGTCCGATAACTGCCGAAGCGAGCCGCGCTCTCCTCGTGCGTCCCATCGCGGCCCCGCCCGCGCACAAGCGCGCGTCGGACGACGACCCGTTGAGCGATCAGAAGTGAGCCGACGCCTGCTCGGTAGCGTCGGTCGCCTTGGCCGCGTCGGGTGGCTCGCGGTCCTCGCCACGGCCGGCTGCGAGCAGATTCTCTCGCTCCACGAGCGGTCCGAGGCGACCGATGGTGGCGTGTCGGATCTCGCCGTTGCCGCCGGTGGCGAACAGGCCGACGCGAGGGCTCCGGGAACCGGGCATTGCGGACCTTTGCTCTATACGTCCATGTCCTGCGCCGCTTGCATGGACAAGAGCTGCTGCTCGGAGGCGAAGGCGTGTGCGAACGCTCCAGCCTGCCACGAAGCGTCGGACTGCCTCGCGTCGTGCGCGGAGACCGACGCGATGTGCCGGGCGCGATGCGCCGAGTTCTACACGCTCCCCGAAACGCTCATGGCTCTACGATCCTGCCGTCTCGGTCCTTGCGCGGGGGCGTGCAGTAGCTCGTGCGGCGAGTTTGCATCGCCGATCCCTGGCTGCCAGACGTGTCAAGAGGCCACGTGCTGCGCGCAGTCGACGAGCTGCGCCACCAACACGTCGTGCGCTGACCTCGACCTCTGCGTCTCGAACTGCTTCGGGACGGCGTCGTGTCCCAACGATTGCCAGACGCAATACGCGCAGGGCGTGAAGAACTACACGGCGTCGCTCGCGTGCACCAACCAGTGCGCATCGCAATGCGCCGCCGGGCAGGCGTGGTCGTGTCTGGACACCCCCGTCGCATGGCCGAAGCCAAATGCCGTGGGAAACGTCGCCTTCGCGGTCACCTTCGTCACCTTCACCTCCGAGGCGCCCTTCGTCGGCGTGATGGTCAAGGCGTGCGGGAAGTTCGACATCCCCTGCTTGTCTCCCATCGACGCCGCCCAGACGGACGCAACGGGGCGGGTGACGGTGCACGTTCCCGCGGGCCTGTTGGGGTTCGATGGTTATCTCGATATCACCGGCGGCAGCGTGAGCGGCACGGGTGCGGCGGTATTCCCCACGATCTGGTATCCGATCCCCTATGTCATCGCCGACGGCTGGCGCGGCCGGACGCAAATCCTTTCCTCGGACGAGTTTCTCGAGCTGTCGGCGGCCACCGCGACTACCCCGGATCCGGCGCGCGGAAACATCGCGATGAATGCCGCCGACTGCGCCTTCACGCCCGCGGCAGGCGTGCGCTTTGCAGTGGACTCGTCCGATTCGGCGACCGTGAGCTACTACCTCGTGGGCGGCTTGCCGACGACGACGGCTACCGCGACCGACTCGTCCGGCGTAGCCGCATTCGTGAACCTTCCCACCACGGCGCCGGGCCGGCTCACGCTGGTCAGCGCAAGCGCGACCAGCGGGCCGGCGCAGGGCAAGACCCTCGGCTCGCTGAGCTTCATCGTTCGTCCCGGCACGCTGACGACATCCGGGTTGTTCCCGCCGGTGCCGCACTGAGACGCGTCCGTCGCGCGGGGCGTGGGCGCGAGCCGCTCAGGTGGCGACTCGCCGCAACCGAACATCGTGCACGCCCGATCGGGCGCGCCACGCCGAGAGATCGAGCGGCCGTAGCCGCGCTCGGAGTTCCGCCAGCTTGAATCCGTGCCTGGTGGCCAGCACCCGGAGAAAGTCGAGAGTGCGCTCATCGAGGTCGCGGCCGAGGCTCGTGTGCTCGTAATGATGCTCCAGGGCCAGCATCATCGTCTCGGCCATGCAGGCATACGCGAGGCCGGGTGCGAGGCCGAAGTGAAAGCCGAGGTCGCGCCGTCCCGGGACTTCGACGATTCCGCCGTCGATGACGAGGACGTCGGTTCGACGAGAGAGCTCCTCACTCACGTTGGCAGGACGTGACAGGTCGCACACCACGGTGCCCGGACGAACCATGTCGGCGCGAAGGAGCTCTTCGGGGGTGCTGGTCGCGAGGAAGATCAAGTCCGACTGGGCGGCGGTGGCCGCGAGATCCGTCGTCCAACGAACGGGAAGATCACGCACTTCGTGGAGGAGGCGCGATTCGAGGCCGTCGTTCAGCTGTATGCGCCCGTTCGGCGGGAGCTCGGCACCGCAGGGCAAGAGGCTCAGCCCGTACGCGACGGTGTTCTCCTGAAGGTTAGCGCCCTCACTCGACTGGCGTCGCAGGTAGCGGACCATGCGCGCCAGGATCATGGCGTAGCGGCCTCGCATGGAGCCTGCGTCACTCTCGCGAGAGACCAGGACGAGCGAAGCGACGCGCTCGGCGACCAGCGACGCGAGAGCACTTCCGATGCTGCCGCCGCCGCCCACGATGGCGGCGCGACTGTTCTCGAGCTTCCCGGCGGTGATACGCGAGGCCTCGAGCGCCGCTTCGATCGCCGATACGACGGTGTAGCTATTTCCCGTGGTCAGCGAGACGCCGACCTTCAAGAGCGTTCGCAGGTTCTGGGCGACCACCGACGTGTAGCCCCCGAGCCCGACGATCTTCGCGCCACGCTCCTTGCCCAGGCGCACGGCCGCGGCGACGTCTTCGAGCGCCTCTTCAGGCGAGAGCCGCAGCAGCTGAGCGGTCGACTTGGGCAGCATGATGAAGTCGCCCCGAGCCGTTCGACCTGTGGCGGATTCGATGAGAACGGTGGAGCCTACGAAAGGCTTCGCCGAATCCTCGAACCGGCCGGCCAGCTCTTCGAGCTCGGATGGCCGAAAGCGCATGAGCGAACGGTCGAACTCGGCCAGACTCTTCCCGTCGAGCATGTGGACGATGAACGCGAACCGACCCGCGTCCGCTTCGCGATCAGGCGTCACCGCGCGGAGCTCGCTCGCGCGATAGATCCCCGAGGTCTTCGGTGGCACGGGTTCGCGCGCCGCGAGAACCGGCGCGATCAAGCGGTCGGACTGCCCCGAAGCCATCACCGCGGCGAGGCCTCGAAACGCACGGACGATCCAGTCGCATTCATCGCGTGTGACCGTGAGGGGCGGCTGAACGCGGAGCACGTTGTTGCCGCTCAGGGTCGGCGCGACCCGAAGCCGGCCCACGTTGAGGAGATAGCTCGCGGCAAAGTGCGCCAGGCCGCCGCCGAGCAGGGACATGAACGAGCCGACGCCGCGCTCGATCATCGATTTGTCGGTCGCGAGCTCCACGCCGAGCATCAAGCCTCGGCCGCGCACGTCGAGGATCACGGACGGATGTTCGCGCCGGATCGATTCGAGGCCAGCCTTCAGGAAGGTGCCCCGCCGCGCGACCTGTTCGACGAGGGCATTGCCGTCGGACGTGAGACGCTCGAGGACGCTGAGCCCGACGCGCATCGCGAGCGCGTTCCCGGCGAACGTCGACGAGTGGCGCAGCGCGAAATCGCGCGAACAGGCGCGGGGCCCGAGCAAGCATGCAGAGACGGGCACGAGGCCGCCACCCAGGGCCTTGGCCAGGGTCATCGCGTCGGGCGTGATTCCCTCGCTCGAGCACGCGAAGAGTTCGCCGGTTCGGCCGAGGCCGGTCTGGATCTCGTCGACGATGAGCAGCACCCCGTGCCGATCGCACAGCCGTCGCACGCCCCTGAGATACCCGGCTGGCGGCTCGACGACCCCACCTTCTCCCTGGATCGGCTCGACGAGGAACGCGGCCGTCTCCGCGCCCCTTTCGAGGAGGGCCTGCTCGAGAGCATCGAGGTCGCCGTAGCGAACGACCCCGAAGCCGTTTGCCGGCGCTCCGGTTCCCTCCTGGAAGTACGCGCGGCCGGTCGCCGATAGCGCGCCGAGGGTCTTGCCGTGGAATCCGTTCTCCGTCGAGAGGATACCCAACTTTCCCGTGGCCATGCGGCAAGCCTTGATCGCGGCCTCGACGGCCTCCGTGCCACTGTTGCCGAAGGTCACCTGCCGTAGACCCGGCGGAGCGAGGCGAAGTAGCTCTCTCGCCAGCTCGCCCGCTGCAGGCAGGAGCGACGGCTGAGCCATGCACGGCTCGCGGGCCAGCTCGCAATCGCGAATGGCCTGCCAGACGATCTCGGGATTGTGACCGAACGGCAGGGCGCCATAGCCCGACACCGCGTCGAGATACTCATGCCCGTCGGCGTCGACCAGGCGACTCCCTTCGGCCCAAACGAAACACTTGTCCAGTCTAAGGCGCGCGAGCAGCTCGCCCAGGTGCGGATTCACGAACGAGGTGTAGAGGGGCTCGTTCTCGCTTTCCGGACTGAATTGGTGCGGTGTTGCCATGCTGCTCGGCTCCCGCGCTCCGGCGCGCGCCACCTTCACGGTTGGGCTGGTGTGATAGTGTCTCCGTGTGCGTGACTCTGCCACGTCGTGATGTACCGCGCGCGGGGAATTTGCGAATTTTTTTCGTGCGCAACGAGACGCACGCCGGAAACATCCCCGCCATCTCGGCCCGAGACGACGTCTGGCTATCGTGACCGGTCGCGATCATCGAACGACCGCGAATCGGAAAATAGCGATCGGCGTCACACTCTCAAGGCTGGCTCAAGGCTGGCTCAAGGCTGGCTCAAGGCTGGCGCTGAAGCTCGGTCAGTGGTCCCCGAAGCGACAGCGCCGTCCCGTCGGCGGCCACGGCGTCGGTCATCCCGAAGGTCGTATCCGGCTGCCCCATCGCCTGCATCAAGCTCACGTGGAGCCGGTTGTGCGCGGGCCCGATGAGCGGTTGGTTGGGGAGGGGGGTGGGGAGTGTCCGCGGATAACGCACGTAGCGCCCGGTGTTGAAGTAGCCATTGCAGCCTCCAGCGAGGAGAGTGCAAATATCGAAGTGCTGGTGGGTCGGCGTCGCGAGCTCGGTGACCCAGACGACGACCGTGTGATCGAGCAGCGTCCCCGCGCCTTCGCTCACCGAATCGAGCTGCTGCAGCAGGTACGCGACGTGGCCCGCGTGCCAGGCGTCGAGGTCGGTCATCGCTTGTTCGGCGAGAGGGCTGTACATCTGCCCGCACGAGGTATTGCCGAGGATCGACTGGTGGGCATATCCGTGAAACGTCGCGTCTGCGGGGTACCCGAGCTCGGGGCACTGGGGCACGGGCGCCGAGAACGTCACGACGCGGGTCAGGTCACAGGCCAGCGCCAGCCGGATGAGGCTCATGAACTGCCTCACCGACGTCGCGGTGTTGTCGAAGGTCGCGTCGCACCTGGCCATCGGCCCGGCCGACCCGAGGCTGACCTCGAGCTCGCGCACCAGAGCGCGGTGCTGCTCGAGCTTCTGGCGCCCTTCGGCGCCGAGCTTCGGCGCGAGCAGATCGTACTCGCGACCCACCGCGTCGAGCACCGACGGCCGCAGCGAACGGAGGAGGTCCGCGCGGCTCGTGGTGGCCGGCGCCGGGATGGCATAGCCGAGCAGATCGGAGAAGGCAGCGTTGGGGTCGGAGACCATCGGCGTCGCCTGACCGGGCCCGAGATACGAGAAGGGCGAGACGACGGAGTTCGGGATGTAGTCGAACCCGTAGACGCGCGAGTCGAAGCGCCCGGGGCCCGCCGTGCGCATCGCGAGCTCCTGATCGAGCGTCCGCGCGCCGCCGGAGCAATACGTGCCCGTGCGCTGCAGCGCGCGACTGCCCGTCAAGACGTCGGCGACGCCGATTTGGTGATTGTTCAAGTCGCCCGTGCCCGCCCGGGTGACCGCGGCGATGTCGGCGAGGGCCGACGTGTGCGAGAGGCCTTCGATCGCCAGAAGGCGATCGCGATACCCGTAGAGGGGCCGCAACGTCGGGCTCAGATCGGCGGCGTCGAGATCCAGGAGGGAACGTTCGGCGAACTGGTCGGCGGGCCCTCCGGGAATGGCCATGTTCCAGGCGTTCGGAATGTGCCCGTGCGGTTGCACGTAGAAGACGATGCGCGACGGCGCCGCGGGAGCGCCTGCGAGCGCGGAGCGCTCTCGCGAGAAGACGCCAAGTCCCGCGCCCACGCCGAGTCCGAGCCCCTGGAGCAGCTGCCGCCTCCGGAGGTTCACGTCAGTTCTCCTCGACTACGCGCTGCCGGAAGGTCGGCGACGCCGCGATGTCGGTCAGGAGGGCGCGGATGTCGCCGCCGCTCCTGGTGAAGTCGCTCGTGAGCGCCGCCACCGTCGGGCGCTCGACGGCGACGGGCGCGCGACCGAGCGCGTAGCGAAGGAGCTCCTGGGTGGCGCACCCGTGAACCACGCTGCTGCGCGCGAGCGCGGCCGAGAGCGCGATGCCGCCGTTGAAGGGGCGGTCGACGTCGGTGCCGGAGATCGTACCCGCGGCGTCGACGGGCAACCCGTCGTCGGTCGTCTGGTATTCGCCGGCCGCGTTGTAGTTCTCGAGTCCGAAGCCGAAGCCATTCAGCGCCCCGTGACAGCCCTGGCAGGCCGCGGGCTTCGTTCGCGTCTCGAACAGCATGCGGTTGGTCTGCGGCCCCTCGCCCGGCGCAGCCATAGGCTGCGAGAGATCCACCCCGGGCGGCGGCGAGATCGGCATCTGGCATAGAAGGCGAAGCTGGATGCCGTTGCCTCGCACGGGCGGCGACGTGGCGCCTCGGTGCGAGAAGGCCGCGAGGAACGACGCCCTCGTCAGTAACCCGGAACGCTCCGCGGGCGGGAGCGACACCTCCGTCCATGCCGTCGGATCTCCAGGCGCTGGCAGGCCGTAGATGCGCGCCATCTCGCCGTTCACCCACGCGCGGCGGCTCGTGAGGAGATCGCTCAGGTGTCCTCCTTGGGTGATCAGGTTCTCGACGAAGAGCTCCGTCTCCTCGCTCGCAGACGCCTGGCTTGCCGCCGTCCAGCCCGGGTCGACCTCGGGCGTTCGAACGCTGTGCTCGTCGAGCAGGATCCGATCGAGACCGAGCCACTGTCGAGGGAAGCTCCAGAAGACGCGTCGCGCGCGGTCGTCGGCGAGCATCCGCGTCGCCTGCGCGCGAAGCTGGCCTTCGGTGCGAAGCTCGTCGCGTGACGCGGCCGCGAGGAGCACGTCGTCGGGAACGCTCTCCCACAGGAAGAACGAGAGGCGGGTCGCCATCGCGTAGGCCTCGACGGAGGCGACGCTCCCGGGCGATCCAGCGGGAACTGGTTCGACGCGGTAGATGAACTGCGGAGACTGGAGCATCGAGCTCAGCGTGAGCTGAACGGCTCCCTCGAAGTCGACGGCCTGTTGCCACCCCTGAAAACGCGTGACGAAGCGCTCGCGCTCGTCGCCGGTCAGGGTCCGTCGAAAGAGGCGTCCGCCCGTCTGCGAAACGAACTGCGTCGCGCATGACGTGGCGAGCGCGGGCGACGACCAGTCGGCGCATCCGACGAGCCCGTGCACGGCGTCCGTGTCCGCGGCGAGGGCCGCCGCGTAGAGGTTCGCGATCGCCTCGTACCGGGCGATGAGCACGTCCGACGGGAGCTGCGCCTCGGCGGCGTTGTCGAACCCCGCCACGGGCACGTCGGGCGGCAGGTCCGGCAGGAGCGGCAGCACGCCGGGGAAGAGATCATGGAGCGCGTTCAGATATTCACCGTCGCTGAGACGGCGGAGCGGGGCGGGCCCGACGGCGATCCCCGCGTCGGCCGCCACGGCGTAGGGGGCCGGCGAGCCCGATTCGCCCGCGTCGCATCCCGCGGCCAGCGCGACGACGAGCGACACGACCGCGACGCCCACGGTCCTCGCCTGGGAACGTGCGGCGCGAGGAACGGTCGAGCGCTCAGGGTCCGGCGGCCGCATCGATGCAGGCTTGATTCTTACCAGACCTCATCCGATCGAGCTCGCGCTCGGCGCATTCGATTGAGCCGAAATCGGTCGGTAGGAGGATAACCAACGTCGCTGGCGGCCCTACTACTAGAAATAGTGAGGCAACCGTCATGAAACAAAAAACCCTGGTGTACGCCCTTGTCTCCTTGGCCTTCGCAGCGGCAGGTTGCGCCTCGACAGCGGCCTCCGTACCGCCGGCAGACGCGTCGAACAGCGGCCAGGCCTGCGTCGTAGCGGGCGCCTACGTCGTCACGACCGATACAGTCTCGCGCGCGAGCGCCTCGCGCGGGCCGGAGACGCAAGTGCGCAACGTGGATTCGCTGGTCTTGCAAGGTCGAGGGGTCCCGCCGACGCTCGTGTCCAGTGCGCCCGCCCGCGCGGTTGCTCGCACCGAGTTCAGCCGCGGCGGCGGGGTCGCCTGCGACTGAGCTCCGCTCGATCGACAGAGGCGCGAGCGCGGCCGTGACGGGTCGTCGCGGGCACGCGTTTGCGCCTCGCGTTGAGTGCTAACATTCGGAGCATGTGGGTGAGAGGCGCGGCCATACGCCCGGTGCCGCGGTATGCACAGGTCGATGCCGAGACGCTCGAGCTCATCGAGCGCGAGCTTGCCAACGATTCACCCGAGTCGCAGGGGGAGCTCGACAGCGCGTTCGTCCGCTTCGAATCGACCCAGCCCCACCTGGCAGACGCCATTTCCCAGGTGCTCTCGAAGCCGCTCGACGACACTGCGCTCGCCCTCGGTTACTTCCTCTCGATCGCCGTCTGGCTGGCGTTCGAGCGCACCTTCGGCGATGCGCGGTTGCGGAAGGTCTCCGAAGACGCGCTCGAGGCGACCGAGCAGGCCATCAAGCTGGAAGAAGAGCTCCGCGCCGCCCACGGCGACGAGCCGTTCGATCTCGACGACGTGGTTTCGATCGAGCAGCCCAGCGTGCTCGCCTTCGTTCACGAGCACGTCGATGCTGCGCTCGATCCGGCCTTGCATGCGGGCAGCGAGAGCGAGCCCGGCGACGACGCGGGAGACCAGGATGTCGACGTCGAGGACGTGCACGGCGTCTATCGCGCGATCGTGCTCCTGACTCTGTGCCTTTCGCACGCCGTGCTCCCGGTCGACGGAGCGACGCGCGGGAGCCGGGAGCTCATCGCGTGAGCGGCCCCGCCAGCGGCCACATCCCTGACGGGCCGGCGGGCCTGAACGCGCGCCCGCCGTGGCGACGATTCGAGAAGCGCGCCATGGTGTCGCCGCGCACCGCAATCCGCGGCGAGCGCGCCGACACCGACACCCGACACCGACACCAAGGAGCGACACACCATGTCCATCAGCAAAGCCAGCGCGCAGTGGACCGGCGGACTCAAAGACGGCAAGGGCGTGATGAAGCCCGCACATGCGCCGGAAGCCCCTTTTTCCCTGGGCTCACGCTTCGAAGGCCAGCCGGGCAGCAGCCCCGAAGAGCTCATCGGCGCCGCCCTCTCGGGCTGCTTCTCGATGGCGCTCACGTTGTCGCTCGAGATGGCAGGCGCAAAGCCGCAGGGCGTGAAGACCGAGGCGGCGGTAAAGCTCGACCGTGACGGCGGCGGCTTCACGATCACGGGCATCGAGCTCACCACCGAGGCGATGGTGCCCGGCCTCGATGGGGCGAAGTTCCAGCAGATCGCCGATGAGACCAAGAAAGCCTGTCCGGTCTCGAAGGCGCTCGCGGGCACGAAGATCACTCTGACCGCGAAGCTCTCGTCGTAGCGTATCCGTCACGTTCGCACCGTTCGCCGCCCCCGTCGCCGGCGGGGGTTCGGTTACAGTCGCTCCCGCGATGAAGACCGAAGCCGTCGTCCTGCGCGCCCACGGCGGGCCCGAAGTGCTCGTCCGCGAGGCGATCGATATCCCCGAGCCGGGGCCGCGCGAGGCGCGCGTGCGCGTGCGCGCGGTCGCTCTCAATCACCTCGATCTCTGGGTCCGACGCGGAATGCCGAACCTCGTGCTCGAGTACCCGCATCGCCTCGGCGCGGACGTGGTCGGCGAGGTCGATTCGCTCGGGGCGGGCGCCCGGGGGGTGAAGGTCGGCGATCGCGTCGTCGTCAGCCCGGGTATCACGTGCGGCGTGTGCGAGCGATGTTTGTCGGGACAAGACAACCTCTGTCGCCGCTACGCCATCCTCGGTGAGCACACGCACGGGGGGTACGCGCGCCACCTCAACGTGCCCGACACGAACCTCCTCCCGTACCCCGGCGACCTCCCGTTCGCGCAGGCCGCGGCCGTGCCGCTTGTCTTTCTGACCGCCTGGCAGATGGTGGTCGACAAGGCGCGCGTTCGCCCCGGGCAGACGGTCCTCGTGCAGGCTGCGGGCAGCGGCGTCTCGAGCGCCGCGATCCAGATCGCCAAGCTGCACGGTACACGCGTGTTCGCGACCGCCGGGAGCGACGCCAAGGCCGAGCGCGCGCGGCAGCTCGGCGCCGACGAGGTCATCAACTACAAGACGCACGACTTCGTCGCCGAAGTGAAGCGCCTCACGGGCAAGCGCGGGGTCGACGCGGTCATCGAGCACATCGGCGGCGACGTCATGTCCCGGAGCGTCCTGGCCACCGCGAGCGGCGGTCGCATCGTGACCTGCGGCGCGACGGCCGGCTCCCAGCCGAAGATCGATCTCCTTCACGTATTCTATCGGCAGATCGAGATCCTCGGCTCGACGATGGGGTCCAAGGGGTCGCTGTTCGGCATCCTCGAGCACGTGAAGGCCGGGACATTGAAGCCGGTCGTCGATCGTGTCTTGCCCCTCTGGGAGGCCGCCGAGGCGCATAGCGCGCTCGAGTCGCGCGAAGTGTTCGGCAAGATCGTCCTCGAAGTCGATTGATGGCGATGTTGCGGCCCACGAGCTCGGCGGTCCGGCGGCTCGCGAGCGCGGCGCGGGATGCCGCGCTCCTCGCGACCGCGATCCTCGCGCTCGTGGGTCTCCTCGCGGGTGCGGTGCGCGTGCTCCCCTGGTTGCTCGACCCCGCTGTTTCCTGGCGCGTGGCCGCCCCCTTCGCTCGTGGCCTCGCGGCCGTTTCGTTCGAGGCGGCGCTCCTCGTGGGTTGGCCCATCGGCTGGTCGCTCGCGTGCTTCCGGTTCGTCGAGCGTGGAGAGGCCCGCGTCCTCCAGACCCTCGGGCAGCCGCCGTTCGAGACCGTGGCGCGCCTCATGCCCCGCGGCACTCCGCTCGCGCTCGTGCTCGCCGCGGTGGCCCTCGTGTATGGGAGCGACGCCAGCGCGCCGGGTCGCGTGGTCACCGAACTCATCGCGCGAGCCGAGGCGTCGTGCGAAGACGCACGCGCTCCGGTGACGTACTCGATCCCGTTCACCGACCTCACATGGCTCTGCGCGCCGGGTCGCGCGCCCCGGGTCGTCGGGTCGGGACCGGGACAGCCCGCCGGCGTGACGCTGACCGCGCGCGCTGCCAAGGTTGCGGGCGACTTCCGCGCCTTCGAGCTCGACGACGCGCAGGTGCTGCTCCCGTCGAGTCCGGCCGTCCTCGTCCACGTCGGGTCTCTGTCGATGCACGGCATGGCGCCGTGGGCTCGAGCCTCGACCCTCTCGGCGCCGCTGCGCGCGCTCGTCCTCGGGCTGACCGCCTGGCTCTCCGCGTCCGTCGCCGCGTTCCTCACCTTGCGCCGCACCGCGCAGACGCGCGCGCATGCGCTGGTTCTGGGCGCCGCGGGACCGATTGCCGCGCTCGGACTCATCCGACTCTTCGAGACCTCCGACGCGCGGCCCTGGGTATTTTCCGTGGTCCCGCTGGCCGGATGCGCCGCGACGCTCGTGGCCGGCGGGGTGGCCTCACGCTTGCGAGGGCGTCGTCACGCTGCTACCAGTCACTAAAGGGTGTGAACAATGGGCAACATCGGCCCCATGGAAATCCTGCTCATCGCGCTCGTCGCGCTGCTCCTTTTCGGCGCGGGCCGCATTGCCGACATCGGCAAGGGGCTGGGCCAGGGGATCAAGAACTTCAAGCAGGGCTTGAAGGAAGCCGAAGAGATCGACGCTTCGAAGAAGCCGGAGCAGCTCCCCCCTGCGAGCCCCGCGTCGACCGTGAAAGAAGACGGCGGCGCGAAGGCGTGACCTTGCCGCAGCTCGGGTGACGAGCTAGACGGGGCGCGTGCCTCGCAATTTCGCATCTCGGTTGAGCGTGGTGGCCCCGAGCATCACGCTGGCAATGAACTCCAAGGCTCTCGAGCAGAAGGCCAAGGGCGTCGACGTCTTTGCCTTCGGCGTGGGCGAGCCCGACTTCGAGCCGCCCGAGGCCGTGCGCGAAGCGGCCAAGCGCGCCATCGACGCCGGCTGCTCGAAGTACACCGCGGTGACCGGGGTCCCGGCGCTCAAAGAAGCGATCTGCGACGCGACGGAGCGCTCGCGCGGCTGGCGCCCGAAGAACGAGAACGTCTGCGTGAGCGTTGGCGCCAAGCATACGCTCTTCAACCTCGCTCTCGCGCTCTACGAGCCGGGCGACGAGGTGATCATTCCGAAGCCCTACTGGGTCAGCTACCCCGAGCAGGTGCGCATCGTCGGGGCGACGCCCGTGCTCGTCGACACCCGCGAAGAAGACGGGTGGAAGCTCCCTCCGGCGGCCCTCGAAAAGGCCCTGACGCCCAAGACCAAGGCCGTCATCCTGTGCACGCCCTGCAACCCGACGGGCCTCGCGTACACCGAAGAAGAGACGAAGGCGTTGATCGACGTCATGCGCAAACACGACTGCTGGCTCATCGTCGACGAGATCTACGCCGAGCTCATTTACGAGGGGCTGAAGTTCGTCTCCGCCGCGAAGATCGCGCCCGACCTCCGCGATCGCATGATCGTGGTCGACGGCGTGTCGAAGACCTACGCCATGACGGGGTGGCGTATCGGCTGGGCGCTCGCGCCCGCGCCGCTCGTCAAGGCGCTCGACGTCGTGCAGGGTCAGAGCACCACGAACCCGACGGCGGTGGCGCAGCACGCGGCCATCGCGGCGCTCAAGGGTTCGCCTGATGATTTCGCGCGCATCCGGGCCACGTTCGAGAAGCGCCGCAACGCGATGGTCGCGGGCCTCACGTCGATTCCGGGCGTCAAGTGCCGGAAGCCCGACGGCGCGTTCTACGCCTTCGCCGACGTGCGCGGTCTCTACGGGCTCGACTGGAACGGCAAGAAGGTCGCGACCGACGAAGACGTCGCGTTCTGGATGCTCGAGAAGGCACACGTCGCCGCGGTGCCGGGCAGCGGCTTCGGGGCGCCGGGATACGTTCGCTTCAGCTACGCCGCGAGCGAGGAGCGCATCGCGGCCGGTTGCGCGTCCATCCGCGCGGCTGCAGCCGCCGCGCGCTGATTGGTCACGTTCGAAGCGAGCCGGCAGCTCCCCTCGAGCTCCCCATCCGGGAGCACGCGGACTCGCAGACGGGCCGCAGAGTTGCTCTAACGACGTTGCTCTCGCCGCCCGACGGGCCTAGACACTCGTCATGCCGATCGCGAGTGTCGACCCCCGGAACGGAGAGACGCTTCAAACCTTCGCTGCACTGACCGACGCGGAGATTTCCGCGAAGATCGAAGCGGGGCACGGTGCCTTCCTGGGGTGGCGGCGCACGACCTTCGCCGCTCGGAGCAAGCCGATGCTCCGCGCCGCGGAGATCATGGAGGCCGAGAAGGAGACCCTCGGCCGGACGATGACCGAAGAGATGGGCAAGACGCTCGTCTCGTCGATCGCCGAGGCCGAAAAGTGTGCGAGGGCGTGCCGCTACTACGCCGAGCATGCCGAGTCGCTCCTGGCCGATCAGGTCATCGCCACCGAGGCGGAGTCGAGCTACGCACGGCACCTTCCGCTCGGCGTCGTCCTTGCCGTGATGCCGTGGAACTTTCCCTTCTGGCAGGTGTTCCGCTTCATCGCGCCGACGCTCATGGCGGGGAACGCGGGCCTGCTGAAGCACGCGTCAAACGTTCCGCGATGCGCGCTGGCCATCGAAGACGTGCTGCTCCGTGCCGGCTTCCCCAGGGGACTCTTCCAGACGCTCCTCATCGGCGCCGGCGCCGTGCCGCGCGTGCTCGACGACCCGCGCGTGGTCGCGGCCACGCTGACCGGCAGCGAGCCCGCCGGGGCGGCCGTCGCCTCGCAAACTGGAAGGCTCATCAAGCCCACGGTGCTCGAGCTCGGCGGGAGCGACCCCTTCATCGTGATGCCGTCGGCTGATCTCGAGACGGCCGTGAAGACGGCGGTCAACGCGCGCACGCTCAACAACGGGCAGTCGTGCATCAACGCGAAGCGCTTCCTGGTGCACCAGGACGTCTACGCGAGGTTCGAGCGCGACTTCGTCGACGCGTTCGCCAAGCTCCGCATCGGTGACCCGATGAAGGCCGAGACCGAGATCGGACCGCTCGCCCTCGCCTCGGTGCGGAGCGACGTCGTGTCCCAGGTCGAGCGATCGGTGAAGGCGGGGGCGAAGCTCCTCACCGGTGGGGTCGCGCTGGATCAGAAGGGCTGGTGGTTCCGGCCCGGGATCCTGAGCGAGATCCCGCAGAGCGCCCCGACGTATCGCGAAGAGGTGTTCGGCCCGGTCGCGCTCCTCTTTCGCGTCGACGGCCTCGACGCCGCGATCGCGCTCGCGAACGAAAGCGAGTTCGGTCTGGGCAGCAGCGTGTGGACGAACGTCGGCATCGAGCAGCAGCGCTTCATCGACGAGATCGAGGCCGGCCAGACGTTCATCAACGCGATGGTCTCGAGCGATCCGCGCCTGCCCTTCGGAGGCGTGAAGCACAGCGGCTACGGCCGCGAGCTCGCGACCGAGGGCATCCGCGCATTCGTGAACACCAAGACCGTCTACATCGCCCGCCCGGCGAAGCACACCACGCAGCACAGCGAGTAAGGGTCTCCGGACACCTGCTCGTCGGGCCGGCGGCTCCTCCGCTCACCGCGCGCCACTATCCATGGCTTCGAGAGCGAGGCCACTGCAGCCCGCCGACCGCGCCGTTGATCACGGCGCTGTCGAAGCCGAAGAGAAAGCCGCCCAGCGCCGCGGTGGTCGCGGGGAATGTGACGTACCTCGTGCCGTGCGCGCCGCTCTCTTTCATCGGGGCGCCGGCGAGTTTACACGCTCCGAAGGGGCGTCGCGCCCGCCTCTCTCCCAGCCCGCGCGCGAGAGGCTACTTGCCCTTCCTGGGAGGCGCGTTCGAGTTCGAGTTCGAGTTCGCCTTTGCGGTCGCGGCGGCCTTCTTCTGGTCCTTGCCCGCCGCGTCTTGTTTCTTGGATTTGTCTTTGGCCTTCGGTGATTTGTCGCCCATCGAACCAGCGTACGCTCATTCGACCCCCGCGACGCGCCGTTCCTTCGCGGGCGGGCCGCCGCCTCGCCTCGCTTCGGCGCCGCGCCGCGTTCATTGCGCCGCGAGGGCGCGGAGCAGCTCGGGGCGGCCTTCGTACGCCGCCGTGCACGGCTGGCCCTCGGCCCAGTAGAGCCGGCTCTCTTACGACGCGCTCGGTGCAGAAAGCACCGCCGACGAGCTATGCTTCGCCGGAGAGCCGAAGAGAGAGCTGGAGTCCCGCCATGCCCGAAGACCGCGCGTCGTTCTCGCGAATGGACCAGAGCACCCGAGCCGAGTGGATGACCATCGGCCGCGCGACGGCCGAGCTCCAGTCTAGCGTCGCCGATCGAGTTGTCTCGATGCTGCGGGGCTTCGATCAGCTCTATGCCGGCTTCGCCGTGAGTCAGCTCCATCATGCCCTGCAAACGGCGACCATGGCGCGCCGCGCCAACGCATCCGACGAGATGGTGCTCTGCGCGCTTTGCCACGACATCGGCAAGCACGTATCGATCGCCAACCACGCGGCGATCGCGGCCGAGATCCTGCGCCCGTACGTCTCGGACGACGCCTACAAGATCGTCCTGACGCATCAGCAGTTCCAGGGGCGGCACTACTACGAGCACTTCGGCAAGAGCAGCACCCTTCGCGAGCGCCACCGCGCCGAGCCATGGTTCGCGCTCGCGGAGCGATTCACCGAAGAGTGGGATCAGGCCGCGTTCGACCCGGCGTATCGCGTCTTGCCCCTCGCGGAGTTCGAGCCCCTCGTGCGCGCGACGTTCGCGAACTATCCAACGGGGTATTGACGCGGTAAGAGCTCGGCTAGACTCGACGCGTCACCATCGCCAGGTCATGTCGACGGAGCCGCCGCCCGCGCTCGGCGAGAAGGCCACCTTGGCGGGGGTGTCTTTCGGCGCCGTCACGTACCGACGGGCGACGCTCCGCTCAGCCTCCACGCGCTCGACACGGTCGACGTGCTTTCAGGAGCCGCCGCGTTCGAGCCGGAGCGCGTCGCGAACGAGGCGGTCGACGTCTTTCGGGTCGTCGGTCGTGTAGTACCCGCGGATGTCGCCGCGCGGGTCGACGAGAACGAACCAGTCGCCGTGCGTCACGTCGTAGTCGCGAGTCCCGTCGTTCGTGGTCGGCAGCTTCTCGAGCGCCACCTTGAAGCCTGTGACGACGGTGGCTTTCACGCTGTCGACGGGGCCGGTGACGAAGGACCAGTGCGCGGGATCGGCGTCGGCGTGGGCCGCGTAGGCAGCGAGAACCGCGGGCGTGTCGTTCTCTGGATCGACCGAGAAGGAGACGAGCCGCGCGTTGCTCCCTTCGCGCGGGAGGCGCCCCTGCAGATCGGCCATGCGCGCCGTGAGGCGAGGGCATGATGCGGCGCACCGCGTGAAGATGAAGTCGACCACGCTCACGTGGGCGAGCATCGACGCATCGGTGAACGGCGCCCCGATCTGGTCGACGAGCTTGAAGGCCGGCACGTGGCCATACGACGCGAGCGGCGGAAGCGGCCTGTAGTGCCGCGCGTAGTACGCGAGGCCCATCACGACCACCAGGCCCATGACGAGGACGATCGCGCGCGCCCGCAAGCGCCGGCCCCAGTACCCGGGCGACTCCTCGTCGTACTTGCCGCCGCCTTTGCCCGTCACGCCCGAGCGACCAGGAGGGCGACGAGCAGCGCCGGGAGGTAGATGACCGAGAACGCGAAGACCCCCTTGGCCCAGCGGCGCACGTCGAGCCGAGCCGTGCCCCGGACGCCGCGGAGGGCGAGCGCGAGGAACGCTGCGCCGAGCACGGTCGCTGCGGGGAGGTAGTACGCCCCCGCGAGACCGAACGGTACGAAGAGGAGAGACATCGCCACGAGCAGGACGGCGTAGAGCGCGACCGTGTGGCGCGCGGCCCGCTCGCCGTGCTGCACGCTGACGACCTGAAGGCCCGCGCGCGCATAGTCTTCGGCGCGGAAGATCGTGATCGCGGCGAAGTGCGGGATCTGCCAGAGAAAGAGGACCCCGAAGAGGAGCAGGCCGCCGAGGCCGATCCCGCCCGTGACCGTGGCCCAACCGAGGAGCGGGGGGATCGCCCCGGGCACGGCGCCGACCAGCAACGCGAGGTGGGTGTGTCGCTTGAGCGGCGTGTAGATCGCGACGTAGCTGACGAGCGAGGCAAGCCCGAGGAGCGCCGTCGCGATGTTCACCATGAAGAGCATCGGTACGGCGACGACGGCAAGCGTCAGACCGAAACCGAGCGCGACGTCGGGCGAGAGGCGGCCGGCAGGCAGCGGCCGGTTGCGCGTGCGGGCCATGAGGCCGTCGGTGTCGCGCTCCCACCACATGTTCAGGCTGTTGGCGGAGCCCACGATGAGAGCCGTTCCGACGAGCGAGAGGAGCTGCGTTCGGGCTGCGACGTGGCCTGGCGCGAGGGTGGCGCCGGCCGCTTCGGTCGCGAGGACCATCGCCGTGATGCGCGGCTTGGTGAGCGCGACGAGGTCGCGGCCGACAGCGAGAGTCCCCTGCGAGCGCGCCGGCGCCTCGGGCGCCACGACAGACGGCGTCTGCGCCGCAGCAACGCCGCTGGCGCCAGTACCGGACGCGGCGCGGTCGAAGCCCGTCGAGAGAATCAGCTCGGTATTCGCCACGCTCGCAGGACCTCGTTCTCGAAGAGCCTCGGGAGAGCCGGAGTTTTAGGGCTCGGCGCTCATCTCAGCAAGCGGTGTGCGACAGACCGCGACGATCGGTCACGGGACCGGATCAGCGATGGAAGGCGCCCAAGTCGACGCGCGACCTACCAGGCGAGGGCGCCCACTGTCAAGAGCCGGTTCAAGAGCCGGTTCAAGAGCCGGTTCGAGAGCCGTGTGCAGGTCATGTCTCGCCCGGCGGGTCGCTGCCCTTGCCCGTCTCGACGCGCATCGCGCTACGGATCGGGGGCGCGGGATCGGTGGACGGCGGGGCCGCCGCGGCTCCGTTCGCCGACCGGACGGGCGCCTTGGCCACGCCGCCGGCATCTTCGATGCGGACCTCGCGCTCACGGATGAGCGCGCGCCACATGGCCTGCTCGTCGCCGCGAGCGAGGACCGCCCAGAACGACGCAACGACGGCGCACAGGGCGCGGAGGGGGGCGTCGAACGCTCCGCGCGAGACCAGGGCGAGAGCCAGTGCCGCCAGCACCCCGGCGCCGTGGCGCGGCTGAACGGCGACGGCCAACGCCAGCAGCAGCGACGCCGGCACGAGGAACGTGGCCAGCGCGTCGAGCCCGAATGGCGGCGGGACGCCCGGAGCGTCGGCGAGGGCGGTGTGCAAGACGGACTGCCAGAGCTCGGCGTCGGAGTGGACCCCGCGCGCCACGCCCCAGGTGAGCGCGACGGCGCCGCCGAGGGCCAGAGTCGAGCCCAGCTGCCCCGGGCCGCCGCCGCGGCTCCGGGTGCCGAGCCAGACGACCGCGAGCAGCTGGCCCGCGGCCTCGAAGAGGACGCCGGCGGTCGCGAGTCCGCGGCTCATCGAGAAGAGGCGCACGCTCGCCGTGTCGCCGGCGTGGATCGCGAGCGACCACGCGCCGAGCCGTGAGATGGCCGCGAAGGCGAGCACGAAGAGCAGCGCCGCCGAGACCCGCGTGTGTGGCGCGCCTGCGGACGCGTACGCCGCGGCGATCGACGTGACCACCGCGCCGATCGTGATGATGCCCGCGAAGAAGGGCGGGACCCGGTCGCGGAGCCCGTACGACGACACCGCCACGACGAGGGCCCCGCCGAAGATGAGCGTCGTGCGCGTGGCGACCGAGACGGTGTGGGCTCGCAGCAGCTCGATCGCTCCCCAGATGCCCAGCGCGAGCAGCAAGAGCAAGAGGAACACGGCGAACGCGCCCGACGCCCAGTCGAGCGCGACGACAATCGACTCGCTCGCGTTGCCGCGAACGCCGGGCGCAACGATGACCCCGATGAGACCGGCCATGCCTGCCGCGATCGCGGCAGCTCGAAGCAGCCACCCGGCCGACGGGACAGACGACGAGGGCCCCGGCAGGCGCGATGACGGCGGCGGTCGCTCGTCGATTTTCGCGGGCGGCGTCGCGTCGTCTTCCGCCGAGGCGTCCCCGCGCATCGCGTCGGTCGCGTCGGCCATGCTCATCCCGTACTCATGCGTGCGGAGAGCCTAGTACAACGAAGGGCCGTGATAGAGCGCCGAATGGCCCATCATGGCCCTGGCCCCGCGGGGCGTCGGGATCAGCCACCCTTCGCGCGCGTCGTTCGGGCTCGACGGAGGGGCACCGCGCTCTCGCGCCGGGCCCGCCGGGGGCAGCGCAGGCGGCTGCGTCTCTTCTTTGGTGGGCGGGGGGCTGTTCAAGATGAACGGGGACGCGCCCTGCGTGGAGCACGCGAAGACCTCGTCGCGATGGAACTCCCAGTGGAGGTACACGTTTCCGTCGGGCGAGATGATCGCGCTAGGTGCGGGACCGAAGGGCTGGGCGCGATCGATGGCGTCGAGCGCCGCGATGTCGAACGCCGTGAGGCCGCTGGTCTTGACGATGCCCATGCGACGGAGGTGCCCTTCCTTCGTGAGCACGATCTCGAGGCGCGTCACGAGGTGCTGGTCGTTCATCGGGTGGCTCGGAGGGAGGCTGTCGAGCGACTCGAGGAACCCGTCGGCGAAGATCGGGTGGATGCGGTTGTGCATCCCGTTGAGATACGACGCGAACGGGACGCGAGCGGTGTTGAGCGAGGTCTGGTTCCCCGGCTTCACGCTCGATACGTAGTTCTCGATCGCGCTGCGCCAGCGGTCGAAGTTGGACGCGACCCACGAGCCGCGGTGCTCGCTCTTTCTGCGCTCGCCGTCGGCCTCGCGCAGCTTTCGGAGGTTGTCGAGCCCGACGATCGACGCGACCTGCACCTGGGTGAGGTTGGCGTTGAGCGAGCCCGGCGCCGCGCTCTGGCCGAGGCCAGGGGTCGACCACATCTTGCCGCCCGGCAGGCTGGGCATCGATGACCCCGCAGTCGGCTGCGGCGTCGAGCCCTGGGGACCACCCGGCCGAGCAGGGTTGAAGCTCCAGTTCCCGTCGGCCCCGCTCTCGACCTCGGGCGAGGGCGGAGTCGCTCCTCCCGGAGTGGCCTGCGGCGCCTGCGCAGACGAGGGCTGGGAGTCGTTGCTGGGCGCGCGCTGCCCGCCCTGCGCCGGAGGAGCCGCCGCAGCGGTTCGGCCGACCTGAACGTCGACCTTCGGGATCTTCGGCTCGTGCACGACGTCGAAGTCGGTCCCATGCTCGCCGGGCGCACGGTTCTTCTCGCCCTTGTGCGCCTCGCTCTCGGCGATGCGCGTCGTCTCGCTGTCACCCGGGGCCTGTTCGGCGCTCTTGTGGCTGCCGCCCGGGTTCGGCTCGGCGTCGTCGCGGTCGTGCGACGTCTGCGTCGCGCGCGTCTCTTTGTCGACGTGGTTGGCCTCGTCGGCGATGAACTTCGCCGTCGGGTTGTCTTCCTGATCCGCCTTGGCGTGCTGGCGCACGGCGATCCGCCGGTCCTTCAGCGGCTCGTCGGGGAGAGCCTTCGTCTCGGCCTTCTTCTCGACCACGACGACTTTTTCTTCCTTCTTCTTCTCCTCGGGCTTCGGCTTCTCGAGCGGCTTCTCGGTCGCCACGGGCTTGGGCTTGGGCTGCTGCTCCTCGGGCGGGGGCGGTGGAGGGGGCGGCGGCGGCGCTTCTTCTTTGGTCTCTTCGCCCGGTTCGCCCAGCGAGACCTCGAATGTCTGATCCTCGCGCTTCGCCAGGTTGCTCGCCGCGTGCGACAGCCGGAGCAGCTCCGAGCGGTCGTCGTGGACCTGCGCGACGACCAGACCGCCCGTGCCGAAGAGGAAGTGCGCGCAGATCGCCGCGCAGATCCACAGAGCAAGGGGGATGGTGACGTCGCGCGTCCGCATTGCCGTGGTCGGCGCCTCTCGAGTGCGAGACAGTTCGAGTACCAGCGCGGCCGTCGTGAGACAGCCGCCGTTCCCTACAAGTTACGTACCTGAAGCCAGGGCGTCGAGGCGCGCCCAGGAAGTTAACACGTCCCCCCGACCGGCGCTGGCCCCAGGAGTCACCCCAGCCGCAGAATACGGCCGCGCCGAGGCGCTGACTCCGCGGATCCCCCCGTCGCGGAGGGCGAGCGGGCGCCAGGGGACGCCGCCGGACAATGTGTCCCACCACCACCACCTCGAGTCGCGAGCTCGCGTCGCGTATCGCACGCCAGCGCTGCCCGGCTCACCCGGCGCCTGCGGGCCGCGCGACCGGGCGCGAAGCGCCGTGTGGTAAACCTCCGGGGGGCATGCCCGGCGCTTACGAGATTCGCGGCGCGGTCGCGGCCGATGAAGATCAGCTCCTCGAGGTGGCCCACCACCTGAACACGGTGAACCTGCCGGCCGACCGCGACGAGATCCGCGGGATCCTCGATCTCTCACAAAAGAGCTTCAACGGCGCCGTCAAGGATCCTCGCCGCCGCGAGTACGTCTTCGTGCTGGTCGATCTCGATGCGCAGCGCATCGTCGGAACGTCGATGATCATCGGCCAGCTGGGGCGCCGCGACGCGCCCTACGTCTACGTCGACGTCTCCGAAGAAGAGCGGTACTCAGCCACGCTCGACCGGCATTTCCGGCATGTCGTCTTGAAGATTGGATACTCGTACAACGGCCCGACCGAGATCGGAGGCCTCATCGTGAGCCCCATGTACCGGTCGAAGCCCGAGCGGCTGGGGCTTCTCGTCTCGTACGTACGTTTTCTCTACATCGCGATGCACCGCGATTGGTTTCGCGACGAGCTCCTCGCCGAGCTCTTGCCGCCGCTCGAGCCCGACGGCACGTCGCACCTGTGGAACGCCGTCGGCCGGAAGTTTACCGAGATGACGTACGCCGAGGCCGACCGGCTCTCGAAGAAGAACAAGGAGTTCGTCAAAGGCCTCTTCCCGGAGGGGCCCGTCTACGCGTCGCTCTTGCCGGACGATGCGCAGAGCGTCATCGGAAAAGTGGGGGCGCAGACGCGCGGGGTCGAGAAGTTGCTCGAACGGATCGGCTTTCGGTACGCCTGGCGCGTCGATCCCTTCGACGGGGGTCCGCACTTCACGGCGCCGACCGACGAGGTGTCGCTGGTCCGCGCGTCGCACGCGGCCCGCCTCACGCGCCTGCTGCCCGCGGGCGAGCACGTGAAGACGCGCGCACTCGTGGCCGTGGAGCACGCAGAGCCGCCGTTCTTTCGCGCAGTGGCTGCGCCCTGGCGCCGCGACGCAGCGGGCGGCGCCGAGCTTGGCGCCGCCGCCGTCAAGGTTCTCCGTGTCAGCGAAAACGACAGCGTCTGGGTCTTGCCGCTGGAGTAGCCTTCGACGTTCGCGACGCGATGCCGCGTGGAATGAAATCGACCGTTCGATCGCTCGCTCGAATTGCGGTGTTCGTCGCGGGGGTGGCGCTGCCGACCGTCGCGTCTCGCCGTGCCTCCGCCGCGAGCATCGGGGTTCGCTTGTCGGTCAACCGCGCGCCCGACGCCGGCGATTGCCCCGACGCGGGGCGCCTCGCGGCTGGCATCGCGCGCGCGGGGCACCGGTCGCTTCCGAGCATCGCCCCGAACGCGGAGGCCCGACTGCGCTTCGAAGTCGACATGGCGCGGAGCGCCACCGGCTACGCCGCGACCGTTCGCATTCTGGGCGCGCGCATCGGCGTGCGCCAGATCGAGCACACCGGCGGCACGTGCGCGCCGCTCGCCGACGCGCTGGCCGTCGCGCTCGTCGTGGTGATCGACGACGTCGAGCAAGCCGACGCGACAGTCACGGAGGCGACGACGCCCTCGCCGTCCACGCAACCCGCGCAATCCGCCGAGGCGCCGGCGCCGCCCCCCCCTCCGCCGCCCCCGCCCGCGCCGCCCGACAAAATCGAGAGGCGGGACAACCCGACGCCCGACCTCGTGCTGGTGCCGTCGCGAACGGCCGACAACAGCGCCTTCTTCGAGCTCGGCGGGAGCGGCCTCTTTTACACCTTCAACTTCGAGCACATCTTCGGCGATTCGAACGTGAGCCTGCGCATCGGCTTCGGATACATCCATCTCGACGCGGACCTCGCCGGCAACACCTTCAACGAAGAAGACATCAGCGTGCCGATGGTGGCGAGCTACTACGTCGGCAAGAGCAGTCACAAGCTGCAGCTCGGCGCGGGCATGCTGCTCCTCTACCGGCAGGGCGATCAGGGCAGCAGCGATGGGACGACCACGTCGCTGCTCGCCACCGCCATCATCGGGTACCGGTACATCCCCGAAAACGGCGGCATCAACTTCGGAGTCGCGTTCACGCCGTGTTTCGGCCAGGGCATCGCGCTCCCCTGGGGCGGCGTCGACTTCGGCGTCGGCTTCTAGGCCCTCGATGTGCCAGACTCGCGGCCGATGACGCGCGCGAGCGAACACTCCAACGGGGCTTCCACACGGGAGCGCCTTGCTCCGGCGGCGGACGTCGAGGCGATCGATCTGCGAACGCGCGACGGCTGGTCGCTGCGCGCCGAGGTGCATACTCCGTCCCGAGAATCCGTGGGTGTCGCCGTCCTGGCGCACGCGCTCATGGCGCGGCGATCGGAGTTCGCGCGCCCCGCCTCGGGAGGGGTCGCTGCCTTCCTCGTCCGGCGAGGATGGCGCGTCGTCGCGTTCGACTTCCGCGGGCACGGCGACAGCCATCCGCCCCCGCAGAGGCGCGCCGCCTACGGGTACGACGAGCTCGTGGCCGGCGATCTCGCCGCCGTCTGCGCGTTCGCACGCGAGCAGGCGAACGGCGATCCCGTGGTCGTCGTGGGGCACTCGCTCGGCGGTCACGCGGCGCTCGTCGCCCACGGCTCTGGCGCCGCCGAGGTCGACGGCATCGCCGGTATCGCCTCTGCGCCGCCCTTCTTGCGAGACCACGAGCCCTCGCGGGCGCGCTGGCTGCTCAAGCGCGCGGCCTTCGCGTCGATGCTCGCGATCTCCCGGCGAGCGCACCGCTTTCCCGCGCGCGCGTTGCGCCTCGGCAGCGACGACGAGACGCTCGAGTCGTGCGAAGACTTCGAGCGCTTCGCGCGTACGGGGCGGTGGGTGAGTCGCGACGGCCGCGTCGACTACCTCGAGGCGCTCGGAAGCGTTCGCATCCCCGTGCTTCAGGTCGTCAGCGTGGCGGACCGGTTCGAGTGCGTCCCCGAGTGCGGCGAGCGCTTCGTCGCGTGTTGCCGCGGCCCGCGCGAGGTCATGCGAGTCACGAGCACCCACGGCGGGGGACCCCCCCCGAGCCACATGGGGCTCGTGACCAGCGGGCGCGTGGGCGCCGTCTGGGAGAGCGTCGAGAGGTGGATGCGGCGCGTCCCCCTCAACACGACCGATGCCGACCGTCGCTCCCCTCGGCTGGGAAGATCTTCCCTGGGTTGAGCAGGTCCTTCGGGTCGAAGGCGCGCTTGATGTCGCGCTGGAGCGCGATGAGGTCGTCGCTCTGCTCGAGGCGCAGGTACTTCGCCTTCGATACGCCGATCCCGTGCTCGCCGCTCAGTGTCCCCCCGAGCTCCACGGTGGCGCGCATCAGCATCTCGATCGCTCGGTCGACGGCGGGGCGCTCGGCATCGTCATTCCAGAGGAAGTTCACGTGCAAGTTCCCGTCGCCGGCGTGTCCGTAGGCCAGGTGTCGCACGCCCGTCGCGGCGCCGATGTCGTCTGCGCGATCGAGCAACTCGACGATGCGCGTCCGTGGCACGACGATGTCTTCGCTCAGCTTGTGGCGGGCGAGCTTGCGCGTCGCCCTCGAGAGCATGCGCCGTGCGGCCCAGAGGCGATCGCGCTGTGTCGCGTCCTGCGCCACCACGACGTCGATGCAGCCGGGGCGCTCGGCGGCCACGCCGCCGAGGCGCTCGAGCACGGCCTCCGCCCCTTCGCCGTCGACCTCGACGAGAAGCATCGCGCCGGCCCGCGGATCGATCGAGACGCCCGCCGAACGCACGGCGTCGAGCGTCGAGGCGTCGAGCATCTCGAGGCACCTCGGCACGATGCCCGCGGCGACGATGTCCTCGACGGCGCCCGCGGCGGCCCGAACGTCGGAGAAGAGCGCGAGCGCGGTCGCGACGGTCGGAGGCTTGGGCACGAGGCGCAGCGTGACCTCGGTGAACACGCCCAGCGTCCCCTCGCTGCCGACGAGGAGCGCGGTCACGTCGTAGCCCGTGACGCCCTTGACCGTACGCTTGCCGGTGCGCACGACGCGCCCGCCGACGAGGCAGGCCTCGAGCCCGAGCACCCAGTCGCGCGTCACGCCGTACTTGAACGCGCGCGGACCGCCTGCGTTCTCGGCCACGTTGCCGCCGATGCAGCAGGTGTCGAGCGAGCTCGGGTCGGGCGCATAGAAGAGCCCTTCGCGCTCGACGGCCTCGTGGAGGACCGCCGTGATCACGCCGGGCTCGACCACCGCGACGAGGTTTGCGCGGTCGATCTCCTTGATGCGCGCGAGCGCGTGCGTCGCCAGGACGATCCCTCCCGCCACGGGCACGGCGCCTCCGGTGCGCCCCGTTCCGCCGGCCCGTGGGGTGACCGGCACCTCGCACGCGTCGGCGATGGCGAGGGTTGCGGCCACGTCGCCGGCCGACGCCGCGATGACGACTACGTCGGGCGGGCGTCCGCCCACGTCGCTGTCGTCGCTCGCGTAGGGAGCGCACGCGTCGGTCGACGTGAGCACCTTCGAGGGGCCGAGGCGCCTCTCGAGCTCGATCTTCGCCCGGTCGACGGCGGCGCGGCCGGGAATGCGAACGGAGGGCGCTTCGAGGAGCACGACGATCCCGAGCGTAGCTCCCCCTGGCCGAGAACGCCGGCCGGGCCCCCGCCATCTATTTATCCTCGGTGTCCTTCTTGACGTCGTGCGCCGAGTCCTTCACGGCGTCCTTCGCGTTGCGGGCGGCGTTATCGACCTTCTCGCCGGCCCTCTGTGCGGGGCCTTCATCGGTGTGATGGCACGCCGACGTGGCCAGCATGAAGCTGAGACTCGCGAGGGTCGCTGCCGAGATGGCCGGCCTCACGAGTCCATCCCCGCCCAGCATGCCTCGGGGTCCTCGAGTAACGCGCGAACCCCACCCTCGTCTTCGAGCGGCTCGCGGCGCACGAGCGTCGAAAACTCGGCCGTAACCGTCCAGTCAGAGGGCTCGTCGAGCGAATGAAGGTCTTCCAGAAGCCAGCTGTCTCGAACTCGCATGATGAGACAGGACCTATCCAAGATGCATTCCAACGCGCCGACGGGCGCGAAAGCTCGCTTTTGGCGAAAAAGCGACGCTCGACGCCCCGCCGTGTGGCGCCAATCACCTCTCGGCGTCGTGCCGTTCACGATCGCCGCCGCCGCGGCTTCCGGGCTCGTCCGCGCGATCTTGTCGACCATAAACCACGCCCCACATGTTGACGCCGATGACGAGCTCGAAATCGTCGTAGGTCACGGCCTCGAGCTTGGCGTGAACGGTGACGCAGGCTGCGTCTCCGCGGCCAATCTCCCTCTCGCTCTGGACGTGGTATGGCCTCGCCGATTCGCCGCGCTATGCTCCCGCGGCCCATCCGATGTTCGTTCCGTTCCTCTTCGAGCTGCGCAAGCGCAAGGTGAAGGTGGGCCTCCAGGAGGCCATGGCGCTCGCGCAGGCGCTCAAGATGGGCCTTCACGACAGCTCGCTCGACGGCTTCTACCACGTGGCCCGCGCGGTCTGCGTGCACTCCGAGACCGATCTCGACGCGTTCGACGAGGCGTACCTCTCCTGCTTCAAGGGCATCGCGTCGAAGTCGGCCGCGCTGGCGAACGAGCTCGAAAAGTGGCTGCGCGACCCGAAGATGCGCAAGACGCTGACGGACGACGAGCTCGCGATGCTGGAGCACCTCGACCCCGAGGCGCTGCGGAAGCTCTTCGAGGAGCGCCTCAAGGAACAGAAAGAGCGCCACGACGGCGGCAACCGCTGGATCGGCACCGGCGGAACGAGCCCCTTCGGCGCGAACGGGGCGCATCCGACGGGCATGCGCGTCGGGGCCCAGGGTGGCGGCAAGAGCGCGATGAACGTGGCCGATGCGCGCCAGTACCGTGCGTACCGGTCGGACCTCGTGCTCGACGTGCGCCAGATCGAGGTCGCCCTTCGCAAGCTCCGCGCGTTCTCGCGCGAAGGTTTCGAGCTCGAGCTGGACCTCGACGCGACCATCGACGAGACGGCGCGCAACGCGGGTGAGCTCGAGGTGGTCCTCCGCGCGCCGAAGAAGCCGAACGTTCGCGTCCTCTTGCTCATGGACGTGGGCGGGTCGATGGACCCGCACGCCGAGGTGGTGAGCCAGGTCTTCTCGGCGGCGAAGCGCGCGTCGAACTTTCGAGAGCTCAAGACGTACTACTTTCACAACTGCATCTACGGGAAAGTCTACGAGACCGACACCTTCCGCGAGGGCATCTCGCTCCACGATCTCACGCAGCACTGCACGCGCGAGTGGAAGCTCGTGCTCGTGGGCGACGGGGCGATGCACCCGGCGGAGCTCATGGGCGGCGGCGGATGGTACGGATCGAGCGACGACGGCGAGCGCATGTCGGGCGTCCGATGGATGCAAGCGCTCGCCGATCATTTCGACCGGAGCGCCTGGCTCAACCCCGACTCGCCGAGCTACTGGAAGGGGGGGACCGCCGAGATGCTGGCCGGTCTCTTTCCGATGTTCCACCTGACGCTCGAGGGCCTCGGCGAAGCGATGGCCCACCTGTCGAAGGGCGCCGTTCGCAAGCGGTGATCCGCGAGGACGCCCGTCAGAGCCTGACGTCGATGTACACGTTGCGGCGTAGCTCGCTGAGCCACTGCTTGCGGGCGCGCTCGAGGCCTTCGATGAGGGCCTTCTGCATCATGTCGTCTTTGACTTCGGTGTACGCGGGCACGCGCGCCGTGCCGAGCGGCATGAGGAGCACGATGGCCTCGTCTTGACCGAGGTTGACTGGGATCGGGTCGGACACGGTGCCCGACTTGGTCGCGCGCACGCCGTCTTGAATCGGGGGCAAGAGCGACGCGAAGGGCTGCGGGCCGCGCGAGCCGCACGACGGTTTGGTGGACACGTCGTCGCTGTACTGCGTGACTAGCTTGCAGAAATCTTCGCCGCCGCGCGCTCGCTTCGAGAGCTCTTGCGCCAGCGCCATGCGCGCGTCGAGCTGCTGCTGCGAGCCGGTCGCCGGCACCCGGAGAGCGAGGACGCGCACGTCGATCGTCTCCTGGTCGCGGACCTCTTTGATCCAGTGCTGGTACGCGGAGAGCGCGTCTTGATCGGTGACGTGAACGCGCGGCCGGACGCGTAGCTCGATGAGCTTGCCCTCGAGGATCTGGCGCTTGATCTCGTCGCGAAAATCTTGCTCGGTGAGCCCGCGCCGGAGCACCTCGCCCATGACGTCAGCCGTGGTCACCGGCCGCCCCTGCTGGGCCTGCGCCTGCGCGGCGATGTTCGCGATGCCGCGATCGATCTCTTCGGAGGCGACGGTGATGTGCGCCTTGTCGGCCTGCTGCTCTTCGAGGCGATCGTCGATCATGCGATCGAGCAGCTCTTTGTACATCTCCTGCTCCTGGACGCTGATGACGTTCGCGTCGCGCGTCTGGAGCCGGATCTGCACGCGCCCGGACGCGGCGCGGTGGAGCAGCTCGGTCCAGAGGACCGGGCGCTCCCCGATCACAGCGACGACGCGCTCGACGATCGTGGCCCGCGCCGGGACGACCGCCGCCACGATTGCCAGCGCCCAGGCGGCGAGGAGGAGTCTCGGGAACTTCACGTCCCCACGCCTTAGCACGGGGCTTCTAACGTTTAGAATACTGGAAGCGCTTGCGGGCGCCGGGCTGGCCGTACTTCTTGCGCTCCTTCTTGCGCGCGTCGCGCGTCAAGAAGCCCGCTCGCTTGACCACGCCGCGCTTCTCCGGATCGAGCGTGATGAGCGCCCGCGAGATGCCGTGCCGCATGGCCTCGGCCTGCGCGCTCTTGCCGCCGCCGGTGCACGTGGCCCACACGTCGAACTGATCCTGCGCTTCAATGAGCTCGAACGGCTGCCGCAGCACCATGCGCGACGTCTCGCGCTCGAAGTAGTCGTCGACCGGCTTGCCGTTGACGACAATGGTTCCAGTGCCCGGCTTGAGCCAGATGCGCGCGATCGCGGTCTTGCGTTTGCCAGTGGCGTACGTACGAGTGTCGGCTGTGGGCATGGTGAGCGTCGTGGCCTTACGGTGCTTGTCGGGTGGAAGGCGAAGTCAAAACTTGCGGCTTCTGCGCGCCGTGCGGGTGATCCGGCGTCACGTAGATCTTCAGCTTGGTGATCATCTGGCGCCCGAGGACGCCCTTGGGGAGCATGCCGCGCACGGCCTTCTCGACCGGGAACGTGCCGTCCCGCGCGAGCAGGTGCCGGTAGCTTTCCGCCTTGAAACCGCCGGGGATGCCGGAGTGCCGGTAGTAGAACTTCTTGTCGAGCTTCTCGCCCGTCAGGAGGATCTTGTCGGCGTTCACGACGACGACGAAGTCGCCCGTGTCTTCGTGGGGGGTGTATTCGGGCTTGTGCTTGCCGCGCAGCACGTGCGCGACCTGGCTGGCGAGGCGGCCGAGAGGCCTTCCCGTTGCGTCGATCACCCACCACGCCCGCGAGCCCTGGGCTTGCGCCTTGGTCATCACGAAGGACTTGTTGGGGGCGCGCGCCGAAAGCGTCGGCACGCGGGACTGCAACTCCGTCGAAGGCATTTCGAGAACGAACCTTTCAGCGCGAGCGACGCGCCAGCCACCGGGGACAGCGCCGGCGAGAAGGCGCGGGAACCTAGGTGGGCACGCGCCGCCTGTCAAGCGATGGCCGACGAAGGGGGCGCGCGCCGGCGTGTACTCGGGCGTGTACTCGGGCGTGTGCTCGGGCGTGTGCTCGATTGTAGTCGAAGCGCCTGAAGTCCGTCACGGAGTCACGCCCTCACGCCGCGGACCCTTCCCGGCGTGGCGCGTGGCGCGTGGCGCGTGGCTCCGGCGTGGCCAGGGCGGGGTCCACGGCGCCGCACGCGAGCCACGACAGAGGCATGATGCCACACGTCAGAAGCTCGAGCGAGGATGACCGCCATGGCACGGCTGGCGCACCCTGCGTAACGGAATACGCAAGAAAGAGCGACGATCGGGGCCTCGGCGGTCCGGATGGGTTCACTAACCCCTGCGCCGCCACGGGATTTGCCTTGTGGTTCGCGAGGTAACGCCTCCATCATGCAGCGCTCGTCCCAACGAAACCCACCCCTACGCACCTCTCCGCAACCCTCGCAGCCTGCGTCGGGGGAGCCGATCGCGGAGACGTCGGCCGTGCACCTTCTGGACGAGCCGGAGGTCGATCCAGTGCTCAATCGCCTGCACGCGAACTTCCGGGCGGTGCTCGAGCTCTCGTCGGAGTTCGCGATGGTTCACCGCCACGGGCGGATCGTGTTCGCCAACGCGGCGCTCGTCCGGGCCCTCGGGCTGGGCACCCGCGACGACTTGATCGGGACGCCCGTGGTCGATCTGTACGACGACGAGAATCTGGAGGTCGTCGAGGCTCGGGTGCTCGCGCCGCCGGACAGCACGAGTCTCCCGAGCTTCGGCCTGCGCTGGCGCGCGAAGGGCGGCGCCTTCAGGACGACGGAGGCCACGGCCGCGCGCATCGAGATGGACGGCGCGCCGGCGGTCATCGTGCTCGCGCGCGACGTGACCGAGCGCGCGGAGTTCCAGGACCGGCTCCTCGAGCGCGATCGCATGGCGGCTATCGGCACGCTCTCGGCGGGGGTGGCCCACGAGATCAACAACCCCCTCACGTACCTGCTCGTGAACCTCGAGCACGTGCTTCGCAGACTCCGCGCCGCGAGCGCCAGCGACGACCCCATCGCCGAGCTTGACGACGTCGCGGGTGACGGCATGCCCGTCCTCGTTCAGGCGCTGCAGCAGGCGGTCGACGGCGCGAACAAGGTGCGCCAGATCGTTCGCGACCTCCTGACCTTCTCGCAGGGGAGCGTCGAGCAGCGCGGCGGCGTCGACGTGCGCGGGATCGTCGAGAGCGCGACGCAGATGGCCTGGCACGAGATCCGGCACCGGGCGCGCCTGGTGAAGAGCCTCTCCGAGGTGCCCCCCGTCGACGCCAACGAAGCGCGACTCGGGCAGGTGTTCCTGAACCTGCTCGTCAACGCCGCCCAGGCGATCCCCGAGGGCCGGGCCGACCAGCACGAGGTCCGCGTGATCACGCGCACCAACGAGCACGGCAGCGTCGTGGTCGAAGTGAGCGACACCGGAATGGGCATCCCGCCCGAGAACCTGAGCCGCATCTTCGATCCGTTCTTCACGACCAAAGGCGCGACTGGGACGGGGCTCGGGCTCGCGATCTCGCACGGAGCCATCCGCAGCCTCGGCGGTGACATCAAGGTGACGAGCGTGCCCGGGCGCGGGACGACCTTCCAGGTCACCTTGCCTCCGTCGAAGTCGTGGCGGCGCGCGGCCCCGTCGAGCTCGCACGACCTCCGCACGCAGGTGCGCCGGCGGGTGCTCATCGTCGACGACGAGCCTCTCGTCGGCGAGGCCATCGCCCGCGCGCTCTCCGAGGAGAACGACGTCGAGGTCGTCACCGAGGCCAAGCAGGCTCTCGCGCGCGTGCAGAAGGGGGCCGTCTACGACATCGTGCTCTGCGATCTGATGATGCCCGTCATGACCGGCATGGACCTCTACGCCGAGCTCGTTCGCGCCGCCCCGAAGCTCGCGGGTCGCCTGGTGTTCATGACCGGGGGCGCGTTCACGCCGCGTGCGCGCGCGTTCCTCGAGAACGTGGTCAACCCGTGCCTCGAGAAGCCCCTCGACACGAGCAAGCTGAGGAGCATCGTCGCGCGGGCCGCGAGCAAGGACTGAAGCGTCCGGTCCCGCGTATACCTCGGAGTTTCATGCAGCCTTTCGGTCACGTCGGGTCTACCCTGGCGGTCCGTCTCGCACGCTCAGGGGGTCCTGAGGTCGCGGGAGCCAACGAGACTCGAGCCCGGGGGGGGACCGATGAAACCAAACACCGGCGTCGCTACGCAGCCAAATCGTGGCCAGCGAGCCGACGACTGGCTCGTGGGCGGCGGGGAGATGGGAGAGGTCGTCCGGGCGATGGACTGGGCCGCAACGCCCTTGGGAGCCATCGCTTCGTGGCCCCAGAGCCTGCGCACGACCGTCAGCCTTTGCCTGGCCTCCAACTTTCCCATCTCGCTCGCCTGGGGGCCGAAGCACGTCCAGATCTACAACGACGGCTACTGGCCGATCTGCGGGAAGAAGCACCCCGGTTCGATGGGGCAGGACTTCAGCGAATGCTGGGCCTCGGCTTGGCCGGTCATCGGAGACGCGTTCGAGCGCGCGCTCCTGGGCGAGACGTCCTTTCTCGAGGATCAGCGGATGTTCGTGGACCGCAACGGCTATCTCGAAGAGACCTTCTTCACCTTCTCGTTCAGCCCGATCCGCGACGAGAGCGGGGGCGTCGGGGGGCTCTTCCATCCGGTCACCGAAACGACGAGCCGCATGCTCGCCGAACGACGCACACGGGCGCTGCGCGACCTCGCCGCGCGCGCGGGGAAGGCGCAGTCGGTCGACGAAGCCCTGACTTCGGCCGCCTATAGCCTCGACGCTTGCAGCCTCGACCTTCCGTTCACTCTCTTCTACGTGCTCGATCAAGACGGCAGCGGAGCCCGGCTGGTGGCGAGCTCCGGCATGGCACCCGGCCTGCCGACGAGCCCCGTCGCCGTGGACCTTGCCGGCTACGACGCTGTCTGGCCGCTCTCCGAGGTCGCGACCACCGGCCAGGGCGAGGTCGTCTCCGACTTGCGGATGCGGTTCGGATGCGTCACGTGCGATCCGTACCCCGAGCCCCTGCACATCGCGCTCGCGTTGCCCGTCACTCCCCCGGGCCACGAGCGTCCTCTGGCGATCCTGATCGCGGGAGTGAGCCCTCGATCGCCTCTGAACGACGCGTACAGCGCATTCTACGATCTGCTCGCCGCGGGGGTCACCGCCGCGGTGGCGAACGCTCTCGCGCACGAAGACGAGCGGCGACGCGCGGAGGCTCTCGCCGAGATCGATCTCGCGAAGACCGCGTTCTTCTCGAACGTGAGCCACGAGTTTCGTACGCCGCTCACCCTCATGCTCGGACCGCTGGAAGACGAGCTGGCCGAACGCGACGAGCCCCTGCCGAAGGCCCGCCACGAGCGGCTCGCCACCGCTCACCGCAACAGCCTCCGTCTCTTGAAGCTCGTGAACTCGCTGCTCAACTTCTCCCGGGTCGAAGCAGGTCGGGTCCACGCTCACTTCGAGCCCAGCGACCTCGCGATGGAGACCGCGGAGCTTGCGAGCGTGTTCCGGTCGGCGATCGAGAAGGCAGGCCTCACGTTCACCGTGGACTGCGCGCCGTTGCCCGAGCCCGTCTTCGTCGATCACGACATGTGGGAGAAGGTCGTGCTCAACCTGATCTCCAACGCCCTCAAGCACACGTTCACGGGCGGCATCGGCGTCGGCCTTCGCTGGTTGAACGGCGCAGCGGAGCTGACGGTCACCGACTCGGGCGTCGGGATCCCGAAGGCAGAATTGCCTCGCCTCTTCGAGCGCTTTCATCGCGTGAAAGAGACCAAGTCGCGCACCCATGAGGGCACCGGGATCGGCCTCGCGCTGGTGCATCAGCTCGTCGATATGCACGGTGGCATCGTGCACGTGGAGAGCCAGGAGGGCGTGGGAAGCACCTTCCGAGTCACGGTCAAAGGCGGCTCCGACCACCTGCCGCAGGAGCGCATCGCGACCCGAGTCGGACGGCCCTCCATGCCGCCTCAGGTGCCGGCGTTCATCAACGAGTCGTTGAGCTGGCTACGCAGCGCTCGGTCTTCCAGTGCTCCTCCGCCGGGAGACCCGACGCGGCCGCGTGTCCTCGTGGCCGACGACAACGCGGACATGCGCGACTACGTCCGCCGCCTCCTGGCCGCGCAGTACGACGTCGTTGCCGTGGCCGACGGCGTGAGCGCCCTCGCGGCGGCGCTCGAGCGTCCACCGGATCTCGTCGTGACCGACGTGATGATGCCGGGGCTCGACGGCTTCGGCCTGCTCCGCGAACTTCGGAAGAACGACGCCACGCGCGCCGTCCCCGTGCTCATCCTGTCCGCCCGAGCGGGGGAAGACGCGTCGGTCGAAGGTCTGGACGCCGGCGCCGACGACTATCTCGTGAAGCCCTTCTCGGCTCGCGATCTCCTGGCGCGCGTGCGAACCCATCTGGAGCTCGCGCGAATCCGGCGGGATTGGGCGAGCGAGGTGAAGGCTCGCGAGGCGAGTCAGGCGGCCGAGGAGGCGCTTCGTTCGAGCGAGGGGCGGCTCCGCAGGGTGATCGACTCGGCCATCATCGGGATGACGATCATCAACCTCGACGACGGCACCCTCACCCAGGCCAACGACGCCTTCCTGCAGATGACCGGCTATTCGCGCGAGGAGGTCTTGGAGGGGCGAGTGCAGATCGCGACCATCACTCCACCCGAGTGGCAGGCGCAAGACCGGGAGGCGGCGCGCCGGCTCCGAACCACCGGCGTCCTGCCGCTTCGCGAGAAGGAGTACATCCACAAGAGCGGCCGGCGGGTGCCCGTTCTGGTGGGGGGCGCCATGCTCGAAGGGAGCGAGTGCGTCGGTTTCGCCGCCGACATCTCCGATCGAAAAGAGGCGGAAGTGTCTGCGCGGAGCGAGTTGGCCGCCCGCGAGCGAGCCGAACGAGCGCTCCGCGAGAAGGAGGAGCAGCTCCGCCAGGCGCAAAAGATGGAAGCGGTGGGGCGGCTCGCGGGCGGCGTCGCCCACGACTTCAACAACATCCTCTCGGTCGTTCTCAGCTACGCGGAGATGATCGTCGTCGAGGGTGACCCCACGGAGCGGGTACGCGAGGACATCGAGGAGATCCGCAAGGCGGGCATGCGGGGCGCGGACCTGACGCGGCAGCTCCTGATGTTCAGCCGCCAGCAGGTGCTCGAGCCGCGGCTCCTGGACCTGAATCAATTGCTCGCGGGGATGGAGAAGATGCTCGCCCGCCTGGTCGGCGAAGACGTCGAGCTGGTCTGCGTGTCCGCCCCGCTCCGCGCCACGGTCCGCGCCGATCCCGGCTCGATCGAGCAGGTGATCATGAACCTCGTGGTGAACGCGCGCGACGCCATGCCGATCGGCGGCCTACTCACGATCGAGACCCGCGACGTGATCCTCGACGACGCGTACGCCGGGGAGCACCTCGGCGTCACGCCAGGCCGCTACGTCCTCCTCGCCGTCACCGACAGCGGGACGGGGATGGACAAGGCCACGCAGGCTCGGATCTTCGAGCCGTTCTTCACCACAAAGGAAAAAGGCAAAGGGACCGGCCTCGGTCTCTCGACGGTCTTCGGGATCGTCCAGCAAAGCGACGGGAACATCCAGGTCCGCAGCGAGCTCGGGAGAGGGACGACGTTCGAGGCGTACTTTCCTCTGATCGACGCCGAGGTCGACGAGGTTCGGCCGTTCGCCCCGCGGTCGACGTCTCGCGGCACCGAGACGATCTTGCTGGTCGAAGACGAAGAGCAAGTACGCACGGTCGCCTCTCAAATCCTCAGGCAACTCGGGTATCACGTGATCGAGGCGTCGAGCGGGATCGACGCGCTCCGGCTCACCGAGGAGCACGCGTCGAACATCGACCTCTTGCTCAGCGACGTCGTGATGCCGCATATGAGCGGGCCGGAGCTGGCCAGGCGGCTCATCGCCGCAAGGCCCGCGGTGAAGACCCTCTTCATGTCTGGCTACACGGGCGACGCCATGGATCGTCACGGCGCGCTCGATTCTCCCCTCGCGTTCGTGCAAAAGCCGTTCACTCCGGAGACTCTGGAGAGGAAGGTCCGAGACGCTCTGGAGAGCCGCGAACGCAACGTGGACCATCACATCCGCGGGCCTTGATCGCGGACCCGAGATGCGAGCACGATGCGTTGCCCCGACGGGCGGGCCGCCCGCTTTCGCCTCTCAGAAGACCGGCTCCGGGAACGCAGGGCCCGGCCTCGCGAACAGAAACCCCTGGAGCAGGTCGCACCCGCCGCCCGACAGCTCGTCGCGCTCCCCGTGGGTTTCGATCCCTTCTCCAGTGACGACGATGCCCAGCTCCTTGCACATGGCGATCATCGTCCGCACGAGGGTCCGCTTCGTCGGCTCGACGTCGACGCCGCGAACCAGCCCCATGTCGAGCTTGACGACGTCGGGCTCGAGGAGCGCGAAGCTGCTGAGGCCCGCGTAGCCGGCGCCCAGATCGTCGATCGCGATCCGGAACCCGAGCCTGCGGAGCTCGGCGACCCGCGCCCGAACGTCGCCGATGCCATCCAGCGACGCCCGTTCAGTGATTTCGAGCACGACGCGGCTCGCCACCGCCGCGAGGGGCCCTCGAGCGGCGAAGAGGTGATCGTCGTGCAAGTCGCTGGGATGGAGGTTGATGAAGAGAGCCACGTCGGGCGGCAACCGTTCGATGCCCACGATGGCCGTCGCCCGGATCTTCCGGCCGAGATCGTGCACCCGGCCGAGCCGCTCCGCCGCGTCGAGGATGGGGCCAGGGTGGGGAAGGCTCTGTTCGCGCGAGCGGAGGAGGGCCTCGTACGCGTAGACGCGCCGGTTCGACCACGAGACGATCGGCTGGTAGACGACGTAAAGGGCGTCCATCGCGCGCGCGAAGCTCGCGGAGAGCCCGGCTCGGTCGCCGATGAAGCGCTCGACGCCGCCCGCGAGGTCGAGCGCCTGCCTCTTGGCCTTCGCGAGGCGATGGAGCCGAACGGCGTCCCCCGCAACCTTCACGAGCGTCTGGAGCTCGATCGGCTTCACCAGGTAGCGGAGGACCCCCCGCTCCACGGCCTTGATAGCCGTCTCTACCGAGGGGTTCCCCGTGATGAGGACGACCGGGACGTCGAGATCGTGCGTCCGCACCCGCTCGAGGAGCTCGATGCCGGTCATCGTCGGCATATCGATGTCGCTCAGGATGACATCGAACGAGGCCGCCTGGAGCGCGCGCTCGGCGGCCGAGCCATCGTGCGCCGTTTCGACCCGGTAGCCGTGGCTGGTCAGCACCCTCGCATGAACCCGGAGGAGCGCGTCGTCGTCGTCGACGACCAGGGCCCGTGGTGCGTCTTCCCGATTCTGCATGCAATCACTCGAACGGCACATCCGTCGAGAGTTCAAGGCTCTCGCCCATCGAGGCCGAAGCGGGTTGGGCAGTATGAATTGCCGTGCTCTACGCTCCGGTCACGGGGTTCGTTCCGGGATGCCGAGGTCCGTTCGGCCGCTCCGCGCCCACGGCGCCACGTCTTCGAGCGAGAGAGGCCGATCCCGCAAGAGCTCGTGGGGCTTGAACGCCGCCTTGTAGCGAAGGGACGCGCACCCTTCGACCCGGTAGCCGAGATACACGAAAGGCCGCTCGTCGCGCTTCGCGTCGTCGACGAGCGAGAGCACGTTGGCCGTGCCCAGCGAGAGGCGGGCGTACTCCGGGTCGTGGAAGAAGAAGGCCGCCGACAGAGCGCGGGGCGTCGCGTCGAAGAGCCCAACGCCGACGAGCCGCCCGTCGCGCGAGTCGTCGTAGAAGGCCGCCTCCCGCGCGCAAGGGTGGGGGAACGCGAACTCGAGGCCGTAGCGCTCGCGGGTCTGCGCGTTGGGCTCCCACCCGCGGTTGTCTTCGCGGCCGGCGTGCCACTTCGCGTAGAGCTCGAGCCGCTCGCCGTCGACGCGCGGGGCGCCGACGACCCGCCGCAACCCGGAGCAGGCCCGCGAGGCGCGCCGCTGGCTCTTCGAGGGCGCGAACTCCGCCGTCAGGACCCTGACACTCACGCACTCGGTGCACGAGGCGCAGGCGGGCCGGAAGTAGATGGGCCCGAAGCGGCGCCACCCCTTTTCGAGCAGGGAATCCATCTCGTCGACCGTCACGTCGAGCATCACGCGCACCTCGAGGCTGGCGCGCTGATCGGCCAGATAGGGGCAGGGATGGGGCTTCTCGACGATCCGTTCGAGGAGTCGCATGCTGGCCAAGGGTCTGCCATGGGGCGGCAAAGCGCGCTACGGTCTCGCGCCGCTCTTTCTGGCGGATCCGGAGCGCTCGACGCGCTTTTGAAGGACGCGCTCGTCTCATGGCCACGTTCCCAGCCCATCCTCCCGAGCTCTCGCCCGACTCGTCGCGCCAGGCCTCTTTGCCGGAGCCGGGGGGCCACGAGTCCGACACCGCCCGCGCGACCCGGCCCCGCCTCGCGTACAGCGTCGTCGTTCCGGTCTTCAACGAAGAGGGGAACGTCGAGGCCCTCGTGGCGCGCGTGGTCGCCGCGATGGAGACCGTCGGCGCTCCCTTCGAGGTCCTCTTCGTCGACGACGGGTCGAGCGACCGCACCCCGGAGCTCCTGCGCGGGCTCGCGGCGCGCGACGCGCGGGTGCGCGTCGTCCGCTTCACGCGAAACTACGGGCAAGAGGCGGCCGTCGAAGCCCTCTACCTGAACGCGCGCGGCGGTTGGCTCATCCAGATGGATGGCGATCTCCAGCACCCGCCCGAGGAGATCCCGCGCCTCATCGCCAAGAAAGACGAGGGGTACGACGTCGTCTACGGCGTGCGCGCGAAGCGGAAGGACGCGCTCTTCCGCGTGGCCGCCTCGCGCGCCATGCAGTGGACGATGCGCTCGATGATGGAGATCGAGCTCCCGGACGACGTGTCCACGTTTCGTCTGATGAGCGCGCCGATTGCCCGCCTGGTCGCCGCGTTGCCAGAGCGCCGCAAGTTCTTCAGCGCGCTGCTCGTATGGAGCGGCGCCCGGATCGGGACCGTGAACGTGAGCCATGCGCCGCGCCATACCGGCGCGACCCACTACGGGTTCACCAAGCTCTTGAACCACACCTTCGATCTCATCGTCGGGTTCTCGAGCAAGCCGCTCCGCTACATCGGGACGCTCGGCTTCGTGTTCGCGCTGGTCGGGCTCGCCCTGGGCCTCTGGGTCATCGCGCGCAAGCTGCTCTGGGACTACGGCATGATGGGCTGGCCGTCGCTCTTCGCGGCCGTCGTCATCCTGGGCGGAATGCAGCTCATCGCGACCAGCGTCATCGGCGAGTACATCGCGCGCATCTACGTGCAAGCCCAGGCCCGGCCGCTCTACAACGTGGCCGAGCGCCTGAACTTCGATCCGATCCAGGCGCCCGACGAGCTGCGCCGGATCTCGCTCGGTCCGGTGCCCGTGCCCGCGAAGGCGCCGCCGTCCGCGCCGGCGCACGCGCCCGCCGGCGCGCCGGCGAAGGGGGTCACGTCGTGAAACGAATCCTCGTCGTCGGCTGCGGCTTCCCGCAGCTCTCGCTCGTGCGCGCGGCGAAGCGTCACGGCCTCTTCGTCGTGGGCGCCGACGCGAACCCGCGGGCCATCGCCGTGCAGCACTGCGACGCGTTCGTCGCGGTCTCGACCGACGACGTCGACGGCCTGAGCGGGGCGGTCCGGCGCCTCGGCGTCTCGGCCGTGACCACCACGGGCAGCGAAGTGTCGCTCAAGGCGACGGCCGATCTCGCCCTCCGCCTCGAGCAGCCGTTCTACGCCGACCCCGAGACGGTGCGCCGCTGCCAGGACAAGGACGCGATGCGCGCGGGCTATCGTGCCGGGGGCCTCGCGGTCCCCGGCTTCGCGCGGTGCGATCGCGACGGCGACGCGCTCGCGTTCGCGCACGAGCGCGGGTTCCCGCTGGTCGTGAAGCCCGCGCGGGGGTGGGGCCAGCGCGGCGTCGCCCGCGTCGAGAACGAGAGCGAGCTGACCCGCGCGTTCGAAGAGGCGCGCGCGTTCTCCGCGAGCGCGGGCCTGCCCTCGGCGATCGTCGAAGAGTGGCTCGACGGGCGCGAGTACTCGGTCAACGGCTGGATCGAAGACGGCACGCTGGTCGGCTATTGCGTCACCGAGCGCCTGACGGTGGCCGGCCGCAGGCCGCTCGGCGTGATGGTCGCCGAAGTGTATCCGTCGGGGCTGTCCCCGGAAGACGAGGCCCGCGTCGTGCAAGAAGCCCGTCGGGGTGCGGCCGCGCTCGGGCACACGCGAGGGCCCTGTTATTCGCAGGTGGCGCTCGGGCCACGAGGTTGTTTCCTCTTCGAGACCGCGGCTCGACTCGGCGGCGGGTTCGACGCCGACGTAACCCTCCTCGCGAGCGGGGTCGACCTCTACGATCGGCTCCTCGGCGTGGCGCTGCGCGACGCGGCGCTCGAACGGCAGGGCATCGTCGGGCCCCTCCATGGCGGTGCGATCGCCAAGTTCCTGGTGGCGTCTCCTGGCGCCGTGCGCGCGGTGAACGGACTCGCCGCCGCGCGGGCGCTGCCTGGGGTGGTCGACGCCGAGGTGTTCGTGCCCGTCGGCGGGCGCGTCCTTCCGCTGACCGACAGCGCGAAGCGCGCCGCCTATGTGCTCGCCCACGGCGCCGCGCGCGACGAGGCCACGGCCCGCGCCGACGCGGCGCTCGCGGCAATCGCGATCGAGACCAGCCTCGAGGCGGGCGACGAGGCACGCACGGAGGTCAACGCGTGACGCAGTCGAATCAGGCGCACACCAACGGCACGGGATCGTCGGGCGTGTTTCAGCTGTTCCGCGAGCGCCTCTCGCGCGACGCGATGTACGGCGTCGCCTCGTACTGGGATGCGCGCGCCGGCGCCCGCAGTGGGATGGCCCGCTCGCTCTGGCCGTCCAACGCGTTCAACGTCCTGTGGGACGAGCGACAGCGCGCGATTGTCGGCCGCGTCCTGGGCGACCTCACCGGTCACCGCGTCGCCGACGTCGGCTGCGGCACCGGCCGCATCACTCGCTGGCTCGCCGAAGAGCGCGGCGCGCGCCACGTCCTCGGGATTGACTTCTCGCAGGCCACGGTCGAGGCCGCGCGCAACGAGTCGGCCGCGCTGGTGTCCTCGGGCCTCGTTCGCTTCGAGCAGGGCGACGTGGTCGCGGGGCTGGGATCGGTGGGCGCGGTGGGGTTCGACGACGCCATCGTCCTCGGGTGCCTGTCGGTCGCGTGCAGCGATCGGCCGTCGCTCGAGCGGGCCATGCTCCACGTCGCGAAGCTGGTCCGCCGGGGCGGGCGCGTACTCGTCCTCGAGCCGATCCATCGCTCGCCTCTCCTGCGGCGCGTGCTCGACCTGGGCCTCGAAGAGTGGATCGCCGCGGCGAACCGCGCGGGGCTCGAGCTCGTCGCGGCCGATCGCATGGGGTTCGTTCCCGTCCGCCTCGTCTTCAGCGTGCGCGACTTGCCGGGCGCGATCGTCGGCCCCATCTTCCGCGCGGGCGAGCGCCTCCTCGACGCCGCGCCCTGGCTGTACGCCCTCTCCGACTACAAGCTCTTGATGTTCACTCGCTCTTCGCGCCCGATCGAAGACGCGTCGGGCCCGGCAAGCGTCCCCTAGGCTCATCGCAAGCGTCCCCGTCATCGCTCCGTGTCGGTCGCCACCTACGCGCTCCTCTTCTTCGCCGCCGTCGTCGGTGGCGCCATCAACTCGGTCGCCGGCGGCGGGAGCTTCGTCGCGTTTCCGGCGCTCCTCTTCGCCGGCGTCTCGCCGGTCGCCGCGAACGCCACGAACACCATCGCGCTCTGGCCGGGCAGCGTCGCCAGCGCCGTGGCCTACCGGCGAGAGCTCGGCGACGTGAAGCGCGAGCTCGTTCCCCTCGGTACGGCGAGCCTGGTGGGCGGGATCGTCGGCTCCGTTCTCTTGCTTCGCACGTCGGACCACACGTTCGTCCTCCTCATCCCGTGGCTGTTGCTCTTCGCGACTCTCCTCTTCTCGTTCGGCGGGGCGGTGACGGGCAAGATCACGGGCGGCAAGCAGGCGTCACTCGGTGTGGCCGTTGGCGCGCAGCTGTTCATCGGCCTCTACGGCGGGTACTTCGGCGGGGGCATCGGGATCATGATGCTGGCGGTCCTCTCGCTGCTGGGAATGACCGACATCCACCGAATGAACTCGCTCAAGGCCGTTCTCGGGACGCTGGTCAACGGGGTCGCGGTGGTCACGTTCGTCGCGGCCGGGGCTGTAGCGTGGGCACCCGGGAGCGTCATGATCCTGGGCGGGATCGCCGGCGGCTACGCGGGGGCCGCCATCGCGCGGCGCGTCGAACCGAGGACGGTCCGTCGGTTGGTGCTCGCCGTCGCCTGGATCATGACAGGATATTTCTTCTTGCGCACCTATGCGTGAGAGGCTCTCCCCGTAGGATTGGATGAACCGGTGGACGACCATGGTCGCCCCCGGGCAAGCTGCACGTGGCGGACATGCCTGACGACCGAGCCGACGACCGAGTACAGAGCGCGAGCCAAGACGTGAGCGACACGAGCGTCGCCGTGGCGGGGGTTCTCTACGTCGGGCCGATGCCGTACGCGCGGAGCGGGCAAGCCGCGGCCAACGCCGTGAACCGCGCAAACGGGGCGAGCGGGGCCACTGCGGCAAACGGGATATGGGTCGGACCCGCCGCCGGATGGCGCGCCCCGCGCGGGATCCATCAGTGGGAGCGCGAGCTCTCGTTCGTGCCTCGCGCCAGCATGACGGCCGCCCTGGCCAGCGCTCTCCGGGCAACGCTTCCCGCCGAACAGATCGCGCCAAAGCGGTTCCCCATGGCGGCAAAGGCGGTCGAGGCCAGCCCGCTCCTCGGGATCTCGAGCAACCTGACGCAAGCCGTCCAGGAGCAGGGGGCGCGCGTCCACACGATCGGCGTCGATCGCGTCTCGGGCGACTTCTTCTACTTCGAAGAAGGCGGCAAGCGCGACCCCCTTCGAGTTCAGGGCAGCCTCGTCGACATGCTCGGGCCGTCGCTCGGCGCCGCTACGACGAACGCCGAGATCGTGCTGATGATGGACGGGCTGCTCGACCGCCTCCTCCTGGCGCTCTCCGAAGGTGAAGTGTCGGAGCTCGATGTCGAGCTCGCCGACGCGCTGCCTCGCCTGTCGCGTGATGGCACCGGGCTCGTGGGCACCGACCTCGAGGCCTTCGAGGCCGAGGCCAAGGCGATGGCCGCCCGGGCCGAGCGCTGGAGCGCAGCCGCCCGCGAGATCCCCGAGGCCCTCGCGGTCGCGTCGCGTCGCGGCAAGACGTCTACGGCGGTGCCCCTCTTCGGCGAGGCCACGAAAGAGACGAAGCCCGCGCTCGACCTGGTGCTCGGCGGCAAGCCATTTCACCTGTCGCCGCAGCCGATCTGGACCGTCCGCGGCGCTCCCCGCGCCGAAGAGAAGCCCGCTGCGAGGCCGGCCCCGAGCCCCGCCGTGAAGCCCGCGCCGAGCCCGACGTCCACGCCGGGCCCGGAGGCCCCACGCGTGACCGCGAAGGCCGAGCCGAAGAGCGACGTGCGCGCGGAGGCGAAGAAGGCCGAGACCCGGCGGACGCCGAGCGCTGCGCCCGTTCGCGTCGCAGCGAAGACCGAGGCGCGCGTCGACACGACCCCGCCGCCCGGCCCCATCGGGCCGCGGATGCCGTCGAACGTCGATACCATTCCGCTGCCGAAAGCCGTGCTCTCCCACGTCTCCGATCGGCCGCCGCGGGTGTCGCCGGTCCCGGCGTCGCCGGGCGGCGGAACCAAGCCGACCCCCCTGAAGACGCCGGTGCCCCCGCGCCCCGCAACCGAATCCCCGCTCGTCTCGCCGCCCCCGCCCGCGCCCACGCCCGCGCTCGCGTCCGAGACCGCGTCGGCGTCGGCGTCGGCGTCGGCGTCAGAGACTGCGTCTGTATCGGCATCCGCGCCCGAGACTGCGTCTACATCGGCGTCCGACACTGCGACCGCACCGCCCGCCGCGCCTCCCTTGCCGATCGTGCCGTCGGTCGCTTCGTCGGCCACGCGCGTTCCTGTCAGGAAGCCGTCCGCGACGTTTATCGTGGTGATGTTCGCGCTGCTCGCGATCGCGTACGTCGCGTTCAAGTCTTTCCAGTGAGCAGAGTCGCCGCTCTTCGAAGAGAGGAGGGAGGGCGCAGAGAGCTGGGTTTCGCACGTCGTGCCCATCGGCACCGCGCTGCAGACCGATCGGATGCGGGTGGCCAAGCGGCGAATCCCGCACACGGTGTGTGGGGGAACGCGCGCATTCACGGAGCGACCGTCGACGCGGTAACCCGAACGGCTCCCTCGAGGAACCCATCGATCACCGAAGCTGCCCGACCGCCTCACCCGAGGAACCACTCTCTCGGCGAAGCGGGCCAACCGGCTTCGGTGGGAGAGGCGTCGGCGAGCGAAGGGGGTCAATCGGCTTGGCTGGGAGAGGCGTCGGCGAGCGAAGGGGGTCAATCGGCTTCGGTGGGAGAGGCGTCGGCGAGCGAAGGGGGTCAATCGGCTTGGCTGGGAGAGGCGTCGGCGAGCGAAGCGGGTCAATCGCTTGGCTGGGAGACGCATCGGCAAGCGAAGCCGGTCAATCGGCTTGGCTAGGAGACTCGTCGGTCAGCCAAGCAGCCGGATCGGCTCAGCTGACCGACGAGTCTCTCGACCAGGGGACCCCGCGCCTCAGCGAGGCCGTGCGATGGGGGAGGGGCCACCTGCCGCCGGGTTCGTGAGCGAACCCACGTGCAGGGGGCGTGTCAGAACCGGCCGTCGAGCGGGCTTGGCGACGATTTCGGCGTCAGCGCGGGCGCAGGCGTGGGCGCGGAGGCCGCCGGAACCGGGGCGTGCCTCGGCCCCGTCGCCGCGTGTCTGGGGGTCGCGGACTGCATCGTCGAAACCGAGGCCAGAGGCACCAGGCTGGGGATCGGCTCCGCGAGCGCCGGGCCTCTCCCGTCGGTGTCTTGCGGTGGGGGCAGCGCGGGACCGGCGGGCGCCGGCGGCGCGGACAAAGCGTCGCCATCCGCGTGACGATCGGCTCCGGGCGGTGCGCGCGACGGTCCGCGGAGGAAGACCCACGACGCCAGGCCGGCCATCAGGGCGAATCCCGCGACGAGGCCCCACAAGCCACGCGAGCGGCTGCCGCGCGCGGAGGTGCGGCCCCAGTCCGTGGTCATGGTCCGCTCGAGAAACGGCCCGCGCTCCGATGCGCGGTGGCCGGGCTTCAACGAACTGCCCGAGATCCTCAAGATGCGCTCGATCGATCGCGCAGCGCCCGCGGGCGCGAACTCCGCGAGCGCCAGCGCGAGGTCTGCCACGCTCTGGAAGCGCATCCCGGGTTCCTTCTCGAGGCAGTGCGAGACGAGCTCTTGAAACCGGGGCGGAATGTCGGCTCTCCATTGATCGAGCGCCGGGGGAGGGTCGCTCAGGACCATCCCGCAGAGCTGCGGCAGGGTGGTCGCGTCGAAGGGGACACGGCCCGATACGAGCTCGTACAGGATGACGCCCAGCGACCAGACGTCGGCCCGGGCGTCGATCGTGCGGGACGATCGCATCTGCTCGGGAGCCATGTAGTAAGGCGAGCCCACGATGGCTCCCGTTTGCGTCATGTGGAACTCCGGCTCGTCGGGCGAGATGATCTTCGAGATCCCGAAGTCGAGGATCTTGAGGCACTCCGTGCCGTCCGGAGATCGCGCGAGAAAGAGGTTGGCCGGCTTGAGATCGCGATGCACGACGCCGAGCGAATGCGCCTCGGCCAGGCCTTCGCACGCCTCGAGAATGAGCTCGACGGCATGCTCGATCGGGAGCGGCCCTCGCTTCGCCACGTAGTCGGCGAGGTCGCCGCCCTCGAGGTATTCCATGACGATGTACGGGACGCCCGTTTCGAGGCTGCCCACGTCGACCACGCGCGCGACGTGCTCGCTCCGGATCCTGGCCGCGGCGCGGGCTTCATGCGCGAAGCGCGCGAGCATCTCCGGGCTCTTCAGCGCCTGGGGCAACAAGAACTTCAGGGCGACACGCTGCCGGAGCTGCAGATGAACCGCGGCGACGACGATTCCCATGCCGCCCTGGCCGAGCACTCTCTCGACGCGATACTTCCCTGCGAGAACGTCGCCTTCTTTGACGTCCATGAGCCGGGCTCAGCCCCCGCAGCAGCGAAACCCGAATGGGTAGGCGGTCTCGTTTCGGGGATAGTCGAACGACTCGGTGCAATACGACTGGTTGTCGATGTACGAGCCGCCGAGGAGGTGGCACGTATCCGTCGCGCCCGCGTCGGTGCTGTCGCAGCTATCGACCCACTCGGCCGCGTTGCCCTCCATGTCGAAGATGCCCGGGTAGAACCCCTGGCATCCGGCGGTGCTCCCGACCGGGGCCAGATCGCCCGTTCCCCCCGACGAGTTGCACTTGGAGCTCGAGTTCGGGTGGCTCGAGCCGCCCGGGCCGCCGCAGGCGAGGAACCACTGGCTCTTGGTCTCGACGAGGACGTCCGCGCCCGCAAGGGGACCGCCGCCGATCTTTCCACACAGGTGTTCGCCGGCCCAGGCGCAGTACGCGAACGCGTCGCACCAGTCGATGTTCGTGATCGGCCAGGTTGCGGGATTCAACGCCGCGGCGGAATCGTAGCTCTTGTTCCACGCGCAGACGCTGGGCTGCCCGGAGGTGTCGGAGCCCTTGGCGTTCAGGAATTGCTGATACTGGGCGACCGTGACCTCGGTGCCGTCGATGGTGAACCCGCTGACCTGCACCAGAGGTGGCCCTTGCAGCGCGCACTGACCCGCCGCGCACGCGGGCTGCGTGACTGGACACGTACTGCTCGCCCATTGACCCGCCGTGCAGACCTCGCGGCCCGTGGCTCCGCACCGCGTGGCGCTCGGGCTGCAGGCCGCATCGGGGCTGCTCGCGTTTCCGGTGTCCGCGGCCCCATCGGCGGGCGCCGGACCTGCATCGCCTCCAGGATTGGCGTCCGGAGGCAACGTACCGTCGGGCCCCGCCTCGCCGCTGGGCGGTACCGCGACGTCATCGCCGCCTTCGCCCGTGACGGGGGCAGGGCTGCCGTCGGAAGTTCCTGCGTCCTGGCTGCGCGTCCCGTCGGTGTCGACGATGCCCACGAGCTTGGCACACGCCACGAGCATCCCCAGGCCGAGCCCCAGAGCGGGAAGCGCCAGGGCGAGCGATCGGCGTCGACCGGGGCCGCTCACCAGGCACCTCCGACCACGACGCCGCCGCCGCGCGAACCGACGCTCGGCGCCACGCGAAGCGAATGGACGTCGGTCGACGAGGAGTGCCTGTCATGCTCCGAGCGGCCGGACAGGACGAGGTAGGTCCCCACGGCGAGCGCCGCGAGGCCCACCCCGAACCCTATATCCGAGATCGTCGCGGCCTGAGTGGCGTCGTGGCCGGCGCTCTGGGCGTCTGCCGTGCAGCCGCCGACGCAAGCGGCGTTGCGGTCGCTCCAGCGCGAGAACGCGTGGAGCCCGAAATAGCTCGCCACGCCGATCGAGGCGACGCCCACGCCTCCGACGACCCACCCCACGGTGGTGCGCGTGCTGGTGGTTCCGGTCGTATCGGTCTCGGCCGGGGCGGTCGCCGTGGCGACGGCGCCGGCGGGATGATCGGCCGCCTCGTCTTCGAGGGGCGGCACGTCGACCGCGACGCGCGCGGCGCTCGCGGAGGATACCTCGATCGAGGTCTCGAAGGGGCGCTTGCCCGGCGCTTCGGCTCGCACGACGTGCGTCCCGGGATCCACCGGCACCGCGACGCCCCACGCGACGTCGGCGAGGGGCGCTCCGTCGACCGCGATGGAGAGGCCGGGCACCCGCGCGGCGCGGGCGACCTGGACGGTCAGGCGCGCGAGCCGGCTCTCGAGCAGCCCGATATGCTGGTTGGCGAATGCCACGCGGTCGCTGCGGTTGTCGCGCTGCGCGACGACCAGCGCCTCCTTGAACGTCGTCCAGGCGAGCGCGGTCTCGCCGGCCTTCTCGTAGCAGTCGGCGAGGTTGAGCAAGGTGCCCCCGCCGGGGTCGAGCTCGTAGCTCGCCTTGAACTTCGGGCACGCCTCGGCGTATTTGCCGGCCTGAACGAGTTGCCGCGCGTCGTCGTAAAGCACCTGAGCCGCGGCCGGGTTTCGCCCCGGGGTCTGCGCCGCGACCACGCGCGAGACCGATGGGACGAGCAACCCCGCGGTCACGAAAATCAAGGCGATTGTCGCGGACGGTGCGCGCATCGGGCCCGTCGCCTACCGTACACGATGTGCGCGCGAGAAGCATTGGCCGCTCTCGGGCCCAAATGCCGCTCGATCCGAGAGAGAGATGGGCCGCAGAGGCGCAGAGGGCGCAGAGCCGTGAGATGGGTTGGTACCGAGCGAATCGCGCGCGAGACGGATGGCGTCGTACGACGCCTCGAACGACGTGACGTGGGACCCTCGCGTACGCGCCGGCTACCGGCCGTGCATCGTCGCGATCGCGATGCCCAGAGCGACCGCGATGGCGACGACCCCGAGGTTCATCATCCACGTGAACCGCTGCCGTCGCGACCGTGCTTGGTGCAGCGCGGCGAGCTCGCTCGCGTCCCGCGGGGATCGCTCGAGCGCGCGCATCGCGCCGGGCGAGGCGCCCCGGTAGCCGTCGGGTTCGCTCTCGCGGCGCTCGGCGAGCCGCTGCTCCAGCACCAGCGCGGGCAAGGCGCCCAGCCGCGAGGCGACGTCGGCGCAGAGCGCGAGGACTCGGGCGATCTCGGCGTGCTCGTCGAGCCAGCCCGTCTTCACGAAGCGCAGCTCCGTCCCGCTCAGTGTCAGTACACACGGGTGAAAGGCCAGGAGCGCCGTTCGCGTGTTCCGGTCGAGCAGCGCGCGCGCCATGTCGGACGGCGCTGCTTCGACGATGAACGAGTCGTCGAACGCGTCGTCGCCGAGCACGAGGTCGATGGCGCGCCCGTGCTCGAGGTTGCGCAGCTCGCGCGCCGTCTCGGGCCGGAGCTCCATCTCGAGCGCGGTCGCTGCGGGCACCGACGCCACGCAGACGGTTCGCTTCGGAGTGTTCTTGCCTCCCGCGCGGAGGCCGTAGCGAACCGTCTGTCCATGAAGGCGCCCTTCGATGGCCCAGAGGCCGACGCCCTGGATGGACGCGGCTTCGATCACCCGCCGAGGCTCGGCCCCGAGGGTGCGAAACGTCTCTTCGATCGCTCGCTTGCGCGCCTGCTGCGAAGCGTAGCTCGTGGCGGCGATGACACCTCCGGCGACGACGAAGACGAGGATTCCGAGCACGCCCCAATCATAGCCAAGCGGCGGCGCGCGAGGCGACCTCTTCGCCGATCGCGAGCGAAGCCGTGGCCGCGGGCGACGGCGCGTTCAGCACGTGGACCATACGCTCGGCCTCGGCGAAGGCGAAGTCGTCGACGAGCGCGCCGCTCCGCGCGATCGCCTGCGCCCGCACGCCAGCCCCCCCCGGGGCGAGGTCGCGCTCGGTGATCGCGGGGACAAGCGCCGCGCACGCCCGCGCGAACGCCGCCCGACTCACCGACCGCCACTGCTCCCCCAACCCGGCCCGCCAGTGCTTGCCCGCCATGCGCCAGAACCCCGGCCAGGTCGCCACGTCCCACGCGTCGCGCGCGTCGAAGCTCGTTCGCGTGTACCCCTCGCGCTTCAGCGCGAGCACCGCGTTGGGGCCGGCCTCGACGGAGCGCGCCTCGCCGATGCGCCTCGTGAAATGCACGCCGAGGAAGGGGAACGCCGGATCGGGGACCGGATAGACGAGGTTCTTGACGAGATGCGCGCGCTCGGGCGCGAGCATCCAGTACTCGCCGCGAAAGGGGACGATGGCGACATCGACGTCGAGGCCCGCCATGCGCGCGACGCGATCGCTGGCGAGGCCAGCGCACCCGACGAGGACGCGCGCTTCGACGGCGCCCGCGGTCGATTCGACCACGACGTCTCCGGTGCGCCGCGCGATGGCCGTCGCCCGCGCTCCGGTGACGACGGCGACGCCGCGCGCTTCGAGCTCGCGCCTGTAGGCGCGGGCGACCTCCCGGTAGTCGACGATGCCGGTCTCGGCGACGTGCAGGGCCGCGACGCCCGCCGCGTTCGGCTCGTACTCCCGGAGCTCGCCGGGCTCGAGCCGCTTCATGCCCGTGAGGCCGTTCGCTCGCCCCCGACGTTCGAGCTCGTCGAGGCGGGGAACTTCCGCGGCGTTCGTGGCCACGACGAGCTTGCCGCACCGCTCGAAGGGCACTCCGTGCGCTTCGCAGAAGCGTTCGAGGAGCATCCGACCCCGCGCGCACGCCCGAGCCTTCATCGAGCCGGGCCTGTAGTAGAGGCCCGCGTGGATCACGCCGCTGTTGCGGCCCGTCTGGTGCGCGGCGACCTCGGCCTCTTTTTCGAGGACGACGGCCGTCGTTCCCGGGCGCGCGTCGAGGAGCGCGAGCGCCGTCGCCAGCCCCACGATGCCGCCCCCCACGATCACAGCGTCGACTTTCCTCGAGCCCGGAGCAGCAGAAGTCACGGGTCGACGGTAGCCTTGCTAAGGTCAAGGTGCGATGTCCAACGAGCACGCCACCTTCCGCACCGTGCCCCGCACCGGGGTCATCTACGTCACGAACGAAGCCCAGAAGCTCGGCTTCAGCGCGACGGATCCGAGCTGGTCGAACCTGGGCCAGGGCCAGCCCGAGACGCACGACCTGCCCGGTGCGCCGCCGCGCGTGAGGCGCGTGGAGATCGGCGTCGACGATCAGGAGTACGCGCCCGTGGTGGGCGTGGGCGAGCTCCGCGAGGCGGTGGCGTCGCTCTACAACACGCTCTACCGGCGCGGAATGAAGTCGCAGTACTCGGCGGAGAACGTCTGCATCTCGGGCGGGGGGCGCGCGTCGCTCACGCGTGCGGCCGCGAGCCTGGGGCACGTGAACCTCGGGCATTTCTTGCCGGACTACACGGCCTACGAAGAGCTCCTCGACATCTTCAAGGCGTTCACGGCGATCCCCATTCTGCTCGAGGGCGAGCGCGGATACGCGTTCAGCGCGCAGGACCTTCGCCGCGAGATCACCGGGCGCGGCTTCGGGGCCGTGCTCCTCAGCAACCCGTGCAACCCCACGGGCAAGCACGTCGAGGGCGAAGAGCTCGAACGCTGGGTGGACACGGCGCGCGATCTCGACTGCACGCTGCTGATGGACGAGTTCTATTCACACTACATCTACCGGTCACCTCCCGGGCGCCTCCCGGTGGAGAGCGCGGCGCGATACGTCGAAGACGTCGACAAGGATCCGATCGTCCTCTTCGACGGCCTGACGAAGAACTGGCGTTACCCGGGGTGGCGCGTCACCTGGAGCATCGGCCCGAAGAGCGTCATCGAAGCGTTCGCCAGCGCCGGCTCGTTCCTCGACGGGGGCGGTAGCAACCCGCTCCAGCGCGCCGCGATCCCGCTCCTCGCCGAGGACCATGTCGTCGCCGAGACCAGGGCGATCCAGATGGCCTTTCGCATCAAGCGCGACTACATGCTCTCGCACCTCGAACGCCTGGGGGTCCGCATCGACCGCGCGCCCGACGGCACCTTTTACGTCTGGGGGAACGTCGACCAGCTTCCCGCCCCGCTGAACGACGGCATGGGCTTCTTCCGCGCCGCGCTCGAAGAGAAGGTCATCGTGGTGCCCGGCGAGTTCTTCGACGTGAACCCGGGCAAGCGCCGGCCGGGGCGCGCCTCGCGCTTCAAGAACTACGTGCGTTTCTCGTTCGGGCCCGAGATGGCGTCCCTGGAGCGTGCGGTGCAGCGCATGGAGCGGCTCGTCTCGCGCTGAGTTCAATCCATCGCGATGGGAGCCACGTCGACCGAGACGCGGACGCCATGGCGCCCGCCGCCGACGATGACGCCGCGGACGGGCGTGACGTCGCCGTAGTCGCGCCCGTAGGCGACCGTGACGTGCCGCTCGCCCGGCACCATGTTGTTCACCGGATCGAAGTCGACCCAGCCCACGCTCGGCAGGTACGTGGAGATCCACGCGTGGGAGGCGTCGCAGCCGACGAGCCTCGTCTTGCCGGGCGGCGGCAGGGTCGAGAGGTAGCCGCTCACGTAGCGCGCGGGCAGCCCCATCGAACGAAGGCAGCCGATCTGGAAATGCGCGAAGTCCTGGCAAACGCCGCGGCGCTCCTGGATGACGTCCGTCAGCGGCGTCGACGTTTCGGTGGCGTCGGGGTCGTAAGTGAGCCCTCCGAAGATGCGTTCGGTGAGGTCGGCGACGGCGTCGAGGAGCGGCCGGCCCGCAGAGAACGAGGGCCGCGCGAACTCGAGAAGCTCGGCGTGGTCGGCGCTCACGTAGGGCGAGCCGAACACGAACTCGTACGCCGCGAGCGACTCCGGCTGGCGACCGAGCGTGACGACGTCGCGCGCCGTTTCCCACGAGGTCTTGTCGAGGAGCATCGAGTGCTCGCGATCGTGCACCAGGATGTCGCTCTCGGCGACGACCTCGAGCGACCGGTGCGACTCGTGGATCCCGAAATAGAGGGTGCGGTTATCGAAGTAGTCGCGGCGTTCGCGCGTCGTGTTCGGTCTGGGCGAGATCCGGACGGCATGCGCGAGGCAGGTCTGGCCGCGTCCGTCGCGCGGGGCGAGGTGCGCCTCGTGGTGCGACGACGGCACCGCTTCGGCATAGTGGTACGTGGTTTTGTGGACGACGCGTAGCTTCATGTCGTGAACACCGCGTGGTTGAAGTAGGCCGCCGAGAGCGAGTTCGACAGGGCGGGGAGCTGCGCGCCGACGCGATCGAGCAGCGCGACCAGGGGCCGGCGTTTGCGTTCGGCGTGGACGGTCCCCTGCGCGTCGGCGTGGACGCTGCACAGATCGGCGACGTCGGCGAGGCGCAGCTCGGTCAGAACCGACAGCACCAGCTTCTGCTGGGGCGTGCGCGGCGTGTTCGGGCTCCGGGGCAAGTGGGTCATGTGGGCCGACAAGGCCTCGAGCTGGAAGAGGGCCGAGCGCGGGTTGGTCTCGTCGCACAAGAGCAGATCGACCACGGGACAGACCTGCAGCGTCGCGAGGTAGCGGCGGCGGTAGGTGGTCGCGCTGGCGGCAATGTCGAGGAGCGCTTCGAGCACGGGCCCCTCACGGGGCGACGCCGACGCGAGCGAGCTCCGCAAGAGGCCGACGACGTGGGACGCGCGCTCGAGGCGCCGCCCGATGTCGAGGAATCGCCACGCTTGATCGTGCGTCATGCTCTCGGCGATCAGGCCCTCGAGGGCGGCGAGCAGAGTGACGGTCCGGTTCAGCAGATCCACGAGAGCGCGAAGGGCGCTCGGATCGGACGGCGCGATGGGGCGGCGCAGGTCTTGATCGAGGTGCGCGACCGCTCGCCATGCGTCGAGCGAGAGCCAGTCTCGCAGGGTGCGCGCGATCCGGTGGGTCTCGGCGAGGGTCGCCCGGAGCGTCCCCGTAGGCGCCGTGTCGAAGACCGCGCCGAACAGCCCGCGCTGGGCCGCCCGCGGCCATTCGGAACTCGAGCCGGGCACGTCGCGCGCGAAATCGAGCCTGCGGCGGACGTAGGTCTGCGCCTCGAGCATGGAGAGGAGGGGATCGAGGTCCGTGGCGAGATCGGGATCGCTGAGGCCGTTCTGATCCGAGAGCCGGACGGCGATGGTGCGGACGAGTCGCGCGGTCCCCTCGGCGCGCTCGACGTAGCGACCGAGCCAGAAGAGGCTGTCGGCGATCCGGCTCGGCAGGTCGCTCTCGTCGTGCGAGAGCTCGACGGGCGTACTGGGCGGCGGCAGCAAGCTGAGAGGCTGCACCGGCCCGCTCGCGAGCACCCACGTGTCCTTGCTCTCGCCCCGCGCGCCCGGGCCGCCGACGCGCGAGAGGGCGCCGGGCATGACCTGGTAGCCGTCGTGGGCCACGACGGCGTACGTCCGCATCCACACCGGCCGGGCGGCGAGCTCGTCGCCCGCCAGGCCCGCCAGGGAAGGGACGACCGACACGTCGATATGCTCCTGGGCGACGTAGCGCGAGGGCTCCTTTCGAATCCGATCGCGGAGATCCGCGAGGGCGTCGTGCGAGAGCTCCCGGCCGAAGACGGGCTCCACGGGCCCCGAAGGAAAGGCCGGCTTGATCACGAGCTCGCCGAGCGCCGACTCGACGTACGAGCGCGATCGGGGGTCACCGCACCAGTAGGTGGGGACCGTCGGGAGCGTGAGGTCCTCGCCGAGGAGGCGCCTGCAGATCGCCGGCAAGAACGGGCTCATCGCGCCGGTCTGCAGGACGCCGCTCCCGAGCGGATTGACGACCGCGACTTCGCCGGCGCGCACCGACTCGACCAGGCCGGCGACGCCGAGGAACGAGTCAGGGCGGAGCTCGAGGGGATCGCAGAAGTCGTCGTTCACGCGCCGCAGGATGACGTCGACCTTCTTCAGGCCGGCGAGCGTCTTCAAGTACACGCGCGCGTCGCGGACGACGAGGTCTTCTCCGCGGACGAGCGTGAGCGCGAGGTACTGCGCCAGGAAGGCCTGTTCGAAGTACGTCGCGCTGTACGGGCCCGGCGTGAGGAGCACGATGAGCGGGTTGTCGCGGCCGCGCGGCGCGAGCTGCCGCAGGAGATCGCGTGTCGTGCGAAAGAACCCCGCCAGCCGCTGCACCCCGCAGTCGCGGAACGCCTCGGGCAAGGAGCGCGACAGCACGATGCGGTTCTCGAGCGCGTAGCCCACGCCCGACGGGGCCTGCGGTCGGTCGGTGAGCACGGCGAAGCGTCCGTCCGGGCCGCGGATGACGTCGGCCGCGTAGAGCGGCAGAAACTGCCCGAGGGGGGGCACGATGCCCGCGCACGGCCGGAGAAAGCCCGGGTGGCCATAGACGAGCTCCGCTGGCAAGAGCCCCTCGGCGATGAGGCGCTGCGGCCCGTAGAGGTCCGCGAGGAGGCGATCGAGCAGGCGCGCGCGCTGCGCGAGGCCGGCCGCGAGCGGCTCCCAGGTCGGCGGCCCGAAGACCACGGGGATCGGCGAGAGATTCCAGGTGCGCGCCAGGCTCTCGCCGCCGCCAGCGTCGTAGCTGACGCCGTGCTCGTAGAGGAGGCGCCGCGCCTCGTCCCAGCGGCGGCGGAGCTCGTCGAGGCCCAGGGTCCGGAGCTGCGTGACCAGAGGCTCCCAATCGGCCCGAAGCCGACCCGAGGCGTCGAAGGTCTCGTCGTAGGGGGTCGGAGCGCGGGCCGCGTCGCGGGCTTGGCGAGCGTCGGGCTCCGGATAGCGCCATGGCCATCCCAGCGAGTCGTCGGTCGGGGTGCGAGGCACTAGGAAACGGGAGCTCCGATCGGTCAACGCCTCAAGTCGAGGGTGAACGGGAACTCGGGATTGTACGCGGAAGGAGGGATGGGATGTCGGCCCGGCGTGTGCCCGAACGAATAGAATCGCGCCGTACGCCGGCTCTCGGCTTCGAAGCTGTTCTGGGGGAAGGTGTCGACCGCGCGGCCGCCCGGGTGGGCGGCGTGGTAGGTGCAGCCGGCGATCGCGCGCTCGTTCCACGAGTCGATGACGTCGAAGACGAGCGGCGTGTGGATGCCTATCGAGGGATGGAGCGCCGACGGCGGGCGCCACGCACGGTATCGCACGCCGGCGACTCGTTCTCCCCGGGTGCCCGTGGGGCGCAGGGGGACGAAGCGGCCGTTGCACGCGATCACGTGCCGGCCGTCGACCATGCCCTTGACCTTCACTTCCACGCGCTCGACCGACGAGTCGACGTATCGCGCGGTGCCCGCGAGGGTCGTCTCTTCGCCGAGGACGTGCCACGGCTCGATCGCCTGACGGAGCTCGAGCACCACGCCGCCTCGCGCTTCGATCGATCCGAGCAGCGGAAAGCGGAACTCGTGGTGCGGATCGAACCAGCGCGGGTCGAACCGGAATCCCGACTCTTTGAGGTCGTCGAGCACGTCTTCGAAGTCCGTTCGCACGAACGCCGGCAAGAGGAAGCGATCGTGGAGCTCGGTGCCCCAGCGGACCTCCTTCTCGCGGTACGGCGTCTGCCAGAAGCGGGCGACGAGGGCGCGCACGAGGAGCTGCTGGGTCAGGCTCATTCGCTCGTGCGGCGGCATCTCGAACGAGCGAAGCTCGACGAGGCCGAGGCGGCCGGTGGCGCTGTCGGGGCTGTAGAGCTTGTCGATGCAGAACTCGGCGCGGTGGGTGTTGCCCGTGACGTCGATGAGCAGGTTGCGGAACATCCGGTCGACGAGCCAGGGGGGCGTCGGGCCGCCGCCTCTCGAGTTCGCCTCGAGCTGCCGGAACGCGATGTCGAGCTCGTAGATGCTGTCGTCGCGCGCCTCGTCGACCCGCGGCGACTGGCTCGTCGGCCCGACGAACATGCCCGAGAAGAGGTACGAGAGCGACGGGTGGTTCAGCCAGTAGCCGACGAGGCTTCGCAGGAGATCCGGCCGGCGGAGCATGGGGCTGTCGTTGGCCGTCGCGCCGCCCAGGACGATGTGGTTGCCGCCGCCGGTCCCCGTGTGGCGGCCGTCGAGCATGAACTTGTCGGCTCGAAGCTCGGTGTTCTTCGCCTCCTGGTAGAGGACCGTCGTGTTCCAGACCAGCTCGTCCCAGCTGCCCGCCGGGTGGATGTTGACCTCGATGACCCCGGGGTCGGGCGTGACCTGCAGTCGTACGAGACGCGGGTCGTTCGGCGGCATGTAGCCTTCGAGGCGAACGCGCTTGTGGAGCTGCTCGGCGGTGGCTTCGACGCTCGCCGTGAGCTCGAGGAAGTCTTCGGCAGTCTCGGTCGGCGGGAGGAACACGTGAATGACGCCGTCGCGCGCCTCGACGCAGAGCGCGCTTCGAACGATGCCTGGGGCGGATTCGAGAGGCTTGGGCGCGGAAGGCTCGGCGTCGAGCGCATCACTGGGACCGGGCGGTCGCATCCGCGGCGCCGCTCTCTCGCGCGTGCCGTCGCGGGGCGCGGGTAGAGCGTCGTGGGGCGCGAACGGGTCCGGCGGGTAAAGGACGTCTTTGTCGCCGGGTACGGCCCACGGCAACGAATCGAGCGGAAGTCGATACCCCATGGGCGAGTCGCCCGGCAACAGGTAGAGCCGCTCGGGGCGCACGAGCCACCGGCCGCTCTGCCACCCGCGCTGCCCGTCGACCCAGGCCCGCCGTAGCGGGAGGGCGTAGCCGACGATGCTGGCGAGCCCCTGCTCGAACACCCTCGCCAGGCGCGCGCGCTCGACGGGATCCTCGAGCTTCGAGTCGTGAGGGTCGACGTTGATCGGGAGCTTTCGCTCTTGCAAGAGGTAGTGCCAGGCGTTTTCGTAGGCAGGAAACGCGAGCTGCGGCTCGACGCCCAGCTCGCGCGCAAGGGCCGCCACGAAGGCGGCCGCGTCTTCGGCGGTGTCGGGGCCCGGGCCGGCCTTCGCGAAGAGGTCGGCGTTGTGCCACATGGGCAGGCCATCTTTCCGGAAGAAGCACGACAGCGCCCATCGCGGCAGGGGCTCGCCGGGATACCACTTGCCCTGGCCCTCGTGCAGCAGGCCGTGCGGAGCGAAGCGCCCGTAGAGGCGGCGCATCAGGTCGGTGGCGAACCGGCGCTTGGTCGGGCCCATCGCGTCGACGCTCCACTCGGGCGCCTCACGATCGCTGTCGGCGATGAACGTGGGCTCGCCGCCCATCGTGAGCCGAACGTCGCCCGCGACGAGCGAGGCGTCGACGGTGCGGCCGAGGGCGAGGATCTCGCTCCACGCCTCCTCCGTGTACGGGGCCGTCACGCGGGGCGACTCGTACATCCGCTGGACGGACATCGAGAAGCCGAACTTCTCTTCGACCTTGTCGTCTTCCTTCAGCTTGGTCCAGGAGAAGCTCCCCGTGATGGCCGCCGCCGTTTCGGGATCCGGCGTGCACGCGAGCGGGATGTGCCCCTCGCCAGCCATGAGCCCGCTGGTCGCGTCGAGGCCGACCCAGCCGGCGCCCGGCAAGAACACCTCGGCCCAGGCGTGGAGATCGGTCGAGTCGCGCTCGACCCCGGAAGGGCCGCGCAGGGGCTTCTCGTCGGCCTTGAGCTGGATCGAGTAACCCGACACGAAGCGCCCAGCAAGACCGAGTTGCCGCAGGGTCTGGACGAGCAGCCACGCGAAATCGCGGCACGACCCATGGCCCCGAACGAGCGTCTCCTCCGGGAGGAAGACGCCGGGTTCCATGCGGATGTCGTACCGGAGCGACTTCATTACGTGCTGGTTCAGATCGACGAGCACGTCGACGCAGCGACGCCCCTTGCCCGCCAGGGCGCGCGCGCCTTCAACGAACTTCGCGAACTTGGGGCCGAACGCGGGCGCGCGCAGGTACGGCTCGAGGTCGCGCCTGAGGGCCGCCGAGTAGGCGAACGGATAGTGTTCGGCGTCTTCTTCGAGGAAGAAATCGAAGGGGTTGATCACCGTCATGTCGGCGACGAGATCCACCTCGAACGCGAGCTCGGTCGCCTCCTTCTGAAAGACGAGCCGCGCCTCGTAGTTCCCGAACGGATCTTGCTGCCAGTTGAGGAAATGGTCCTTCGGCGTGACCTTCAGCGAGTACGCGATGATCGGCGTGCGGCAGTGCGGCGCTGGTCGCAGCCGGACGACGTGCGGCGAAGGTGTGACCGGCCGGTCGTAGAGGTAGCGAGTCGTATGGTGAAGCGCGACGCGGATGCTCAAGGTGGGCGTAACTTAGCCGACTTCGCGTTGCGGCCTCGTTTCGAACACTCGGGCGAGAAGCCGCAAAGGCGCAAAGGCACAAAAGCAGCGGTTCTGCTCGGCTCTGCCACAAAATACTTTGAGTCTTCGCGCTTGAGCGGTCCTCCGACTGCCTAGCGCTGCCTAGCGCTGCCTAGCGCTGCCTAG
>OCTA010000058.1_pt1 | contig 106145 bp, 98 predicted proteins | sample 1538991 | NCBI WGS metagenome assembly OCTA01 (sample SAMEA3539302, study PRJEB22396) | soil metagenome | biome: tundra; feature: field; material: soil | place: USA | collected 2010-05 | depth 0.15 m
AGGACGGAGCCCTCTCAAGGCTTAAATACGGGTTCGATTCCCGTTAGCGCTACCAATTCCTCAATAACTTACAGCCCATGCGCTAACACGGGCTAACACATTTGGAGGTTTCCATTTGCGGATGACGCTTGTCATCCGGCAAGCTGGAAGAAGCTTAAAATCCGAGGAACCCCGAGGTTGTCCCGTGAGCGTTGAAAGCGCGCCCTTCAAAGCCGGTCTGTGCGACAGCGGGGAGGAGTTTCTCGCCGTTCCCCTCGACCTGAACGCCTGCCTCAATTCCCACGGGCTTTACGATCCGCTGCGTTTTGTCCTGCGGCTCTCACCCGAAGTCCATCGCAAGATCGAGGCTTTGCAGGTCGCATACGCTGCGGGAAAGGTCGACTTCGAGGGCCTGCGCGCCCACTCGACGTATGTCCACGAGACAATCCATTGGTGGCAGCATGCCGGGTCCACTATCGGCCTCATGCTAAGTCTGAGCTATCCCGCTCAGGCACACGCGAACCACGGCTATCTCAAGAGCCTCCTCGCGCGGATTGGGCCAAAGAAATCCATTCGGAGGTTCGTCGAAACACTGGACGGCCCTGGCGATTACCCCGACACGCCGGGCGGGCTGGCGAGTGTCATTGTTAATAATCATTTCGATATCGAGTTCTTCAGGAGATTGGTGTTCAAGCCGGATCTCGCACGGGATGCCGGCAAGCACCCGTACTTTGACAGCGTCGGCCATTCCTTCCAGATAGCCTATGGAAACGTTGCTTTGACCCTCGCCACCACTCTCGATCCGTCCTTACTTGTCATGCCCGACGCGAGGAGCTGGTCGCCAGCGTTCGCGGCGCTGCGCTCGGAAAAGCGAGAGGGATATTACTGGGGATCGCCGGTGAACATCCCCGCCATCGGTGCCCATCAGATCTTTGAGGGACAGGCCCGCTTCGGGCAGTTGCAGTATCTCCACTTCGCCTCGGGCGGAAAGCTGGGCTGGGAGCACGTCCGGTCGATGGGGATGCTGAAAGGCGTGTACGGGGAAGCCTTCGACCGGTTCCTGCACTTCGCCGAGCTTGAGTGGCCGCCGAGCATCGACCACCCCGTCGTCGCGCTGTTCATGCTGGTCTGCGACATCGCCATCAATCCGGGCGCGGGCTTTCCCATGCCCCTGCGCAGCTTCGACACCTTTATCGAGGATGCCGATCCCGGATTCCGCTTCCTCTTTCTCTGCCGGACGATCACCAAGCAGCGCCCCGACCTGGCCGGGGCGATTAGACAGTATTCTCGCACCGAGTACGGGGAGGTCAGCGAGGCGCTGACGGCGCCGCTTTTCGTCGAGCATCCCCTTGCAATTGCGGCCGAGGTCACAGGCTGGACGCAAAAGAGCCAGCGCATCAAGGATCTGATGGAGGAACACCGGACCTCCAGCTATGGACCCGTCAATCTGCCCGTGCATCTGATGTTCTCTCATTTCCTGGCGTTCTCCGCCGACAAGTTTGCCCGCCCGGAATTTTTCTGCTGGCCGGGCGCATGGATGGCGGGCGAGCGCCTGTCGGACGAGATCGAGACGCTGTTCGGGCGGCACGAAGCGCCGTTCATGGATAAAGCCGAGGACGGCGGTATTTATCCCCGGCTCATGCCCGGCAAGGATGAAAAGGCAATTTACGACGCCTTTCAGAATTTCTACGCGGTCAACGTCGCGTACGACTTGACGGGGCAGTGGATCGCGCAACCCGGCCCCTTTCAGTACGACTACCGCTGGCTGTCTTCAACGGGCGCTGAAGCCGACATGAAGAATTTCGGCGCGCGGCATTTCGAGAAGATCTACGGCGTTCACCCCGACAATTTCGAAATTCTCTAGTTGGCCTTGCGCTCGCCCTGAGCCGGCTGCGCGGGTTGCGCCGAACGCTTCTGGAAATCCTCCCACGCCTGCGCCGCCAGATCGTCCCTGCCCGGCAGGGCGTGGGCGTAGATCGTGGCCGTGACATGGGCGTTGGCGTGGCCGAGGCGCTTGCTGACATCGGTCAGCGGCACGCCGGCAGCGAGCAGGTGCGAGGCGTGGCTGTGGCGCAGGGTGTGAAGGCTGGCGCCCTTGGGAAGTTTCAGTTTATGGAACAGCAGCGAGACGGACGCCGAGATCGTGTCGGGCTTCAGGGGCGTGCCGTCGGGGTTGCAGAAAATGAAATCGCCCTGATACGACGCCCCGAAATGCTCCCGATAGGGAAGCTGGCGCAGGCGGTGCGCCTCAAGCTTCGTCAGCGCCGTGGGCGGGATGGTGATCTCCCGGAATTTCTTGTTCTTGGGCTCCTTGAGGAACACCTCCTGCCCCACCTGCGACAGGGACCGGCCGATCTTAAGCTGATTGCCGTTCACGTCGGACCATTGCAGGCCGAGCAGCTCCCCTCGCCTCGCCCCGGTGGCGGCGTCGAGTTCCAGGAACACGTCGAGGCCCCACGCCCCCGCCGCTGCCTCGACAAGGGTGTCCTGCTGCTGCGTCGTCAGGGCGATGGATTCCTTCTTTTTCGGGATGGGCGGCTCACTCGCCTGCACGGGGTTAAACTCCGCGATGCCCCACCGTATGCCGCGCGTGTAGGCGCTTGAGACCAGCCCGGCGATGTTGCGGACGGTCTTGCGCGAGAGCGGTTTTCCGAGTTTGCGCCCCCTGCCCCCGCTGGTCAGCAGCCGGTTCCACTCGCGGGAGAGATGCAGGGGTCTAATGTTGGGCAGTGGCATGGCGCGCAAAGTCTCGTCGAGGTATTCCGCCATTTCCTGGTAACGGTCGAGCGTCTTGCGGGCGAGTGATTTCGCGCCGTGCTCGGTGAAGAATTCCTTCAGCAGCCCCGCCAGCGTGCCGGGGACCTCGCCCGGCGTGGCGATCTGAAGCTCGGCCTCACGCTGCGCCTGTGTGCGGCGCTCGGCCTCAGCGTCCTGCGCGGCCTTCTTCGAGGAGAACCCGGAGGCCGTGATCTGCTTGCGGTTCTCGCGGGTCGAGCCGGGTGCATCGAACCAATAGGCCCAGACATGCCCGCCGGATTTGAGCTTGCGTTTGAAGACAGCCATGCGATTCAGACGACTCGTCAGGCCGCGCGGTTACGATTCGCGCAATACGTGGCTTCGCCGAGCGTCTCCTCCCACCGTGTGAAGGCCGCGCGCGAAACGATGTAGCGGCGGCCGTGGCGCAGGTGCGGGATTTCGTTGGCGTCGAGCATGTGATACACGGCGTCCTCGCCGATGCCCAGGCGCTGCGCGATTTCCGGAATGGTTATGGTCGTCCTCATGACGCCCCCTCCTGGCCCTCTTAGACGCTGGAGAAGGGCGGAAGGATGCAGGCAGGATTACCGGTGCGGCGATCTCCTGAACTCCTGGCATATGCGGATCAGGCTCGAACGTGCTTTTGCAAGTCATCAAAGATCAGGACGAAGACAGAACTTATGTGGGTGTGGATGGCAGGTAGTTCAGTTTACAGCGCGACATTTAGTTTCAATGGGTTAGACGATTTTATGTCTACCAGATCTGTTGAATAATCTAGTTGTTCGGTTTAATGTGCATAGGAGTTCAGGTGAAAAGTATTGGCCGGTTCGCACTCCGATACCAGACCTTGGAGCTGTTCCAGACACGTCTGGGAAACCGCTCGTGCGCACGAATCAGATCCCAAGAGGTGGCGCAGTCCGTACACAGAGCCTGAAGGCCGTCGCAGGGCGATTCATTGTTTGTTTCCAACTCTCGCGTATATTAGATTCGAGAAGGTCGGAGACCTGCTGGTTTTAGAGCTTGTAAACTGAACTGCTAGTCAAATTTGGCATGCAGAGACGGGGATAGGGCCAAAACCATCAGTTTCAACTGAACTACTAGTCATCCACACAAACTAAACTACGAGACATCCAGCAAAACTCGCCGCACTAACGTATATCAAGCGCCGTTTGGCTTACGAATCGGCAGGTCGGCGGTAGTGCAGCCAAGGGCTTAGTTGTAGGTGAGGTGGGCGTGCGTCGGTACTCTCATCCCCGCCCTTCCTTCCTGGCCAATGGCACGATTTCGGGCTTGCCGCATTTGGCGAACAGGTCGTTGATCGCCTCGCCCAGAAGATCCTGGATGGTGACCTTGCCGCTGGTCTGCCGGCGGCGATCGATGCAGATCTCCATGAGTTGGTGCTTGACTGCTGGCGGGAAATAGCCGGTCAGGTTTTCCATGCCTTCCCGGCTTGGCCGGTAATGGGGATTGCGGGGCTGTTCCGCGAGTTGGGCGGGTACGGGTAGAGGGCTTTCTACGACCGGCGCAGTGCGGTTGTCGTGGGCTTTCATTCTCTGGCGCAGGTCAGGCGGCTTTGCCATGGGGCTTGTCCTCTTTACGTGTGTGCGAGTTTAAGAGTTTGCGTGTGAACCTGTAAAGGAGTTTTATTTCCTCGGCCCCTTTCCCGCCCGGATCGTATTCCTGCGCGGCTTGCCCGAGCGCGGCGGCGTGGGCATAGGCGGAGCGGTTTCCGAGCGCAACAGGGCTTACGATCAGGCCCAAGTCCCGGATGATAGCTTCCGCCTGCTCGCGTTGCCGTCCCTGCGCGGGAACGCTATTGAGGACGACGGCAATCGGCGCTTTGGCCCTTGCCCCTTTGATGAGGTCGCGCGTGGTGGCGATGGTTTCAAGGTCGTTGATCGTGGGGCGGCACGGGATGAGGATCAGGTCGGCTGCCTGGGCAGCGGCCATGGCTGCGTCGGCGGCCCGCGGGGGCGTGTCGATGATGATGAGATCCGCGCCCCCTTCCCTCGCCTCTTTGAGCGCGTTGGGCAGCCTGGCTGGCTGGATCGAGATGACCACAGCGTCGGCACCCCGCCGGTCGCCCCACTTGCAGGATGTGGCCTGCGGGTCGAGATCGATGACCGCGACGGATAGCCCGTCAGCTTGTGCGGCGACGGCGAGAGACTGAGTGAGCGTAGTTTTGCCGCTGCCACCCTTCTGCATCAGAACGGCTATCACCTTCATGGGTCACCTCTTAAACTGGTTTGCGTGTTGATGTGTTTACACGTAAGGGGGGAAGGACGTTTATGTGTCCAAGTGTTGCCCATTCGTGGCTGAGGGTCAAGCAGACATTCTGGATCGAGTTCTTCGCCACCAGCGGCTAGACGTTTGGCAAGCGCGTGCTTGCCTGGCGCCCTTCTGCATCAGAACGGATATCACCTTCTCTTGTTGGGCTTTGAACTTGTTGGAGTGTTGACGTGTTTACAGGTAACGGTATGAAGGTGCTTACTTGTTCGAGTAGCGACCGGTCCAGGGCTGAGGGCTCGAAGGCATTCTCATTCGCATAGGCGGCCTCCCAATGGGGGTTTCTTTTCGTTGCCTGGGGCGTGCGACAGGCCAGCGGGCGGTTAACGTCTGGCTGGTATATTCGTGTTGACAGTTCAACGTGCGAACGTGTTTACACTTTCACCAGTGATCCGTCGATTCCAGCACACGCTTCAGATCAAGTTACAGAATGCTCGGTTCGGGCGAAGACGCGCGGGGGAGGCTTCTTTTGGGCGAGACCATCAAGGTACGTCTAATCGTGTGGACTCATTGACTCGCGAATGTGTTTACACGTTTACGCCCGTAAACCACCAATTTCGACTAGAGAGCTTCATGCACGGATCGAGCTGCGGCGCGGCTGGCGCGAGTTCCTCATGTGCGAAACGTGAAAATCTAACGGGGGCACTAAAGAGGGGGAATAGCAGGGATAGGGCAGTCATTTCTCCGGAAGGGCTTCGGGGCCTCCGCATTTGGCCATAACCGCAGGCGCTCGGGCATCAAGTATCGGATTCATTGGGCCGCCCACTGGATGGCTCTCCTTTCACGGGGGAGGCGTCGGCGCTCCGGCGGGCAAATGCGCGAAGCAATTTGCGTGTCGGATCCTGCTGTTCCGAACCAGCCATGAGATATCCCTCCATGAACCAGAGGAATCTCTCATCGTCCGTGCCGGCGATGCCGGGACGGGCTGCAACGGCGGCAATAGCTTTGCGGAAGGCAACGGGAAAACCGAAAACGGGCAGTTCAAACACTCCGAAGAGCTCGTGGCTGGAATATTCGGGCTCGGGCTCATTCCACGGATCGGTCTTCTCCTCTCGCAAGGGAAACCGCCAGGCGTTCCGCGCAGCAGCGTACATGTGGGCGAGGAAGGACCGGATTTGTTCGGCCATGGCGTGGTCGTCCGGCGTGTCGTTCAGGATGAAAATCGCGGGATCGAAGACAGCCTCTTGCAGGGCGGCGAGTAGATCGGACATGGTTTCCAGTTTAGGCCGCCATCACCGCGATTGGGGGCAACCAGTTCCGCCCCTGGGGGCGGAATCAGAAAAGCGGGAGGAGGGGAGTCATTCGTCCTTGGGCTCATCGTCGTAACGCAGGATGCCGTTGCGGGCCTGCCAGAACTTGTTCTTCATGTAGATCGCAGCCGATTCGCGGAACGTCAGCCCCGCATAGTCCCTGGCGAAATGCTGGAAGCCGTCAACAGAGATGCCCTTCTCGATGAGATCGGGGCGGCGATCTCGCTCCTCGGCGGCAGGCCTGGGATCAAGGTGATAGTCCTCGGCCGCAACCTGGCCCATGAAGATCCGGAACATCGATAGGGCCGTGCTCATGCGGGGAAAGCGCATGATGTCGATGGCGAAGACGTATTCCTCCTGGTGCTGGATCTGCCACCAGTCGTGGCCAAGATAATGATCGAGGTCGCGACTCTCGGCTTCGGCGATCTGCGCCCCGACCTGGCTTTTGAAGTCCACAAACACCTCCGGCAAGTGCTCTTTAGACTATTCTCCATCGTTGGGACCTTTGTGATTGGGCGGCTCCAGCCCGAGGGCCTCCATAAAGAGGGTTCGCAGTTCGAAGGCGTCGCGGTGCAACTCTTCGATTCTTTGCAGACTGGATTCGATGCTGTTGGCCAGCGTGCCGACGGGTCGCCCTGCGTTCACGTAATGGGTGAGCTGGTTGAGGTTCGAGCCTTCCTTGCCCAGCTCCGCAGTCAGGGCGGCCAGCCGGGCGAGGCCGTTGGTGAAAAGGGGGGCATGCACTTTTGGACGGCGCGCGCGGGGCAGGGGGATTCGGTGAAGGGTGTTGCGAATGAGGGCGCCAATAGACTGGCCCGTGGCGGTGCAGAGCTTGTCGATAAGGGCCGCCTCCTGCGCGTTGACACGGACCGTAATGATTTTGCTGCGTTGCCGCTTCTCGCTTCCACTGCCCATGACGCGCGCCCTCCTCGCCGCCGCAATGCTCCACCAGTTTGCGCCCTCCGAGGGCGGAGCGTCCAGCCGGTGCATACAGATGTATGGATGCAGCCGCGATGTCCCGCGCACCGGCTCTTGATGGCTGGCGGCTTCGGGCCGGTCAGGGGTGCAGGGGCGGACCGCCCCGCCCAGGGTCCAGGGGCTTGGAGGCCCCGGCGCGGTCCACGGGCGCGAAGCCCTGGTGCAGGTCCAAGGCGGCACACGCCTGGTCGATAGGGGTCCAGGGGGAGAGCGAAGTCGCCCCCGGTCTGGAGGTCCATGGAGGGCACGAAGGCTCTCCTGGTCGGGGCCGCTGCCGAAACAGCGGTCGGGTGGCCGGCGGGCGAAGCGCCGCCTGGTCGAGGGTCGAGGGAGTGAAGCGTCCCTCGTCGGGTCCACGGGGCGAAGCTCCTGGTCCGGGGGATGCAACGGGGGGCGAAGCTGCCCCCTTGCCAAGATGAGCGAGGCCGCAGGCCAAGCGCTGCGCGGTATAACCGCGCACGTCTTGCGAGCGCAGCGACGCTACCGCTTTTCGCGCTGCTCCCGCAGGCGAAGCCCTGCGAAGCTTTCTTCCGGCACGAAACTTTATTGCCCGCGATCATAGCGCATCCGCCTCCGTCGTCGCACTTTTTTTTTGGTGGTTTCACGGCATGGCATAATTAACGAAAGCTTAACGGGCTCCATATGGGAGACACGACTCCGAGCAAACGCGCCCTCTCATGGAAAGAGTGGCTCGCCGGTGCGGCTGTTGTCCTTGCATTGGGCACGTGGTTCCAGTTTCATCCTCTCGATCCCGACATTTCCAACCGCCTGTTCATTATTTTCCCGTTCGGCGCGTTCAGTCTCTTTCTGATCTGGGTGGTCACGAATAAGCTTGGGCGCAGATACCCGAAGCTGGTGTTGCCGGGAATTTTGGTGGTGGTGTTCCTGGGGATGGTCTGGGTGTATGCTCTGTTCCCGCCGCTGATGAACATTCTGGATTACTTCCCCGAGGTGAAGGCCTGGACTGATCCGGCAGTGGACATCTTCATGCTGCCCACGATACCAGTGCATGCGGCGGCGGGGCCGGTGCTGGACGCTCTGCAGCTTGAGCGGGGATCGGCGGGGCGCTGGCTGGCCAACATCGCGGTCCTGATGGCCGACTGGATCGTCCTGTGGTGGATCTGGCGCGCGCCCTTCGCCCGCGTCCTGAAATTCGCCGGTTTGTGGGACCCGTTCCTCTTCGCAGGGTCGGCGATGCGCCCCTGGTTCCTGCGGGCCTGGGTGCGCCTCTCGGAATGGAAGGAAATCGTCACCAAGTTCGGTCGTGGGCCGACCGCACGCTGGGCCGGCCTGATCGAGGTTTTGTCGAACCGGTACCGGACCGGCGATATCTTTCTTGGGCGCCCTGTTATGCCCCTGCACCTGGGCGGCCTGTTGCGCCCCGTCGGGATACCAACCGAGAAGCACATGGTGACAATCGCGGGCCCTGGCGCTGGCAAATCGAGCGGGGCCATGGTTCCGAATTTGTCCATACACGAGGGCTCGGTGCTGTGCATCGATCCGGCCGGGGAGTTGGCGCGCATCACCGCCGCGCGGCGTGGCCGGGGCGGCGACGGCGTGCGCGGCCTTGGGCAGGATGTTTTTGTTCTCGATCCGTTTCGCATCGCGCGGCGACGGTCTTCCGCCTATAACCCCTTCGACGAGATGGAACACATCGCGCAGGCCGATATTGACCGCCCGATTTCCTACGCCGGGAAGATCGCCGACGCCCTCATCGTGCAAGGGGAAAAGAGCGATCCTTATTGGGACAGGGCCTCCCATGACTTCATCCAGGGCGTCATCCTCTACATCTTCACTGGGCCAAAGGAAAAGCGGACCCTGGCGCAGCTGAGGCGGTTCATCCTGGAGGGCGATGTCGAGGCACACAACCGGCTGCTTAGGCGTGACCCGGGCAAGACGGCGTTCGACACGCTGCTTGATGAAATGACCGCGTGCAAGGACTGCGCCTATCGGGACGTCATCGCAGGATCGGCGGCGTCGATCCGCAAGATGGGGCCAAATCAGTTCGGCGCGGTCGTCACCACGGCGCAGGAACACACCTCGTTCCTTGACACGCCCGAAATCCTCAGGGTCAGCCGCCGCTCGGATTTCCTGCTGGATGATCTCAAGAGCCGGCGCATTTCGGTGTATCTCTGCCTTCCGCTCAATGCCGTCGCGGGCAAGGAGGGGCGGTGGCTGCGCATGTTCATCCTGTTGTTCATCGATATGATGTACCGCGTGCCCGATCCGCCCAAAGTCCCCGTGCTGCTGGCGATCGACGAATTCCCCAGCCTCGGGCGCCTGCAAGGCGTGGACACCATCGCCCCGACGATGCGCAAACATGGGGTCCGGTTGTGGGTGATCGGGCAGGATACTGAACAGTTCCAGGCCGTCTATCCCAGGAGCTGGAAAGGCTTCATCGGCGGGGCGGAAGCCGTGCAGTTCATGGCCATCCATCATCCCGACACGGTCGAGTTCATTGCCCGGCTATTGGGCAGCCACGTCGTCCTGGAAGACCAGCCCGGAACGGGGAAGGGACCGCCACGGCAGGTCAAGGCGCAATATCCTCTGCTCGACCCGGATCAGGTCTCGCGGATTCTCGAAAAGGGGCGCAGGAACCAGATCGTCTGGCGCGGAGACCGGCGGCCCATGCTGCTCAAGGTCTGCCCGTATTTCGAGTACATGCCGTGGTGGTATTACAGCCCGGACCGGAACCATCTGCCCGAGCGATGGAACCGCAGGGTCTGGCGCAGATGGCGTGGAGATGGCTCCACCACCAAGGACCCGCCTCCGCCACCTCCGCCTCCCGCGCCGCCGTCGAAGCCGGAAGATTTCTGGGACTCCGCTGCGCTCTACAACGACCAGCGAAAAGGAAAGCGCTCTCTCACCGCGGAAGAGTTCCTTGAGAGAACCTACGCGCAGCAGGAGAAGAGCACGCCCCCGAAATGGGCGGACGTGATCTACAAGACACCGCCCGAACCGCCAGCAGCTGCGCCGCCGTCGATGGACAGCGACTTTCTCAGTTCGCCTTCCTACGCCGGCAAGAAGGCGGAAGTCCCCAAGTACCTGAGAGACCTTGTCGAGCGCGAAAAGAGCGCGCCCCCGAAATGGACTGACCGGGCGACCGAAACGCCGTCCGCGCCGCCCCCGACACCGCGCAAGGAATCCGAAGCGCTGGCGCAGCTTGACGCCCTCATAGGGCTGCGGGCGGTCAAGGATCAGGTGCGGAAAACAATGAACCTCGTGAAGCTTGGGAAGGAGCGCGAAAAAAAAGGCTTCCCCAAAATCGACCTGACGCATCATCTGGTCTTCAGGGGCAATCCAGGCACGGGCAAGACGACGGTGGCGCGGATCGTCGGTGAGATCTACCGGGAGATGGGGCTGCTCCGGTCCGGACACTTGGTGGAAGCCGAGCGGGGCGACCTGGTCGGAGAATATATCGGACAGACCGCGCCAAAGACGAAGGCGGTGATTGACCGCGCCATGGACGGCGTGCTGTTCATCGATGAGGCCTACAGCCTCGTGCCCGAGGACGGCGAGAAGGACTTCGGGGCCGAGGCCATCGCCACACTGATCAAGGCGATGGAGGATAACCGCAACCGCCTGGTGGTGATCGTGGCGGGCTACAAGGACGAGATGGACCGGATGATCAACTCGAACCCCGGCCTGAAATCCCGGTTTAAAACCTCCATCGACTTCGAGGATTACACGACCGACGAGCTGGCCGAGATCTTCCTGTCCGGGGCGGCGGCCGCGGGCTGCACCCTGTCGATGGATGCGCGGGTGAGGATGACGGAGATCATGGAGGCGCTGCCGAAGGGCAAGGGCTTCGGCAACGGGCGGGACGTGCGCAACCTGTGGGAGGAGACCCTCGCCCGGCAGGCCGCCCGCCTCGCGGCGCGGGGCAAGTACGGCCGGCAGGCCCTGACCATGATCGAGGCCGACGACATCGCTGAACCCGCCAGGCGTTAGGGGGGCCGGATTTCAGCCGATGGTCGCTGACGACCGGCTCGGCGCTTCGACGATCAGCGATTTCATTTCAAAGCCGCGCGGAGCCGTGCGGCCGACAAGCGCAAAAACTGGGCCATTGCCTCTTCGGCAAGGCCCAGGCGCTTGAGAGGCGCTTTTGGAATGTCCGGTCACGAACTGTTGCGAAGAGCCGCGATGAGGGTGGCCAGAGCCCGGGCGTTTTGCTGAAGCGTTTTATCTGTGGCATAAGCCTGCGAACTGATGAGGTACTGGTAGCCTTTCTGCATTTCGAGGATTTGAAGATCGTCGCCCAGCCATTTCATGTATTGGGCGAGCCGAGCGTCCGTCTTTTCCAAAGCCGCGATGAGAGCTTGCTTACTCGGTTTGCGGCGGAGTTGTTTGCGGTCGGGTTTCATGGTTTCCATCCTGTGATGTTGGTTGCGGGAGAAAGAAGCGGCGGAGCCTCGGTGAAAGGCCCCGCCGCGCGAGCGTCACTCGCTATCCTCCTGAGCGTTCTGGAGCTGCTCGATGATCCAGCTATGCGCGAGGTCGGCGGCCTTGCGGAGGTTCTGCAGGTCGCGGGCCGAGAAGCTGCCGGTATGGCCATACCCTTTCTCGGTGCGGAAGCTCTTCTCGAAGGTAACGTTGTGGCGCACCTTGCCGTCCTCGGTCTGGTTTTCCCAGATCGCGGCGGTGATGCCGGTGACGAAGAACCTCTGGACGGGCGCCTTCTTCGGCTCCTGGGCTTTCTTCGCGGTTGCGTTTTTGTAAGACATGATCGTTTCCTTTCGTTTTTCCGGCCGGCGACCATCGCCAGCCTTGTGATTTCGGATCAGCCTGCAAATCGGACCGCCCGCAAGGGAGGGGGATCACCCGCCCGCAGGGGCGCGCCAGCGCGCTTGCAGCCCGAAGGGCGAAAGACGGGGACACCCTTGCGGGCATGAGGGACGGTTTTCAGGCAGAAATTCACAGATAAGGCTGGCAGGTGGTTCATGCCCGGCGGAAGTGAAAGGAACCTCAGGACCACGGCAAAACCGCAAAAAGCGTCAGAAGGGCCGGGGAGGGGGAGGACTGAATTTCCGGTCGTAGTCGTCGGCGGCGCAGGCGTAGGGATCGGCGATGGTGATGAAATGCTCCGCGATCGGCGTGCCGTCGGGAAAGATCGTCAGCGGATGAAGGCTGCGGTCGATCAGGGGCAGATAGAGATCAGCCGGACCGGCGTGCGTGAAGCCCCTGTGCTGGAGAAACGCGATCGTCTGGAGGAACATGCAGACCTTGGCGTCGAGCGGGTGGGTACCGAGCAGGCTGACCTTCAGGCGGTCGCTGCCCCCCTTGGACGTCGGCGGCTTGCGGACAATCCGCACTCCCATCGCAGAACCCTTTCCAGTTGGTGGTGCTCCCTCAACAATACAACCGGAGGTTTAATAAACGGTTAAACGCGCGCACGGCTTCCGTCCGCGACCCCGGCCCAGAGGCCTTTGCTCCGCCACGATGCCAGGGCCGCCATCCCGGTGCAATCCAGAGCTTCTTGCGTTCCGGTTTCCGCTCAGCAGCGGACCCTCGCGGAACGACAGAGAAGCTTGGGTGCAAGGGCTGTCTCGTCCCTGGCGGCGTGGGTCGCATGAAAGGCCCCGATGGCCGGGGCCGCAAACGAAAAGGAGGACACTATGAAACCGATCACAACCCCGGACCTGCGCCGCATGAACAGCTGCGAACTGGCCGCCCTGCAGAACGACGTTCTCAAGGGCGTGGCGATCGCCGCCGAGAACCGGCGGCGAGGCGAGGCCCTGCTGGAGGAGGTCGTCCGGGCGCGGACGCAGCGCCGGGTGATGCGCGGCAATCCCTAGCGCTCGCGCCCCGGCGGATCGGGGGAGCGGCCGGTCCGTTCCCTCGGCCGCCTTGGGTTGGCGGCGTCGCGGAACGTCCGGGAGAGGTCGCCGGGGTCGGGCAAGCGGGGCTGTTCGACGGATGGCTCCAGTGGCTCATCGCGGTCGCCGCGATCTGCGCTGGTCTCGCGGAGCCGCGCATCTGAGTCGCGAGTAACGTCCCGGCCTCCGTCCGCGCCGTGGCGGAAGAGCCGGTTGAACAGGGCTGTAAGGGTGCCTTTTTCGATCCGGGTGTCCCGGCGCGCCCCGCCCGATAGTCCGGGCTGCCGTCCCTCATCGCCCTGTTCCTTGACGATGTCTTTCCGCGCCGCCGCCGCGCGCGTGAATTCCGGCTGGAGAACCTTGTCGTCGCGGCCGGCAATGCGCTGGAAGTCCTCGCGGGCGAGGGCGGTTTCAAGCGAGTGCTTCTCGCGCGCGTCGATGGCGGCGAGGTCGCGGGCGCGGCGGTCGATCTCCTGCCGTTCGCGCTCGTGACGGGCGTCGAGGGCCTGCGCCTGACGCCTGTGATCCTGCTGCCGCGCCTCGTCGTCCCGGTGGCGACGGTAGTCGATCCAGGCCTGGATACCGGTGATGCGGCTCAGGAATGCGACGATCCGGCCTGGCGGTTTGCGACTGGAGGCGACGCCATCGTTCTCTCCCCGCTGCAGGTCGGCGAGGGCCTGGCGCTCCTGCGCCATGCGGTCCAGCATCGTCAGCCGTTCGCGCTCAACCGTGGCGCGGCGCTCCCGCTGCCGCCGATCCAGATCCTGCCGACGGAGTTCGGCCTGCCGTGCGCGCAACGCCTCGGCCTTCTCGTGGATGCCCCGCTCGCGCTCCTGGTCCAGTTGCTCCTGGCGCAGATAGTCGCGCACGGCCTGGGCATGCTGGCGGGCGGTCTCGACATCGTGCAGCTTGTCCGGGGGATAGTCGGCGGCGAGGAGCGCCTTGACCTCATTGCCCTTGATAGTGCCGGCGAGCTGGCGCGTCAGGCTGTGCACCTCGCCGGCGCGGTCGATGACAACGTAATCGCGGCTGTCGCCGCGGGCGATGAAATAGCCCTCCTGTTCAAGCGCGGTGACGAAGCCGTGCGCGTCGCGGGCCTCTTTCCAGGCGCGAAGGATCGCCGCCATCCGTTCTTCTTTCGATATGCCTGAGCGCGCCTCCTGCTGCTTCTCGGCCAGGTTCGACGCCTTGGCCCGGTCGTTGAAGCGGTCCTTGCGCCCGTTTTCCCGGCTGCGGGGCGGCAATTCGAGTCCGTGCTCGCGCGCGAATTCCTGCGCGATGCTGCGCAGCTTCAGCCGGGTGTGGGCCAGATGAACAGCCTTGCCGGCGTCAACGTCGATGCGGGACCAGACGACATGCGCGTGCTCGCGCCCGTTCTTGGTGTGGAAGACGACGGCGCGGGGCTGTCCCACGAGATTCAGGCTGCGCTCGGTCCGGGCGATAAAATCCAGATATTGCTCGCGGGTGAGATCGTATTTTTCCAGGTCGGGATTGATCGACAGGGAGAAAAGATATTTTTGTGCCTTGGTTGCCATCGAGTGCGCATACCACTCATGGAAGGCGCCATGGAGATCCCGCGCCACGGACCCGCGCAGGTCCACCAGTTCGACACGTTCGTTGTCGAACTGGTTCAAGAGATGGGTGGCGAGCTGGCGGCCGCCGCCCCGCTGGTTGCCCTTTGTAATCACACTTCCGCTCCGCGCCGGGCGGCAATAAACCGCCCGGACAGCACAGTTTCACTCGCAGAAAGTTAACGTCTGGTTGATGGAACTGTCGGGACGCATCCATGGCGTCCGCGAAGGGAAGGGTTTTCTTTAAAGTCGGCAGCGTTGGTATGTCATATCAGCCCTGTTTGTTTGATGCGCCGGTACGGGACGGGGTTGCGTGTGCCGGTTACGGTTGTATGCAGCGGATCAAGTACCGAGGCACGGACCTCTCTTTTTCCTTCCGCCCGAGTGGTTTGTGGCTATTGCGGTGAGGGACACAGGCAGGAACGTCAATCCAAAGCACCACCCGCCAAGCAGACTTTCTTTTCAGCCATCGCAGGCGGTGGAAGTTAACCGCAGTTCTTTTTCCTTCTCCAACCGGTTTGGCCTGTGGCCGTGTTAGGTTTCGAAGCCGAGACGGCCATTGCAGGCTCCGTCCCGCCGAGCAATACTTTTCCGAAGCCTTCGCAAGTGGAAGGGTTTTATCCTGATAGCGATGTGAAAAACGGCCTCGGCTAGAGCCGCAAGCCCTCCGACGGCGGTTCGGCAAGGGCGATCAGCACCCTGTCTAAGCCGTTCCGGCATCGGTCCCACCATTCCGTGCGCGGAATCGAGTATATATCTCTATCTGTCCTATATTTGTGTGCAGAAAACTGCGCGTCCCGTTTCATTGCTCTTTCCGGCCAGCGGTGGCGCGGAAGCAGCGGTTTGAGCAGCGTGATGAACAGGCCGACGCACATGCGGGTCCGGCCCGAGAGGATGACGCGGGTTTCGATATACCCGGCGGCCTCAAGCTGGCGCAAATAATCCTGCACTGTACGGCGGCATCTGCCCAGGACCATTGCAAGATAGGAAACCGTGATCCTCGCCGTGCGTGACTCACGCTGCCGGCGGTATTCATATCCTCCAATTATCCGGGCGCAGCGCCGCGCGCCGTCGCTGAGGCGCTCGTCGCGTTCCAGCCGCTCCGCCAGTTCGGGAACGTACGCGCCCGTTTCGCGGGGCGTGGGCCGGAGTGCCCGCGCCGGACGTTTGGCCGGCAAACAACGTTGCTGCAAGGAGCGCTTGCGGTGCCCGGTGCAGGTGGGGCATTCGGGGCATGGACGGCGCAGAGGAGTTGGGTCGTGGTCGAAGCGTCCGTCGCGCGCGATGCGCTGCGCAAGTGCCCTCCGGGCCTGCTCCATAAGAACCGGTTCGTCGATAGCGTAGGTCATGGTTTTCTCCTGTGTTATGGAGAAAACCCGCCGGATTTAGGCAACACAAAACCGCCGCAAAAAATCGCTTGCGTCCGCTGCCGGTTCCTGCGAGAGTGGGGTTGCAACGCCACTGCACTCTTGCAGTTCCAGTTTTTATGAAGGCCCGCCTCCTGGCGGGTTTTCTGTTTCTAGGTCATGAGACTTCCTGAACGTTGGTTACATTGAGAAACGCAAGTCCCGGCGTAAGTTCTGCCGGGGCCTCGCGGAAAAAGTGTGACTTGAGTCGGGGCAGGGCGACAAGCGGTGGTGCCTGAGTCGCTCACAACAATACAGATCTGAAGAGGAATTCGTGGCATGCGGTGTGTCCTTGTGTAAAAGGAGCCCGCCAGATTCAGGCCGCACAAAACCGTTCGCAAAAATCTCTTGCGTCCGCTGCCGGACTCTGCAAGAGTGAGGGTGTTCAAGCGCTCTGCTCTTGCAGATCCAGTTTTATGAAGGCCCGCCACCCGGCGGGTTTTCTGTTTTCTAGGTCATGGGCTGTCCGTAGAGAGGGTGATACGCAAGGAACGCAGTGCCTGATTGAGGAATCAGGGACACTGCGAAATTTTGTACCAATTGCACGGAACTGGCAAGCACAATTGGAGGTTGTTCTGTGCCCAAAATTCCCATCAGGCGTGTACCCGGCTGGCAACTATAGCTTTCGTGGGTCAATTCGGGTGGGGGGAGAGTGGGGCGTGTCTGTGGCATGGGCTTTTCCTTATCCTTAGGAAACCCGCCTGAATTCAGGCCATAGAAATACTGCCGCAAAAAACCTCTTGCGTCGGCATCTGGTTTCTGCAAGATTGGGATTGCTCAGATCGCCTCTCTTGCAGGCTCCGTTTTTTCTGAAGGCCCGCCCATCCGGCGGGTTTTCTGTTTCTTAAGTCGTCATTCCTGTTCCTGGCCGTTACGTGGTCCGCCTGAATCGGCGAACCTGCGAACAGCATGCCCGAAGAACCACAGGAAGCCAAGGAAATGAACCGTACTGCGCTCAAGCGGCCATCTTGGTTCGAAGGCGCTGCATGCGCGCGACCGCCGTGCTGTGATGGGCGGCATCAAGCTCGATGCCGATGTATCGCCGTCCGGCCTTGTGCGCCGCGACTAGCGTTGAGCCCGACCCGGCAAACGGATCGAGGACCAAATCGCCGGGCGCGGTGAAGCTTTCGATCAGGGGCTTGAGAACCGCGAGCGGCTTCTGCGTCGGGTGCAGCCTGTTGCCGGTATACTGCCAGTCGATCACGTCGGGCGGAGGCCTGTCCGGCAATGCCGGACGACCCTTCGCCAGCACGTAGGCCTGCTCGTGGCGGTGCTGCATGAAGCGCGACGAGGACGCGTAGTGCTTGCGGAAAACGATATGGCCGACGGGATAGAATCCGGCGGATTTCCAGGCGTGCATGAACCGGTCGATTTTGTTCCAGCCGTAGAAGCTCACGGCAAGACTGTCGGCTTTGAGGACGCGGTGCATCTGAGCGAACGCGGGGACCAGCCAGGCCGCATCCCGGTCGTTCGCAATGCTTCGCCCCGAACGGTCGCGGTAATTGACCAGATAGGGCGGGTCGGTGAGGATGAAATCGATGCTGCGCGCTGCCATGCGGCCCATGATCTCGATGCAGTCGCCGTGGGTTATGGTGTCGGCGATCATGGTGCGCCTCCTTCGCCGTTGGCGGCGCGGCATCCGGCGAGATATGCCGCTTCGAGAGCGCGGCGGATTTGCCAGACGGACAAGTCATGGAAATCCAGATCGTCGCTCCCGCGCGGTTTCAGGGTGGCGAGGAAAAGATATTTCCACGCGATGTCGTCGAGCGCGGCGGACATGGGGTTCTGTGTGCTCAGTGGCGTGCCGGCGCCGCGTATGGGAGAGCCGGTCATTTGCGCCTCCGTTCCATTTGCAGGAAACGGATCGCGGCCTTCAGGTCGGCTGCATGTTCATCGAACATGATGAGTGTCCCAAGGGCGGCGAGGCCATTGCCTTCGATCACGTATTTCCGTGCCTCCTGTAAAAGGGCGAGGAGATTGTCGATGGCGATCATGGCCGTGAACAGCGTCGGGTCGTCTGGCGGCGAATCTGTGCTCTCCTGGCTCATTGTTTCCCCCAGGTGTCGATGGCGATGTACTCGATGACGCGGGGAATGAGGTTTTCGTCTTCGTCCGTGATTTCGAGAATTCGGTATTGCATGCTTGGCTCCTTTGCTGATTGGGTTGTCGTCATCATGGGAGCCGGCCGCAGGGCGCATAGACCGCGCGTGTCCCAAGATTCTGTTCGTTCGCGGAGGGTCCGGCACGGAAGCCGTGAACGAAAGAATCTATGGACGGGACACGAAGGGCGCGGCCTGCAGGATCACAGGATGGTTGACGGCAGCCCGCGAAGGGGCCTGCAAAGCAAATGAACGTTCCGGTCGCAGCGATCTGGGCCGATCATCCGCGCTGTCGGGGACAACGGAGGGCGCGCGGGAGCAACTACCAGATGAGACCGGAGTAGCTATCGCTCGGCGCGGGACGAGTTAGGAAATCGAGGAAGATATGCGCGACCTCTGGTTCCGTGTCCTTCTTGTGCACGTTGTTGCAGGGTCCGCACATGGCCTGAAGATTGGTCGGGCGGTGATCGCCGCCCCTGGAGAGCGGGATAATGTGATCAATGGAGAGCGTGGATGCCGAGAGCGCCGCGCCGCATGCGAAACAGGTCCGGCCATAACAGTCGAGGATATGTTTGCGGAGCCATTTGGGAAGGCCGCGCGATTCATCCTGCAGACAGAAATACTCCTGGAAGCTGCGTTCGCGGACATACATCATGGTTTCCTCGCTCAAGTCCTCCTGGCACTGGACGCAGGAAATCTCATGCCCGTCGGCCGGGCGGATGATGCGGCCATATGCGGCGGCATAGAAGTTTCCGCCATCGCGGCCGGGATACATGTAACAATTCTCGCGATGACCATGAATCGGCACGGCAGATGATATGAGGCTTTCGCCGTCCTCCATGGGCATGCGGCCGAAGCGGCAATATTCGCAAAGCGGCTCCAGCACGTAGACCTTCATCGTGGCGTAAGGGTCCTTCAGAAGAAGGCGCAATTCGACATATTCGCGCAGCAGGTCCATCTGTTCCTGCTGCGAATATTGCGCGCGCCTGATGTCGAGTTGCCGCAGTTCTTCATCATCCATCCACATAGGGTTCTCTTTCAGACAATTTTCTGCACCACGTTGGTGATGAGGTCCACGATATAGGCGTCTGTCTGGAGTTGGTCGATGATGACGCTGGATGGATGCGCGGCGGCGTTCCGGCGACCGAGTGCGGCATGCATGATGTTGTAGATATTCTTCGTGATGATGCCGGCGTCGCGGGCAATGAGCATGGTTTCGGATTCCTTCAACTCGTCATTGAAATCATCCATCGAGGCGATGGCGCGTAGTTTATTCTTGTGGTGGCCGGGATAGGAGACCTGCCAGCGGGCATTGAAGTCCGCGAGGTGTTTGGCCAGAACATGGTCGCACAGATGCGAAAACGTGATGTTCCACGTCATGACGACCGCGCCACGGAATGCGCCGTGGTTATAGCAGAGCAGAGCCTCGCGGTAATAGGCACGCTCCGCCATATCCGGGATCGAGTCGGTGAGGCCGGAGAGCAGGTTGTTGACCTTCACGGTCACTTCGGACGCGCCATAGGCGGCGTCGAGCTTCTCGCGGGTCTTGTTCTCAAGTTTATAGCCGCCGCTGACCTTCAGCAGGTCCTTTCGCTCGACCAAGCCCTGAAAATATCCTCCGAATGACGAGGGCGGTGAGAAGTGGAGTGTGTCATAGCATTTGCCGATCTCAGCGGCCGTAAAGCTGATCTTGGACTTGTGGACATGGAGCCACCAGCCGAAGATCTTGATCTTGTCGGAATGCGATTTGTCGGCGAGGCCGGGAACGGCCTGCTTGAGCGCGGCCAGTTCCATACCGGCCTTATTCCTTGCCGACCTTCTCCGCCGCAGCTATCCCGACGCCTGTCAGCTTCCATTTGCCGTGGCTCGGGTTCTCGTAATAGCTCTTCTTCGACTTCAGCGCGCGCAGCGGCTGGATCATATCCACCTGCGTCTTCCATTCCATGGCGCGGAAGCATGTGAACAAATGACTGCCCGTGAACGGATCGACGCCGCCATGCGTCTGTATCCATGCGCTGGCGACAAGGAATTTGTCGGCTTCGGTCTGCGGATTCTTTTCGGCGCAGTATTCCTTCAGCGACGGCGTGCCGGCAGGGGCGAGATTGAACTCGCTGATGAAACTCTGTTTCGGACCGACCGGCTTCTTCGGCTTGCCGTTCAAAGGCGCGGACGTCTCAGGCGCCGTTTCCTCGACCTCATGCTCTTCAGCCAGGTCCTGCGTTTCGGCATCAATGACATCTTCGCCGGGCGGCAATTGCGCAGGAGTTCGCTGCACAACCAAGCGGTGGTTGGCAGGAGCGGGGCCGAGGGCAGCAATCGCCTGGCTGACCGCGTCGAATCCTTTGGACAGGGAATGGCCGCTGCCCTTGAAACGGAGCACAACGACCGTCATTTCTTCCTGCTGCGGCTCAATGGGGCCGGATGCAGGCTTTTTCTCACGGGCCATACTGATAACCTCTAACTGCGGGGGAGCACCTACCATTATCGTACTGCTTTGAACGGGTTACAAGTCGGCGGAAACATTTTCGCCCCGCGCCTGTTTGCGCGAACGCGTTCCTGGCATTTTTATTCGCCTTTTGTTCGCTATGATGGGGGGCTTGAGCAAGTGGTGCGCCGTGACGGTGAGGGCCTCGAAGGCGGCGCGGTGTTGAGCGGTGATGTTGGTCATGGCGCACCTCACACTCTGATCGCGCTGTGCGCCCGAGCCTCGTCGGCATAGGCTGACAGCGTCTTCGTGGCCGTGAAATAACGGTCGCGCTCGATGGGCAGGCCCAGCCGGCCGCGCACGGATTCCAGTTCCGACAGGCTGACGCATCCGAGTTCCGGACAGCCCATGCCGAGATCGCACAGGCCAAAAGCGATATCGGAGTCCTCAGGATCGAGTTCAGTCAGGAGCCAGATACATCCTGCATCCGGCGTGAATAGTTTCACGACCGGGAGAAAATCCGGTTCCGATTCGCCCCTCGATTGGTAATCCGCGCGCAAACGTCCGTTGCGGCTCAGGCGCTCGCGGATGTCCGCTGTCAGCAGCTTCGGTCTCATGGCCGCCCCCATGTGTCGATGGCGATGTACTCGATGACGCGGGGAATGAGGTTTTCGTCCTCGTCGGTGATTTCGAGAATGCGGTATTTCATGCTCTTTCCTTTCCGTGGTTGTTGTTCATGGCGAGGAAAGGCCGGGCGCATAGGCCGGATGGACCAAGGAAAAAATGCGCAAGATGGTCTGCCGTTGTCGCTTCAGGACAACGCAACCATCTCCTGCGCAGGCTCTTTTTCATTGCGGAGTCCGGCGCGGCCGGCATCATGAGCCTGAAATAACGACTGCCACGGAAGAAATACCGTGTGATAATTCCCCCATGAAAGGCCTGGAGGAAGACATCGAAAAAGCCGTCAAAGCGTGGGAGGCATCGGTGGACCAGAGGAGTCAGGAAGGACATGACTGGTTTCAACTGATGCAATCCGAAGAGGAGGTTTTCGATATTGAAACCGCACGTTGGGCGCGAATGATGGCCGCGTGGGAGTGTTACGAAGGTCTGATCGACATTGTCGAGCCGCAGAAATTTGACAAGGCGACGATCGCGGCGGAGCGAAAGAAATGGCCGAAGCTGAAACTACACGTCTCTGATGTTTCGACGTTTACCGATTTCGCAGTTGCGCGGGCGGGTCTGACGACAAAAGAGGCCTGGGCTGTGTTTTACAAGGTGCTGTTTTGGCAGATTCGCAACGGCCTGGTGTTTCGCGACAAGGAGCGATGATCATTTTCGCAGCGATCTAGGCCGATCATGGATGGGATCGCAGTCAGCCCCACTGCTCGGCCATGGCTTTTGCGATGCCGGGGTAAAAGCGCGACCGCTCTTTCCAGCGTTGAGGGCCGGGCGGCATCCGATGGACGCGCTGATCGCGGCCTGAAACGATATCAGTCGGCTGAAGGGGCGGCAGGCTCTTGAGCCAGAAGCATGTTCTCTTGGTTTCGCCGTGGCCGAATTGCCAGGGCTGAATGCTTTGCGAAAATTCCCGGTAGTTTTCGATGAGGGCCTTGGCGTGTTTGTGCATGACCGGATTTTCGATGCAGATACGCTCGATGGAAGCATTCCAGAAGGCGGAGAATAAATCCGCGCCTTCTCGCAGTTCGCGCTGCATGTCTTCTGCGGTGCGGCCCGGCGGCGGCTTCGAGAGCCAGCGAACGCCGCTATTGCAAAGGCGGGTGCATGGCGGATGCGCGACCATCAGCAGATCCCAGCCGTCGTTCAATATCTCGCGGGCATCGCCCCGGATGTGGCGATTACTGCCGTCCTCGGAGGGCAACAGATCACATGACCATGCGTCATGGCCGCGCGCGAGAAAGGCATTGCGGACGATACCGGAATATTCACAGGCCACAAGAACCTTCATGCCCTTCTGGCGCGGCTGGAACAGGTCGCTGTAATGTCTGGTCATTCATAAGTTCTCCTTCTCTGGCCGGTTTCCCCTCAAGCTGAGGGGTCGCATGGCGCTGCCTCTCGGCGCAGAGGGGAAACCGGGAAAGGCGATGGCGAACGGTGTGGGCTGTCATGGCGCGTCCTCCCCATCTTCCTCGGGATTGCCGTGCTCGGCCTCGAAATGCAGACGGGCGAGGCGAAGCGCGCTTTCGATGGGACGGTCGCCCTGGTCGATGCGCACAGTCAGGTGCAGCAGGTCGGTGATGAGGTCGGCGATCTCGCTGCTGCTGTCCTCGAAGACCTCGCCTTTGGCCTCGATATACTGCTGAAGGGCCGTCCGGGCTCGCTCGGCGCGGGTGTTGTTGGCGTTCGTGCGTGGCTGGTTGCCAGCGTCGAACTCCCGGACCGTGCCGGCATGGCCGCAGGAATGGCAGACAGCGGCGCTGTCGTTGTCCCATTCGTGGTCTCCGTTCCCCGCCTCCGCCGCGTCCGTGCCGTCGGAGCACAGGCGAACCCAGACCGCTGCCGAGATATCGATCTCGTCAGACCTTCGGCAATCCGGGCATCGCATGCCGTAGGCGTTATCGAGGGTCCCGCTCATGATTGTCCCCGTGCGTTCCTGAGTACGGCTTCGAGCCGGGGCAGAAGGCGGTAGCTGCTGAGCGTTCGTTTTGGATTGTCCGGGTCTGGCAGGCCGGTGTCGAAGCTGGGAGTGGCATTCATGGCGCGGATGGCGTCGGCGAGCGCGTCTGCAAGCTCGGGACCGAATGCCCGGAGGCGGTCGGCGATATCGAGGTAAACGGCCTCGGCGATGACACCGTCCGGGCCTTCGATGTGGACAATGCGGCGGCATTGCGGATTGCGGTGATCGGGATCGTTGGTGTATTTGCTCATCGCATCGGGTCTGATGTTGATCGCCCTCGCGATAGCGAGGCTGTCGTCGCCAACCTCGATTTCGCGCGTGCCGTAGTGGGGCACGTCTTCCGCGTAGAGAATTGTGTAGGTTTTCATCTGCGCCTCCCTTACCAGCTCGCCCGGTATGTGACGCTCCTGAAAACTCCCGGCTCCTTGCGTTCGAGCCAGTCAAGTGCGGCAGACAGGATGCGAAGGTCTTCCTCCATCTCGGTGCCGTCGCTCTCGCCGAAGAAGAATCCCGTGGTGTGCGGAAGGCGTTCGGTCTTGACCGCGTCGATGATCTCCCCGATGGCCGGGGCGTCGAGTTCCACGGGTTGGCAGTGATCCGTGCCGCTGGCGAAGGTGTTGACAATGTACCCATGCAGGTTCGGGTGTTTGCGCCAGTAGCCGAGCCGCAGGATTTTACTCCGGAGGTCATAGCCGTCTTCGCGCAGAATTGAGTCCGGGTTTACGGGGTCGCGCCAGAAGAATTTCTCGCCCAGCAGATACATATCGAGTCCCATTTGCAGGTTCCTTCGCTGTTTCGGTTGCCCTCAAGCCGAGGGGTCACCCCGTGCTGCCCCTCGGCGCAGAGGGGAGCCGGCGGAGGAACGAAAGGAACGACGAGAATTGTCAGGAGGCGGCTGCCGATGTGCCCGACGCGGCAAGACGGGCGGAAAGCCGACAAATCCGCGGGATTAACCAATTCTTCAGCCCTGCGGGGATAGAGTCAATCATAGGTTGTGACTCATGAACCGGCGGGGGCCAGGGGATGGCGCGATCCTTTCAGAGAAGCAGTTCTGCACGCGTGTCGATCCGCGTGCATTTCAACCAGCTTGCCCTGTTCGCGGACGAACCCGTAGAATCGGCGGCGGAACAGACAGCGGAGAATTCCCATGACGGAACGGACGGCGCTCGGAGAACAGATCCTGAAGCACTGGCGGGATCATTGCCCGCAGATGGTGCGCGACCTGGAAAAGATGAATCGCCTGGACCAGGCGGTGTTCGAGACGCAGGAGCGGGTGGGGGACCTGCTGTACGACCTGACGACCGTCAGGAAGATGGATTATCAGGCGGCCTGGGAGATGGCGCGGGAGGAATGGGCCACCCCGCCGGGCGAGGGGAGTCCGAAGGAGACCCCGTCCTCGCCGCCGAAATCGTCGAACCGGAGCAAGCCCCGCCGGTCCCGGCGCGCGACTTCCGGATCGCGGAAGCGCACCGGATCGGCCAAGGCGGGCTGAAAGAAAAAGCCCGCGACAACATCGCGGCAATCCGCACCTTGCGGCTCGTCGAGGACGAGGGCCGCGCACCCAACGAAGCTGAAAAGGCCGTGCTGGCGCGTTACAGCGGCTGGGGCGCGCTCTCCAACGTCTTCCATCCCTATCCCCGCAGCGACTGGGCGGAGATTGCCGGCGACGTGCGCAGCCAGATGAGCCCGGAAGAGTACGACTCCGCGCGGGCCTCGACGCCGAACGCGCATTTCACGTCGCCGGTGGTGATCGGGGCGATGTGGGCCTCCATGGAGCGCCTGGGGCTTGGCGCGAACGCGCAAATCCTCGAGCCCTCCATGGGTGTTGGTCATTTCTTCGGACTGATGCCGGAGGCGCTGCTGCCCGGCTGCCGCCGCACGGGCGTCGAGCTTGACACGATTACCGCGCGGATCGCCAAGCAGCTTTACCCGGACGCCACGATCTTCGCGAAGGGCTTCGAGGAGACCGCTCTTCCCAACAACTTCTTCGACGCGGTGATCGGCAACATCCCGTTCGGCAATTACGGAGTCCACGATCCCGCCTATGGCAAGTCCCCTGTGACGCGGGCGATCCATGATTACTTCCTCGCCAAAGGGCTCGACAAGCTCCGGCCAGGCGGCGTGATGGCCCTGGTCACGAGCCGCTACACGATGGACAAGCAGGATTCGACGATCCGTCGGTATCTCGCGGAGCGCGCGGATCTCGTCGCGGCGATCCGGCTGCCGAAGACGGCCTTCAAGGCCAATGCCGGCACGGAGGTCACGACCGACATCCTGTTTCTGCAGAAGCGCGCGCCCGGAACGGCTCCTTCAGGGGTCGCGCCGTCGCACGGGCGCGGGGAGACCTGGCGGGATTTGAGCACGATCGACACGCCAGACGGTCCGGTGTCCGTGAATGAGTATTTCGGGCGGCATCCGGAGATGATGCTGGGCACGATGCGGCTGGAAGGTTCGCTCTACCGCGAGCGGGAGCCGGCCTTGACAGGCGAGCTGTCGCCGGAGCTTCTGGCGCAAGCGGTCGCGGCGTTGCCGGAAGGCATCTGCGCGAACCGGACCGCAGGGCCGCGGGACCTTGCGCGTCCGCCGCCGGACGCCATCCTGACGCCCGCGGACGCGGGCGACGTGAAGGACGGGGCCTATGCCATCCGCGATGGTCTGCTCAAGATCCGCCGGGGTGCGGTGTTCGAGACGGCGCAGGTGCCGGGATCGACGGCCTGGCGCATCCGGGGCATGCTGGCGGTGCGGGATGCCGTGCGCATGGTCTTCCGCACGCAGCTCGACGACGCGCCGGACGAGCGCATCGCCGAAGCCCGGAAACTGCTGAACGACATCTACGCTTCCTTTACCGGACGCTACGGTCCGATCTCATCGCGCGAGAACGTCAAGGCCTTCGCGGGCGATCCCGACCAGCCCCTGCTGCTCTCCCTCGAAACCTACGACCCACAGACGAAGCGCGCCGCCAAGACTGCGATCTTCGAGCGCCGGACGCTGGAGCGTTACAGGCCGGTTGAACATGTCGAGACGGCCGCGGAAGCCCTAGCCGTCTCGCTGAATGAGACCGGAGAGCTTGATTGGCCGCGCATGGAGCAGGTGACGGGGCGCAGCGCCCGCCAGCTCCGGAAAGAACTCGGAGACCTGGTTTACCGCAACCCGGAGGGCGGACTCTGGGAAACCGCCGACCGGTATTTGAGCGGGGATGTGCGCCGCAAGCTCACAATCGCTGATGCTGCCGCCGCGCTCGATCCGGCGTACGAGCGCAATAGTGAAGCTCTCAAGGCCGTGCAGCCTGCTGACCTGGAGCCCGGTGATATCGAGGCGCGCCTGGGATCGTCCTGGATTCCCGCGAGCGACATCCGCGACTTCGTCGCCGAACTGCTGGATATGGCGCCCCGCCATGTGCAGGTGGGCCACGCGCCGTCCATCGCCACCTGGACGGTCGGAATCGACGCCGCCGAAAAGTGGAGCGTCGGCAATACGACGACGCACGGCACGGCGCGGTTCCGCGCGGCGGACCTGATCGAGCAGGCTCTGAACGGCCGGGTGCCCACGGCTTACGACGAACAGCCCGACGGATCGCGGGTCATCAACCAGCAGGAGACCATCGCCGCGCGCGAAAAACAGCAACAGCTTAAAGATAAATTCCGGGAATGGGTGTGGCAGGACAGCGTGCGCGCCGCGCGTCTGGCCCGCGATTACAACGACTGCTTCAACAATCTGCGGCTGCGGACGTTCGACGGATCGCACTTGAGCCTTCCGGGCATGAACCGGACTTACTTGCGGGACGGGGACCTGGCTCCCCACCAAAAGAATGCGGTCTGGCGGGTCGTGCAAAGCGGCAGCACGCTCCTGGGCCATGTCGTCGGCGCGGGCAAGACCTGGAGCATGGCGGCGGCATCCATGGAAATGCGCCGCCTCGGCCTCGCCAAAAAGCCCATGTTCGTGGTGCCCAATCACCTGGTCGAGCAATGGGGCGCGGAATTCTTGAAGCTTTATCCCCAGGCGAACCTCTTCATTGCGGGCAAGGAGCATTTTTCTTCCGAAAACCGCCGGCAGGCCATGGCGCGGATCGCGGGCGGAACATTCGACGCCGTCATCGTCTCGCACCGCTCATTCGAGTTTCTGCCCGTATCAGACGCACTGTTCAACAAATTCATGGACGAGCAGGTTGGCGAACTGGAGGCGGCGATCCTCGAAGCCAAGGCGGAGCAGGGCGACAACCGGCGGCTGGTGAAGGAGCTGGAGAAAGCCAAGAAACGGTTCGTCACAAAACTCAAGCAGCGCGCCGACCGCGAGCGCAAGGACGACACGATCACCTTCGAGGAGCTGGGCGTCGACCAGATCTTTGTCGACGAGGCCGACCTCTACAAGAACCTGTTCTACACCACGAAAATGAACCGCATCGCCGGCCTGCCGAACTCCGAGAGCAACCGCGCCTTCGACATGTACATGAAGACCCGCTATCTGCGCGAGATCACCGGCGGGCGTGGGGTGGTGTTCGCGACCGGCACGCCCATCTCGAACACCATGGCCGAGATGTACACCATGCAGCGCTACCTCGCGCCTGATCTCCTGAAAGACCGCGGCGTGGCGCATTTCGACGCCTGGGCCGCGAATTTCGCGGAAGCGGTGACAGCTCTCGAACTGGCCCCGGACGGCTCGGGATACCGGATGCACACGCGCTTCGCGAAATTCATCAACCTGCCCGAACTGCTCTCGATGTTCCGGACCTTCTCCGACGTGCAGACAGCGGACATGCTCAACCTGCCGCGGCCCGCCGTGGCCGGCGGCCGGCCACGGATTGTCGCGGCGCCCGCCAGCGAACCGCTCAAGGCCTTCATCAAGACGTTGACCGACCGTGCCGAGCGCCTGCGCACGGCGCGGATCGATCCAAGTGTGGACAACATGCTGAAGATCACCGGGGACGGCCGCAAGGCCGCGCTCGACATGCGCCTGGTACATCCGTTTGGCGAGCCGGAGGCCGAGACGAAACTCTCCCTCGCCGTTGACCGCGTGGTCAGGATCTGTGAGGAGACGCGCGAGGCGCGCTCGGCGCAGCTCGTCTTCTGCGATCTTTCGACGCCGGACCCGTCACGGTTTAACGTCTACGATGAACTGCGGGCCAGGCTGATCGAGCGGGGCGTGCCGCCGGGCGAAATCGCCTTCATCCATGATGCCGACAGCGACGCGGAAAAGAAGCTCCTGTTCGATAACGTCAATGCCGGTCGGGTGCGCGTCCTGATCGGCTCCACCGAAAAAATGGGGGCGGGGACCAACGTGCAGCAACGCCTGAGGGCGCTGCACCACCTCGACGCGCCCTGGCGTCCGCGCGACATCGAGCAGCGCGAGGGACGTATTCTCCGGCAGGGGAACCTCAATGCCGAGATCGACCTCTACCGCTACGTGACGGAAGGATCGTTTGACGCCTATATGTGGCAGACCCTCGAAACCAAGGCCCGCTTCATCCAGCAGGTGATGAACGGGCAGACGTCGGTCCGGTGCGCCGAGGACCTCGACGGGGGCGCGCTGACCTACGCCGAAATCAAGGCCATCGCATCGGGCAACCCGGCTGTCATGGAGAAGGTCAAGATCGACACGGAAATCCGCAAGCTCGACCAGTTACGCGCGGTCCACCTCAACCAGCAGCACAAGATCCGGCTGGAGGTTCGTTCCCTGCCGCCCGAGATCCGGGAGAGACAGGACAAGATCGAGCGGCTCGCCGCCGACATCGCCCGGCGCGACGCCAACACGGGCGACGAGTTCTCAATGACTGTGGGCAACCGCCTGTATTCGGGAAAGGGCGCGCGAGAACAGGCTGCGGAGGCCCTGACCGGAGCCGTGCTGTCGTGGCGCGACGACCAGTCCCTGCAGGTGCGGGGCAGCATCCGGGGGTTCGAGATCCTGAGCCGGGGGAGAGGGGGGGCGCGCATTGTCGGGTCGGACGACGAGCGTCTGCCCGAGCTGTTTATCCGGGGGGCCGCAACCTATCCCGTCCAGCTTAACGCGGAGAATCCGGTCGGCACCATCCAGAGCATCGAGCATGCCCTGCGGTCGCTGGAAAAGACCTCCGAACAGGAACAGGAGCGCGCCGCGCGCGCGGAAAAGATGCTGGCAGACTACCGGGAGCAGATGGGCAAACCGTTCGAGCATGAGGCGCGGCTGAAGGACTTGCTGTTCCGCCAGGCGGCGGTGAACGCCGCGCTCGATCTCGACAAGGGCGAGCGGCAGGTCGCGCCCGGTGCGGAGGACAATGCCGGGCCTGAGGGCGAGGCGGGAGCCGAGGATCGGTCTCCGACCGGGGACCTGCGGTCCGGGCGGCGAAACGGCGGGCCGGGGCGCGACGCCCCCGCCCGCAATCGGCCCGGGTTTGATCCGGCCCCGCCGGTCACGGGCCCGCGACCGCCGACAATGCCCGGAACGAGGTACTGAGCGTGGGGGCTTTTGCGGCCCGACGAGTTTTTGCGAGGGGGATAGGATGCCGGACGACAATCTAATCGAAACGAGGCCGCAGGGCACGATCACGGTTGTTTTCAGCCGCCGTGGTGGGTGGAGATCGCGGCCGCGAAGAACGGCAGTATCGTCCAGTTTCACCATCCCCGGCACGGATGGCTGTCGTTCTTACTGCCGCCTGACTGGGCGAACCAGTTGGGGCTCGCTCTTATCAAGCAGGCCGCGTTGATTGAGTATTTCAACGGCGCGGCACCCCCTCCAAATGAAGCGGTGAATTGAGCTGTCAGTTGCAACTGTTCCGATAATCGAGTCGAGCACAAGGATATGCGCCGACTCACCATCGATTTGCTGATTTGCTTAGGTACGGAGCAGTTGCTGCGAAATCTGGCCTGCCTGGGCCAACAATTCCCGGAACTCGCGGGAGAGTTCCTCGCTGCGAGCGAATCGCCGAAAGAATCCTGTCGGCGCCGTCCGCGAACAAATCCCTCTGCAGGCGGTATATGTCAAGGAGTTTGTCGAGCGTATAGCGACATAGATAAGCACCAGAACATCCGCATCCGCAAATGTCCGTGGCTGGCCTTTCGCAGGGTCCGCGTTGTCATCGAGATGTTCCCTGAAAAGCCATGCCCACTTCTTGACCTGCAAAACTGCCACGCCAAGAATACGGCCTGCCTGGGATACGGTTCGATTCATAGCTTTTGGTACCACGCCTTGCCCACAGTCAGGAGGAGCTGAATATCAAGAGCGAAGGAACGGGTATTCAGCGTAGCGCTCGGGAGGAATGGCCAGGCGGGCGATGGCGTTTGCAAGTTTCACCTGCCAGTCATTGCCAAAACGCACAAGGTCGCGGCGCTTGATCCAGAAAAGGCGGACATTGCCGTCGGCATCAGTCTTCTTGAAGCCCATCCCGATCCGGCGGCCGCAATGAAACAGCGCGAAGTTGCCGTCCAGGAAATCGTAGACCTCTTCCAGGAATTCCGGCACGAACACGTTCTGCTCATAAAGGTCCGCGTCAAGAGCCAGGCGGCGTTTGTGCTTTCGGGTGACGGCGGCGATGTCATCATCGCTGACGGGGTCGATCCCGCGGGCGATGCTGATATTCCGGTGCTTCAGCCAGCCGAGCCGCAGCGGTCGAAAAAGGCGCAGAAACTCAGGCAGCATGGGTGCGGCTTCGGCGAGGACGGAGGCGAGGTCGTCCCGGTGCATCGCAAATAGCGTGCGGTGCTGTTCATGCCCATCGGCTTCGGGATGCGTTTCGTGCAGGTCGATCACGCCGGAGTGCATTCCGGTGTGGAGGGTGTAATGTTGCCCGGCACCGGCGGTGGCTTTCGCGACGAACACGATTTTGTCGCCGCGAAACTCGACGGCGAAATCGTCGCTTTCAATGCCTTTCGCGCCGTGCGGCAGCTTGTAGCTGTCCATAGAGACATTTTCGCACCGGCGCCTCAGACGCTGCCTTCGTAACCCAGATGTCATTTTCCTGCCAGACTGCCCATGGCCGCACTCAGCCGGAAAAGCATCCACCCCGTTTTTTCTAGCGAGAACCGCACCGATCCAGTTTTTCCGGCATGCCACGTGCATTCCTAAGGATGTCGGGAAAGTACTGATTCCACTGCAATATTCTGATGGAGGTGAGCGATGGGTTTTAGTTGGACGGCGAAGGGAATTCTCGCGGCGCTGCTCGCGGTCGCCGGCGCAGCCGGCCTGAGTTCATGCGGCAACCGCGGAAGCGCGGGCGAAGCCGTAAAGATCGGGGCGGCGCTGCCGCTGAGCGGCGATTCAGCCGCCTGGGGTCAGCAAGGCCGTTGGGGTGCCGAGATCGCGGTGGCCGAGGCTAACGGGTCTGGCGGGATTGGGGGAAAGCGTCTGGAGATTGTGTTCGAGGATACGCAAGCCATCCCTCGGGTTGCGAAAGGCGCCATCTCCAAGCTGATCTCCGTCGATCACGTTCCGGCAGTGGTCGGTGACATCGTAAGCGCGACAAGTTTGGCAATGAGTCCGACCGCCGAGGAGAACAGGGTGGTGCTGATGGTGCCAACGGCATCGGCTCCCGCACTGACCGACGCGGGCCGGTTCATCTACCGCGTTTGGCCGTCCGACGATGTTGAGGGAACGTTCCTCGCGAACTGGGCTGCGTCAAGAAAGCTGGGCCGAGTCTGTATTCTCCACATCTCCACTGACTATGGTCTCGGATTGGCCCAGATATTCACGAAGCGGTTTCAGGCCCTGGGGGGTACGGTCGCCTCAGTCCAGAGCTACGCCCAAGACGAAACGGATTTTCGACCGTACCTGGCGCGGGTCAAAACGCAGGCTCCGGATGTCGTTTACATCATCTCTTATTACAAAGATGCAGCTCTCCTCCTGCGCCAGGCGCGTGAAATTGGAATCAAAGCCCAGTTTCTGGGAGCGACAGCCGTCGAAAGCAAGGAACTCATTAAACTGGCGGGAAACGCCGCCGAAGGTCTGATTTACCCGACAATCGTCGATTTTGATCCCTCCAACCCCAATCCGAGGCAAAAGGCATTTATCGACAGTTTCCGTGCTGCTTATAAGAACGATCCCGACTGGGCCGCGTCCCACACCCATGACGCCGTCCTTGTTATCGCGGAGGCGATGAAGTCCGGTGCGCGGTCCGGCGATGAAATCCGGCAGGAGATTGACCGTAGACATTCGTTCGAGGGCGTAACGGGAAGCATTGTGTTCGACCAAAATGGCGATGTTGTGGGCAAGAGCGTCGTCATGAAAATCGTCAGGAACGGCGCATTCGAGATCCTGGGCGACGACGGTAAAGGAAAAGGGGCGAAATAGGATGCAGATCACGGGAACGGCGTGGCCGTTGCTGCATGACATATCCGTCGCGCTACCGGTCCTGGTAGTCAGCGGACTGACGTTGGCTGCTCTCTACGCACTGATTGGGGTCGGGTTTTCTCTGTCCTTCACTCTGGGGAAGTTCTTTGATCTGTCTCTCGGCGTTTGTTTTCTCGTGGGCGGCTATGCGTCCTACGCCTTCGTCACGATGGCCAACGTACCGTTCTTCCTCTCAATCGTGCTCGGCGTCGTCGTCGCGGGCCTTGTGAGCGGCGTGCTCGGTGTGGGCCTGATTGCGCCGCTGGCGCGCAGACTGGATTCGCTCTCTCTCTTTGTGGCTACTCTCGCGCTGCTCTACATAGCTCAGGCGCTTGCCAGTCTGGCGTTTGGCGACAATGCCAAGGTGCTCAGGGCGGGATCAGCGCCGTCGTTTTCTGTAGGGCCGGTGTCCGTGACGGATATGCAGCTGTTGCAGTTCATGACGGCGGTGATTGTGCTTGCCGCACTCCTGACTGCACTTCGTCGCTCAAAACTGGGACGCTTTGCCCGGGCGATCGCTGACGATGCTGATCTTGCCCTTGTGTTCGGATTCCCCGTGGGTCCAATGATACTCCGCGCTTATACCGTCGCTGGTTGCCTGGCGGGCATGGCTGGAGTTTTTTATGCGGCGGATCGTGCATTGGAGCCTACACAAGCCATGTCGGCGATGCTGGCTGCCATGGTTGCCACCATCATCGGCGGTGAGGGCCTTGGCGGGGCGGTTGTAGGGGCGTGCATCCTGGCCGGTTTGGAAACCGTCTTTGGATTTGCTCTTCCCGGCAACTGGAAGACGACCATAGCTTTCGGGGTGCTGCTCCTGTTTCTGGCGACGCGGGGAACGGGCGCGGTGGTGACCACGGATCGGAGGTTCTGAGAATTGGACTACGCCGCGGAGTTACTGGTGCGCGCGCTCCTCTTGGGATGCGCCGCGATGGTCGTCGCCTATCTGTCAGATGAGGCGGGAATCCTGCACGTCGCCTCCGCCGGGTTGATAGGAGTGGGCGCATACGGATCGGCGGTCCTTGTGAGCGAACAGCACATGCCGGTGCCTGTGGCGATTGTGATAATGATTCCGATAGGGGCTCTTTGCGGGCTGCTCCTTCATGCTTTCACCAGACGATTGACGGCCTCGTACCTGGCGATGGCTCTCCTGAGCGTGACCGTCGTGCTCCACGGCTTGATGAGCAACTGGATTTCCGTGACAGGCGGTCCGATGGGCTTGGCGGACATCCCGCCGCTGCCGTTGTCCCTGGGCGAACAGCCCGCTGTCCTGGCAGGCGCAGCTGTCGGGCTGGGGTTCGGACTGACGCATCTTCGTGCTACGGTTTTTGGTGCGCGCGTGCGAGCCGTGCGCGACGACGAGGTCTTAAGCAGAGACCTGCGGCTGCAACCCGACAGTGTTCGCTTGATTCTGCTGGTTGGTTCGTCATCGGTGTTTGCTCTCATAGGTGGTGTCTACGCTCACCATCTCCGCTATCTAGACCCGTCATCTTTTGACCTCCGCGAGTCGATTGCCATACTGGCCATGGCTTTTCTCGCCCCGACGCGCAACGTTATGAGGGGACTTGTGGGCGCGCTGGTCTTCGTCATGATGCCCGAGGGTCTGCGTTTCGTTGGGCTGCCGGCGGCTGTGGCCGCCCAGTTGAGGCAAGTTCTCTTCGGAGTCCTGCTGCTGGTCGTCGTCAGCACCGGAAAAAAGACCGCCGCTGGCGGAGCGGCGGGGGGTGTTGCCTGATGCTACAAGCCACTGATCTGCACAAGCATTTTGGCGGCGTCGCCGCCCTTGAGCGCGTGAGCCTGGCCGTTGAACCCGGCGAAGTGGTGGGAATGGCCGGCCCCAACGGATCTGGAAAGAGCACCTTGCTGGAGATTCTCTGCGGCAGGATTCGGCCTGATGGGGGCGAAGTCGTTATCGACGGCATGAAAGTGAACCTGGGCGTCGCCAACGGGTCTGATGCCTTGCCGGTGTTCAGAACGCATCAGCGCCCTCGGGTGTTTCCGTGGCATTCGGTTGCCGAGAACATCCAATTGGGGCGGTGGGGTGTACCCGGCAGTGCGTTAGATAGCAGGACAGCAGGCGGGATGGAGCTCTCCTCGCGACTGGCTGCCGGCCTGTCTCTGGGCGAGAAGCGCAATCTTAACCTGGCCTGGCTGTGGGAGCGGATGGATTCCGTCCGATACTTCCTGCTGGATGAGCCGTGCGCCGGCGGCGATGAGGATTATGTGCGAGAGTTAATTCGCTTCGTGGCGACCGCCCGGACCAAAGGCAAGGGTGTGCTCTGGGTAGAGCACAACACGGACATGTTGTCATCGCAAGCGGATCGCGTTGTTGCTCTGGTTGCGGGACGCTCCCAGGAGGGAGCGGCAAGCACGGTGGTCCCGAGCGATGGTTCCCCTGAAAAGCCGTCACAGAATACAACCGATACGGGGCTCACCGGGAGGGACCTCACCATCGAGCGCAGCAGCACCATTATTCTGAAGAACGTTTCGATCCAGGTCCGGTCCGGTGAAGTCGTAGGCCTTCTCGGCCCCAACGGCATCGGCAAATCAACCATGCTTCTGGCTCTATACGGCCACCCGGATTGCAAGGTGGCAGGTGGTGCGGTTCTCGATGGCGGGACCTCGCTTTCGCAGGCGGGTATTCAGGAGCGTGTGAATCGCGGAATACATCTGCTGCCACAAGAGGGCGGCGTCTTTAAGTCGCTGACCGTGGCCGAGTTTATTGGCTGCAGTGTCGAGACGGCTTGTCAACAGCAGCTAACGCAAAGTAAAATCAGCGAGATACTGGAGATAGTGCCGCATTTGCAGCGAATTATGAACCGGCGCTGCGGCGTCCTTAGCGGCGGTGAAAGGAGAATAGCGGGCATGGCGAGAGTAGTTGCTCTGGCACCACGGTTCGCTCTCCTGGACGAACCGACCGCCGGTCTGGACCGGGAGGCCCGGCACTCCATCGGCATGGTGATCAGAAATCTGGCATCTGCGGGAATCGGCGTGCTGCTGGCGGAGCAGGACCGTGCATTTGCATCGACGATAGCGGACAGGTTGGTGGAGTTGGGAGAACCGCCGAAGAGATAACCTTGTTTGGTTGGCGCGGAAAGGGCAATGCAGAATCAACCCAATTTCGGAAAGGCCGGCTGGCCCGTCTCTTACGGCGGGCGCAAGCGGCTTGACGACCTGCTGGGCCTGCTTCCGGATGCGAACCGTCGGGACCTTGGTGATTGCGCAATCTGGGCGCATCTGCACCCGGAACCGTTGGTTCGTCATCTAACGGCCCATTTCATCAGCCGCCTGGAATTGCACCTTAATGACCTGGATGCTGCGAGTGCGCCGGATTTCAGCTTGTTCCCGAAACTGGAGTCGTTTGTCTCAGCGGCAGAAAAGCTCGTGAAAATGGTGCCGGCGATGCGGGATTTGCCGTGCGAAGAGGAAAGCGTCCGCGATCAACTGGGGGCATTCCTTGAAGGGCTCGACCTGGCGCTTGGGCACTGCTGCCGGGTCAGGGTTTACCGGATCGATGCGTCGGCCGGATGCTATAAGGGCCTCGCCAGTCGCGGGATGAAGCAACGCTATTACGCTAACCACTTTGACGTCGGAGCGAACATGCCGTTTGAATCAACCGAGCGTTTGCCGCGCTCGGCGGCAAAGTACGAACGAATAGAGGGCACGGCGTGCCAGCTCCTGACAAAGGATGCCATTGATACTCTTGAACCCGAAGACCGGGATTGGTACCTGCGCGTGATCGGTTTCGGAAAGACGGTTGCGGAATCCTATACTTGGGAGTTCACGGCCGATGGCGTGGAAGAGCTGTCCTATTCGGATACCAGGGCAAAACCGGAACGCTATGTGGCAGCGGTTTCTCTCGATGCCGGGCAGCAACGTTCCGGTGCCGAGAACCGCACACCGATCGAGACCCGCAAGCTTCATCCGCTGTCGATAGACTGGCTGGACGTGCTGCTTAAGTCACCGATCGGTGATGCCTTCGCGGGAGGCGTCAGCGGGCTGGTGGGTGCCCTTGCCGCGCGTTCGGCGAGCCTGACATCGGTTGCCGCGTCAACCGGGCTGATGAACGAAGAGTCCGGCCTGTTTCCACCGAGATTCAAGGCAATTCCGGCGGGGACACCAAGCGATCAATCGTGGGTGTTCGCTGACGGTGACGCCATATGCAACCACATCTACGAACTCTATGATCGTTTTCGAAAGAGCGACCTTTGGCTGGGTATCCTCGGCCCTTCCGGCGTGGGGAAAGAGGTGATCGCCAGAGCGCTCCACAATAACGGTCACCGGCGCGCGCAGAACTTTGTGAAGGTAAACGTCCCTGCATGGGATTCAGAGTTGCTCGCCGTAGTCGGTGGAGGTATAGCTGCCGGAACCTTTACGGGCCAGGGGAGCGAGGCTGAAAGCGTTTTCGAGGCTGCCCACGGCGGCACATGTTTCTGGGATGAAGTGTTCCTAGCCGATGCAGTCACGCTCGGCAAGTTGCTGAGCCCTTTGTCTGACTTGAAGGAACGTAATGAGGCAACGCGGACCGGCCTGGGGAATGTGCGCAGCAGAGTCTATGACGCAAATATCAGGTCGATTGCAGCCGGAGATCCCGCGAAGAGACAGCGTCACTTTGATGGTCACGCAGAGGGTCGGCTGCTTCCGGCGAAGATTGCGCTTCCGTCCTGGGGCGATCTGTCCGTAGATTCGAGAGTTATCCTGGTGCGCTGGATGATGTTGGGCGCGCTCCGAAAGCACAAGCTCAGGGGCGGCCAGATGAGCCTGGCTTTGTTCCGGTATCTGGTTTATTGCCAGCCGGGAACCCTGCTGGAGACCAATATGCGCGGTCTGGGCAACATTTGGGGAACCCTTGGAGAATTGCAGACGAACGGCGTTTTCAACCTATCCTGTCTCAGGGGCCAGTGGACGGCAGCCGATCAGGAATGTGCTGAACCTCTGATCAGGGACGGGTTGGACGACCAGTATCCGGCTTCGCTTCGGATCGGCGAGGGGACGCCATTTGAAACAAGATTGAATGCGTTCGAGCACGTGGTTCTTCGTATCGCGACATGCGATGCCAGGGGAGAAAAGCACACACCATGTGTCTCGAAGGAAGAATGCGATGCCGCAGCCGCCGAGTTGCTGCGCCGCCGGGGTGAGCCCTTTTGGCACGAGCAGCTCTGCGAGGCCTTCTATCTGCTTTTCGCTGCTTCAGCTCTACACCTCACTGACCAGCAGGACGAGCCGCAGCGGGCCACGGCGGCAACCTGTCGTACTGATAAGAAGGATCTGCTCGCGACCGCTCCGCGGCCGCTACAGCGTCATTTCCAGGACTGGACGCCATTCGAGGAGATTTTCAAATCGGTGTCAAATCAGCCGTTTGGCGCTTTGACAAAGCGGAGCGCGAACGGACACCGGATGGCATTGCGATACCAGGAGTTTATCGAGCAGCCCGATGTGGTCGCCCGGCTTTTGCAATCGGTGGAACGGATTGCCTGCGCCTATCCGTCTTACCTTCATCACGTGCCGTATTGGGCGCACTGGGCCGAGCGACACGGCGGGCATTCAGGCAACGTTAGCGGGCAAGCCGTGTTTCAAGAAAAAGACGGGGAGACGCTACAAATATCGGAAGAGGAAGACTATGACAATGAATGACAAAGACAAACCTGACCAGCAGACAAAGGCAGTCACCGTGAAACGGCCACAGCCTGGCAAGAGCCTGCGCATCGCCCTTCTGCATGTCAGAAGGACGATTGAATCCCATCAGAGCAAATCTCTGCGCCCAGTTTGAGTTCCGGGCGGTTAATCTTATGCGTGTACTCCTTATCGCCCTGGACTCCGATTACGACAACTCGCTGGCGCTCGACTATCTGGTAGCGTATGCCCGGCGAGATCCGGTTTTGCAGAACGAGGTCGAGTTCTGCCAGTACATCGAAACCACGGACGATGAAGAGGCCGTGCGCTCCCTTCTGTCCCAACGGTGGGATGTTGTGGCGTTCAATACCTATGTCTGGAATCTGACCGAGAATCTGGTGCTCGCGGCCCGGTTCAAGGCGGCGAACCGCGATGTCGCAGTGGTCATGGGCGGGATGGAAGCCAGCTACACGGCGCCCGAGCTCCTGAGAGCAAACCAGGCGGTCGATGTCGTTGTTCTCGGCGAGGGCGAAATTGTTTTTGCTGATCTGCTCCGCCGGTTGCTCCGGCGGGAGCCCATCACCGGAGTCGTTCCGGGGATCGCCTATCGCGGGCCGTTCGGGACCGTCAGCGGCGGGCAGGGGCCTATCCTCGCCGGTCTCGACGAAATTCCCTCACCGTTTGAATCACAAGATTTCCTGAGCCGCCCCCGGAACCGGCTCCTTTATGAATCGTATCGGGGGTGCGCCTTTAAGTGCGGGTTCTGTCTTTATCATCGCGACTACACCAGGCAAAGGGCGTTTTCGCTGGACCGGGTCAAGTCGGATTTGCGGGCGATCAGCCGTTCGGGCTGCTCACATATTCGATTTGTCGACTCCACCTTCAACCTGGACCGCGCTCGCGCCAAATCCATCCTGCGGGTTCTTGCGGAGATGCACGTGCACGTGTCGGTGGAAGTCAGCGCGGAATTTTTCGACGCGGCGATGATTGAAATGTTTCCGCCAGCAGGTATCCGACAGGTTGACATTGGCCTTCAGTCCACCAACAGCGCCGCTCTCGAAACCGTCAACCGCAAATGGTATAAGGAAGGACGGTTCCGGGAGAACTTGCGGCTCCTGCGAAATCAAGCTGGCCTCACGCTGAACGTGGAACTCATTGCCGGCCTGCCGTCCGATGACTATCGTGGCCTTAAGCATTCTATCGACGAGGCGGTCGCGATGTGGCCTGATCATGTCAGCGTGTACAGGCTGCTGGGATTGCGCGGCACCGACGTCGAGCGGCGCAAGGATGAACTCGGTTTGCACTTCTCTGAAACGCCGCCCTATGAGGTCCTAACTTCACCAGGCTTTTCCAAAGAGGAACTCGATAGCATCGACGTTCTCACCTTCGCGCACCTGATGCTTTTCAATCTGGGAATTGGCCGGTATGCGTTGCGGTGTTTCGTGGACAAGACGGGTGTCGCTCCCACGGAGCTTTACGAGGATTTCATAGAATTCGCCGTCGGTGCCGGCCGCTACGACAGGGAAGAAGCCCGCATGCTGGGCCGTTACTATTCGCATGGGAACCGCTTCGACCGGGTGCTGCCCGGCGGTCTGGCGCCCGAGCGCGTCAGGGACGCGCTGGCCGAATTCTTCCGCGTGGCCTGCGAAGCGCGCCCGTCATGCGATTTCGCGCTCATAGAATCGCTGCTGGATTACGGGTATCGTCTGGCGTTGCTTGACCGATTCGAGGAGACAGCCGCCAAGGCCACCGGCGATGCCGCCACTAACAACCTTTACCTCGCGCCGTGGTGTCAATGGCAGAGCTATCCGGAAAATGTTTACCGGGAATTGCAGCGCCAGGGGGCCGGTGGGAGTAGTCTCGATGCGGATGACATAGGAGAGGTTCTTTTCTTCATCCACCCGACGCTGGGTCCTGCCAGTGTAGCCGTTACCCCCGGCGTCACCGATCTTCTTGAACGCCTGACCGACACAAACGGCAAGGATTTAGTGCCGCCCAGACCGGCACGCCTCGCCGACTTTGGCACCGACGAACAGGCCCTGCTCGCACAACTCCAGGAATTTCGGATATTGCTGCCGACTCCGTAAGGTAGCTTCACCATATAGGACCCGCATCGACCCGGCTCGGGCCGGATTTCACGCGGTAGCGCCATTTCCATTTCAACGGCGGGAAACGGTCCGGCTCCGCTTAGTGCAGTCACTTCCCGTTTTTCCAAACAATAACCGTGGCTTGTCCGACGGTGGATTTTTTGGGGGGTCAGAACGGCGAAGCGCCGCTCTATTTTCCGGGCAAGACACGCGCAGATCTTCGAGCCGGGAAAACAGATTTTGTGTTTTCCTGGCTGTAAACCTGCAACCGCCATACACCAAAGGAAGGTGCGAGAAATGGCGCAATCCAATGAGAGAGACGTAGCGCGCCCGGCTTACGGTTCCAGCTTTTCAGCAGGGACGGGCGCTCGGTCGGTTCAAGAGGAAGGCCCGGTGTGGAAACTCGATGGCGAGACCCTCACCGGACTGGACGCGATTCGCGACCGGCTTGGCCTTATTTCACGCGGCCAGGCTCTCGACGCGGTCGTGACGGCTTACTGGCGCAAACGGGGCGCGGTGCATACGGTGGCATCCGGCGGGGACCGGGAATCGGTAATCCTCGGACGCATTTATGGCATGGCTCGGGCGGTGGCGTGTGCGCCCGAAGAGTTGGTGAAGAGCGCCGTCGCGGCATTCTCGGCGCTGGAGGCGCAGCCGCGGATCGGCGCAAAAAGATGGTTGGGAGAGCAAGGCAAGACATCGGCAAAGCTCCTGATGGCCGGGGGCATGAAGTGAAGAATTCAAAGTCAACGAGGAGGCTGTAAAGATGAACAACGAGCTGTATTCGATTCAAAAGGAGTGCAAAAAGCGCCAAAAGGAACTTTCTCACACGATCGATTCCCACGCCCGCGCCGCCGCCGCCATCGATAATCGCGGCTGGTGCGAGCTTCACATCCCGGAGTTGCTGCTGAACTACAGCAGCAAACGCGATGAATACTGGCGGCAATATAAGCTATGGTTCGGCCACGCGCCGGAAAACCAGACGGAGCGGGAGATCGATGATCAGGCCCGCGAGGCCAGATTTTACGCGGCCGGTCGCGTGGCGTTCTTGCTGGTGGAGACAATCGCTGCCGCCGTTCTGGCAGCCATCTTCTTCAACGCGCCGCAAGCCGTCGCCATCCTGATCGGCGTAGGGCTGGCATTGCTGCTGGGAGCCGCGTCAGCGGCCGTCGTCGCCAGGTGGGTCCGGCACGATGCCGCATTGCAGCCGACAAAGCAGATGGAGAGAATTACGAGAGGTCTGCTTTTCCTGGGCGTGCCGTGGCTGGTGGCGTGCGTGACAGCGTTGGCGGTGCTTCGCAGCCAGGGTGTCGGCATCGGCGCGCTGTTGTTCCTGGCCATGACAACATTGGTGACGCTACTCGCTCCGTTGTGCAGCGGGCTGTGCGGGTACGCGGCGGATCTGCTCGTATGGTCAAAGCGGCTTTGCGCCGAATTGCGGTGGGTGCGCTCACTGGCGCGGGAGCTGGATCATCTACTCACCACGAGTACGCGCAGCATCCCTCCTGGCTCTGATGGTTCCGGGCCACCGCTTGCCAGCCGTTCGCTGAAGGCGATTGCCGCGCCGATGACGACGGCGATGGTGATGATCATGTTGCTAGGGATGCCCGTGACCGGCAGGGCCGAAGACCTGCCGGTCTACCTGTATCCTGATGTCAGTCCGTCTGCCCGCGCCGGAGACGTCATTCAAATTCTGAAGATCTTCACCAGCCGGTTTTCGACTTATAGCGGCGCGGACGACCTGCTGGTGTCCCTGGTTCCCTTCTACGAGGATGCGTTTATGGCTACAACCACGCTTCAGGTTCGCATACCCGGAAGTCGTCCAACGGCATGCCCGGCGACGGACCAGGAAAGTGAAGTCGGGAGACTTTCAAGGGTCTACGCCGAGGCCGCGAAACGGGACGCGGCGCGCCGGTGCGAAGAACTTCGCGCTCAGGCCCGGCGCGTGCATTCCGCTAACCAAGCCACGGAGATTTCAAAGCTCAATGCCGCGATTGACCGGCTAACCAGCTTGAAATTGCCCGGACACTGCACCGCAGTCAACGCCATGATCCAGAGAGCGATCCACGAAACGCCCAGGGGCGTGGCCGTCTTGATCAGCGATCTGGAGAATACGTGTATATCGGCCAGCGCATCGACCAATGTGCGACCTGAAAACCAGATGTTCGTTATCCCGGTGGGATCGCGTCAGCATCCAGTCGAGGAATGGTTCGGCATTGTCCAAGCCCGATACGCGCGGGCGATGCCATCGATCCGGGTGGTTGAGTCGTTCCGGCTCGACGGCGTTATCGAATGCATCTCGCATCCTGATTTTCGATCTGGCGGGCAGTAGCCGGTCAGCGTATTAGTGCGCACGCTGGCAGCGAGCATGTGTCGCTTCATGGTGTATTCCGCGCCGAGAGTTGGCCATAGCCACCTGACTGGAACACGGGATTGTCGGCGGTCTCGGATTTGCAAAGTGGCGGGGTAAGCTTTCAGGCCATTCCAGCCGGTCCTTTGGCGAATCCACATTGCCACGCCGCATAGCGGCATCCGAAGTTGCCGAATGGTGTACATAATAGCGAACCGAACCTTGACCTGTTGTGCCCGAACGGGCTGCCTGCCCCCGGCGCCGGGCAAAACAGAACGCGATCTGCGCATTGGCCCGAGGGATGGGTTATCGGCCGGCGGTCACAGATTCGCAAGACGGCGGCAGAGGTGAGGGCGGGACGGGGACGGTTGCGGATATGCAAGGCCATTCGAGCAGAAAAATGCGCGGCGGTCGGAGTCTCAGCACGCGGGCCATAGCTTCGTGCACTCTTCGTCCGCATGCGCAAAAAGGCTTTCCACGCGGCGGCATAGCGACCGGCGCGCCTTGTATCCGTCCACCTGGCGCAACATGCCGAGGTAGCTCGTCACGCTGTTACAGAGGTCCCGCAGGGCATCGTCGTCCACCGGTGCGCCCTCGCGCTCCCACGCCCGGATCTTCTGCTTGCACCGGGAAAGTGAGGTCTGCCGCAGATAGGTCCGCCCCGGCTTGATGATAAAGCCGACGAAATTGATGCCGGCGTCGGCGCGGTTGAGCCATGTCTTGTTCGGGTGCAGCCGGAGGGCCAGCGTTTCCTGAAGGAAGGCGTCGATGTTGCGGCGCCACTCGTTCAGGACGGCCGCGTCCTCGTGAAAGAGGATCATGTCATCAACATAGCGGCCGTAATACCGGGCTTTCAGGCGGTGTTTGACGAACTGATCGACCTCGTTCATGTAGACGTTGGCAAAGAACTGGCTGGTCAGGTTCCCGATCGGCAACCCGATCCCGTCGGCGGCATGGATTAGGCTCTTGTTACGGGGAACCTGGTCGAACAGGTGACGCGACGACCGGAAGACCGCATTCCGCGTCGGATCGTGCAGAACGACCTGCCGGATCAGGGTCATCAGCCATTCCTCCGGCACGCGCTTTTCGACAATGGCGACAAGACGGTGCCGGTCAATGCTATTGAAGAAATTGGCGACGTCGATTTTGAGCGCATAGGCAGGGCGCGACCAGCCGCGCGTCACCGAGCGGGCGAAGCCCGCCACCCGCCGCATGCCATCATGCGTGCCGCGCCCGGCAATGCATCCGTAACTATCACGAATGAACCGGGAGACGAACCGCCCCTCGATGGCATTGCAAATCACGTGATGGACGACCCGGTCCCGGAAATCCGCTGCCCACACTTCGCGGATCTTGGGATGGCTCACGACAAAAGCCAGGCTGCGGCCGATCTCATAACTTCCATCCCGCAATTCGCGATACAGCGTCACCAGATTGGATTCAAGATCAGCCTCGAATCGCAACTGGTTGAGCGAGTTCCGCTTGTGGCGGCGGCAATCGAAATAGGCATCAAAGACGGCATCGAGGGTCAATTGCGCCTCAAGGCTCTCCGGGCGCACGGGCGACGTTGCTTCCGGAAGATCAGGCCCATTCCGGCGAGGATCAAAGGGTTGGGTCAGGGGCGCGTAGAAATCAAGCGTCGCTCGGTGCTTCATCTCGTCCTCCGGCCCCTCCGCTGCCGCGCCGGGCGCCAAAGACGGAAAAGATGAACGGGTTTCGGGGAAGGAGCTTCAACTCCGCACGCACCGGACAGCCAACAAATTGTTCTTATTGTTGTTGTTCTGATTGCCGTCACTGAATCTCTGGTACCACGCATTGTTGTTATTGTTCTCCGTCGAGGTCCATTGACACAGTCCTTAAGACTCAATAGGCCTTTCGGCCAAATGGGCTTTCAGGGTCGATGCCCGTTTCGGTGGCGATCTTTTGGTCGTTCGGGGCGAATTTTCACCCCGCGCGCCTTCAGCGTCGCCCTTGTAAAGAAAGAGGATGCCTCTGCTTTGGTTGTGCGCCCTTATGGACGCACGACCGCCGCCACCCGAGATGAATATGCTCGCCAGGCCGGGCCCCCTTATTCACGGACCGCCGCGACCTGTTCCGGCTTCCCCTTCCCCGAACTTTTCAACCAGCCCTGCGCCTGCCGCGCGAGGCTATCGGTCATCTCCGCCAGCGCCGCGTAGTGTCGGCGCGTCAAAATCTTCATGTCGTGCGCGAGGCGCATCATCAGCTGTATGACCTGGACTCGCTCCACGATAGCGGCGATATGTTGCGCCTTATCGGCGGCACTGTTGGCGCGGTAGATCAGCACGACCAGCTCGATGATTTCATCCTTCATTTTCTGGCCCAGCGTGTATTTATATTCGCGCGGGAAGTCCTTGGTCGCCGTCATGGTGCGCAAAAGCAGATCGTAAGTCAACTTGTAAATCGGCAGGTGCTGATACTGGGCCATCGAGTTTGATCTCCAAAAGCGCGCGCCGCGCTCCGCGCGGTCACTTAAGAAAGGACAGGGAAGGAAGTGAAATAAGGGAATAACTGAATGGTTGAATAATTCATCTCCGCACGCACCGGACAGCCAACAAACCGTACTTACTGGTGCCGTACTGAACGCCGTCACTGAATCTCTGGTACCACGCATTGGGGTTACTGGCCTCCGTCGAGGACCAGTACAACCCTGGATAGGCACCGCCAATCTGCGTAGCACCGTCCGTGGTGTCGAAAGTGCCAATGGCCGCGCGGTTGATATACATCACGTTCAGCTCATCTCTCGCCGGAACATACCAGTCAGTGTGCCCATAGGCCGACAGGTTTTTGCAGTAATCGGCGGCATTGTAGGGGCTCCCCGCATCCACAAGGGCGGCCAGTCCGGCTGTATTCGCTTTGCCCGTCGTCGTGCTCGTGAAGCCGGTCACCGTCCAGTTGCCCGTCCCGTTGTTCCAGGCTCTGGTGTAGGTGGTGTTACACGTCGAGCCAGATCCCGACCACTGGCCGGAGGCGCAGGCCGTGCAGGCCGAACCGTTCCAGTACTGGTTGGAGTCGCAGACCGTCGCGTACATCGGGACATTGCCGTCCGGCGAGAAGCCCGCATAGATCGTGCCGTCCGGGCAAGCCTGGCCCACCGTGATGCCAACGGAACAGGCACTCGCTGTCGTCACGGTCCAGGTGCCTGACGTGGTCGTGCCGACTGTCACGGCGGCGGTGGTCGCCACGCCCGCACCAGGGCTGGACGTCTGCCGAATGGCTATCGTGTCGTTGTTGACGAAACCGGTCATCGGCGAGACGCCCCAGACGCCATTACGGGCAATGCCGGTGCAATTGTTGCAGGTTGCGCTGACCGGTCCTGTGAAGCCGGTCAGGGTGACAGTGTTAGAGGTATAGGTGATGCCGGTGGTGGCGTTGGTGACATCGGTGAAACTGAACGCGGCGGGGCCGGCGGCCGATGCCGTGGTGACCGTCCAGGTGCCCGAGGTCGTTGAGCCCACGGTCGCGGTGGCTGTGGCCGCCGTGCCCGCGCTGGCACTGGATGTCAGTCGGATGGCGATCGTATCGCCGGCATTGAAGCCGGCCATTGTCGTGCCGCCCCAGCTGCCGTTGCGGGCGATAGCCGTGCAGTTGGTGCAGGTGGCGGTCAGGGAGCCGGAATAGCCTGTCAGCGTCACTACATTGCTGGTGATCGTCGTGCTGGTCGTGACGCCGGCTTGATCGGTGAAGCTGAACGCATTGGGACCTGTGGCCATCTGCTGGTCCAGCTGGTAACGTGTCGAGCCGATCGTCGCGTAGAAGTGCGTACCGTCATATTCCACAGCGCCGTCTTCGGGCGTCGTGAGATTGACACCGGCCGTCAGCTTGAGCGGCGCGGTGCCGGCGGCGGCGGTACCGGCTTTCAGATGGAGATCAGCGGTCGGCGCCGCTGTGCCGATGCCGACCTTGCCGCCCGTGGGTTGCAGTGAAATATCCCGCAGCGTGCCGCCGACGGAGCCCTTGCCGGTCTGGATGGTAAAGACGTTGGAGTTTGCAATCCAGTTCAACTCCGCCCGCTCGTAATGCGTGGCATCGGTGTAGGTGTTGTAGATGTTGTATTGCTGCGCGTTGGTTCCGTTGCGCAAGCCGAGCGTGGCGGCGGCATCGCGGTTTAAAATCACGTCCTGCGTGAAATTCCCGCCGGAGATGGCGGTGCTGGCTGAAAAGCCGATCGTATTATTAAGGGCCATTATCAGGCCGTTAACGCTGGCATAATTGCCGATGGCCGCGTATCTGCCTCCAGGGCTGGCAAAAACAATTTGCCCATTCGTATTGGTTAGCCCCATCCCTGAGAGAGGATTGACGTCACTGACGAACGGCAGGACCAGGGACCCGTTAACCTGGACTTGCGCGACGCTGCCGCCGCTTGTAACGGCAAGTGCCGGATAGGCGGATTGATTCTTGCTCACGGTTGCAAGCACATAATCAACAGTGGTGCCGCTGTTGAAGGCATTGGATGGGGATCCGAAAGCGCCTCGCGTGATGCCCGTGAATGTGGTGGCCGTTAGACCTGTGTAGGTAATATATTCTGCGACCTGGCCGCTTTTACCGAGAGCCAGCGTTCCCACGCTGGGATAGCCCGCTGTAGAGACGACCGTCAGGGCGCCGCCTGTAGCGGGGCTGATGGCGGTGATGGCGCCATTAAGCGTCGTAGAGGTCGTCGGCCCGCTGCCAAATCGGGAAGACCCGAGAACATCAAGCGTCGTAACCGGACTCGCCGTCCCGATGCCCAGCCGCTTGTTCGTGTTGTCCCAGAAGTAATTGCTGTCGGCGCCCAGCACGCCGCCCGAATTGAACTGCACCTGGCCGGTGGACCCCGCCGCGCTCACGGCGGCGCTGGAGGAAATCGTCCGCCACGCCGTACTGTCGCAATATTGCAGACTTGCGCTTAGATACCGGATGCCGCCGCTCACCCCCGCCGCGCAGGCCTCGCCGCCATTGGCGACCCGCACCGTGCCGGCAACGTCGAGTTTGGTGGCGGGCGTCAGGGTGCCGATGCCGACATTGCCGGAGGCCCCTTGCAATACCAGATTCCGCAAGGTTCCGGTGCCACCATTCTGGGAATCGATCCGGAAGACGTTGTTCGTGGAATCGGGATACACGGCCAGACGCTCGTAGTTAGTCGGCGTGGTTTCCAGCGTGTTGTAAAGGAACAGTTGTTGGCGCTGGTTGCCGGCGGCCTGCGGAACCATGCTTGCCAAGATGTCTCCCGCCGAATCCTGCCAGTCCTGCAGATCGGCGGTCTGGGAGGCAAAACCCTTAAGGACGAGCGCCTTTTGTGTGGCAACGGCTGAACCGATAGTCAGGCCGCCATTCATCGTTTGGCCGTTCGTCGCCGCCCTCAACGTCAAAACAGCGCTTCCGGCATTAACGGTGAAAGTCTTTCCGGCGCCGCCGCCAAAGCCGATACTAAGATTATCCGATCCGTCGGTTCCGATTGTGCTGGCCTGGTTTTGCGCGGAAACGCCGGTGAAGGTGATGGTGTTGTTGCCCAGCAATGTCAGCATCGTGGCCGGCGCGCCCGTGCCTATTCCCAACCTGCGGTTGACATCATCCCAGAAGAAATTCGCGTTCGCGCCCAGCAGCCCGCCGCTGTTGAACTGCAGATCGCCGTTGTTCCCCGCCGCCGTTCCGACCGCGCCGATGCCGGTCAGCGTCGTCCATTTCGTGCTGTTGCAGTATTGCAGGCTCTTTACGCTCGTATAACGGATACCGCCTGCCACGCCTGCCGCGCACGTCTCGCCGCCGTCGGCGACGCGGACCGTGCCGGCAACATCGAGAGCAGTTGCCGGTATTGGCTGCCCAATGGCCAGTCTGCCATTGCCATCGAAAGCGTCGATGGTCGTTCCGCCTTTGTCGAACTCGATCAGGTTGCCTGTCTGACCGGCATTGACATCGATATCCAGAATGGGATTGCCATAGTTTCCGGGCCCGCCATCGAAAAAGTAACTTTTTCCCTTAACGTTAAAAGTGCCGATATTCCCGGCACCCCCGATCATGACTTCGCCCCATTCATCGATCCAGAAGGTCTGGGTGCCGTTCCTGTTGTTGATGATCAGGCCGGAATCGCCGGCGGGGGTATTGATCTCAAGCTTGGCCGTCGGCGCCACCACGCCAATCCCCAAATGTCCCGCCGACGTATAAACCAGCCCGGCATCCGCCCCGAGCTTGCCGCCGGAATTGTATTGCACCTCCCGGTCCGAGCCCGCCGCCGAAACCGAACCGCCGCTGCCCGGTACAAAGCAGTTGTTGCCGGCGGCGTCGCAATACTGGTTCGCGCCGACATCGCCGTTCACGGTCAGGCCGAGGCCCGCCCGGGGCGGCGCAAGGAGCGTCGCGGGAGCGTTCGGATCGATGATCATCTGGCCGCCGAACAGGCCCATGGTGTTGCTGGCGGCGAAGACCTGTCCGTGCTGGTCGCCCATGAAGATGCCGAGAGCGCCGGTGCCGGTGACCTGAGCGTAGTTTGCGGTGCTGGTATTGGTCAGGCCGATGGCCAGAGAATAATCGCCCTTGCCGTCGCCGGCGACGCCGTCGCCGGCGTATACATACTGTCCCAGCGCGGTGCTGGAGCCGCCACTGGCGAGCGTGTATTGGCCAAAGGCTGTACTCGATCCGCCCTTCGCGGTCGTGCCCAGCCCCCATGCGGTGGAGAGGGTGCCGCTGGCGACGTTGCTTTGTCCCCACGACATGCTGCCGACGCCGCTGGCGGTCGTGTCCTGCCCGAAGGCGGTGCTGTAGTTGCCGATGCTCCCGTTATCCCAGTCGCTGCCCGTGACGGTGCCGGCCCTGAAGGAACTGGTGACCGGCTCAAAAAACATGCGGGTGCCGGCGCCGGTGACCGCTACCGCCGCCGTGCCGGTATAGCCGCCCGTGACAAGCAGGTCGCCGTTCACATGCAGCGGCGCTTTCGGATCGTTGGTGCCGATGCCGACATCGGCCAGAATGTAATACAGGCGCAGGTCGGGGGCTGCGATCTGCGTCCAGAAATCCGACGCGCCGCCACCGCCGCCGCCGGACGTTCCGATCGTGACCCAGGAATTCGTGTTGGAGCAGACCTGAATCTTGTCCGACGAGGAATCGTAGCGGATGGCGCCGTAAATCGCTATGCCGCAGACAGAGGCATCCTGTCCGACCTTGACGGCACCGGCGACATCAAGCTCTGCAGCCGGCGCGGCGATGCCGATGCCGACCCTGCCGCCGGCGGCGATTTCAATGCGCTTGACCGCCGCCGTGTCGAGCGCAAGGCCGGCGGCGCCGTCGGAGAAAACCCCGACCCCGCTGCCGATCGATGTCAGCTGGAAGGACAGGCCCGAAACGTCACCCGTTACGGCGGCATGGCCCGCCACGCTCAGATCACTGTCCAGAGTCGTCGTGCTGGTCACCTCCAGGGTGCTGTTCAGGGTCGTGGCGCCTGTCACATTCAGGGTATTGGACAGTGCCGCCGGACCGCTGACGTCCAGGTTGTCGTTGATCGCCACATTGCCCACGGAGTTGGAGATCGCGCCCTGAGCGTCAAGCGTGCTTTGCAGGACGGTGGAGCCGGCCACGGCCAGTGTGCTGTTCAGCGTCGCCGCGCCGGACACACCGAGCGTGCCGCCCAGGTTCGCATTGCCGGAGGCATGCAAGGTTCCGCCGACATCGAGTGTGCTTCCCGGCGTCGCCACGCCTATGCCCACGTTTCCAGCGTCACCATAAAGCAGGTTGCCGATGTTCATGCGGTTGGACTGGCCCGCCGTAATATCGACATTGTCGCCGATCAGAATGTCGTTGGTCTCGTTCGTGATGGTATGGCCGGCATTATAGCCGATCAGGGTGTTGTTCTTGCCGCTCGTCACATTCAGTCCGGCGTTGATGCCGACCGCAACGTTCTGGATCGCGCCGGCGATGAGGTTACCGCCGTTCTCGCCGAGGAACAGGTTCAGGCCGCCGCCGATGTCGCTGACCGCGTCCGACAGATCGTCGATTTTCAGGGGCGTTGCGCCCGCGCCGCCGACATCGACCCACGCCGGCGCGGTTCCGTTGCAGATCTGCAGGATCTGTTTGGTGCCGGCGCCCGTATCCCGCCTCAGCAGGCCGCTGTTGGCCGCGTTGCAGGCGCCGGCCTTCGTTTCATCAGGCAGCATGAACAGGCCGCCGCCCGCCATGTTCAGCGCGCTGCCCGTCCCGAAACTGGCGTTGCCCTGGAAGGTCGCGGTCGTGCCGCTCGCAAACGTCGAATTCTTGGATATGTCGACGGACTTGGTGGTCGTGATGGCGTTGGGATTGCCCGATTCGAGCGACCACAGGCCGCCGCCCGAGAGCGTCTGCGCCTCGTCGAACGTCCATTCCTCGACCAGGTCGTCGCCGCCCTTGGCCACATAGCCGGGGTCGTCCGCGCACGATGTCTGGAAGATACGGTCAGGACCGGCGGACACAAGGGCGATGACGGTTTTGGTGGTTCCGTTCGTGCCCTGCAGAAGGTCAGCCGAGCAGCCCGAGCCAGAAGTTTTTGAACCGTGGTTCCAGGCGCAATAGCCGACCATCGTGCCCCAGGCATCGGTCTTGGCCGCGCCGATGCCGGCTGGGATACAGCCGCCGCCCGCGATCATCGTCCCGCAACTGCCGGTGGCCTTGTCGGGCGGCGCAGGTTCGATAAAACCGTCGCTGTCGCAGTCGCCTTCCACCTGCGTGGCGTCCAATGCTACGAGCTTGCGGGCGATCTGGAGTTCGGTGTCGGCCTTGGTCCGCTCATTGAGGCTGACCATGGTGCCGACGGGACCACGCATCAGCGTGGCGGTGGCCACGCCGACCACGCCGACCAGCGCAATCGCGCCGAACAGCGTAAAGAAGACGTTGCCGCTCTCCCGGATGTTTCGCTGCGTCATGGCGGTCGCGGAATGCTGTGCATGGAATATGCAGCCCTGCGGCACTGCGACATCAGGGCGCGCGGCGTCTTCCGAACACAAGGCGGTAGGTACAGGCAGGCCAAGACGATTTCTCCGTCCAGAATGGGGATAGGACCCGCCGAAGCCGGATAGCCGCAACCGCCGACTGAAGGAGAGGGGAGCCCGGAGGCCCGTTTGATGGAGCGCTCGCGCGCTCCTGTCCCCGGCTTGCGAGGGGAAACGGCATCGCTCCCGGCCGATGCCCGCCGCTTCAGACCAAGGGGTTGTGACGCCCCGGACCGGTCTTGACCCGATCCTTTGTTATCCTAGTGCGCATACGCGATCCGGTAAAGAGACGATTGGTTCGGGTGCGGCGCAGCATTCACCAGGCGACAGGAGATTAGGCCTGTCTCTTTGAGTCTAGGCCTAGGATGGTTAACTAATCGTGTATGTTTAGAGGGAATAGTGGAATGCGAGGTGTTCGGCGTTCCGGCCGCGCGCTCAGGAGGGCGCGGCGCCTGGTGGCCGGAGGTTCACAACTGCCATCTGAAGAGAGCAGCGCGGCGGCCTTTAGCCCTTTATCGGCCTGGACATGCGCCACCGCCCACCGGACACAGCCGAAACCACAACTTTAGATTGTGTTGTTGTGACTTTCCTGCGGCGTACGTATTGAATGTACACGCGGCAACATCCTACCAACGCACGCTCTGGTTGTAAATGGGGAAACGTGGGCATGAGTTGGTAAAGTGGCGCATGTCGTTTCCCAGCGAGGAACTGGCCAGGGGAGGGGGAGAGATCCCGGTGGACGGAAGGGCACAACCGCTATCTGAAAACGGCGCCAAGGCCAGGCGCGCCGCCCGGCTCTTGAGTCTCTGCATTTGAGGAGGACTCGGCCGGTCACCGGCTATAAGGCCGGAGGAAGTGTACGCGTTCCAGTCAGGGACCGGTGACTTCAGATAGCAGGGTTGTGACGCCCCGGACCGGCGAACCGATCCTCCGACACACTAGAGGCCGCTCGAAACACTGTAAAGATCAAAACCCCGGCCGCAGAGTCTCACGTCGGAAGTCTTCCATCAACCGTTATCGAAACTCAGTGAGAGGCAACATGCCGGTCAGCAGCGACCGGTGCCTGGGAGTGGACGACTGCTGCAGGGTACCGCGCGGCGACGCCATGTGCAGCCAGGTAGAGCCGGGCGAGCTTTCGGCACCAGGGAGGGAGCGACCCGGAACCGCGAATGTAATAACTGCGGTTTTTCCGGTTCCGCTCAAGCGCCCGCCGCGTTTTCTTGCGATGAAGCTCGGCTGTGCGCTGCTGGATTTTCGTGAACAGGACAAAGGCTTCGCTGGTCGCGGGTTCGTCGCGGGCCCCCGCGAGCGCGGCGTGATAGACCGTCTCTTCAGGACTTAGCAGGTCGTCCAGCGCGGGAACGGAATGCGGCAAGGCCGGTTCCTTCAGCCTGGAGACGGCCGACCGCGTGATGGCGGCCAGGTGCCGTGTCGTTTCCTGGTAGAGGGCGTTGCGCTCAGCATAGGACACGGTGTCGAATTGGCTCCGCGCCTGCAGGATGCGGTACGCCAGCATCTGCAACTCCGGGTCGGTTCTGGCGCCGGCGGCCTGCGTGATCTCGCAATGGAAGCGGGCAAGTCCCGGATCGGGCAGGGGCAGGGCTCCATCAAGGTACTCGGCAAACAGCTTTACGACCATGCCAAGGTGTCGCATGATGACGGCCCGCGCCGAATTCCTGCTTCCCGGCGGGCAGGCATGGAGACGCGCGATGGACGAGATGGCATATCGGCACTCCGGATGCGTTGACAGCGCTGCCCAATCGTATGCCCGCCGGATGTAGTCGAGGGGCATCCGGGCACACAAGGGCAGGAATTCGGGATACAGGACAAGCCTGGAACGTCGGGACACCGCAGACACCTCCGGCAAGAGTGAGACCAAGGCCAAGGGATGATCCTGGCGGCCGGAACAGCACAACCGTTTGTCTGAAGGGAATAGAGCTGGCACTCATTCGCCGTGCCTGGCCAATCCCTGCCGGAGACGGGAGTGGGTGATCCCGACGAAGTGCCGGGAACACGGCATCATGATTCGGTTTGATGCCCAACCGCTTCAGATCGAGTGGGGTTGTGACGCCCCGGACCGGTTATGATCCGATCCATCTTGATAGTATGCGCGCGGAGGCCTTAAGAAAAGCTTTACGGGATAGTTATCCCACGGGCTAAATAGAACGGTCGGAACCTAAAGCTTCTCAGCCATCTTCTCCCGCAATGACACCGGCGGGCCTCTTATTCGCGACTCGGGCAGCATTTTAGTTCGTATCTCGAAGTCGTCCGTACCGAACTGGATAACTTCCTAAAAGGGGTTTTTTGCCCAACGCCCCGAAAAGGTATAGTTGGCATCATGACACCATAGCAATGGCGCGGTCCATGGGCATTTCAATCAGTCCCCGAATGATTATGTCCATGTTCAGGTGGGCTGTTTGCTTCATGAACTCGTAGCGGCCGTGAATAGTGACGTTCTGCAAGCCGGCGGGGAGACACCTTTTTTGGGGTAAGCCCAACAGTTTCGTCACCAGAGGCCATTTGATTTTGGAAAACCATGCTGGAAATGACGCTGGAGAGCATAGAACAGAGGCTATCGCACCGCGGTCAATGGACGGTTTTGTCCGTAGCCTTGCGCCGGCTTCTGCTTGTGCCGGTCTGGGCTCCCGATGGCAGAGCATGAAGTAGCTCGACCAGTTCTGGGCGCTCGGGGCCGACGGGCGCATAGGCAAGCTGACTGACGATGCTTATATGGGTCCGCACGAACTCGACGAATGCCGAACTCTCCCAGACTGATCTCAGCCAGGCTTTTTCCTCCGGACGCCACACGCCCAGAAACTCCTGCCGCCCACCCAGGAGGTATTCCTCTCTTTCCCAACTGCAGCCGCGCCGGACATCGGGCTGACCGTGCGCGACGGCGAGAAGGGCGGGTATGAAGTAGGGATTGGCGATGTGGGCGCGGCGCAGGCGATACCGTGCGTCATCTTCAGGCTCTTTCGCCCGCAACATGGTCAGCACCCGGCCGAGCGCATGAAACGGCTCATCCATGCTGTCGGGGAATTTTCTGTCGAACCATCGATAGTGGGCAAGGGCGTCTTCCGTGTCATCGAGCAGAAGGTACAGCGGGCCTATGAGAAAACGCGTGCCGCCGGCGTCCCGGTAATGCCGGCTTTTCAGCTTGCGCTCGTAGCGCCGGATGCGCGCGCGCACTTTGCGGGAATCATGAGAAGCCGTCATATTACTTACAGGAGAGGGGTCCGAAACAGGATACCTGCGAGATATACTCATGATCTGTGCTTCCGAGCACTTCTGAGAACACATTCGATTCCCAATTCGAGATCGCTTTTGGGCAGCACAGCATCAATGGTGGCTCCCTTCAATTGCTCGGCCAACGCCAGGATGGCCGTGAGCCGCTCCCGGATCACCGGTAGCCGTGTGACCAGCCGGTCCACATCCTGACGCTGTGACGAAGTCAGGTTCAGCTTTCTCCACAGGGAGAGCTGGTCTTCATACACCCAGAGATCGTCGGCTTGCTCGGAATAGACCTCGATGACGCGGTTGACCGTGTAATTGTCGAGCACATACGGTCTTGACCGGCATTCTTGGAGGGCCACATATTGCTCCTCCGCTCCAGCCAGCATGCCCTCGATCATGGAGCCGATCAGCAGAAGCGCACTGATGGGCTGCCAGTTGACTTCCTGTTCAGGCAGTGGCCACCTCCGGAGATCTAGAGTTGTTCCTCATGGGCGCACTGAATATCCGGCGGCGAAGGCTTCGGCCACGCAGGTAATGTCCTGCGCGTCAACAAACAAGAGATAGCCCAACCCGGCGACCGACAGGGACATGATTCCTTTCTCGTCGGTAAAGACGAATCCGAGCCGCTTGCATTCGGCTATGCCGCCAAGGGATTTTGAGAGTGCTTCGAGTTGGCAGACGCTCTCGATATCGAAGGTGTTTTCTGACATGACGGATTCTATAGCGCGGTGTATGTATTCAAGGCAACAGGTAAACGACCGTTTCGGTCACATGCGGGCCGCGCATCAAGCCGTCTTCGTAATTGTTTCCAGGAGGGGCGATGAGCAATGGAAATAGCGACACAGTCGGTTTACATAAGACAGAGTGATAATATACATTCCGGAAAATGGGGAGGAGGTTTCGATGGAAAAACAATGAGATGCATTTTGCACGCCGAAATGCGTTATAGAAAGTAACTTGATGGCAAACCTCTTTAGAGAAGTACATTATCACATTTCGATATTCAACAGCCGCGGCCTACTCATGCTGAACCTTAAACGTCAATGCTCCAGCTTGCTTCAGGGCTAGCTCGAAGTCAGGTCCGCTCAGCGAAGCCAGTTTTTCAAACTCCGTGTGGGCCAGTATGTCGTGAAAAACGCTCTCGAATATCTCGGCCTTTTTTGTTCGTCCCGCTGTGGTGGGTCCAAGGTTGCGGATGACGTAGTTCATGGAGAAATTACCCAGGACGTCGGCGGCCTGAACGAGAAACGAGGTTGAACTGTCTACAATCGTGATGGCTGAGCGGTCCAGTTCGGGTGACTTCGGAAACAGATGTTCCCGGTAAGATTCCGCTAGCGTCGCCAGCAGACGGGTTGCCGGCAACGCACGGCCGTTTACCTGGACAGTCTGGGCCCCGAAATGAGCGGTTGTCGTCGTGCGGTCGATTTCCAAAAGATGCACCGCTGCGGGACTTACGGGAAAAGAAGTTAACAATCGTTGCAGGGTGAACAGCGCCGGCGCCGCTGCTTTCGCGCCAGCGGCAATTGTCTGGTCGGTGATCTTCAGGGCCGCGAAAACGCTGGTCACAAGTCGATCCGCAGAAGAAGTCAGATCCGCATGCCAAGTCTGATCGTTCAGGGTAGAGGCCAGTAGAGCGCCTGGCGCGGTTTCAGCAGTTTTCCTGAGCAAGGCAAGAAAGTCGCCGTATGCCTGACAGTGGGCGGGTTTCTTCTGGCTGAATTTCTTTGCGTGGAATTCCGTCATGCCCTTCGGGAGCAGCTTCTGGGACTCTGCCGCGAACTTCGCGACTTCCGTTTTTGGAAGAACGACGCAGCTCCAGCCGGATGAGAGCGCCTTCTCCGTAGCGATGTCGTCGAGACCGATTGCGAGTTCCATGGGCATTACATTTTTATCTCCCTTGTCGGCGACGAGGGTCAATCGTTTAACGTGCGGACCGATGCCGCCTTCTGCTACCGTCAATCACTAAACCGCATCGCGCGGGGAGGTGTGCGCGGCCAAGTCCTTCACGTCTTCAGAGCGGCACGCCTCCAAGAGGCCTGTATAATCATGGCGTCTTTGTGTCGGACGCCATAGCGGAAATCAATTTTTCGACGATCGAGAGGCACTCGCGCACAGGTGACTCCCGCACCACGAGGTGCTGGCCGGGGCGATAGGTGGTATCGCCTGTCCGCGTGACGTAGTCATCATCCACCAATCCTTGCCTGTGAGCGAGGAGGTGCCGCTGCTGGAAATATCGAGTGAGCGCAGCTTGCTCCGCGGCATCGATATAAGCGCTGTATGGCTTTCCGGTGGCGCCATTCCAAAGTTCGCTGCCTTCCTTAAGGTTCTGAAAGGCGTTGCGGCGCGGCACAGACAACGATGGAAAACGGCCGTAGAGTGCTTCCGCGTAGCGTTGAAACGCCGTGACGGCGTTTTGAAGACCGTTCTCGATGATGAGGCGCACCGTGGTGTCAGCCGCGTCCCTGTCGGGAATGGCCGCGCGCACGTTTGGAAGCGCATCGAGCGCGTTCCGAATGCCGGCGATCGCCTGGCTGAACATCAAATCGGACGCGTTATGGCCGCAAGCGGGGCAGAAAAACGCCGCACCGATGACCGCATAGCGGCAAGCGCAGGCGGGGCAAGTAATCTTGAGGCGCATCGGGTCCGCTGCCGCAGGAGGCAAAAGAATTTGCTGCGGGCGGCTATTGACGCTCATGGTCATGCTGATAAAGCTGCGAGACGGTTGGCTCCGGTTCCAGTTTTCCGCGTCGCGGGTCATCGCGCGGCCAATGCGCTGCTGCACATGGTCAAGAGCGGCCTTCTTGAGATGCTCGGCCTGCTCCTGAGTGCACCAGTCTCCGGATTCGGCAGTATGTCCGCAGAACGGGCAGAACACTTCCTCGTCGCGCACTTTGTCGCGCCAGTCGTCGTCATGCACCTTGAATTCAAACTGGCATTCCTCCGACGGGCACTCCCGGTCGAGGTATCCGTCCGCGTCGGAGGCGATTGAAACGCTGACCTTATGCGTGCCCTCGAGACGCCGCAATTCCCGCAAGAGTTCGTCAAACACCTTCTTCCTCCATCACATTTATACAGCCTATAGAATCGCCAAGTTGAATAGCGACGGACGACCGTCTGCACCGGCAGTATAGCGGGATTCCGAACTACGGTCTAAACTGAGCATCTTTTGCACTATGGCTGGCGGTCAGCGTGAAGTTGTGAAGCCAGGGCCGCAAGCTTTTATGCGTCAAGAAATCGAAGACTTGTTGCCGCTCGAAAACACTCGTCCGCATGCCATATCGCCAGTTCGGCTTCATCTTTCTCAAACAAATCTTTAGCAATCGCAAGATGTTCGGCTTCGTGTTGCGGTCAGGTGCATAATGCCCTGCATGAGGTCTGTTGTCACTCATCGGGCAGCGTTGTTATGGGAGTTGGAGGGATCTGCGCATTCGTCACGCCGTTGGCGAAGTAAGCTTCGACCCCTCCCCCGGCCTGGCCGAAGGCCGGCGCGACAGTGCCGAAATCGACGCTGGTCCCGGTGGGTGCCTCAATTGTGAAGTGATAGGACGCCGGCACATTGTTCGGCAACGCGAACCTTCCTACGGCGACAAACCCGGTCGGCACGAAGGGCACTTCGGATTCGGGAGCCGCATACGTGCCCGGAAGAAAGCTGCCGGTAACGGGATTGACCCGGCGATCGGGGTTGAAAGCAGAAAACCTATGGAACACCCGATTTGCCGGGAGTGATACATGCTTCACAAGGCTGCTGGGTAAAGCTGCTTGCCGGAGACCGGCAGCGGCGGCTCCGGCTGACTTTGGCGTCGGTCCGATTCGAGAACTCAAGAGCCTGAACGAGCGTGGTTGGGGCGCCGAGAAAATGCGTTCAACCACGTCGAGTTTCATGGCATCAATGATCCGTAGCCCGTTTCTCAGAATCACGTTGGGATCGTCACCAGGCTCAAGCTCGATTCGCGACAAGTCGATCGCGTGTTCGGAATTGAGCACTAACAGAGGCGTCGCATTCCCCCAGATCACGGCCTCTACAAGCTGAAATCCCATACCCGTCTCGGGGAGTTCCCTGAGGGACGTGATTGCCGACTCATCTAAATTCCACATTCTCATCCTTGATGTCTCACTCGCGCGGTGAAAGTAAGAACAGAGTCAACCGTACAACTACGAAAACTATGAGCATAGCGATTCCATCCGCAACGACCGATGTCAGTGCTGGATTGGTGAATTGATGGAACGGCGTCAGCTTCCAGAGTGGTTGGACAAGCTGGTCAGCCAGAGCCGGTACGGCCACAAATCCAAAGACAATCGTAAGTGCCCACCCAACCCGCGTGGACCGCAGGGCTTCAATCGAACTTGTCTCTGACGACCGGAGGCTGAGGCCAGCATCTATCTCGGAAATTAGATCTGGCAGACCCATCTCCTTCCAACCATTTTCAAGCAAGTCGCGGATTTCGCCGGAATGACTGGCCTCTCGCATTTTGAGACGCAGATGAAGGATTTCCTTTCTGACGGAAATCACTTCCGCCGTAGTCGTGAACTTCTCTACACGATGATAGAGACTGCGGTGGAGCATATAACCGTACTCAAGAAGTTCTGCGAGCACCTGCCTCTCGTAGATCAGATTGCCCCGGTTTGGGTCCATCCGCGGGCCTTCCCTCGACAAGCCATCCAATGACCAGACCCAGAGGGAACAGGCAGACGTGATATACGCGCCGTAGTCCCCGAACAATCGAGCGTCTTTCGGTAGAAGGTGCTTCGCCCTAGCCTCTTCGAGGATCGGGACCCTGCTGAGTATTCGTCCGAAGTCCGATCCATGACAGACTTCATTTTCCGATGCGGACTTACATTGATCGCGGAAGCGAACAAGGTGGATGTGCGGTCGGCCTGACCAAAACTCACCTAGTAGCGGAGCAGAACGCTGTCCCCGAAACAGAAACGCCCAACCTAGCCGTGGACGACCAATTATAAAGGCCGCAGTGTGGAAGATCGTTAGCGCAATCGCCTTCAGATCGTTGGCCTCCGCACCACTCAGAGGGGCCAGGTCAAAAGTGAAATCCTCATCTTCATGTTTTGTGGTTCTCTGGCGGACTGCTATATCGTGGCCGGCCTGAAGCCACGCTATGCGGACCCGGCTGAAGAAATTCCACTTCTGGACGGATTGATAATAAGCGCGGGTGGCGAATGAAGATAGCCCTGGAATGACCTCAACCCCGTCAAATTTATATCTGAAAAGATTTACGCCACCGGAAATGAAGGCGGACAACGACGTGACGGTCTTCGGTCCAATCATCCGGAACTCGATCATCAAAACACCTGATTCGTAAACAATCAGCATTGGATATAAACTCACATGTGAGCTGGTTTTGTCCTCGTTTATCGATGTCAGCTCGCATTTGCCAAGAAAGGCGCGGAGATATGGCGGCGGCAGCGCCGTCTCGTCTCCAAGCACTGTGCGCTCGCTTATCAGAAAACAGGAGGCCTGCCCCCAGGCCTCTAGTGCGAAGCCAACGGGTTTCTCTTTACAGCCTTCATCCAGCTTCAGGGTAAATGTGGAGCGTCCGCCGAGCGAATCCTCTTCGACGACCGTCGAGCCAGACTCAACTGTACCGTTCGATCGCCAATAGGTCCGGCCATCGCGCAGCATGGCACATTCGGCGAGGCCCGAAACGACCAGGCGACGAGCACTCTCCTGCAGATCAATTGCTGTGGATTCGAGAAAGGTAGTGTAGGTGTGCCATATTTCCCATTCCTCAATGTCTAGTGCCATGGGCTCCCTCCAGGACGGTTCAGCGCAGGCCATCGTACCGCTTAATGGAGACGGTCAATTCCCGGTGTGGCAACCTAACTGCCGGGTCCTCTGCAAGCAACAGGAGCGCCGCGTGAAGCGAAGCCGCCGCGCTCAGGCTATGCGTGTGAATCTCATCGACGACCCACAGTACTCCATGCACCTCGATGTCATGGGCTGCCGCAAGTGTTCGAAGAGAACCGTCTCCGGTGAGCAGAATGCAGCCCGCATGGGTTTCAGCGAGGGCAAAAGCGAAGCCGTCGTGAATCGAAAGTTGCGGAGCGCCACGGACAACTTGTTGTGCCCGGAGGACACGTTCACCTGGAAGATCCATCACCTTCAGGCCACCGCGAATGAGCGCCTTTTTTTGGGCGCTCGTGAACTTGAGAAGCTCCTCCTCGAACAGGGTATTCGGGATGAGAATCTCGTAAGGCAGCTTCAGGAAAGCATCGAGTAGTGATGCTTTCCTGAGGTCGATGAGACAACTGCTATCACTGACGATTATCCGCATCTGACTTTTGCGGCCCCTTCAAACCGGCCTCGACCTCGGGCACGGGGAGCTGCAAGAGCTCGGCTGCCTTGCTTAGTGAAATCAGCCCTTCCGCGAGAGCGCGGTAGCATAACCGGCCAAACCGAAGAGCACGTTCGCGATGACCGCGTATCTCTTGCGGTTCAAGCTCTTCTGGTTCCTGCGTACGCCAGCCACGTGCGATCGTCTGGAACGCGTAGGTCAACGTAGAATCGTTAATGACATCGAGTTGCCGCAATCGCATCAGCAGCGCCGCACCACTGACGCGATACAGCCGCTTGAGACCAATGATCTCGCTGTACCCGAATGCGTTTCGATGTTTGCCTGCCTCGCGGAGAAGGTGTTCCCGAGGCATCAGGAACGCCCCTGCAAAAAGCGTCGCTGCCCTCTCCTCCTCCTTTTCGGAGAGGCTGTCGGTGTCGATCAGGCGATGCGCGAGTTCATGCCCAAGCGTCAGACGGCGCCGCTCAAGTGAGAATTGATTGTTCACCACAATGACAGGCAAATCCGCCTGATTGTTGGGTCGCTTCACCAGGCAGGTGAAACCGGACACCCGCGCCGGAAGCGCCACGGTCAATACCTTTAGCCCCTTCTCTTCCAGAAGCTCGGTCATGTTGGGGATGGGATCAAGACCGAGTTTCCATTCAGTCCGGACATCCGCGGCCAGCTGCTCGGCTTCGCCGGCATCACGCAGGTTGCGAGGCTTCGCAACAGGGCATTGCCACTGCGTACTGTCAAGTTCGAGGATAAGTTCGATCTGTAGGTAGCGCTCGATCCATTCGAGAACTTCGGTCTCGACGTGGGCACGATCCCGTGCACTCGTGCTGGCCTTGGTCCTGAATTCTACGCCCCCCAACTCGATCCCCTGGGTATCGACCAGATAGCTGAGAGAGACATCGAGGGCGTCGGACAGCGCCAGCAATACCCCGGAACTGGGGATATCTTCGCCGCGCTCATATTTTCCGATAGCCTGCGCCGTCACTTTGCCTTTCATGGCGTCGGACAGACCGCGCAAGGAAAGGCCGGCCTTTCGCCTGGCGAGTTTGATTCGGTCAGCAATCATGGCGGCCTCCTTCCGGTTTACAGTTGCGCACTTCCTATATCTATTGTAAACTGAAAGGCAGAATCGATCAAGTTGATTTTTAAGAGGTTTCGCTTTGGTTAAGCAGCACAATACAATGGACAATCCGGAGGGCGTGGCGCGGCGGTGCCGCTTGCCAGATGACGGGTTTGGCATGGCGTGGGATTCAATCAAGCTGGCGCACGGCGTCCGGGAACGCCTGCTGGCCCAGTCGCTTTTATCCCTCACCATACGGCAAAAGCTCCCCTTTGAGGTGGCGCCATTACACGGCCTTATCCTTCTCATGGGCGCACCTGGGACCGGAAAGACCACGTTGAGCCGGGGGCTCGCCAACCAGATCGCTCATCAGCTTCCGGGGACAAAGACGACATACATTGAGATCGACCCGCATGCATTGACCAGTTCGGCACTCGGGCGGAGCCAGCAGGCAGTAGCGAAACTCTTTGAGCACACCATTCCGGAACTCGCGATGGACGGGGTCGCCATTGTCCTGCTCGACGAGTTAGAGACCCTGGCCGTGTCCCGCCATAAACTCAGCTTGGAAGCCAACCCGATTGACGTGCATCGCGCAACCGATGCGGTACTGGCGGGCATGGACAGGCTGACCCGCGATCACAGGAATGTGCTGCTGATCGGAACCACGAATTTTCCGAAGGCACTGGATCAGGCGGTAATTTCCCGCGCGGACCACATCGAAAATATCGGACTTCCTAATGATGCGGCCCGCCGCGAGATCATCCTGGACACGATCAAGGCCGTCGGGGCTGTCTGGAAAGGCGTGCGCGGGATTGAGGCCGATATCATTCGCCTCGCAAAAGCCTGCGACGGCCTTGATGGCCGCCGCATTCGAAAAGAAATCTTCGTGGCCATGGCGTCCGACGTAGAGACGGCCAAGGACCCCGGCAAACTGACCACAGCCCAGATCGAGTCCGCGTTCCACCGCGCGTTGAAAACGCAGAAGGAGCTAGCAGAATGAGAGTCCGTCGCGACATAAGCTCAATTCCGCACCGTTCCGCCAGTGAAACTTGGCAGCGCATCATCGATCTTGCAACGGGCCAAGGATCAAAAGATGTCCAGCAGCTCAAGGCGGCAGCAGGTGTCATGGCGTCGATCATTACCGATGAGCATCCAGCAGCCCGCGCCATCATGCTCGAAGGCGTCGGCGCGCAACTGCGCATCTATTGCCGGTATGGCATGAAAGCCATCGAGGAAGGCAGCGCGGTAGATCCCCTCACCTGGAATCCTACGGCGGGCAACTGGACAATGCACGTGCCGTGCGATGCAGAAAATATGGCCTGGGTGAAAGAGTCCCTGTCCAAGACATCACCTCGTATCAAGATATTCGATGCCGATGAAGCGGACCGCGCCGAGGAGGAACAACAGGAAGCTGCGGCAAAGTCAGGCAGCGAAGTCGTAGTGGACTGGGATTTCGGAGGAAAACGATAGTGGCGACTCAGACATATGCTTACGCGCGAGTCTTCGCTCACACTCACAACATTGTGTTCCTGAGTGACAATCTGCGGAACACTCTGCGGGAAGTGATTCGCGAGAACGGACTCAGCCCTCTAAAACTGATGGACGACTGGACTACTATCGAGCGCGGCATAAAAACTTGGCTTCAATCGGGGCATCTGAACAACATCGTCGTCGAGTTTTTCAAGCCCGGAGCTTCGGTCTCGTCGGCCCGCTGGGAATTCCCCATTGGCTACGCCGGCACCGGCGTTCACGATGACATGTGGCTCGACAAGAATTACCTGCGACAGCTCATCGCGAAGTCGGCCCGCCCGAGTACGGATTGCACCTACAGGATTCTACTTTGTACCAGTGCCGGCAGACCCTATGTCGAGGGGTTCAGTGATTTTCCATTCCTCTCGACCGGGAATCTTGCTGCGCGGCAGGCCGGTACCGTCATCGCAACGGGCCACATGACGGCAGCCGTCACGTACTGGAGGTAGATTGATGCTCACAACCACAGAGGCCTTCGACAAGTTCCGTCAGAGACTTGAGCTCGGCCCACGCGAACAGAAGGACGCGGAAAGGCGCCATGGGGAGGTCCGGGACTGCATCCGCGGCGGATTCGACATTACGTCGGATTTCCTTTCTGGCTCGTACCGACGGCACACCAAGACGAAACCGCTGAAGGATGTTGACATCATGTTCGTCCTTGGCGACAAGGAAAAGTGGAGGCGCGACAAGCCTCCCGTCGAAACGCTACAGGCTTTTGACAAGTGCCTCAAGAAGATATATACGGAACCGGGCCAAACCGAAATCTGCCGCCGTGCTGTGACAGTTGAATTCGAGAAAACTTACTATCCGGAGGATCACGACGGGAAAGTGCTCAGTATCGATGCTGTCCCCGCGTTGGAATGTGCCGGTGGTGACTATGAGATACCCGATAAGGTGACGGGCACATGGATCAAGACCAACCCGGAAACGCACAAAAAACAGGCTACGGCAAAGAATAAAGAGTTGGACGGTCGATGGGTGCCCCTCGTGAAAATGGTCAAGGGATGGAACCGTGCGAGCGGGAAACCGCTAAAGCCATCGTTCCTGATCGAGGTCATGGCAGAGGAACTTGTCGAGGCCCCATTTTCCAATTACCCGGATGAGATACGGAATTTCTTTGCCGCAATGGAAGCCAACCTCGACCGAGCTTGGCCCGATCCGGCAGGTCTAGGCCCGCCGGTTTCCGACCAGATGACCTCGGAGCGCATAGCTGAGGCAAAAAAGGCGCTGCAGGAGGCTCAGCGTAATGCCACACTGGCCAGGCGGGCAGAGGAAACGGGGCGGCAGGGAGATGCCTTGCGGCTCTGGCGCGAAGTTCTGGGCGACTATTTTCCGCTTAGCTGACATGGCCGATTCCCCTAAGCCCCGCCGAAACCGTACCCGGAAGGTCCCCGGTTCCCTGCTTTCGCCGGAGTCCATGGGCGGCATAACGGCAGGAAAAGGTTTTGATTTTCAGACACGCTACACGGCCTGCCATCTGCCGGTGTGGCTGCTGGAAGGCGCGTTTCATCAGCTCTTCTTTGAGGGCACCGGAGATATCGACATCCGGTACTCCGAGGCCGGTCGCTCAGCTCGGGTTCATATCCAGGTCAAAGACCATGACGTAACGCCCGCCGAATTCAAGGAGGTCGTCGAGCACTTTCAGCGGCTGGATAGGGACCTTAACGGCGTCTACAAGTGCTTCACGCTGGTCTGCCCGTCTCTCTCCGCGAAAATGCAGCCTGTCGAGACCGGGCTTTCCCGATTTAGAAATGCAGAGCCCTTCTATGACGACGCTGCCCACGCCCTTGCTCCGACAAAGGAGGAGTTGGATTCCCGGCTTCGTAAGATCGGGCTGAGCGATACTGACATCGCCTTCGTAAATGCCAAGGTCTTTTTTGAAATCGGCCATGGCGATCTTCATCACGACGACCGGGCACTCGATATCTTCGTCGGCCGCCTGCTGAAGCATCCTGACTATGCAGAAAAGATTCGGGCAGCTGTGCAGCCCGCGTTTGCCGAACTGATGCGCGCCATACAGGGGAAAAGAGGCGCCGTCCTTGAGCGCTCGGATGTCGATCAGATTCTGCGCGCTGCTGTGGCGACTGTGGCCACAGTTGAGAAAAGCATCACGATTTGGGTGCAGAACTGGACCAAGGAAACATTCGACCTTCCGGCTGACTATTCCCTGGACTGGTCGGCGCATTTCGATCGCAGTTCTCGGGGAGTCCCATCGGAAGAGATCTGGAACACACAACTGCTGCGGGAGCTTAAATCTCTCAAGGAGAAGATCATTGCAGAACAGAAGGAACGTGTGATCCGCTTCCGCGGAAAGTGTGCGTTATCAACGGGCGTGGCCTTGGGTGCTGCCTTCCCTAGCGTGGGTGGTTGGACCTTTGAGATACCGCAGCCTCCGTCGAAGGACCCGTGGAGGTCCGACGCCAAAGCGACGAGTCCCTATGATTTCGATGTCGAGGTAACTGAGGGCGGAGGCACCGGTGCAGACCTCGTCCTTGGCCTGAATATCAGGGGCGACGGCCGCGAAGACGTACTGCGGTACATTGGGAGTACGGGAAACCCGCCGAGACTATTCGCTTTCATGGCACCCTCCTCACCTGGCAGCCAATCTATCGGGGGATCGGAAGATGCATGCGCCTTTGCTCAGGCGGTGCGCGAGCGCCTGGGTGAGATCATCAAGAGTCATCGCATCAGACACACGCGTCTTTTCTTCTACGGGCCGTTTGCTCTCTCGGTGTTCTTGGGACAGCAGCTAACATCGGTCGGCGAGGTACAGTTATTCGAGTACCAGGACCCCGGATACGTCCCCAGCTGCACACTTCGAACATAGTTGCCGTTCCGCTTGGAGAGAGTATTCCGGACTAGGTGTCGAGCGATTCTTCCCACTCAGCACCCATCACCCAAGCAAGCGCTGATAACCGACCGCTCAGTAAGCCCCACTCGAAATCATCCCAACCGAGGTTTTTGCGGCCATACTTCCGCTCGATGCGCCGGGCGGCCCTCTTGGCCTGCTCCAATACCGGCTTCTGCTGGTCGGTCAACGGCTCCTCTCCCGTCTTGATCCGGTAAAGCCAGTTCTTATGACGATTCCACCACACCTTATCCCAGAACTCTTTTTCGGCCGCAAGGATCGCCTTATCGTTGCGTCGGAGAACCATAGGCCACTCTTTCCCCGGATGCTCTTCGTCGGGTAGCCATTCAACTTTGTCGCCGTCTTTGGTGTAGCCGACTCGGTAGCCGTTTGGTCCTACCTCCCCCGGCTTTACCGGGTCCGCCGTTTCGGCTCCTGAACGCCGCCTCGGTCCCAGAAGCTCCTCGCGGTACGCCCGGAATTGCTCCGGCGTGATCTTATTCTTGCGATGGGCCAGAATTAGTTCGGTGATTTTAGATGCTTGGTCGAGCTTCCCCACACGGCCAGAATGACTGCTAACCTTCATTTCTCTGACTTGTTGCATCAAATCGCGGACAAGCGTCTGCCGAAGATCGTCAAGCCCGGTGAAGCCACCTGTCAACGCTTTCTTGTAAGTAATAGTCTTGAAGGCTTTCAGCCTCCTGTGCTGCTTGAGGTCGATCTTGTTTGGGTCGATGGGACGGCTGGAGAAGTAGAGGAGAGCGGGCTTCCCGGCAGCGACGAACTGGTCTATCTCTTCCACGGTCCCCGACTCGGCGACCCCGGTAGGAGTGCCGATCTTGGTCCAAAACATACCGACAAGAATGTCGCATCCACTGACCAGTTGACGATTGATTGCTTCCTGCGGTCTCACGCCGGACTTTGGCGTACCGTGTGTTTCCCACTTCACTGGTAGTAAGACCACGGATTCGGCGGCGGCGTGCTGGGCGTTCCACTCGTTGACCGCTTCCGTGGCGGCTTGCCTCTCCTCCGCCATGTCGGACGGCGAGGCGATCAATACGCGGTACGTTTGTGACTTGAACGACATCGACGCTAGTCCCCCTACTCCGTCTCGAAGCCGCTGTTGTCCGCGAAGTTTGAATGCGCGGCCCGCCAGCAACTAGGTATCTTTATCCAACACATCGTTAAGCCCCAATTCTCTGAGAGCGCTCCGGGTCTCTTCGACTTTCTGTTCGGATACACCAGCCTCGGGCGCGATTTCCACTGTCACCGTGACCCGAAGACCGCTGCCGGTCGCGAACTTGGAAAGCACTCGGGTATAGAAATTCATCCATTTCTGAGACGGGATTTCGCCGCTCCATCGCAGAGATCGGAGACCTCCCGCAACGGGTTTGGCCTGGGGCGACGATTCTATCAACGAGGCCGAAGGCGAATCCGGCTGCGGAACTCCGAGGGTTCCAGACGGATGCTCTGCGACGGTGATCGGAAGATCGGCCACAGTGGGCTTCGTCTGCGCTTCCCTGTAAGCAAGCGCGGTCTCTCTCGTGATGATGAAAGTCTCGTCCGAGATCTCGATGTCCTGTGTTTCGAGGCTGCGCTCGAAGGCGAACGTTAAGTATTTCCCATCCGCCCCTTTGCTCACGTAGCCCAGCAAACCATCTTGAACGCCGCGCGCTACGGTTTGCTTGATCGATTCTGCGTTTAGTAACCTCGGGAACACCGGAGAGGCGTAGAAGGCATCCCTGATCGACCGTGTGCTCCATTCCTTGAACGCCGGCGACCAGTTCCGCACAAGGAAGCCTGGACTGATGCTGGTCTGGATTTCATCCGCCTGACGTAGCTGGTTTACGATGAACTGAACCAAAGACTCCGCAGCACTGCTGTGGGCCAACCCCAGGTCGACCGTGTGCACTTGGTTGTCTTTGCCAAGCAACATGATGTTCTTGTAGGTTCGCCAGACACCCTCTTTCAGGTCGCGTTGTGCCTTCTTGAGGTTATCCACGAGTTGGTTTCTCTGCGCGTCATCAACACTGATCCCCGGTAGTTCAGTCTGGATTTCTTCCCACGCCAGCAGGCGGCGCGCATCTTCCCTGATTTGAGCGGGACCCTGTGGTACTACAAAAAGCAGAGCGCTCTTGAATGTCCGGCCTGAGGTACCGCTCTCGCGAACGATGGTTTCTACAAGCGCTCTGGTTTTTTTGTCGTCTTCCAAAGATTTCTCTGGAGACAATACGATCAAGGACAATACCGCCCGATCCGGCACCTGGTTGCTACGGTCCGGGAAAAAAACCCGCTCAAGAGGAGATTGACCTGAGAAGACTTTTGCGACCTCTGCGCGAACCCGCTCATCGATGGTTTCAGGCTTGATGTTAGCCCTACGATCCGAATACCGTTTGTTCAGGTTCTCCCTGAAGCTGAAGTGATACCGGTTGCGCTCGACCGTGAGGTAGTAACAACCGTCGGTCAGTGCTTCGAGCGCCGTCTCGATGTTGCCGATATCCATATCAGGTTCGGCGACATCGAGCCGAATTTCCGGGGCCGAGGCGTCCGCTTTCGCGATTCCGCCGTTCGACTCGAAAAATATCGATGTGGCCACTTTGCGATGGACCCGGCCCTTGGAAATTTCCTCGGTCGCTTCGTTGTCAAGACGGACCGCGTGGCTGTCCTTTTTCCCACAGATATCCGTAGTGACCGCGGCTTCCAGCCGATGCTCTCCCAATTGCTCAAAAAGCGCGGCGCGGAATTGCGGATCGTCGAGCGGCGCTGTGCCGAGACCAATTAAAGCATCCCGATGAGCGCCCTTGAACCCGGCTTGATAGGTCTTCGCCACCCAGAGCGCCAGCAAGCGCAATATTCCCCTCGTCTGCTGGAAGCGCGGCAATGCCTGCCATTTCCTCTCGAACACCGACATCACCGTCGGGTGGAAGGGATACGTAGCCGCGAACGCGTCCTCAGCGGAGTCGATGTCGAACCAGTCCGGTATCTGTTGCCGATGCTCCCGAACCCAAGCGCCATAAGCCTTGCAGGTGGCAACGGCATCCCGCGTCAGCATGATCCGGCCATCAGGCGTCAGCTGACTCTCATCCCATTCGAAAAGGCGACGCCGGATGATCTCAGACGTTTCTGACTCCGCCGACATCATGACTGCTTTGCCGACACGATCCAGCAATTTTTTCAAGCGATCGTAGTCGGAAAAATCCTCCGCGCTCATTTCCAGTTCGGACGCCGGGATCGATACGGCCAGTACCATGTTGTCCCGTCCACGGGCTTCTTCGGAAAGGTTGTGCAGAAAGCTGTAGAGCTGTGCGGCCATTCCGCTCTTGCGGCTCCGGCTAACGAAGTTCATCAGCTCGTCCATCAGGATCAGGACTGGCTTATCGGCGGGGAGAAACTTTCGAATGACATCTCCCCCTGGGGCGATGCCTTGCTTTTCGTGCTCCTTTAGAACTTCGAGAGCCTCGACACCACCTAGCTGGTAGGCAATTTCGCCCCACGGTGTTTTACGGAGCGGAGTACCATCATCTCCCCCTCGTCCACTAATCGGGTCGAATTCGGTGCCGACGAATACAGCAACCTTGGCTTGGGGTACCGTCTTGACACCCGCCAGATCCCGTAACCTCTCCACGCCCTGCCAACCGCGAGCGGCGTCTCCGTGCGTCGCCAGGTGGTACAGCAGCAAGAGCGAGTGCGTTTTCCCGCCGCCGAACTGTGTCGTCATATTGAACACGGCGGAGGTTTCGGTCTTGACGCCAGACAGGCGTCGCAGGACTTCAACTGCCAGCCCTGACAGGCTTTGGGTTAGGAATGTTCGTTCGAAGAAGCGCGCCGGGTTTTGATAAACCTCCGGCGCACGCTTGTCCCGTACCTGGTCCAGATGAACGGCGAACTCGGACGCATCGAGTGGTTTATCGTCTCGCAGGTCTTCCCGCGGGGTTGCAGTCTTGTACCAAGGCTTAAGTGGCATTCCGGGATCTCACTTTGTTCTCGCTATTGTTAACATCCGCAACATCAGAATCCGAGGCCTTTCTTTCGCGCCAACACGCCGTCGATCCACCGCTTTTCGCTCGTCTGTGTCGGATACAAGGCAGAAAGCGCTTGGGCCAGGCTCCAGAAGCGCTGGTCGCGTCCCACACCTTCCTCGACGAGAAATCTTTTCAAAGCCTCGCTGCGACCGGCCGCAAAAAGAATCATGCTTTGGTGTATACGGTCGAGCACGGTCTTGCCGTGGCGCTCAACTATCGCCTCGCCTGTAATGGTTTCCTCACCGTCGACTTCTTCGAGCACTTTGAACAAATCGAGTTGTGGGATTTTCTTCTTCTTTTTGGTCGCGGTAACATTGCCTTCGTCCTTGCCGAACAGGTGGCGGGCGCGTTCTCCCACTGGCAGCAGCCTGGCTTGTTCACCCGACACCTCAACGAGGCTACCCAAATCTTCCAGGTGAGCACCGAGTCCCTGCGCGATCTTGCGCGCGGCGTCGTATTCCAGAACGAATCCGCCGGTCTTGGCTTTTTTTGCTCCGCCCTCTGAGTCGTCGTCAGATTCCTCCTCTTCGCCAGGCTCGCCGTTTGCGGCGTCAGTTTTGCCGGCATTCAAGGTCCAAAGCCACATGGCGGTAAGGCGCGCGTCCTCTTCGAAGCCGCTGGTGTCCGCACCCGTGAAAATCATTGTAAGGGCTTCCTTGGCGACGGCCGCCCACACTTGCTCCAGGTATTCCTTGAGCGTGACGGTGTCACCGTTCGCTTTCTCCACGCGCGAATAACGGGAAAATATTTCGAGGGCTGGACCCAGGCAAGCGAAAATAGCGTCCGCTCCAACGACACCTTCCGCAGCCAAGCGCGGCATCCATTCGTGGATGCGTGGCGGCAATTCCCGCAGAACATCGCGCCAGTCGCCAACCATATCACTAGTGATCGCAGTACCGGAGTTTTCGCGTGGTCTGCAGACGATGTGTACCGATGACTGTAATGATGCAGATTCCTGTGCCTGTGTGCGGTTCTGCATCTCGGTATCAATCGGCCACGAGCTTGTGACGGTCCAGCCGGCGCCGATAATTGCTCCTAAGATCGCTTCCCACGCGCTTGTGCTGCTGTCCGCAAATACGATTACGCCAACGCCATCAACTGCGAGTGATCGGCGTGCGGCCTCCAGTGCGACAGTCATCTCGCTTGAGAAGAATTCAGGCGACTTTACCTGCTGTTCGGGTCCACAATTGGCGTTGGTAACAATGATTTCTCGGCTCTGGTCGATGAGCCCGTCCTTGTACATCTCCGGATAGAGTCGCCTCAGGAGCTCACGCTCCCAGACATAAAACACGTTGGCCAAGTCACTGTAGGGAATGGCAGCGAAGTAGGGCGGATCAGTCGCCAATAGATTCGCTGCGTTGTCGGGAAGAATTTGATCCTGAGCGGCAGCCCGGTCGACAGTCCCGTTACCACGGAGTACGAGGTTAGCCTCAACGACTTCGACCACCCAATCGAGAGCATTGTTCCAGTTCGCCGATCCGTTTGAGAAAGGGTTTGCCTCGGCGAAATCCCACACAACTTGAAGAGCCTGCTTGCCAAACGCTCCTTCAATCTTGGCCCCCGTTGCATTCCATCGCGACAGCGCACAGTTTTGAAAAACGTACCGACTTACGACAAAGTGAAGCAGCGTAGCCAAAGCGCGATTGAACGCAGGATCTCCACTGGCATTCGCAACTCGAAAAGCGATGTCCTGAAGCGTTATGAGTGCGAGCGCCTGGCGGGGGGTGTACAAGTCGCCGAATGTCGTAATGCCAATTCGTGTCACAGCACTCACGCCCCGCGAGTTCTTGTAGGGTCGAACGGGGTTGATCTTGTCTGTCGGCAGACGACCGCGATCCAACTGCCCCGCAGCTTTTGTGAAGGCCTGAGTGTCTGCGATTGACGGAGATCTGAAATATCGAGATTCTCCCTCTACATACACCGCAAGGAGACGTGGCAATTCGGAACCCCCACGCTTGGAAGACAACTGTGTCTTAACCGACTTGGCCAGAGTAGTGTAATTGCAGCAAGGGCAAGTCGCACTGCCATTCCGGACAGTTCCGTTCTCGGCTGTATCTCCTTCAGCAAGATCAATCTGAATGGTCTTTCCATCTGGTCGCAGTCGAAGATGCCATTTACGTCCTTTTCGCGTAAGTTGCAGGTTTCTGATGAGGGGTATTTCTGCGCCGCAACCGGGACCTTCGCATTGAATCGTTCTAGCCCACAGATAAGCAATTGGCGTGGCGCCGTCCGCGTCCTTTGGATAGATCTCCGCCAATTCTTTTTCGGCTTCGCACCTCATCCAGTCGCCCCATTTGCGGACTTCGTCAGCGAGCCGCTGCCCGTATCGCGGAATGTATTCGAGCACGACTTTATTGAGCAGGACAGCGACGGGATTAAGGTCGCTGGCAAAGGCGTCCGCGCCTACGCGTAGCGCTTCGATCGGCATGGAGCCACCCCCCGCGAAGGGGTCCATCACTAGCGGACGTGTGCCGGGCGCTCCACCCATCGCCTCATGCGCGGCTTGTGTGAGAGCGCGGCTTGTTTCGAGATATTCGCAAACGGTCGAATTGTCCCAGTTGGCGAAATCAGCGATGAAATCCAGCAGAGCGAAACGAAGGACGTTCCAGTGCGCCTCTCGGCGGGGGTCAAGCCCGCCGTCAGATTTCGCCAACGCTTGCCACTTCTTCCAGGTGTCGTGAGAACAATGCTCAGCGAGAGTCTTATCCGTAGCAGCTTTGGCGGCGAAAGCGTTGATCAGGCGACAAGCATCCTCCCGGAACTTCGGCGGGCACAGAGGGTCCACCGGGTCAGGCCATAGCGCCGCGCAAATTACCGCCCTGCAGGCAGCCAGCGGACGCCGCGCCCACCAGATATGAAGCGTCGAGATGTGCCCGTGTCGAATGGATTTCTCCCTGCGCGCATGAGCCGAGATTTGCTTGATGGGCAGGTCCACTTCGATAAGGCGTTTTGGATACGAGTTCATTCGGTGGTTTTCCCTGCTTACGAGGCCGCGTCGATAATTGCTTTTGGATTGACGTGGTAGTGCTCAATTTTGACAAGCGGCTCCCAGTTGAGCGTTGACGGGTCCTGAACGACATTGACATCTGGTTTGGTGCCACAGTTGAAGACCACATAGAGCCAGTAGTCTTTCCTCAGCCTCTGCGCCGTCCGGTACTCGTTCGTCGTGAGAGCCACCTCCCCGATGGCCACCCTGCCCTTCACTTCGATGAACCGGACTTCAATGGCTGTCTGCGGATCTTCCGGGTGCGGGCGACGAGAAATCAAATCGAACCCGCGATTATCTGCCTCCACGCTTGTGACTTCCCAACCCCGCGCCCGCTCATGGGCAATTACCGCCTCGACAGCAATGCGCTCGATTTCATCATCGCGGACAAAGGGTGCGACACCTGGTGACTTCCGTTCAGGATGCGGCAATACCCATGCGACGCCGACCCGGCGGATGTCGCTGATCGTGCAATGCCGCTCCTGAGCAAGCTCTAACCTACGCCGCTCCAATCGGCCATTCAGCTCGTCAAGGCGATCCTCGACCTGTTTGATATTGGCCGCGACAGGCGAATTGCTGTCAGCGTTCCCCTGCTGCTCATACAGATCCCCCATCCGCAACTGCTGGCGATTAATCAGCTCGTTAAGGCTGATTTCCATGTGGCGGGTGATCGTTTCGATTTCCCTGGTGCGTTCCTTAACGATTTCGGCAAGAAACGGCTGAAGCGCCTCCCCTACCACGAATCGTTCCGCGACCAGGTCGTCCAGCACGACATTATCCGGGACAGCCGTCCCCGGCGGTGCAGCCATCAGATCGAGCAGATAAGTCGGCTGCTTCAGGTCCATCGAGCCATCGACGTTCTGCTGAACTATGAACAGACGTTTGTGCAGCTCGTTTCCGCGCCCGTCGCGTATTGACGCAGAGAAAACACTTAGCCGCGCAGGCTTGTCCCGATTCAGATCGAAGAACACGGCGCCGCGTGCCAGGTCGTCGCGAACGCTCTCCAGTACATCCTCACGAACAGCTTCAAATAATGGATGTCCCGGCGTTACCCATTCAGCCAGCGGCTCCTTTTTCAGATTCTCTTTATCGAAGACGACCTGTTTGTATTCCCGGCCGAGTCGCCCAAACCGAGGCTCCAACCGCTCCCCGATGGGCCATAGATTCCTCGGCACCCGACCTATGCGGAACACATTTTGGCCGCGGTGCGGCTCCGTCAGGGTGACCCCGGCAATGGGAGCGGACTGAAGGAAGAAATCCTGGATCACTTCCGGTACGAGTCGCCGCTCGCGCGCCTCCGCCGATTTTCCCAGGATCGCCGAAAGGTTCAGCTCCCGTTTCGCCAGTCCCTCCAGGGTGGAATTCGTAATGCCCTTAAATCGCTCCGTGTCCACCTGCTCGACGATCCGCTGCTTGATCAGCTCTTCCGTCATGTTGTTGTGCGCGTACATATCGCGCAGCATCTTTTCGAGCTGATTTCCCGGAAAGACATCGCCCAGTACGTTGAACACCTTGCCCGTTCTATTCGGATCGAGGTCGTCCTCAATTTGCCCGATGCGCTCGAATAGCTTCTGCAGCACTCGCCCCTCGCGGGTGTTCGTCGTCACGAAATTGAAGATCAGGCAGTCTTTCTCTTGGCCGTAACGGTGGATACGCCCCATGCGTTGCTCAAGTCGCACCGGGTTCCACGGGATGTCGTAGTTCACCATCAGCCAGCAGAATTGCAGGTTGATACCCTCGCCTGCCGCTTCGGTCGCTACAAGGACCTGGCAGGTTTCGCGGAACTCGCGTTCTGCGTAAATCCGGGTGCCAGGCGAATCCCGGTCGCCTATCTTCATGCCCCCGTGTATCTGGGTCACCGTCAGGTTCCACTCGCGCAGCTTCCCCATGGGCCTGCCGTCACGTCCATCGCCCACGAGGAAATCCAAAGTGTCCTTGTGCTCGGTAAAAACGAGCAGCTTCATGTTGGGATCTTCAAAGACCCCGCACTCGGTTAGAAGCGCCTTCAGGCGGCGAACTTTTACTTCCTGCTCTTTTTCCTCAAGGACTTTTGCCTGACGGATGAGAGCGCCCAACTCTCCGATGTCTTCGCGCAAGACTTCCGGGCTGTGGGAAACGACCACGTCTTCCAGTTCGGCGATCATTTCCTGCTGTTCTTCTTCGGGCAACTCCTCGAAATCCTCCGGAAGCCGCCGGGCAATCTGCGCCTGCCTGTACTTTTCCGGGTCTTCCAGGATGTGCTCGCGTTTTTCCTTCATCCGCTCCAGACTGCGCCGAACGGCGTAGATACTGGACGCGAAGCGCCGCTGGAGCATCGCCATCGTGAAGCCTACGGCTCGCCCCCGCGCACTATCGTCGCGGGCGGCACGAATGGACTGGTTGTCTACATAGGTAGTGAGCTGGTCGTAGAGTTCGTACTCATCAGTATCAATGGCGAACTCGCTCGTTTTCACGATGCGCTTTGTAAAGAGCGCCTTCACTTTGCCCGTTTCCGGATCAGGGAATGATACAAGCGCCTCTTTAACGCGACGCAGGTAGAACGGGGCATCCTGCCGGGTCATCGCTTCTTCGAGGCTCTTCACATCGCCATAAACATCCTTATCCAGCAACGACAGGAAGAGGCAGAAATTTTCCGGGTTCCCCTTGTGCGGCGTCGCCGTCATCAGGAGATAGTGATCGGTCATTGCGGAGAGAGACTCACCCAACTGGTAAGCCAGGGTCTTCTTGTCGGCACTGTAGGCCGACATCTTGTGGGCTTCATCTACGATGATCAGGTCCCAGTGGCTGCGGAGCAGGGATTCCTTTGCATCATCCACGCGGGAAACCCATGAAACCGAGGTAATGACTTGGTTCTTTTCCTGCCACGGGTTTTGTCCGTAGTTGGCCCGGAGAACGTCGCTTCGGATGACTTCGAAATTCTCGCGGAACTTGTCTTTGAGTTCGCGCTGCCACTGGAATGAAAGATTGGCGGGAGTGACGATCAGGGTACGATTCACCAAACCCCGGATTTTTAGCTCCTTGATGAGGAGTCCTGCCATGATCGTCTTGCCCGCGCCGGGATCATCGGCCAGGAGAAACCTGATACGCGGAAGCTTCAGGAAATAGTCGTAAACCGCCTCCAGCTGGTGGGGCAACGGATCAACGCGAGCGATCGAAAGCGCAAAGTAAGGATCGTACTCATAGGCAAGACCGAGACGCATTCCTTCGATGCCGAGCCGAAAACGCACAGGATCACCGTCGAATGGCTCCTTCTCGGGAGACGCCGTAATATTATTGAGCTGGTCAGAGTCGAGAATGGGATCGTAGAACTTGTCGGTGCGCAAACCTTTGCCGATCACCTTCACGAGCACCCCCATGTCATGCGTCATAATGACCTGCACAGGTTCCGGGAAGAGCGGCCCGGAGATCACGAGGTTTGCCTTAAGATCTTGTTTCTTCATTCAACTCCCTGTCTGCGTCCTTCGGCAATACGATCTGCGATTCACGTCTCCGCCGCATCTAAGCCCTTAAATCGGGGCGGACTTTACCAGAGCGACCAGTGGCTGTCAGCGAAAAATGGCCCCGGCGCGCGGCGGCGCAAGGCGCAAATCACTTGCTCTCAATGATGGTGAGAACCTTCAAGTATAGCTGTCAGCACGGAGACCGTGACGGCGGCAGTGCCTGCTGTTCGAACGGCTGCTCCTTCACTCCTGAAGTTTTCCGTATTCGCACCCCACGGCATTCAATCCCATACGTTTGCATGAAAGATTCCTTATATACCCCCTCCGCGCGAGGGATCCTGGCAGGCCGTTCAGGCCGCCCGCCTGATTTTCCTGTCGCGCTTCACGCGTTTGATCAGCTTGCCATGGCAGCGGCGACAGGGGCCGGTTTGCCCCGCCGGATCAACAGCGTCACATAAACGGCGGCCCAAACACACGCCGCCACCTGGAACATCACTGTCGCCGCATCGGCACTCATGGTCGGCTCATAAAACGGCGAGGCTTCGCAAAATGTTGCGACAAAGATCGCCATCAGCCACAGCTCTGCCTGGCCGCCGAAATCGGCGACGCGCTTGACGGTCAGGAACCCGAAGGCAGCCCCGAACGCCATCACATAAATGATCGCGAAAGTGACGTCGCCTGTCCGGGTCGTGAGCGTATGAATCGCCGGAGCCAACAGCGCAAAAACCGCCAGCACAACCAGGCTCCAGCCGAAATACGCCTGCCGGCTCAAAGATTCGGTCTTCTTCATTTCCCCAAAATGCCTTCCGCCAGCAACTGCTCGCGCGTCAATTCGTTCTTGAAGAAGATTTCCGTCAACTCCTCCTCATCGGGTCCGCCGGAAAACATGACTTCCTCCGGGATACCGTTGTCGGCTGCGGCCTTCCGCAGTTCGCCAGCGATGAATCGACTCCGCTCCTTTGCGCGTTGCCGCGCCTGAGAATACTTCCCGAAAGATATAACCTTGTCCTTCGCCACCCTACCCTCCGCTCTTGTTGCGGCTGATCCATCCGCCAATCCGGACCAGGCAATCCCGCGCCACTTCGCTTCGGGCGTCTGCATCGTCCCAGTACAGGCAGCGCCCGAACTGTTCGATAGCACCCCTCACCGGCTGGCCGCAAACATAATCAAGGTGGCGCAAGGCATCCAAAACCTCGGCGTGGCTGGCCTGCCCGTCCAGAAACCGGCGCAGGGTCAGCAGGGAATCCCGCAGCTCCTGCCCCGCCGCCAGCTCCTCTTTGTACGGGGAGAACGCCATGTCCCGGTAAATCTGTTTCCAGCCCATGGCGGGAGTCATGACCCAAGGATGAGAACAAATCAAGAACAATTGTTGCGTTAGCCAAGTCCGCGATGCCTTTCTATGTGACGAAACCCCCTTTCTGACGGGGTTTTGTTACAGATATCGCCGATGGACCGACCGCGCACGGGCGCACGCACTGAAAGGGCGCCACCCTCGCCTATTCGGGTGTCTCGCGTCTCTCCTCTTTTTTTCTCCGATTCTTCTTGACGCTATGAAAACTCCCCCATAAGTTCCCCGGAACATTAGCGAGGGATGCAATGTCGTTTTACATCAAGATCGACAATCCTGATGCCGGCAAGCAGACAGGACGGGACGCAGGACTTGCGGGCTCACCGGCCGAAGGCCCGAAGAAGGCCTTCCTCGTCACGGCCTTCACTTCTGTCGTCGGCGCGGCCCACCCCCCGCATCCACCCGACCGGCAGCGGGGAGGAAAGGATCAAAGCTGGGTGGCGGTCACTCTGGCGGAGCACGGGACGATGACGCTCCCGTTTTCCGCCGACGAATTCGAGGAGATCGTCACAGAGGCGCAACGACGGGGGAGGATCGCGGATTTCAGCAGCGACCATTTGGCGGACCGGATCAATGACCTTGCCGCCCGCCGCAATCACCCGGCAGTCGAGGCGCCCGCCAGCCCGGCCTTGGACAGGGCCAGGCGGTTGCGCGACGCCTACCTGGAGCGCCTTCCCTCTCCTCCGACGCGCCATTGGAATTTTGAACCGGGACCGTTCAATCCCAACGATCCGGCCATCGAGGGACTGTCTCCGAGGCTTGGTCGGTGGTTCGCGGAACATTCGATCCGGCCGGTTCCTCGACACGGCGGCGCGGATGTCGAGCTGATCGCAAGCGACTGGCTGATGGCCAGCGGAGCTGCATCCGCATTCGCAGAATATTTTCTCGACAGAGTTATCGAAAGCCGGACCGCAGCGCCGCCGCCCGTGAAGGGGCTGCTGGAGGCGAGCCCTGGGGAACGGCAGAAGATGCGCGATTGGTTAATGAGCAGCGAAAACCGTGCCCCGTCTATTTCACGCCGTCCTGAAATTGAACGGTCTCACGGATGATCGCTTCCATGAGGGCCTTCGAGTCGTCTTCGTTGTCGCTCCAGAATTCGCTCAAATACCGCTTGCCGTAAGCCGGGTCTTCGTCCTTCAGCAGATCGCTGTAGACATTGGATGCCTTCCACCCGTCTTCGCCCTTCTTCAACTCGTTGCACGATGCGTATGAGAGCAGGTCCGCCGCCTGCAAAGGGTAATACCATTCGTCGTCTCCGAAGCAGATATTGACGATGCTCTTCTTAATCGCCGGCACGCGCTTCTTCAAATCGCAGAGCAGCGCGTAACAGGTCTTCGAGTATTTCTCGTCATCATCGAACATCAGCGATGTTTGCCGCTGCCCCTCCGGCACGTTCGCCTCCAGATGCTGCATGACCAGCCGTACGATCCTCGCCATGCAGAACATCTGTGCGTTGAAAGGCTTGGCTTTTAGGCCATGTTCCGCGGCCGCCGCGCCGATTGTCTTGACGACCTCCCGGTAGTGCTTCGCGTCCAGAGCGCAGCCGAACCCCACCTCGGTGTGCCTGCGGATCAGAAGGATGAAATCCCGCAGCATGTCGATCTTGCGGTCGATGTCCCACGAGGCCGCCGGCGATTTCCCGGATGGAGACATGATCTCGCGCATGTGCAGCGCGGGTATCTTGTACTTCTCGTGCAACAAGGAACGCCATCCGTCGCACAATGCAGTCCAGCCGTCGTCCGCCGCCATGTACCCGGCCATGCAGACATAGTCGCTGCTGCTGAAGTGCCCGCTTTCGTCCAGAAAAACCATGCCGTACGCCACCGCCGAACCGTCCTTCCTTTAAAGGTTTCCCGGCTCAAGCGTAGCAGCCCGCGAGGCCAAAGGGCTCCTGCCGGAATCGAAAAGGAAGCTCGTGCGCACCCTTGTAGGGCAACTTGCCAAGGCAGCGTAGCCGCTGTCATGTAGGTAAGTCCGCTCTTGGTGCGGAGATTCATGACCGCAGCCGTCCCCAATCCTTGGGCGGGCACGACAGAAATGCTGGAGCCTCACCGCGTGAAGGATTTGATTCCATAGGGAGATCAGTCCCTTACTTCGGGGGTAATTTCACTTGCTTCGATTGATTGCGTTTGCTTCGATTGTGTGATAGGGTGATCTTAGGACCAGAGAACGCAAGAAAGGGAACAACAATGGCTCACGCTGCGATGGCACCAACCCTGCCCACGGAAGCCGATGCGGTTTTAGCGAAGGAGACCAGCCGCGTGCTGGCGTCGCACCTCCACGACGGCGACCCGATGGAATTGAGGATTCATGACGATCCTTCGCCCGAGGGGACCGTCAAGCTGCCGGTCTCGGCGGTGCATATGCTGGTCCGCATTCTTGAGGAGATGGCGCGCGGCAATGCCGTGACCCTGATCCCGGTCCACGCGGAACTCACCACCCAGGAAGCGGCGGAGATGCTGAATATCTCGCGGCCGTCTCTGATCCAGCTTCTGGACGAGGGAAAGATCGATTACCGCCGGGTCGGAACACACCGGCGGGTCCGGTTCGAGCGCCTGATGAAGTACAAGCGGCACGCCGAGACCGCGCGCCGGGCGGCTCTTGAAGAACTCGCTGCCTATGACCAGGAACTCGGAATTTAAGCGCTGTGGTCCGGTTTACAGCGTTCTATGACGCGAATGTTCTCTATCCGGCCGAGTTGCGCAATCTGCTGATGCATCTGGCGCTGACCGGTCTTTTCCGCGCCACCTGGTCTGCGGGCGTCCATGAGGAATGGATTGGCGCGTTACTGCGCAACCGCCCCGATCTTTCGCGCGAGAAGCTGGAGCGGACACGCATGCTCATGGACCGGCACGCTGAGGATGCCTTGGTCACAGGCTACGAGGATCTCATTCCGGGCCTGCATCTTCCCGACCCGGACGACCGGCACGTCCTGGCGGCGGCGATTCGGGGGCGGGCCGACGTCATTGTCACGGTCAACGTGCGCGATTTTCCTGCCGAGACCCTCGCGCCGTTCGGGATCGAAGTGCAGCATCCTGACGAATTCGTTCTCCACCTTCTGGATCTTGCGCCCGGCGTCGTCGTAGCAGCCGCGCGGAATCATCGGGAAAGCCTGAAGAATCCGCCGAAAACGGTCGACGAATATCTGACCTCGCTTGAGACACAGGGGCTCACGCAAACCGCATCGGTGCTCCGCGAGTACATGTTCTGAACGGCGGCCTTGGGCCAGGTCAATCCGGACAGCCCGGTCTTCCTTCCGACCGGGACTGTCGCAGGCTGAGGATCATTTTAAACTCCTTCTCCAGGCACAAATAGGCGCGCGGAAGTCGTGCTGGCCGTAACCGAACCGCAACATATGGGCGCTTTAGCTTCCGTGACCACAATATGTTAGCGGGTATAATGACGACAGGAGGTTTGCTTTATGGCAGACGACAAACTATTTGTAGAGCGGCGTCCCGAAGGTGATTACGCGGTGCGTCGACCGGGTTCCGAGCGGGCCAGCGCAGTTGAGCCGACTCAAGCCGAGGCGATTGAGCGCGCCAAACAGATCAACAACGGCGGTCCGGTTCTGGTCGAGCGAGTGCGCAACACCGACGTTGGCGGTCGGGATAAATGGCGCAAGCCTTAGGCGGTTCGTTTCCGCTAGATTCCTAAGTGAGCGCCGGGCAATTTCCTGGCTACAGTCCGCCGGAACGGTAACATCAGTTCACCGCTACCGTGAAAGGCGGAACTGCGCCGTTGAAATGATCGACCAACTCCGCCTGGTTGATAAGAGACCAGCATCTATCCCTACTGCCCGAACGGGCTCCGCCCGCCATCCTCTAAATCGCCGCCATTGAAGCCGAAACGAGGCTGAAACGGCCCTGCGTCGTAAGTCTTCGCAACGTCTTTCTGTGCATACCCGTGTATGGCGCTGTTGCGCGCCGCCACGATGCGGGGCAGCCCGCCAAAGACGCACAGCGCCACCGCCAGTAACAGAACAGTCCTTTTCATGTCGCCCTCCTCACGAAACACTGGCTGGCGCGGTCCGGGGTTCACCGCCGCGCGCCGCCTGCAGACTTTTCAGGGGCGTGCCGGACGGAACCGCGCGGGCAGTCTCGAACCCATCGATCAGCGCGCCGAGCCGGCAGGCGCTCTCGCCTCCCAGGAGCGCCCGCGTCTCGGGCAGCTTGTGGTACGGGATCGTCGGATATCTGTGATGCTCCCAGTGATAAAAGGCGTTGTGAGGAGACAGCAATGCCCCCTGCCACCGGCTGAGATCAACGCGCAGCGTATCGGCGGTCCCCTGGTGTTCCAGCCACAGCCGCAGGCGGAAAAACATCATGAAACTTGTGACCAGGCTGAAATACCACACAAACGCCACCCACCACAGACCGGCCGCGACGAGCCCGGCCAGCGCCAGCAGGTGGAAGCCGCCGAGATACAGATATTCGCGCTTCAAGGCTGGCTTGGAGAACCGGACGATGATTAGATAGTCCGGCAACGAGCCCCCCGCCAGATCGGCGAGCGCATAGTACAAAATATTCCAACGGTTCGCCGGCAGATCCCATTGCGGGCTTCGCATCCGTTTGTGTCCTAGCTCGGGATCGTTCTCGGTGCCTGTGTGCTTGTGGTGCGCGTAATGGAGCGCCCGGTATCCGCTTACGGTGAGGCCCAGCGGCAGGAAACACAACAGGTTGGTCAGGATGTCATTGAATCTGGCGTTGCCCGACAGCGTGTAGTGCGTGCCGTCATGACCGAGCACGGTCAGCGCATGCTGACGGTTGCCGGTGATCAGAACGGCCAGCAACAGCGTCAGCGCGCAAGGCCAGCGCCCGAACAGCGCCATGCCAGCCGCGATGACAACCCAGTCCATGACGGCATCCGTCAGCCATGGAAACAGGCGTCTGCGGCTTAAGTCCCGCAGACGCGCCGTATTCAGTTTCTGTGAATTCTCCCTTGCGGGACGATCAAGCGCGGCTTCATCGGTCATGGCAGCCTCCCTTATGTGGCCTCCATTAAAGATCTAGCCGCGTCCGGGCAACACCTGCACAGGTGGGGAGGGTTACGAGGAAGACAAAATCGGCGAGAGTTTTCCCGAAGCCACAGGCAAGGGAGAGATCATCATGGCCAGGATACAGACCGTCGCAGCGTCAACCGCCACCGCCGTCATCAACGACATCATCGCGGAGGACGGCTGCGTTGTTATCGAGGGCGTTCTCTCCCGCCAGCAGGTCGATGCGCTGGCGCAGGAACTGAAGCCGCATTTTGATGACACCGAGAATTGCCACGGGGATTTCTACGGCCACATTACGAAAAGACTGAGCAGCCTCATCGCCAAATCCTCCGTCTGCCAGACAATCGCCGTCCATCCGTCGATCCTCGCCGTCATGGACCGCTTCCTGCTCGATTCCTGCCGCGAGTATCAGCTCAACCTGACCCAGGCCATCCAGATCGGGCCGGGCGAACCGCAGCAGGTTATCCATCGCGACGACCTGATGTTCAATTTCGAGCATCCGGGCCGGGAAGCCATGATCAACACCATGTGGGCGGTCGATGATTTTACGCTGGAGAATGGCGCGACGCATGTCGTCCCCGGCAGCCACAGATGGCCGCTCGACCGGCAGGCTCTGCCCGAGGAGGAAGTCCAGGGCGTCATGAAACGAGGCTCAGTCCTCGTCTGGCTGGGCTCGCTCCAGCATGGCGGCGGCACCAACCGCTCGCAGAAGTCCCGGACCGGCATTGTCATCAGCTACAACCTCGGCTGGCTGCGCCAGGCCGAGAATTCCTATCTGGCTGTTCCCCGTGAAATCGCAAGGACTCTGCCCGAACGGCTCCAGAGGCTTCTGGGATATTTCGTCCACCAGCCCAATGTCGGCTGCGTCGAGGGCCAGGACCCGATCCGGCTGCTCAGGGGCGACGACATTCTCAATGCCCGCTTCGAGGAACACCTGCCGGAAGAAGTCAAACCCTTGCTGGAAGCGCACCGGGCGCGTCTCCTGCAGGCCGCATAAAAAAGCCCGTTTTCAGGGAGAGCCATCATGATCTCGTGTATCACCTGCGACAATCTGAATGAGTTCGGAACAACTTACCGTTCACAGTTCAAACTGCGCCACCAGGGCTTTGTCGAACGCCAGCAATACGATGTCTCGGTCTACAAGGAGATGGAGTTCGACCAATATGACACACCCGCCGGGGCCTATCTTGTCTACCACACGGACGACGGAGAGGCGCTCGGCGTCAGCCGCCTGACGCCGACCGTCGTGTCCTGCATGCTCAAGGACCTGTGGCCGGACCTGGTCGATGACAAGGCGAATTTTTGCTCACCCTTCATCTGGGAAGGCACCCGCTACTGCATCAATAAGGATGTTTCCTCCGAACTGAGGAAGCGCATCATCCATGAGATGGCCTGCGCCTATCTGGAATTCGGGCTGGACATGGGCCTCAAGAAAATCGTCGGCCTGATGCCCACCTACATCTACCGCAGCGTGTTCGAACGGCCCGGAATCGTCATGGAATATCTTGGCCCCGTCCATACAATCGGCCGCCACAAATGCCGCGCCGTGGCCATCCCCGTCAATCCGCAGCAACTGGCGAATGTCCGCCAGAAAACAGGGATCACGGACCGCATGCTTCGCTTCACCCTCAAAACAGAAGGACCATCCCGGAATGCCCAAGCCGCGTAAGACTGTCAAACTTCCCACGCCACGCCCCGACAACCAGAACTACGATCTCGGCCATCTGACCAGCATCGTCGGCGCGATGGCGTATCTGCGGACCCAAGCCCGGAAAGCGAAGATCGCCGAGGTCGCAACTGTTGTCGAATCAGCTTTCAATCTGCTCCGGCTCTCGCATGACCGGCTTCTGCCTCACAACCACCTGAAATTCTCCGCAGGGGATCTGGCGGAAGGCGCGGACAGCGGCACCACCGGTCCCCGGAATCTCGAAGGCATTGTCAGCGCCATGGATTATCTGCGGACCCAAGCCCTGAAAACCGGAATGGAGGAGATTGTGATCATCGTGGAATCAACGTTCCACATTGTCTGCGCTGCCTATTACTGCATCCTGCGGCACGAAATGATGGGTCTTCCTCCATCGGACGAAGCCTTTCCCCACGGCATATGATGCCTTGATGCCGCCGTAGCGCCCGCGCGGCGTTACGGATGGATCAGGCCGAAGTACAAGGCCCTGACGACGGCATTGGTCTGGTCGCGCACGCCCAGCTTTCTGAAAATATTCTTCATATGAAATTTGACGGTGTGGTCGCTCATGGTCAGGATCGTGCCAACGTCGGGATAGGACTTGCCGCGGGCCACCCAGCTCAGGACATCGGTTTCCTTGGGCGTCAGGGCGTAGTTGAGCACTTTTTCGGTGATCGTTCCCGCCGTCTCCTTCTCCCCCAGCCTCCGGTAGGCAAGGTAGAAATGATTGCTGTAGGCTGTGATCATGTCGGTGTTGCCGTCGAAACTGTCCGTCTTCTCCGACGAGGCGAGGCTTAAGCCCGCAATGGCGTGATTGGGGCCGCGCAGGGGCGTGCAAATGCCGTTATGCAGACCGGCCTCCTCGCCCATATTCAAGCAGCCCTGCTGCTTTTTAGTCAGTTTCATCTTTCTTGGAATCTCATCCCACATGTAGCTGCCGGCCTGGCTCAGGCTGTAGATCATCACGGGGTCGATCTTTTCCAGACCCTTTTCGAAGTAGTATTTCATCCAGTCGCCGGGGTAGTTGTGCATGAACCCCATGCCGGCGGATTCGCCGATGTCCTGGTGATCGGTGGCCAGGCAGAGCAGCACCCGGTTCAAGCCATGCTGGGCGACGGTCCTGGAATAGACCTGGAAGAGATCCTCCTTGGTCTGGGCCGCGTTGGCCCTGTCCAGGTAGCTTTCAAAGCTGATAGAGGTATCGATCCCGACCATTGCGCGCCTTCCCCTGTGTTCATTAAGCAAGTTGACGCGCGGGATACAACAAAATCTTAAATTGTATATTCACATAGACTCTCCCCCTACCCTCCTGGGCAGGATTTCGGGAGCGTCCAAATCAGGTAGTCATGTCCAGAGCCCAGACACATCTGGCGGGAGGAACACATGGCGAAATCACAAGACAAGGCAGTCAATGACTACGTTCTGAAGGTCCTCGGCCGCAAGGCCTGCTGGCCATGGATCAGGGACGCGCTCGGCGACTGGATCGTCATCGCCCTAACGTTCTACGGCGCCGGCCAGTGGAACAACCCCGCCGGTTACGTCCTGGCTGTTTTCATTCTGGGCAACCGCCAGCATGCCCTCGCCCTTCTCGGTCACGAGGGCACGCACTATGCCATCCATAAAAACAAGCCGATCAATGACGCCATCAGCGATGTGCTGGGAATGTGGATGGTGGGGCTGACGACGAGCGGCTACCGCAATATTCATTTCGAGCATCACAAGCATCTGAACACCGAGCACGACCCGGAGCTCATGCACCGCAGTTCAAAAGCGCCGCAATGGGATCTGCCGATCACGGTCAAAAAGATCATGGCCTATGCAGCCCTGGACATGGTGGGCTATTCGGTCTCCGACTATCTCATGATCGTCCGGTCCGCCAAACCCGACTCAAGGCTTGTTTATATTCCCATGGCCCTGATGCATCTGACCTTCATCGGCGTACTGATCGCGGCGGGCCAGGCGTGGGTGCCTGTCCTCTGGTATCTCTCCCTCATGACATCCTTCATGATGTTCTTCCGCATCAGGACCTGGCTGGAGCACCAGGGCTCGGACGACACGCACCGCCTGACGCTGACGCGGCTTCAGAGCGCCATATTCGCGCCCCATGACAGCTGGTATCACTATGAGCACCACTCATACCCTTCTGTGCCTCACCGCCGCCTGGGCCTGGTGCGCCGGCTGGTGACGGAAGAGCCGGTCATCACCATGCATGATCTGATGAGGAAATATAAGGTCGCAGCCGCCATTCGGTCGGGCACGCCATTGAAAGGTTCATCGGAAGGCGCTCTCAAGCAAGCGGCTTAAGCGTGGACGCAGGGTGACTGCGATCTATGCCGCTTTGGCGAGCTGCACGATGAGATTGCGGACGACCCGCCTTTTGGACTTCGAGAGGGGCTGGAATTTCTTAAGGAGATCGGCGCTCTCTTCATCGAACACAAGATCAAGCTTTCTCGGGACGACATCCGTATCGCCAAAGAAGTAAGCCAAGGGCAGTTCCAGAATTCGGGCGATGACGTACAACCGGCTTGCCGCCACGCGGTTATTGGCTTTCTCGTATTTCTGGAGCTGCTGAAACGTCACGCCGAGCCGTTGCGCGAGATCTTCCTGGGACAGGTCCCGCAACAGCCTCCCCTCCCTGATCCTCTCCCCGATGATCGCGTCCACGTTGGTCGGTAACCGGGCCTTGTTCTTTTTCATGGGCATCTCCGTGCCCGGAATCCTAGCCTGTTATGGGCGATCAAGGAATAGGCAATTTGCGCCACGTCGCGGCTACGTTGCCTGATAGGGAGGCACGGCAAAGGCGGAGGATGTAAAGAGGAGAAAAAGGCGGGAGCGCAAAAAGTGGCGCAATCGGCTAAAGCTGATCGATGATATGCCGCCAGCGATCGCGGTCGCGGTCGCGGCGGCTCATTTTGGGGGGAACTTGTCCCGGACAACCTTCATGATCACGCCTTCGATTTGAATCCGGTCGAGGTCCGCGCGTCCTTCCTTCGCCACCTCGTCCAGCGCGGCCAGTTCGGCGGAGAATTTTCGGACGCCGTCGGATACTGGCTGCCCCTCAGGCTTCACCGTGAACCAACCGCGGATGGCCTGCATGAGCTTCGGGTTCGTCTTGCCGATATCGGCGGTCATCTTTTCGATAAACCCGGAAACCACGTTCGCCTGTTCGGCAACGGGCCGGGCCTCGAACGTCCGCACGGTCTCCGCCTGGGCCGTGGCGAGCATCAGGAGGGCGATCATGAGCTTCATGACTCATCATACGTTGAATCGAATGAACCGGTTACAGGGATTTCGGGTTCCTTTTCAAGCCTTCAGTCCCCGGCGAAGCGCGTCGTTCATGCGCGTCTGCCACCCGCTGCCTTTCGCCTTGTAGGCGGCGAGGATGTCACGGTCGATGCGCAGCTTAAGCGCCACCTTGGTCGGAGCCTTCTGCGGGCCGCGCTGTCCGCGCCGACGAGCGACCAGGGCGTTGTAGATGCCGGGCGGAAGAACTTCTTTGGCCGGGCGGGCGCGGGCAAAATCTTCGTCCGTCCACTCGGGGATCTCGGCGGCGTCCCAGTCTTTCTGGCTGATATGATTTGGCTTCTTACGCTTGCGCATGGTATTTCCTTTGCTCTCTGGCGTTGGCTTTTCGCAGGCCGATGACGCGGACAACAGCACCCCGCATCGGGAAGACTATCAGGTGAAGCCTGCCGGTAAGATAGCCGATGGCTTGATAGCGGGTTTCGGCATGCGCGCAGCGGGCATCAACCTCGATTACGGCCCGTTCAAGTTCGAACTGCTCGGCGAGGACGAGATCGACGCCGTGCTTGGCGCGGTTTATCTCGTTTTTCGCCGGATCGAATTCGAACCTCATGATTTAATCGTACCCCCAAATAAATATGCGGTCCAATCACGAATTGTTACAACAGGCCGCTATGAGGGAATCTTTCAAACCTTCGGTGCTGCGCCCCTGCCTTGCGGCGGCGCTATAAGCTGGTCTGTCGCATATGAAACATTCTGACCAACGCCCTGACCTGATTCAGTGGTGCCGGCCAGGTAATCGCCATACCCGGCGCTGTAATCGGCCCCGCCGTTCTCCAGTCCCTTCTTGGCCTCGGCCTTCTCGGCCACGAATTCCTGCTCGTAGACGTCGAGATTGCTTTCGCGCTCGGGGGCCGGGTTGTACCGGTTGGACTCGATCTCCCGCCGCCGGCGTTCCGCCTCGCGCAACTGGCGCTCGTTCTCCTCGCGCTCCTGCCACGTCGCCGAATTCTCCTGTCTTTTTCCTGCCGCCTCGTCGCGGTCTTTGCCTTCCAGCTTGCACCCGGCCGCGTCGCGGTAATCGTCGCCGTCCACGTAGACCCTGCGTCCGTCTGACAGGCGGATGGCGCGGCTTTCGATCTCCTGCCGCTGTTCCTCGAACTCGCGTTCCTGCTCGGCCAGGAGTGCGAGCATCGCATCCTCCCTGCGGCGCAGGTCGCGCTCACCCTCCGTTCGGCGCCTTTCCTCGGCTTCCTGCTCGGTTTCCGCGCCGCCGATCATCCGGCGGCTGAGCGACGCGCCGCTGCGCTCGCGGGCCAGCTCGTCGGCATTGTCCTTCTGCACGGCGGCAGCGTGAAGCGCCCAGAATTTCGTGAGGCTGCCGGCGGGGATCAGGGACTCCGGCAGGACCAGAAGCTCGGCTTCCGTCAAGGCATCGATGTCGGTGTCACCCTTCGCCATCGGTCCGTCCCGGTCGCTGGTGGTCAGGAATTACCACCAATTTTAAGGAGTACAACTTAAGATTCTGTTAATTGCTGAAATCCCGTTAAGCGTGTGTTCATGAATTCCGGGCAGAGTCGAAGGCGGGAGGTGCCGCCATGGTGTGGGATCGCGAGCTGGAGGACTTCAAGGGGCAGAGCGACCTGCGGGCCTATGCCGCAAGTCTAGGCTATGTCCTCGACCGGCGCGAGAGCTGGCGCGGCTCGGCGGTCATGCGCAAGGACGGGGACAAGGTCGTCATCAAGCGCGACGGCGACGGGCACTATGTGTATTTCTCGGTCAGGGATGATCGCGATCATGGCTCGATCATCGATTTCATCCAGTTCAGGAAACGATACAGCCTCGGGGAAGTCCGGAAGGAACTCCGGGCCTGGGCCGGACGTCCTGAAAGGCCCCTGCCCTCTTTTCAGCCGCTGGAAAGAACCGTCAAAAACCGGCTTCAGGTCGAGACGGACTATAGACGCATGCAGGAGGCAACGCGCCATCCTTATCTCGAACGCGAACGACGCATCCCGGTCGATCTTCTCGGTTCCGGCCGCTTTGTCGGGCGGATAAGAATCGACGCGCGCCAGAACGCCGTCTTCGCGCATTTCGATGAGGAGGGCCTGTGCGGGTATGAACTCAAGAACTTGAATTTCACGGGATTTGCAAAGGGTGGGGAAAAGGGTCTGTGGACGAGCAACAGGCGGGAGGATGATACCAGGCTCGTGTTTTCTGAAAGCGCCATCGACGCGCTGAGCTATGCAGCGCTGCACCCGGACGGCAAGACGCGCTATGCCAGCATCGGCGGGCAGGTGAACCCGAAACAGCCCGGCCTGATCCGGGACGAAATCCTGAGCATGCCGGCATGCTCGCAGATCGTCAGCGCCATGGACAACGACGCGGCGGGCCGGTCTCTGTCGGGACTCGTCGCATCCGCGCTCGAAGCCTCAGGCCGGAGCGACCTGTCCTTCGCCGAGGATTGTCCCGTCGCCGAAGGCGCCGACTGGAACGATGTCCTGAAAGAGCACATGCCCCCTGCCCGCTCCTCTCCACGGTCTCCATCCTTTACGCGCCCGGTTGCGGCGAGACCGAGCGTCGCACGGCCCCGCCGCCCCGTTGCCCCAAAACCACCAGGATTCTGAAAACAACCCTTCTCTCTTCCTGCCGCCCACATATATATAGGTGTCAGGCGACCTTCTGGGTCTTGGGCGCCAGCTTCGGCCCGGCGATCTCTGCGGGCTTCCTGTGGTGGTTGCGTTTGCTGGTGTCTGGTTTATGGCCCAGCTTCGCCAGTTCCGCGTCGAAGCGCTGAATGGCCACTTCCCGCTGTTTGAGCAGGTCGCGGATCAGCGCCTGGCGGCGGTCTTCAAGCGCGTTCTTCTCGGTCAGGAATAGTTCTACGGCATTTTTTTCGTCAGGCATGATATGCCTCCTTCCAAAACACTTTTTCCGCGCGCAGGCTCCCCTGCGTCGGGTCTAAACTCCGTGCGAATGTGCTTTCAGTTCAGCTCACGCAGTGCCGGTCGAGGTCCACGAGGCGGCGCTGCATCGCGACGGTTGCCTCCTCGGTGATCTTCCTGGGGCCGGTCATGAAGATCAAGGTGAACAGCAATGCGAAGGAGCCGAGGAACATGAGGGCGGCCAGACTGTGTACAAAGCGGCCCCCTTGATCGACCAGCAGGACTGACCCGATGTACAACGCAAGACTGAGCAGAGCGGCGACCAGGCCTTTCCACTTCGCGGCGCGGGCGCGCCGGAAAATGTCGTTCACCTTCTCCTGGGACAGCCCGGCGGCGCGCAAGGCGTCTTCCGGCATCTTCATCATCTTCGCGAGCCTGGCAGTATAATCGGTTCCCATATCAACCTCCTCAGGGCGTCGTTTTCACATCAGCCTTGAATGTCCTCTCACGTTTGGGTTTGATGCTTCTCCGTACCGTTCGATTCGTAGAGAAACGTAAAGATGCGGGACGGCGTCCGGGACGGGGCACCGGAACGTCCGGGCCATTCGCCTCTGAAAAAAAGTTTTGCTCTCCGGGGGCGTGGCAATTTTACATATTGATAAGCAATCTTCCCCAAGGTGTCTAAGTCGCGTAAGCTAACGGGGATATCGCTTGAATCGGCAGGGTTATGCGCGCTTGATCAGTGCATTGAGATTGACGGACGTTTCCCAAGAAAAACCAGTGGCGCCGAAGGACTGGCCGCCGCTGCTGAAGGCAAGTCTTGCGCTCGCCCGCCTCGATGAAAGGCTCTCGTCTGCCCCCTCCCCCGTCCTGGACGGCTGGACCCGGCGGGCGTTGATCCACGAGGCCACAGCATCGCTGCGGCTGGACGGGTTCTACGTCAGCCCGCAGGATCTCATGCTGGCGCTCCACGACAGCCTGGACCGTGCCGGGGACCCCGACCTCGGACGGGCCATCGGAATTCACCAGATGCTGCAGGCGCTGATGCGCCGGAATTCGAGGAACCTGTTCCAGCCGCGCCGCCTCATGGCATTGGCGCGGCTGCGGCTGAGATCCGGCCCGGCCGACTCTCACTCCCAAATGCCGTACTGGCTGCGCGAGAGAATGCCGGACCCGGAGACAACGCGGGCGGCGGTCGAGGATGCGCTCGATCCCGCCGCTGTCGTTGGCTGGACGCCCCTGCCCGCTTTGGCAGGGTGCGCCGCGGTGATTGCCCGCTGGCACGACAGCGGGGCTGCGGCCTCCATCGGCGGCGCCGGCGGACGCGCGCTCGCCATGGCCTGGGCGCAGCGCGCGGGCCTGTGTTCCGGCTACCGGCTGATGCCGTCCATCGGCTTCCTGGGGCGAGCTTATGACTACCGCCCGGACACGTCCGGCTGGACCGCGCGGTTTCTGGAGGCTTGCACGGAGTCTGCCGCCTGGGGCGTCAAGCTTGAAGGGCACCTGAAGGGAACCTACCGGCGGCTGCACGAAGCCGCTCCGGGCGAGCGCTCCTCCTCGCGCATGACCTCCCTCGTGGACCTACTGATCAGCCGTCCGCTCGTCTCGGCGAAGGATGCGGCGCAGGCCCTGGGTGTGACGCCCCATGCCGGACGGGCCATGCTGGGAGAGCTGGAAATGCGGGGCCTGGTCCGCGAGGCGACCGGGCGCGGCTCCTTCCGCGTCTATGCGGCGACCGCTTTCTGAACCCGCGCTAACACGGCGCTAACACCATCGAATTCCGTGGGGGTCTGCGCGGCGAAAAGGCCGGACCCTCTCCACCTGGAATCAACCAGATAGGGGCAACTCGGGACAGGCAGGGTGGCGCGGTACGGTTTCGATTCCCGTTAGCGCTACCATGTTTTCAATAACTTACGGGCAACGCGCTGTGACGCGCAACCCGCCAGCAGAATTTCCCAGAACAAAACCTGGCGGTGGCCAGTTGCCCAGTCAGGGACGCTGCGCTAACGGAGGTGGCATTCCCCTCACTTCGGAGCAGGGTTGCCGTGCTCGATGTAGTTTTTCAAACGCGTCAACTGCTCCTTCAGGACGGAATCGACCGGCGCGGCCCAGGTATTCAACCCCGCGGGCAAATAGCCAGTGACCGCATAGGTGAATTCGAGCTTGGTGTCGCCCTCGGCGGCCGCGAGTTGGAACTTCATGCTGCCGGCGGCGGCGATCGATTGCAGCGGTCCAAGCGCCCCCGTGAAGACGATCGACTTGCCGGGCATCAGCGCGATCACTTCCATATGGCGGACCACCCCGGAGTTGGGCAATTTCTCGCAGAAGCATCCCATGGCCTTCTCCTCAATACCAGATTATGGGCGTCGTGTGAGTAAGTGTGCGCCGGGTCCCACCAATCGCCGACGTTACGCATGATCCGCCGGTAAACCTCCTCTGGCGCAGCCTGGATGTCCATCGTAATCCTTATAGTGAAGCCGTTGCTGGCCGAGTCGGCTACTTCTGCGCGCACACTGCCGGCGCAAAGCGCCAGGGCCATCGGGAAAACCACTGCGAGTGTCTTCATAAATGCCTCAACTGATTCTAAAACACAGCCCCGGCCTCAGACTCCTGGCCCGGCGCGAAGTTCGCCCCTTTAGCTCCGATGAAGGAGAAGCCGGAGCCGCGCGGCTATGTGGTCAGTGGGCACTGCCGGGTTCCGACAAGCCCCAGCACGTTGTTCAAGACTTCCTCTAGACCGTCCCAAGGAAGAGGTGAAGGGCCGGTGGCACGATAACCGCCACACGCTGGTCACGGAGTTGGCGGAGGGCGGCGCGGGTGACGAGGTGATCATGTCCATCGCTGGGCATGTATCACGCGCCATGCTGTCCCAGTACTCCCATGTTCGGATGGAGGCCAAGCGGCGGGCACTGGATACTGAGCCGGATCATTCGCGAGGGCGAGTGCTGCACATTGCCTGCGGCATCGACAAGCGACGGTCGCCGCTATCCGAAAAGGGCCTTCAATCAGAACGAAGATCAAAAGGGCGGGATGGCCGGCCCTCACATTCGCCATTTGAGGAGCGCAGGGATGAGATTGCTGTTCGCCAGCGCGCCGCCGACGAGAGGCGCGAGCAGGACGCCGCTGGGCAACAGGCTGCACTGCCGCCTCAACCAGCAGTGGTTCAGTAAACGAACCGGCAGATCCAGACGCACATTGCACCTAAGTTTTGGGGTACGGCGATACATCCGAGAAGCGGGGCGGCGCGAGCGGGTCTTCCGGCCCCGGCGCATTCGGCCCCCCGGAGGTGAAGGGATCGGCCCCAGAGCCGGAAGCCTGACCTGTCTACCTGAAAGTGAAACCACGCCGAGCGAGGAGGGGGGTAGCCGCGGCAATCGCCAATTTGGGGTTGCGCCAGACGCGCGCTACCTTAACCTGATGAACGCCACGAGTATCTCAACATTGATCGGGCGGCTGATGGCGGCGATGTCGCGGACATTTTCGATTTGTGCTACGCGGACAAACCCGACAGCTTCAGCCCGAGCGTCGTAAGATCTTTCGCAAGCAACACGACAGGCCCCAGCGGTCGGTCGGCTTTCCTCTTACCCATTAACCGAGAGGCTGTCCCTTGACGAGGTCTCTGCGTGAGTGACTCCTTCCAGGATGGCCTCGAACAGGTCGATCAGCAGAATTGAGCACGCGTAGGTAACTACGTCGGCAAGAGAAGGACTCAGCCACGGAGGAAGGAGCACGTACTCCATCATGTGGATAATGCTCATGTGGCTCGCGCGCGTGGCGTCGGCCAGCGCCCCCATCTCCAACTGAATGGCAGGTGCCGCGTACACGGTGCCGAGGGTCAGGGCAACGAAGACACGCAAACAGAAGGTGAAGGCTTTCGCGAAGCCCCGCCGCGCAGGACTCAACAGCTTGGGCGTGAATGTGAGTACGCCCAATACCAGGGCGTACAAGATGGCGCACAGCCACGCCATCACTTCATTGTGACTGAAGTTGACGTGGGCGCTCTTGAGCTTTCCGGCCGAGGCGGCGATCGCGGCAACCAAAGCAGCCCAGAGCACGTATTTTATGGTAGAGACGACCGCGGGGCGAAGCATCTTTTCCTCCTGCGAAGGAGGATGCACTGATCGTGCCAAACAATACCGCGTGCTAGAGCATCTATTATGTTGTTGAAAGTAAATATCCTGCGTCGCCGCTGATCTCTCAATTTCAGCGCATTTAGGTCCCATCAAGTCCCTAGCATTGATCGATATCGACTGACGTCGCTTTTGGGGGCAATGGCCGACGAAGCGAAATCGGGACGCACTGGCAGGATGACGAACTCGATGCAATCGTGGCCGACTATTTCGAGATCTTCTCGCGACTTTTCGACTTCTCGAATTCCCCCTTTGAATACGCAAAAAGTGCAGCGGCGGTTCTGCTCTCCTTCGTGGCGAGCTTCTCCGGAATCGAGCCGTAAAGATCGCGGAGAGCTTGTTCGCAATTTCGCTTCAGGAAATTGCTGATTCCGCTACCCTTGCCGGCTCCCCACGCCTCGCTGATGTCGCCCGCCGTAAACTCGTGGTCTGGGAGATAGAACCTCGCCGATCTCAAGATCAACTTGCATAGCTGCGTTCGATCGGGAATCTTGCCGTGTATCTCGTGAAATTCCGCCGCTTCGCTAATGTCGATCTGCGCGCTTGCTTGCGCGTCCCAGTTGATTGCGTCTCGGAGAGCCCTCACTCGGTCGCGTTCGGGCCGGACGCTCGCGGACGCGCTCTGACCCTCACCGCGCGCCAGCGGCGCGGCCGAGGGGGGCACCTCCAGGCGAATATCCGCCGTAGCTTCAACAACGACATCTTTCGTCACTACCCCGGTTTCCGTCGTAATCCGGCTAAGACGAGGAAGTTCGTTTGCAATCGCCATACATCGCCGAATTATCTGACGCACCTGTCGGCGGTTTCCCGTAATGGCATCACCTGACACCATCTCTTCGAGCTGCTTTATTGCATCTGGCTTCCAGAGGACCGCGCCGAACTCCTTCGCTCGCTTCTCAATCTCGACAAGGTGAGATACCTCCGACGGCTGAAGGCGAGGGAGCGCGATCCGCCACTGGTTTAGGCGGAATACAAGATCGTCCTTGACGACGTTATCGTGCCACCGCGTTGAAGCGTCCCCCGATGCTCTCTTCATCGCCGTCGCTTGGTCAGGCTCTAACCCGATAGTCCTTGCCACGCCCGGGTTGCTCGTCGCAACAATGATCCTTAAGTGATGGCGGTTGTCTGCGTCAATGAGGCTGATTTTGCCTTCGTACCCGAGGGGTTCGATTTCGCCGTATTCCAGAAAGCGCAGAAGCATGACCTGGACGCTACCGGGAAGTTCGCCGAATTCATCAAGAAAGAGGGTGCCGAAAGGAGCATCGGTCTTAATGCGCCACGTCAGCGATCGCTCTCCATCGCGGGCGAACAAGCCCGTGCTCTCTATCAGGGCGGCATATTCCTCTGACGGGTCAGTTGGCCCCTGGGCGGCTCTCGCCGCGATCCTCGCAAGAAGCTGCCAATGCTCTCCTACCCAGGCCGCAAGATCCTTGGCGAGATCAGCCAATTGCCCAGATACGACGTCAGGCCGAAACCCTTCAGGCTTTACGCCGGTAAGGTTCTGCATCTGTTGCGCAAGCTCTTGCAACTTCTTGAGGTTCGCCGTGACGGCCGTTTTAGCCTTCCCCACATCCGGCATGTCGCCGCGCACGCAACCGAGCGACCGTAACAATTTGCCAAACGTGTGCGCGCCAGCATCCGTGTACGCTCCGCGCACATGTCCGAACAACTCCCCGCGGGTCAATTCTGGGCTCAATGCGCCGCAATGAACGACCTCCAATGGAAGGTCCTTCTCGGTACCGTCCTCCTGCTTCCGCAACCACTGACCTAATTGGTGGAGGTGGCGCGCCGCCGTTTCTTTTCCGGTGCCTGTTTCGCCCCATATAATGACTGGCTCCGGCTTCTCCGCAAGCGCGCGCCGCGCAACGAGCATAAGCAAGTCGCGAACCCGGGCGTCGCAGTGGTATCCCAAACGGCGAAGGCTCACGATCTGCGCGATCTTTGCGAGAAGATCGATCATGCCTACCGATTCCGGCCCCGGCCGAAACACGCCGACCCGGTAGCCGGTCACCATCACCTCAACGACTTTCGCGGGTTCCGCCGCTTCTGACGCCAGCAGCTCAAACGAGGAAACGTTTACCAATACCCGGTCCAACAGGCGCCAAGACTCGCAGGCCTTCAACAATGGGTGAGCGCCCGCTGAAAGCCGCTTCTCCGTGGTGAAGCGCTCTAGCGGCGAAGGCGGAGGCGATTGCTTGAGTTGTTGGGGATCGACAAGGATCACGTCGTATACAGCCAGTTCCCTTTGGGTTAGGCCTTCCCTCGGACCGGACCGAGCGACGGGGGAACTCGGAATTTCCAGTGGAGCCCGATCCGCCAAAGGCGACCAGCGGATCCCCACTTGCGGAAACAAGTCCGCGAGGGCTCGCTTCAGCCCAATCGCGAAATGCCACGAATGAGAGAATACCGCGACGATGCCCGAGACTTGGCCAATATCATTCAATCGGCGCTGTTACCTCTACAGTCATTGAACCGTCTTTGGCGACGGCTCGTTCGATTCGCCCATCCTTCATCAACAGCACATGCCAAATGAGGCGAAGGTCCAAACGCGCCCCCGGGAGAATCTCGACGTCTTTGGCCTGCCTATAGGGGTAGTTCATGATCCTCAAAGCACCTTCCAGATCCGCGTCCTCATAATGAGGCGATGATTCAATCCTGAGCGCCAACTTCTCCCCTATCCGTTCGAGGCGGACGTCGATAGAGGGATTCTTGGCCGGGTCTTCAACAATCAAGCGGGATGCGAATCGTATCAATGCTAGACAAATGAGAGCTAGATATCTGGGGATTGCCGGCAAGCCCTCTATCACAAGCTTTCGATTCAACGGCAGGTTTACGCTTTCGAACGTCGCTTCCACCATCCGCCGGAACAGCTCTATCGCAACTCCAGTCGCCGACACGCCGACGATCTGCATAAAAAGCTCTATCGGCGCGGCGGCTGTCTCAGCCAAAGCCTCTAGCGGCTTGAGCCCTGCTTGCGCGGCATTCTTGTCTCGCAGTGTGCGCACTGCGTCGCGCAGTCTCTCGCTCCAATCCGCCGCTTCCTGATACATCCACGTCACCATCAGCGCGGTCAAATTATGACGAATGACGCTCTCCTGTTCGGTCTTATATAAGGCACCGAAGAGATCAAACGACAGATGTTGGAGGCTTAGGACAATCGAAGGATCGATCGGCTCGCGACTGAAGAGCATTAGCGTTCCAAGCGGAACATTCGACAACTCATCCGAGATGGCAGTGGTCACAAACCCAGTGCATTCCCCGGCTGTCCCGTCGATGAGCCCCTGCAAATACGGCGCATAATTCGCGATGTCCTCGTGGCCGACGTATGTGTCGCCTTGGGCCAGCTTTTTCCACGATTGCGTGAATGCGCCGAGACTCTTCGCGACCGTTTCCTTGGACGTCGCATCTACCTCCACGAATGCCACATCGCCGGCCTCGCTCGTCGGTCTTAAGAGGTCAGTCGCTCGCGATTCCACGTCGATCCAGGCTGGCGCAGTCGTCTTCGAGGTTATATACACAGGTACCCGCACGAACACCCCGGTCCTTTCGCGGACACGCTGCTGCGCTAAGGAATGAATTTGGAAATCCGTGCGCTGGCCCGCGCCGGAAACCCATTCGCGCGCGAGGAATGATGAAAGCTGCGCCGCCATGTTTTCGCTGCCGGGCGTCAGCGGGTCCGCCTTCCAATCCGTGATCCGCCGTTTTGCCTGGTCAAAATCAGAGAGCGACGTTTGATAGCTCAGCACGACCGCGACGTGCGGCCGCTTTAGGACCTTGTCGATATAGCCCCGCAGATGCTGCTGGGAAAACCGATGCAGTCCCGCCGTAACTGTCGCGCCGTAGTTGACGACGAAATCCTTTTGCGCGGCTCGCGCAGAGACGAGTTGTCCAACGTTCGTGACGAGTTCAGCGAGAACCGGGTCTCGACGCACAGCTTAGAGCGCGCGGAGAATTAGATTTGAAGACGTATTCTCCTTCACTCTCTCTCTAGTACATAAAGGCAGTGGAACAAGGGAGCGATCCGGTGATCGACGCCCAGGGGCGTCATATCCACAACCCGCAGGCCGACCGCCTTAAACACGCCGGGCCAATCATACATCCTGTGGTAATGGTACGGCACGTTGATCTTCTCGCTTGGGGTGGGGCTGAAAAACAAGCACCGATTGAACAGGTGGTCGAAAAAGGAATTCGCCAAGAACTGATTCTGGACCGTTAGGCGTATGAAATCCGCGGTGAGGGACTTCTCGCAATTGCGGTCGTCAAAATTCCCCGCGCCATGGACTGATTCGACTACTACCACTCGCCCGCCGCGTCGTGTGATGCGCGCAGTTTCCTTCAAGGTGTATTCCGGCTCTTCAGCGTGATGATACACGGTACACACCAACAGGTTGTCGAACGCTCCGTCATCGATCGGAAGCCGGCCTCTTTGCCCGGCCGCGATGAACTTCATCCCTTTTGTGGCAAGGAACTCGATGCGATCATGACGATAGACGTCCAGGAGACTCGCCTCTCCGCGTTCATCGTGAATGCGTTCTCCAATCCGGCCATCGCCACAACCGAAGTCCAGAGTCTTGCCCGGAAGCAGGTGAGGGCGGACTTGGCCGAAGATCTGCTTGGCGCGTGCCTCTAACGCTCCAATCCGATGGCCGGCGTCCCCGACGCGATCTAGCAGGTCGTGAACCGCGGCTTCATATTCAGTTTCGTCGGCGCTATCGTGGGCGAAGCTGACGATCCGGTTTGCGGCATCGGCCACCCCCTCAGATGGGACGCCGAGTTCCCCCAGGAAAGCCGATAGCGCGGCAAAAACGAACGATCCTGCGCGTGGATCGCGAAACACATCCTGCCATTCGAGTTCGCAGACTGAAGAGAGCTTCATCGGGATAAACATCACCTCTCTAATAGCTTGACGGCCGCCCTCCGTGCGCGGTTTCTCGCCAAAAGGGCCAGCAATGCACCTAATAACCGTGACTATTTATTATACAGCCTAATGTGGATGCATTGGCGGGGGGCAGGACCGCGCGACCGCGCGAGGGACACGCTCTTCGGGATTTTCTCTTTCGCCGCTAGCTGGGGACGCGAAGTCCCGAGAGGAACATCGATCATGGAAGAGAACGTTTCGTCAAAACTGCGCTCCACCCGGCGACGGAAGCGCGGAAATCGGCGCCGCGCCGCAATCGTACAGTCTAATGTCTGGGCTTGACGCGCCGGCAAGGGCAACGCTAACCCTCGCACCTTCAGGCTCTTGCTGACCGCTTGTGGTGACGTCGATCTCAAGAGTACCGCCGATCTGCACGCGCGCGAAATGGTAATCCTGGCGAATGAACGTTCGTGCGACTACTCCAGGGATGCCATTGTTGTCATGCGTGAGTCGAAAACCCCCTTCGCGACCGGCAAGGACCATTTGGCCGCCCCCGGCAACCCAGCCCTTGGTACCCTCGGAGACCGGCCAATACGCATTCACGCCGAGCGGCTTGAACCGACCCGCTGCGTCAAGAGATCCGGGGACCACGTTGACAAACCCCGAAAAGCTCCGAGCTACGAAGAGGGTCTTCGGATTCTGATAAGCCTCCGCCGGTGACGCCACCTGATGAAGAGCGCCTTTCTCAAGAAACGCCACCATGTCGCACAACTCAGTGGCCTCCGCGTGTTCATGGGTCACATATACGGTACAGGCCTGAGCCTCCCTTAAGGAACGGCTCAATAGGCGCATCACATTGGTTTTCAAGGACGCATCCAGATTGGCGAGAGGTTCGTCCATCAAGACGAGGGAAGGCCGACCTATTAAGGCGCGACCTATCGCGACTCTCTGCCGCTGCCCTCCTGAGATTTCGCGTGCGGCCTGATCGAGCAGTTCAGCGATTCCCAGCGACCGAGCCATTGTCTCAACAGCAGACTGGACTTCGCCTCTATTTGGAACTCGCGTTGCCACTAGCGGGAATGCCAAATTCGCGCGCACGGTTTGATCGTCAAACAAAGCTAAGCTCTGCGGGACGTAGCCAATTCCACGATCACGTGGGGGGAGGAAGGTAACATCCCTCTGTCCTATCTCTACTCTACCGGTGAAGCGGCGCGACTCAGGGGCCCAGCGGATTCGCCCCTTGGGATTGGCTTTAGCCGGTATGAGTCCTGCGATCGCTCGCAATATGGAGCTCTTCCCCGATCCGCTCGGGCCGAACAGGCCGAGTACCTGTCCGCGCTCAAGCGCAAACGAGACGTGGCTAACTATCGTATGCTTCCTCTCGCCGCGCGCTTCGATCGTCAGATTGTCGACCAATAGACTAATTGCCGATTCAGTCACGCGCGCCTCCCTCGGTTCGACCGCTAATCCCCATCCGAGTTGCTACGGTTACCAGAGCTATCCCAGGCAAGATCAAAACTACGGATAAGGCGAACAGGAGATGCCATTGCGGGACCTCTCCAGCCATCATCGCGCTCAACAAAAGCGGTAAAGTCCGGCTATTCTCCCCACTAGAGACCACGAAGGAATAGAAGTATTCTTTCCACGAGACCAGAAATGCCAACAGTCCTATGGCGAGTATTGGCAGACGGGCAGATGGAAGCACAATCCGCCGCAACAGCGTCAGGCCCTCCATTCCGGCTAGGAGCGCGACCTCTTCTGGCGCAGACGGTACGCTCTGGAACAGGAGATCAAGCAGGCTTAGGCAGAATGGGATCGAGAGGGCGACATGCAGCAAAGTGATGCCAACAACAGAGTTCGTCAAGTCCACCGTCGCAAGTAGCCTGAAATACGGAATAGCCAGAATTACAGGAGACAAGATATACCCCGCGATTCCCAATCCTTGGACGAAGTGTCTGCCAGTGAATTCATACCGGCTTGATGCATAGCCAACTGGCACGCAGATCGCCATGGTGAGGAGGCTACTGAGAAGCGCAGCTACGAAGCTGTTTGTCAGACTCCGCGCGAAACCCGGCAGATGGAATGCTTCCACTAAGTTCTGAGCCGTGAGACGACCCGAGAGAGAGTAGGGATGATTGAGGACGTCGGATGAAGGCCGTAGAGCGCAAATCACCAGCCATCCGACGGGCGCTAAAACAAGGATTAGTATCATGACGCCAATGACGCGATACAGACTAACCCTGCGCATCATGCCACGACCTTTCCACTCTCCGAATGCGGCGCGAGAGCAACCAGATTCCGAATGCCACCACGGGCGCCGCAATGCCAATTGCGGATGCCCGCCCGAATTTCAATTCTTCAAATGCCGTCCGATAGATCTTAACGCCCAGTGTGTCGGTCCACGGATAACGGGCCCGGTTTGCGAACACGAGCCAGGGAACGTCGAATTTTGAGACCGTCACGATCGTTCGAAGCAAACCAAGAAACAGAGTCATTCTCCTGATCGCAGGCCAGTACAGTGATCGCCATATGGTCGTCCCTTGGGCGCCGCAAATCTCGGCCACTTCTCGGTTGTCGTTGGGAATCTGAAGAAGACGGACGAGAAAGAGAACGTAGCAAAATGGGAACGCTTCATAGGCGGAGATGAGTACCGCGCCACACAGGCTTGCGGCAGGGCCAAGAGAATCGATCGGACCTAGCCCAGTCAGGGCGATAAGGCGCGGTATTGCGCCGACTGCCGGATCTGCCAGGAAGCGCCATATCAGCGCCAGGACCACCGAGGGTAGCGCATACGGCAGGACCAAGAGCGTGCGGACGAGCCATGAGCGCTCTTGCGCGAAGAGGGCGCCGCCCAACGCGAGCGCAAGCTGAATGGAGACCGCGCCCAATGTAAAGACCATCGAGGCGATGATCGCTTGCCCTAAAGACAAGTGAGTCGCAAGATCGACATAGTTCTGTACGCCGATGAACGTTCGCGCTGATCCCAGTTCGCCGTCGCTCAGAAGACTCTCAGCAAGCTCGCCAAGGATCGGCGCGCAGAACATGGCGGCAAGCAGACAGATCAGAAGGACGATCACAATTCCGCTACGAGAATGCGTCATAAGGCGATAGTCATTTCGCTGTGCGTCGAATTCGACGCGCCAACAGCAATATCGCGGCGACTGCCGCCGCGAATAGGGCGCCAATTATCCAACTCATTGGCCCACGAGATTCGGGCAGCGGTCGCTCGTTGAGTTGGTCTGCGGCTTTCAGCCCGAGGCTCCTAGCCTCTTCCGGGGTTCGCCCCGAGACGGTGATTGCGCGCAGCATGTCACTTACGACATGGCTACCCTCAAGCCGGAAGAGCGACGTAAGATACCGATCCTGCTTTCGGGCCATGAAGATCGGCAGTACCGAATCGTCTTGCAGCATTTTGATCTGGTAGTCGAAAAACGGTCGCCATTTCTGGACCATCGGATCGGAAGTATAGTCCGTACCTGTCGCTAGGGACCGAAAGATCGGGGTGAGATGAATCGGCACAGAGCGACAGAATTCGAGGTAGTTGTCCTTTCGGTAGAAGAACTTTAAGAACTCCCTGGCAATGGCGGGTTGAGGAGATTTCTGAAAGATCACCCAAGGCTCGGCGTCAAGCGTGGCATATGCTTTCTTGCCAGATGGTCCTACAATATGCGGGAACAGAGCGAAGATTTCTGGACTTCGCAGAGCCTCGGGCGCGGTTCGTTCGATTTGAAGCGTTCCTCGACCAAAAAGCACCGGGAGGGTCAGCGCCCTGTCTTGCGCATAATGCACAAAGTTGTCTGAATATGCGCTGTTCCTGTATTGGGGCGCCACCAGCTTCGCAAGTTCCTCCCAGAAGCGCAGAGTCTCCAGGACTTTTCGGTCCATGAATTGTGGCCGACCTTGATTGTCAAACAGGCTTCCGTCATTGGATGCTAGTAGCTCAGAGAATAGGAGCAGCATGTGAAGGTCATTTGCTGGCAGCAGTAGAGGCGCGCGTTCGCGATCCTCTGACGAGAGCTTTCGAAGTACCGCAAGGTAGTCATCCCATGATCGCGGAATCGATTGGATGCCCGCCTTCTGGAACAGGTCTTTACGATACGAGTAGTACGAGATGCCGAGCGCGGTCGCGATCCCGTAGCGATGCCCATCGAATTCCTGGAGGTCTATGACGCTCGGGTAGATGTCGGACTCGCCGATGCCTTCGATGACGTCGTCTATTGGCTGGAGCAACCGTTGACGGCGGAGGTAGGCGGCCATGAACGGTTCGATCTGCGCGAGAGCTGGAAGCTCCCCGGTCTGTACAGCCAGGGTTATTTTCCTATACAGATCGATCCACCCGACAGCCATCATCCGAACTGAGACGCCCACATGATCTTTCTCGAATCGACGGGCTATATTGTCGAGAGCCCTGAGGGTATTTGGATCAGTTTCCGTATGCCAGACTACGAATTCCTGACCGTGAAGGCACGTCAGACTGCCTGCAAGGATCAGCGCTCGCAACAGCTTCATCATTGCTAAGACTCCTTTTCCATTTGATGTAGCAATATGGTCTCCAACACGGCCGCCCTCTGGGGAATCTCATCCCTAGTCTTTTTTTTCAATAGCTTTCGACCGGCTCCGGGGAGTTCTGCGAGCGGCTGGGGGTTGCCACGCCTCTTCGGACCGGCGAGGTGGATCAATATCGATAGACAGTGATCGACTGCGGATTGAATGGCGAATTCCAGTGCCGGGAGGTTCGCCGAGGCAGTCGATGATCGAGTTCGCGAGAAGGCTACACCAGGAGCCACTCCACTGATCGTCCTCCAAGCCTCCGCGAGTCCCTCAGTCCGGCAGTGAGAGCGTCCCCCCAGAGTCCCCCCAGTTTTCGGGGAAACTCGGCTTTGGCGCGTCTAAGTACTTGTGTTTGCAACACGGGACGGCTCAAACCCGCTCGGCTGTTAACCGAAGGGTTGTAGGTTCGAGTCCTACCTGAGGAGCCAATTTGCATCGTGTTCATTCCACTGAGCGCTGAGCCGGCCAAACGGGCTAAATCGTTTGTATTCAGGTTCGAATCCTTGCTGGCACACTCGGAATCCGCACGGAGAAAAACCGGAACTTTCCGTTTGGCCCTCTCGCCAGTTCACCGGCGTGTTCAGATCCAGCCTGAAGTCGACAGTCTCTTCGTTGGGGATGCCAGTGTCCGGATAGCGCGAAATCCGGGAGCTACGCGACTCGCTTCCGACAAGTCCCGTTTTTGGTACGCAATCCCAAAGCGCCTACTCCGAAATCATCCCAATCGTCCTCAGCCACGTCTCCACCAACTGAGGCCATGCCGTCACCGGAAACTTCGTTCGCCGCAGTCCGAACGCGTGCCCTCCCTGAGCATACAAATGCATCTCCACGGGAACGCCAGCGTTCTTCAGCGCAATGTAGTAAGCAAGCGAGTCGTCTACGTTGTCCACGTGGTCATCCTCGTTCTGCAGCAAGAACGTAGGCGGCGTCTGGGGGGTCACTGGAATTTCGGGATTCAACGAAAGATGTTTATCGGCCGTCGCCGGATGAGGAACCACGAACTTTTTGGTGCCTTGCTTAGCATCCCATTCCGCCGCGGAAAGCGACAGATGGCCTGGATAGATGGGCACCGCAAAGTCCGGTCGGCAACTCTCTTTGTCGGCGGCATCGACAGCCGGGTACAAACGCTTCGCGTAGTGCGTGCTGATCGCTGCCGACAGATGCCCACCTGAAGAAAACCCAAGCACGCCAATCTTGTGAGGATCGATGTGCCACTCCGCCGCGTGAAAGCGCACTAGCCCCATTGCCCTTTGCGCATCTTCCAACGCCATCGGTGATTCCGGATATGGTCCCGATTTCGGATACGGCCCCACATCCGTCACGCGGTATTTCAACAGCACACACGTGATCCCTTTCGGTGTCAGCCAGTCGCAGACTTCCGTACCTTCAAGATCGATGGCAAGAACCTGATAGCCCCCACCGGGAAACACGACCACCGCAGCTCCGGTATTCTTTCCCTTCGGCGAGTAGACCGTCATCGTAGGCCGCGTCACGTTGCTCACGCCAACCGCCGGCCTCCCGCCGGGAAGAAAGTCTTTCC